>SDBU01010524.1_pt1 | contig 10254 bp, 11 predicted proteins | sample 2277071 | NCBI WGS metagenome assembly SDBU01 (sample SAMN10397929, study PRJNA504765) | marine sediment metagenome | isolation source: marine sediment core GS08_GC12, 126 cmbsf | place: Arctic Ocean: Gakkel Ridge, Loki's castle | collected 2008 | reverse complement strand
GCGGCGGGCCTCCCTGAGTACCTGGCGGCAGCTCATGCGCTTTGGACTGCCCTTCCTGCCCTCCGGCATTTTCGCCATGACGATGGAGCTTGCGAACCGCTACATCCTGAAGATCATGACCGACATGGATACCGTGGGCATCTACAGCGCGGGGTACAAACTCGGTATGCTCATGCTCCTGATCGTCATGGGCTTTAACATGAGCTGGCACCCCTTCTTTCTAAAGCAGGAAGATACGGACGAGACCCGGCGGCTCTTCGCCAGGATAGCTTCATATCTGCTGGCGGTGCTCGGATTTATCTGGGTGCTGATGTGCCTGTGGGTTCCCCGCCTGGTCCGCCTGGAGCTGGGACCGGTTACTTTTTATGGGCCTGACTTCTGGGATGGGACCAAGATCGTCCCCTTGATCGCCCTCGGCTACCTGTTTCATGCCGCCTATCTCCTGCAGCTGCCGGGTGTGTTTCAGCTGGAGAGCTCCCGCTGGGTTGCCATCACCCGCGGGATAGGGGCGCTGGCCAATGTCGTGCTGAATATAGCCCTGATTCCACTGTACGGTGTGCTGGGGGCCGCCCTGGCTACCTGCCTCTCATTTCTCATCATGGCGCTGGCATTTCACGCAATTAACCGGAGGATATACCCGGTTCCCTACGAATGGAACCGGCTGCTGCGGGTGTTCCTGCTGATGGCCGGGATCTACGGCCTGACCGGGCTTGCCGAAGCCACGATCATTCGGGATGTATTATTAACGGCCTTATTCCCCCTGGGACTGGTGTTCACCGGATTCCTGAACGCCCGTGAAAGGGCCGTCATCGCCGGCTTTTTCAGGACATCACGAGCCGGAAACTAGCTCGTTAAAGAGGGCCTCAAAGGCGGCCACATACGTTTGCTCCCCGAACTTACCCACGACATACCGGCGGATTTTTTCCGGCTCGTAGTTACCATAAGTATCCATGATGGTATGCATAGCCCGGCAGAGGGCCGCCTCGTCGTTCACCGGGACCAGGAGGCCGGTTTCTTCGGTGACGATGTCTTCGGGACCGCCGCAGCGGGTGGCGATTACGGGCAAACCGGCGGCCATCGCTTCAACCAGGGCCACACCGAAGGTTTCCACTTCGCTGGGGAGGACCAGACAATTGCTGCCCTGCAGCTCTTCGGCGACCTGTTCGCGGGTCAGATAGCCCCGGAACTCGATCCGGTCTCCCAGGTTCAAACGGCGGGCCAGCCGCTCCAGACTGCTCCTCAGCGGCCCGTCACCGACCAATTTCAACTTTACCGGCTTTCCCTGGTTCACCAGCCGGGCAAAAGCCTTCAGGAGGAGGTCGATTCGTTTTTCGGCTCTTAGCAGGCAAACGGCAATGAAGATAAAATCCGTTTCAGTTTTTTGTACTGGCACTGCCCGCCTAATTATTTTTAACGTGACGGGGTTATGGATGGTTGTAGTTTTGCCTTGCGCATCAGGGAAGATTCTGAGTATTTGCTTTTCTAAAGCTGAACTGACCGCCACGATTTTGCGGGCGCAGCGATAGGTTGTCTGTACGCATCTTTTCTGGAAGTTGCTGAAGCCATCTTCGAGGAGGAAGGCTTTCATATGTTCCGATACGAGAAAGGGGATGGACCGAGATATAAGTTGTTCGGCCATAGCGGCTCCGGCCCATATAGAGGAATTGAACAGGACCACATCGGGCGGACCTTCCTGGTGAACGGCTAGTTCGAATTGATCGATTAAGCTTTGCTTATAGTATTGGAAGCTCCGCCTGGTCAACTTGGGATACGGATTGATGGTCTCTCGCCGGTACGTCCGTAATCCCGCTTCCACCACGGGCCTGTCTGTCCTGGGAGGGAGTTTGTTATGTTTGAATAACCTTCTGAACGAATGCAAAATGTTCGCGATGATCACGACGTCATATCCGGCATTGGACAGAACACCGGCCCGGTCGACAAAAAAAGCTCCGCTGGCCGGCCTCAATTTCGATGGATACCAGGAAGGAATTACATACAGTTTCATTTTTTTCATCGGGTTAAAAATACACCCTCTCCGGTTAAAATGACATAGATTATATGCCTAATTACAATCTGCCTGAAAAATACAATATCTATGCACAGGTAAAGCAATGGTAAGGCGAATATTAGCTTTGTTTACGGTTATATTTTGGCGCCAGGTCGTCGCCTTGCTAAGTTCCTTTCTATCAGGCAATGTCCTGGCCATTAAAAGCCTGGGGAGCCTTGGAAAACACACAGACATCAGCCCGACGGCCCGATTCGGTTATCCCCGTCACATCTTCTTGGGTGACCATTGCTCCATAGGTTACGGCTCCCATTTGTACGCCGGGCCAAAATCAAAATTGGAGATCGGCGACCACACCCTATTGGGTCCCCGGGTCTTTATTACCACTGACAGCTTTGCCAAGTCTAAATACGAAATGACTTCGGTGCATTCGGGTCACGAAGCGGATGTCGGTATAGGCAGCAATGTGCGCATAGGGGCTCATGCCGTGATATTGCCCGGAGTCAGTATCGGGGATGGCGCCGCTATCGGGGCCGGTAGTGTGGTTACAAAGGATGTGCCGGAGAGAACGATTGCAGCCGGCAATCCGGCCGAGTTGATCAAGTCCACTGAATGAAAACCACTTTACGTAAATTCCCCTTTCCTTATCGGGCCGCACTTGCTATTTCCAGCGACGTTGACAATACGCCTTCTCTGGAAGTCTACCTTGCCATTATGGACTATCTCAATAGCACCCGCCAGACCCCCTTTGGGCCGGGGCTGGGACTTGAGGTGGGCAACAGTTTCTGGTTTTTCAATGCAACCCAATCACCCCAGCTGACGTACTTTTCTGACTATGGCGGGACACCAACGGCTTTTGCTCCCTACTGCCGGGAGCTTTGGCAATCGGGACACGTGGATACCCTGCATACCTACGGCAATTTCGACGAGGGAGGTTTCCAGCGACGATATGCCGAAACAGCCGTGGAAGAACTATATAAGCGTGACGCTCAAGTCCCCGTGTGGGTCAATCATGGTACTCCCTTAAATCATCAAAACCTGGGTCCCGGCGAAACTTACTGCGGTGCCGTTCCTGATCACCCGGCCTACCACATGGATCTAACAAGGTCAGCAGGCTGTCGTTACTTCTGGCTGGGCCGGATGACGCACATCCTGGGCCAGGATGCAACAAAAACGCTGAGCGTACGAACAAAAGACTTCGTTCAGAGGATCCTGATAAAAACAAAATACCGGTCTGTGACGAAGAATGTACTATTCGATCCCAAGAATCGCCTCCTCTTGCCCACTACTCTTCAGGATGACTCACGGGTCTACGAATTCCAGCGATGGGTGAACGCCTGGGGAGAGGTCAAGATACTCGATAGCCGGGAGTTTGGCATTCAGCTGCGTCCCGGTTGTCTCCGAACACTCATTCGTAACGAGGGGTTTCTCATCATCTACACCCACTTATGCGAAAACCTGGAGATTGAGGCTGGCCCCACAATGATGCTGCGGTCAAACCTGGCCCATTTGCAGCAACTATGTACGGAGGATCAACTGCTGGTTACCACCACATCGCGCCTGTTGCGCTTCAGGGAAGTTAATTCTCACCTGGAATATGCTATTAAGCCTGAACGCGAGGGGGTCCTGATTGAAATCCAAGACCGCCTTACCACCCCTGTGAGCATGTCCGACCTGAGCTTGAATGACCTTCAGGGATTGACCTTTTATCTCGAAAATCCCGATGGTGTCCAAATATCGTTCAGGAATCAGCGGGTACCCCATGTCACAAATGCCCGAGATCACACTGGCAGACGCTCCGTTTCCATTCCATGGGTTCCCCTTGAGTATCCCCGCTCATGAAGATCCTCTACATCTCTCCGGAGAACACCGTCGGTACGCTGGGGCTGTGGCAGCGCGTCCACCGGATGCGGGGCAACGAATGCCGGTATGTGACGTTCTTCCCCTCCGCCACCGGTTTTCCCGACGACATCTGCCTGAACCTGCCGTTGCTGAACGCTACCCCCCGCTACATCCGCTGGCGGAACCGGTTCTACATGCTTACCAGAGGTCCTATGGGGGATGAAACCACTTTTGAAGGCAACCCGCCGGTGTGGCGGCCGGGAAACCTGGCTGAACGGACCTTTTTCGCCTTCCGTGACTGGCTGTGGCGTTTCAGTGCAGAGCCAGCCATAAGGCGCTACGGGCTGCTTGACTTTGACGTCTACCACCTGGAATGGGGACTGGAGTTCTACCGTAACGGCAGTTTCGTAGAGCGGCTGGTGGAACTGAACAAACCCATATTGTGCACTTACCACGGCCAGGACATCCGCAACCGGGGTGTGATCCCCGCCGTGGATCGCCGGGCATGGCTGAACCTCAGCAGTGAGTACGACCTGCTACTGCGGCACCCGAACATGCGGTATCTCTTCCTGCCCTATGATGTGGAGGCCTGCCAGCCAAAAACGGGGCCGCGCGCGCCCATCACCCTGTGTCACGCCACCCAGCGCCGGTACGTTAAGGGCTCCGACGTTATCATCGCCGCCTGCCGCTCGCTGGAGAAATCCCACGGAGTCAGGTTTATTCTCATCGAGAACCGACCCCACGATCAGGCCATGACCCTGAAAAGCCAGGCGGACATCTACATCGACCAGGTGGCGGACGTGGCGCCGGGCTACGGGATGAACTCCATCGAGGCCATGGCTATGGGTCTGGCCTGCTGCACCCGCATGAACGATGATTATCAGGCTTTCATGCCCGACCACCCCTTTATAAACGTCACCCCGGACAACCTCTTGGAGAAACTCACCGAACTGGTGGAGAGTCCCCATCTGGTTCGCGAGCTGGGTCAGGTTGCCCGTCATTGGGCCGAGACTCACCACGCCTTGGATGTAGTGGGGGACCAGCTTTACAGCTACTATCGATATCTGGGTATTGAGGTGTAAGAATGGATATGGAAAACAAGCCTTCTGTCAGTGTGATTAGCCCCGTCTGCAACGGCGGGATCCACTATCCTGTCTGTTTTGAGTCCTTCTGCCGGCTCGCCTACCCCCCAGAGCGCCTCGAAGTCCACGTCATCGATGACGGCTCCACTGATGGCACTCGGGAGTTCCTCCAGGCTCAGGCCCCGCCGTCTTTCGTTCACGTCCACTTACTGGACAGAAATATAGGTCTGGGGCAGGCCCGCAACCATGGACTCAGGCTGGCCACGGGGGAGGTGGTGGTCCTCCTGGATGGGGACATGGAGGTGTCCCCCGATTTTATTGAGAACCACGTATCGGAATTGGCCAAACCGGGCCGGGAAGCCATTATCGGCAGGGTTGAACCCGCCGCCTGGATAGCCGGGACCAAGCTAAACCGCTATCTCTATGAATATCCCCACCGGGGAGCGCGACAGTTCGGCCCGGACAGACCGGCGCCGTTTCAGTACCTGTTATCGAGAAATACCGCCTTCAGCCGGTCAGCCATCGAAGCGGCTGAGGGGGGGTACGAGACATTCGCCCATTACGGCGGTGAGGACACGATCTTTGCCTATCATGTCGCCCGAAAATTACCCCATGGCATTTATTACAGTGAAAAGCCGGTGTCCATCCACCACCATGACCGGTCACTGGATGCTCATCTCAATCTGCTGCACGACTACGGCTACCACAACCTGCCGCGGATAGTCAGCCGCCACCCGGAAATCGCCGCCACCCTGGCCGCCGACTTCGCCTGGCCGCTGGCAGGGATATATTTCCGCTGCAAGCGGGCGTTGGGCCGGCTGCTCTTCAACCCGCTTACCTGCTGCATAAGCCGGGTCTTGCTGCCGGTTACGCCCTTTCCCGTCAGCAATATCCTGATGCGGTTCCTTTTCGTCGCGGCGGTGGTGCGGGGGCTGCGCAAGTATGTACGAAAGCAGAACGGTCTCTCCCCTTAGCTCGACCATCAACAGCTATAAACATCGCAGCTTCGGGTAGTCCTTGCCTCTTGACGTACACATATCTACATTATATACGTCATAAAGGAGGGTACATGCAGACTAAACTGACCTTACGGCTTGAGAAGGGCCTCATTCAGCGGGCCAAAGCCTATGCAGGCACCCGGGGAACCAGCCTGTCCCGGCTGGTGACGGCATACTTCAAATCCCTGGAGGAACAGCAATCGGACGAGGGGGATTTCACCCCGTTGGTGAAGGAGCTGCGGGGGGTTATCAATACCAGCCAGCCGGCCGAAGACCTGGTAGAGCGGTATCGCCGGCATCTGGATCAGAAATACCGTTGATGAAAGCCCTGCTGCTGGATACCAACGTGATCCTGGATGTTTTCCTGGAACGCTCGCCTTTCGCCGTCCCCGCCGCCCGGCTGCTCTCGCTTATTGAGGGGGGTCGTTTCCAGGGCTATGTTTCAGCGGTGTCTTTTCCCGTCCTGTTTTATATTCTGTCAAGGGAAGCCTCAAAGGAAGTAGCCAGGACATCTCTGGAAAAACTGCATACGCTCCTGGCCATCGCTCCGGTTGATGAGCGGGTGGTGAGCCGGGCGCTGGTATCGGATTTCTCTGACTTTGAGGACGCAGTCCAGTATTATTCGGCCCTGGGCGTCAAGGCCGATTTCATCATCACCCGCAACACCCGGGATTTCTCTACCAGCGAATTGCCCGTTTTCAGCCCGGACGAAATGCTAGCCCTTATAGAAAGTGATGACCCGGTCATCAGGGCACGCTTCGGCTTGGACTGAAACCTGGTACATACGGCATCCGGTACTTTTTCTGTGTGCCCTACTTCTGCCATATCATCCCCCGCCTACGCCGCCATTGACCTGGGGACCAACACCTGCCTGCTGCTGGTGGCCCGGTGGGACGGCTCCCGGCTGACCCCCCTGGCCCAGGAGCTGCGGGTGGTCCGCCTGGGGGCTGGCGTGGACCGCACCGGTCGGCTCTCCGAGCAGGCCCTGGTCCGCGCCGAGGTGGTTTTCCGGGAGTACCAGGCTATCATCGAGCCGTACAATTGCCGCCGGGTAAGGTGCGTGGCCACCAGCGCCTTCCGGGAGGCGGCCAACCGGGACCAACTCTACCGGCGCCTGCACGCCGCAACCGGGTATGACCTCGTTAAGCTCAGCGGCCGGGAGGAGGCGGAGCTGGTACTGCGGGCCGTGCAACACGAGTTTCCCTGCCCCGGCGGTGGTCGTGTCGTCGTTGATGTGGGCGGCGGCAGCACCGAGGTCATTGTTGAAGAGGATGGGCGCCTGGCGGTGGTGGAAAGCCTGCCTCTGGGCAGCGTGCGGCTTACCGAGCGCTGGTTCCACCACGACCCACCCTCCCCGGAAGACCTGTCGTCCGCGGCGCGGGATATCGACAAAGTACTCGACGGTGTCAGGTGGTCACAAGCTGGGGAGACTATGGTGGGTGTGGGCGGCACAACCACCACTTTTGTCGCCCTGGACCTGGGGCTGGAGCGGTACGACCGCGACCTGGTTCACGGGGCCACGCTGACCGCTGCAACCCTACAGGTAATCCTGGCCCGCTGCACGGCCTTACCGCTGATGGAACGGCTGAAGCTGCCCGGTCTCCACCCCGGCCGGGCCGATGTGATTATCGCCGGGGGTATGATCCTGGGGGCTGTAATGGATCGCTTCGGTCTGAAAAAAATGACGGTGAGCGACAGGGGTCTGCGGTGGGGGGTAGTGCTGGAGCTGGTGGAGCGGGAAAGCTGAGCGCCTAGACCTCGTAATCCACCACCCGGGTTTCGCTGACGATCTCCCGGATGAAGGCCACCACCCCCTGGTGCGCCGGGTGTTTGCTATATGTGGCCAGGTCCTCGACACTGTCGAATTCAGAGTAGAGCACCACGTCGGCCGCCCGCTCCGAATCCTTGATATTAAGCCCCACCTCCAGGTGCCGGATTTCCGGGATAGCTTGAGGGAGAGCTTCCAGGCGCGCTTTCATGGCCCGGGCGTTTTCTTCCTTTATGGCCCCACCGGCCCTTTCTTTCAGGCGCCACATGACGATGTGCTTTATCATAGTTGGTACATCCTGATTTCCGTGTCATCTTGAACCCTGTCCCGACATCTAGCCCTCCTTATCAGTGCATTGATGCGAGATTAAGCATAATCATTTTCGGGTCGTATGGTAACCCTCTTCAGTGGCTGGGGGTAAAGCAGATAGTTACCGGCCCTTTTTATCCACGCCTCCTCTCCCTCGGCCAGGGTCTCCCGCACCTCCTCGAATGCCGCCTTGCCGTTCAGGTAGTTTAGCAGGGTATGATCTCCCGCCAGCAGCTCGATAGCCGGGCGCTCCGAGCCGAGCTCGTACGGCCCCTCCCGCCAGGCGAAATCCGCTCCGGAATGTTCGCGGACATACCGGATCAGCCGCAGTGAATGGGCCAGGGAGTGGTAAGGGGCGCCGGTGAGGTGAATCTGATACCCGTGGCAGACCTGATCGGCGTACTTGTGGTGGGTGGGCACAAACCGCAGCGGGCGCAGAACGGCCCCCTCCGCTGCGAGCGGCCGGTGCTGCCGGTAAATCCACGACAGGTACGGGGCGCCGAAAACTTCAAAAGGGCGGGTGGTGCCGCGACCCTCACTCAGGTTGGTGCCCTCCAGCAGGCACTGGCCGCTGTAGACCAGGGGCGTCAGGGGACCGGGCATATTGGGCGATGGTGGTATCTCCCAGGTATGCCCGGGTGGGAGACCTTCTTTCATCAGTGCATCCTCCGGGGAATACGGGATCACCTCCAGTTTGAAGCGACCGCCCACCTCATCCTTGACCAGTCGGCACAGTTCCCCCATAGTCAGGCCATGGCGCTGGGGCAGGCCCCGCCGCCCCACGAATGAGGCATACTCCCCGGGCAGGGGGATGCCCTCCACCTGGCGGCCCGCCGGGTTGGGTCGATCCACCACGTAGACCGTGAGGGACAAATCGGTCCGTGCCAGGGCCTCGAACAGGCAGCTTACAGTAGTGCTATAGGTGAAGTAGCGGCAACCCACGTCCTGTAGATCAATGATGAGGGCGTCAAGGTCGGCCAGGTGCTCCGGCCGGATGGTGAGGGAGGTCTCGGCGCCGCTGTAGAGCGAAATGATCTCGGCTTCGATATCCAGCTCGGCATACAGGCGGGCGCCGGCGAGGGGGACCTGGTCCTGCAGTTCGGCGAAGAGGCCGTGCTCGGGCACGAACAGGCGCTGGAGGGTGCCCCGCCGGGCCAGAGCCTCAAACAGGTACTCGCCCCGCGCAACGTCAAAAGCGGTCTGATTGCACAACAGACCCAGCCGGCCCTGGTGGAGATGATCCAGTCCCGGCACTACCTGACCGGCAAACGCCGCCTGCACATCCACCGCAGAACCCTGCCACGGGATACTACCATCATTCCATCGCCGTCACTTTTCCTCTCTCACCCAGCGCTTTCAGAACCTGTTCCGCCACCAGCCGGTTGCCAGCATCGCTCAGGTGTACCCCGTCGTGGGTCAGTATTCCTTGCTCAAGGTTGTCCGGATTGTGGTCACGCAGGTACCTTATGAAGGCCTTCCGCAGGTCCAGCAGCGGTATCTTCAGATCCCGGGCAACCCGGCGGCTGGTAGCGGCGTATTCGTCCAGCATGGTGTCCAGGGTGTTGGCGCCGTCGTGCCGCTCACCGATGACGGAGGGTGTGCACAGCACTACCCGTGCCCCGCTGCCGGTGATCCTGTCGATGATACTCCTCAGGCCCGCCTCGTAGCGGTCCCTGGGGGTGCCCCCTTGGGGCAAAATGGAGTGCCACACGTCGTTGATCCCGATGTAGACAAAAACGATGTTAGGCCGCCTGGAGAGCACGTCCCGGTGCAGGCGCTCCTGGAGATCGGGCACCCTGTTGCCGCCGATGCCGGCCCCGATAATCTCCAGACCCGCGTCCGGGTGCCGGACGGTAAGCGTATCCCGGACGATGGTGACATACCCGCCGGGCTGGTCGCCCTGCCTGGTGATGGAGTCCCCCAGGAAGATGATGCGGTCGCCGGGCTGGAAGTCCACCTGGGGCGTGGAACAGGCGGCAAGGAAAAGCAGCGCCGTTGTGAACGGCGGTAATATTCGCTGGATGAGTGAGTTCAATGCAAATCCCCCGGATTGATAGACTGATGCAGGAAGTTAGTCATGAATCGGCGATTCGTCAGCATGTTGTCTGGCTGGTAACCGACATACCGTCCTCCGATTCGCCCCACCGCTGCCGAATTTTCATTAACTTTGCCCGCCGAGCCTGACTCAGGCCGCGCCACCTTAGCTCAGCTGGTAGAGCAGCCGATTCGTAATCGGCAGGTCGGCGGTTC
>SDBU01010523.1_pt1 | contig 10255 bp, 10 predicted proteins | sample 2277071 | NCBI WGS metagenome assembly SDBU01 (sample SAMN10397929, study PRJNA504765) | marine sediment metagenome | isolation source: marine sediment core GS08_GC12, 126 cmbsf | place: Arctic Ocean: Gakkel Ridge, Loki's castle | collected 2008 | reverse complement strand
TTGCTTTTCCCTTTTCAGATTTGACGACGAGAGCAAATTTTTCTGCAATCGCAACTGTTTTATCCCGGCTTCCACCATCGCTCACAATGATCTCATGTGATGTGTCTCGGATATGCATCCTGAGATTTTTAAGAGTTGACTCAATTATAACTTCCTCATCAAGTGTAGGAATTATTATTGATATCATGTTTTTGTCCTGAGATAACGGGAAAATGCTTTTTTTACGATTTCTGAAAAAGTAGGATAGGGATATATCGTCCCACTAAGCTGCTGTATAGTAATGTTGTGCTGCATTGCCAGAGTCAGGTTCTGGATATATTCTCCTGCATGTGCCCCTATGGCATGTGCACCGATTACGGTATCATTTTTATCAAGTATGATCTTAATGAACCCCTTTGTTGTATTTTCGGTCTTAAACCGGCCAAGCGTGGCATCAACATGCAAAAGATTGATATCAGTAAATTTTTTTCTTGCCTCCTTTTCTGTCATACCGACATGCGCAATTTCAGGATCTGTGAAGGTCACCCAGGGCATTACGATTTGAGAAATGGTGATTTTTTCTGTTTTTAGGATATTATTTACCGCAATTTCTGCGTAATAAGAAGCTGCGTGTGTGAAAAGATATTTACCTATTACATCCCCGCAGGCATAAATATTCTCTGTTGTAGTTTCTAGCTCATCATTTACGATAATTCCTTCTTTTTTATATTCTATCCCGGCATTTTCAAGTTTGAGTCCTGCAATATTAGGTTTTCTGCCAATGGCTACTAAAACTGCATCTACAGCCAATGCATCTATTGATCCTTTTTTATCATATTTTACAATGATCCGGGAGCCATCTTTTTCGAATTGCTTAATCCGGATATTATTTAAAAATTTTAACCCTTCACCCATCAGGATCTTCTTCATTTCTGATGCGATCTCGTCATCTTCTTTTTTAAGGATCGCATCAGAGCGTGTTGCTATGAATACTTCTGACCCCAGTCGTGATAGTGCCTGTCCAAGTTCGATCCCGATAGGACCAGCTCCCATTATGAGAGTTCTTAAGGGTAATTCATCCTGATCCCAGAAATTTTTATTTGTAAGATACGGCACGTTTTGAAGTGTCTCAATAGGGGGGATAGCAGGTGAGGAACCAGTACATATAATGAAATACTTTGAAGATATTTCCTTGCCTTTTACGGAAAGGATATTCTTTGAAACAAAATAGCTCCTGCCGGGGTAAACATCGATGCCCATTTTTTGAAAGGTCTCCTCATTTTCAGACTGGACCATTGAATTTATTAATTTCCTTACATGTTCCATTATTTTTCCAAGATCGGGTTTAATGTCAATACCGGCAGGGAGCCCCAGCTCTCCGGCTTTTCTTGAATTATAAAAAAGATTTGCTGAATAAAGGAATGTCTTGCTTGGGATGCATCCGGAATTAAGACACTCACCTCCGATTATATTGCTTTCCACAAGGGAAGTTTTGGCGCCCAGCCTGTTTGCCGTTGTGGCAGCTACAAGCCCGGCCGAACCTGCACCTATCACGCATACATCATATTCTCTCATATTAATCGTCCCTAAAAATTGATTTTATGTAATTGATTATATCATCGTTTAACAATTTATCTTCCATTTTTTGAATTAGGAAGACTGTTAGGAGCCTGTCTGATAACTGGATCCAGGCTGAGCCCAGTTCTCGGACAGGCTCCTATAAAGGTTAGAAAATTTATTAGGAATTAAAGTAATCTTAAAGGAAATCTTTTAATGAGCTATTATGCCTGGTGTTCCGTAATTTACATAATACTTTGAACTCTATCTGCCTGATCCTTTCCCTGGTCAGGTTAAATTCTCTGCCAACTTCCTCCAGTGTCCGTGGTAGACCATCCAGGAGGCCATATCTCAATTTGATAATTTTTCTTTCCCGGTCCTTCAGGGTACCCAGGACTATATGAAGATGTTTTTGAAGCATGGAAAAGTCTGCCGCATCATCAGGAGCGTTAACTTCCGAATCTTCAATAAAATCACTGAGGCGGGTTTCATCACCTTCACCTATCGGAGTATCAAGTGATATTGTTTCCTGGGCGATCTTCCTGATCTCCCTGACCCTATCTGGCGTAACCTCTAATAACTTTGCAATTTCATCAGAATTAGGTTCCCTGCCAAGCTTCTGGAGAAGCTGTCTTTGGACACGGATATACTTATTGACATTTTCAACCATATGAACCGGAATTCTGATTGTTCTTGCCTGATCTGCGATAGCTCTTGTTACCGCCTGCCTGATCCACCAGGTCGCATAAGTTGAAAATTTAAAACCTCTTTTATAATCATATTTATCTACTGCTCTTATAAGTCCCAGATTCCCTTCCTGAATAAGGTCCAGGAATAGCATGCCCCTGCTGACATATTTTTTAGCTACACTTACAACGAGTCTTAAATTTGCTTCAATGAGCCTACTCTTAGCAGCCTGGTCCCCTTTTTCAATTTTTTTTGCAAGCTGGACCTCTTCTGCCGCAGTCAGAAGTCTTTCTTTGCCAATAGCTTTTAGATACATTTTAACGGGGTCATCATTAAATGGTTTTATCACTTGAGCATTTTTTATTTTCGGGGATATATTCAAAATCAACTTTCTCTATAGTAAGTATTATATTGTGTTGCCCATGCGAGTGTCTTGTAATGCAATAGTCCCAGTGGCAGACCTACTGCATAGGGCAGCAGACCTGGTCTTTTAAATATACTCCAAAAAATTAAATTCCAGTAATAATGCCTTCCTTTATCTCTAATACCCAGGAACCACAATGAAGAGAATAAACCCCTGATATGGTAGAAACGAACTTTTGGCGCCTTTACTCTTTTAGGTTTATATTCCCTCAAAAATGTTTTTATTCTGGCAAAATAAAATCTGGGTGAATAGATGGCTTTCAGTACCTCTTGATAACCATCTATGAGAGTATTGGCATTCATTTTTGGAATAAAGTTTAGATCAGATAGTTCAGAAGTATTTCCATTAATGCTATTACTATCTATCAACCTATTGGCTTTTTTCAGCCTCTCGTGCAGTCTGCTTTTAGGTGAGACATTAAGAAGTCCCACCATTGCTGTTACGATTCCACTATTTTGAATAAAATCAATTTGATTTTGAAATACAGTCTCCTTATCATTATCAAAGCCAAGAATAAATCCTGCATTAAGTTCAAAACCCATGTTCTGAATTTTTTTGACAGATTCAAGCAGATTCCTGTTTTTATTATGGTATTTTCCACATTCTTCCAGTGCGTCAGGATCTGTAGTTTCTATACCGACAAATACAGTGGCAAAACCGGCATCTGTCATCATTTCCATCAACTCCTGGTCATCCGATAGATTAATTGATACCTGTGTGCTCAGGATAAATGGGTACTTTCTTTCTTTTTGCCATTTTATAATTGCTGGTAGAAGTTCCTTTTTAAGAATAGCTTTATTTCCTATAAAATTATCATCGACAAAGAATACTCCAGCCCTCCAGCCAAGCTTATAGACTGAATCCAGTTCTGCAAGTATCTGTTCCCTGCTTTTTATCCGGGGAATTCTTCCATTGAGATGAACCACATCACAGAATTCACAGTTATAGGGACAGCCTCTGGAAAGTTGTATGCATATTGAATTGTATTGAGATAAATTTACAAGATCCCATGCTGGTATGGGAGTTTTTTGTATAGCAGGAAATTCTTCCATGGAATATATTTTCTTAAGATTTTTATTTTCCATGTCTTTTACAAGAGTAGGAATTATTTCCTCTGATTCCCCCAAAACAATAGTATCTATATGTGAAAATTCCTCACAGCAAGTCGTAAAAAGAGATCCACCTGCAATAACAGTCTTCCCGATTTCCTGTACTTTATTTACCACCATCTTTGTGGATTGTCTCTGACCTATTATTGAACCTATCAATACATAGTCTGCCCACTTTATATGTTCTTCTCTTAAGATCTCACCACAATTCATATCAATTAATTTCTTCTCCCAATGGTCCGGGAGCATTGCTGCAACAGTTAAAAGTCCAAGTGGAGGATAGGCAGCTCTCTTACCCAGCAGTCTTAAAACTTTATTTACATTCCAGAACGTGTTTTCATATTCCGGATAAACAAGTAAAATTTTCATTAAACCTTCTTTTAGTTTGTTTTAAAAAAAATGATTTGCTGTTTAATTTATAAACAACAAATCATTATTATGAAGAATTAAATTTACACACAGATCCTTTTAAAAACCTTTATGTAATTCTTTATTTAATACCTTTCACCGAAGTTTCTGTCAGATCTTGGCTTCTGTGGACGAGCTTCATCAACTCTTAAAGTTCTTCCTCCGAAGTCTGTCTCGTTCAAAGCTTCTTTTGCTGCTTCAGCTTCTTCTGAACTTGACATCTCAACAAATCCGAAACCTTTGTCTCCAATAACACTGGCGCTTTTTACCTCGCCAAATGGAGCAAACAGTTCTTCCAGTTGAGCATCAGTTGTAGAGTAAGTGAAATTACCTACATATAGTTTACTACCTTGCATACATACCTCCTTTAAAAAAAATAATTTCCCTAAAAGCTTGATAACATTTCTTTTTGAGAGGTAGATAACAGTAGTAGACCGCTCTAAATAAAACATCATTAAACAAAAGAGAGCCTTAAGTCTATGCTTAATTGTGTAAAATGTCAAATAAATTTTTGGCTAAAATCCTGGTTTATTTGATAAGGATTTTATTATTAATTCAGCTGTATCTGGCTGCTGTTTTTTTAGTGTGTTTATTATCAAAATCAATACTTTGGCTATTAACTGAAAATATTATTTTATGCTGTTCTCCATAATTTAGAATACTGTCAAACTCATCACCAGTGTCCAGCAGCATTTTAAATTCATACACAGTTTCACCCCCATCTGCCTTGCCCGCATATTCCTCTACATCAAAACTTCCTCCCAGCTCCATATCTGGTGAATGTGAAAAAGTTGAATTACCAAAATCATCCCTCATTACTACATCTTGACCGTCTATTGCCATAAATATTATATTGGCTCCCTTCATTGCAAATCCAGGATTAAAGCCGATTGCTGTCCAGCCTGAAGAGCTGGCAATAATACCAATATAAATATATTGTTTGTCATTTGACCAGTAGATTTCCAATGCGGTAGTCCCATCTTTAAGACTGAAGAAATATTCATGGCTATCTATGGAACCATCAATGATTATATTTTCTGTAGAAAAGGTTTCAGGGTCCGGGACATCTTCTTCCTTAATTGTTTCCACAGTTGTTCTTTCCTTCTCATCTTCAGAAAAGGTGGTTTCAGTACAGGCAAAAGAAGTCAGCGCCATGGAACATAATATTAAGACGAGCAGTATGGCGTAGAATTTATTTTTCATTTAATCCCTCCAGATATATTAGAAATAAGGTATATTAATATTGTAATATAAAAAAGTTATTTAAGAAAAAGTTGAACTAATTATTTAAATATTAGACAATATACTAATAGAAATTCCATTAAATGCCTCTGCAAAGAGAAAGGAAAAAAAATGACTGAAAACATGCAAATATATAAATGTGAGGTCTGTGGCAATATCGTAGAGATGGTCCATCCCGGCAAGGGACAGCTTGTGTGCTGTGGTCAGAATATGGTACTTTATGAAGAAAACTCCACAGATGCTGCAGTTGAAAAACATGTACCAGTGATAAAGAAGACTTCTGATGGATACAAAGTCAATGTAGGAAGTGTGGCCCATCCTATGGAGGAAGAGCACTATATTGAGTGGATAGAGATAATCGCCGGGGAACTCTCTACAAGGAAATTTTTAAAACCTGGAGATGCCCCGGAAGCTGTTTTTTGCATCGACTCAGACGATGTAGTGGCGAGGGCATATTGCAATATTCACGGACTGTGGAAATCATAAGATAAGCTTATAGAATTAGAAGTTTTTGGCCACATCTTTAAATATTAAGGTGTGGTCAAAATTTTATAGATCAAAAATAATGGCAAATAGAATGGAGTGATACCGGATGACAATAAATCAGGTCACGCGTGATATCTTTTTTGTAGGTGCAATCGACTATAAAAGAAGATTATTTGATGAGCTTATCCCTCTTCCGGATGGGACCTCATATAATTCTTACCTTGTAAGAGGAAATGATAAAACAGCTCTTATCGATAGTGTGGACCCACCGATGATAGATGTTCTTTTAGGTAACTTATCGGAATTGGGCATAGAAAAAATCGATTATATAATCTCACTTCATGGTGAGCAGGATCATTCCGGTTCCATTGTAGAGCTTGTAAATAAGTTCCCTCAGGCCCTGGTAGTTACAAATAAGAAATGTATGAATATACTCATTGACCATCTGCAGATTTCTGAGGATAAATTTATTATAGTGGAAGATGGCGGAGAACTTTCATTGGGGAATAAGACATTTAAATTCATTTTGACTCCATGGGTCCATTGGCCGGAGACCATGTCCGCTTATCTTGTGGAGGATAAAATACTTTTTTCCTGTGATTTTTTCGGTTCACATTATGCAACAGATAAGATCATGGTTTCCGAAGCGGGATGGGAAAAGATCGAACCTGCTGCGAAAAGATATTTTGGAGAAATAATGCTTCCCTTTGTTACGAGTATCAGGAAGAATATTGAGAAACTAAAAAATTATGATATAGAGCTTATAGCACCCAGCCACGGACCGGTCCATGATGATATAAGTCTTATAGTGGACTCCTATAAGGAGTGGTCAGCAGATAAGCTCACCAATAAAGTAATTATTCCCTATGTCTCCATGCATGGAAGTACAGAAATAATGGCCAAACACCTTAAATCCTCACTGGAGAAAAAAGGTGTAGAAGTACTACTTTTTCACCTGACTGAAGATGATCTGGGAGATCTTGCTGCGGCACTTATTGATGCTGCTACGATCGTAATAGCCACACCGACAGTTCTTGCGGGGCCCCATCCTCAGGCTATCTATGCAGCCTATCTGGTAAAAGTTTTGAGGCCGAAACTCAGGTTCATATCCATTATTGGTTCATATGGCTGGGGAGGGAAGACAGTCGAGATACTTGCAGATATTGTCTCGACTCTTAAAGCTGAAATACTTGATCCGGTTATAATAAAAGGCCATCCAAAGGATGAAGATCTTAAAGCTCTTGAGGACCTTGCGGACAAGATATCCTTCAAACATTCAGAAATGATCAAATAGACCCAAAGTATTTAAATATTTCTTAATATGAAAGACAGAAAAATAACCGGTGGAAATAATTACAGAAGGACTGGACTAAGAGCCAGGCTTGACGAGCTTTATAAAAAATATAATCACCGGGAATTCGTGCATCCTGATCCACTGGAGTTTCTTTACAGATACGATGATCTAAGGGACCGGGAAATAGCCGGTATTGTATCTTCTTCACTCGCATACGGAAGAGTTGCGCAGATCCTTAAAAGCGTGGATATTGTGCTGGATAAGATGAAGCCCTCACCATATAGATTTCTACTTGAAACAGGACCTGAACAACTGGGGGTATGCTTTAAAGGTTTTAAACACAGGTTTACCACTGGAAGCGAGATAGCCGGGCTCTTGACTGCAGCCGGCAAGATGGTCAGGGATTTCGGATCGCTTAATTCTGCTTTTTTGGAAAATTATAATAGCGGGGATGATAATATTATCCCGGCTTCTCTCAGTTTTTGTAAAAACTTTTCCATTTTTTCAAAAAACTCATGCTGCACCCTTATGCCATCACATACGGGTGGGAGTGCCTTTAAAAGACTTAATCTTTTCCTGCGATGGATGATAAGAGATGATGACGTTGACCCCGGGGGCTGGAAGGGTATACCTGCATCAAAGCTTATTATTCCGCTTGATACCCATATGCACCGCATCTCACTCAGACTGGGGCTGACAGGGAGGAAACAGGCAGATATGAAAACTGCGGTAGAAATCACAGGATCATTTAAAAAAATTGAAAAAAATGACCCGATAAGGTATGATTTTGCATTAACCAGGATCGGGATAAATAAGCTTTCCGAAGAACTGTAGCGTATAAACTTTAAAAAAATATAATAAGATTATATAATAAGATTTATTATATAATATATAAAATAAAGTATTAATAAATATATTAAGAAAGTAAGGGGCTGTGATGAGCAAAAGATTATTCTCAAAAGCAAAGTTTTTAATGGTCTTTGCAATTATTCTGGTACTTATAGTAACAATTATGCCGACTGCTCTAAGCGGTGGCTCGGCAGAACAGGTACAGGCTTTTGTGACCAGGTTTTATGTTCAATGCCTGAACAGGCAGCCTGATTCTGACGGGCTCAGTGAATGGGTAGGAAGACTTATGAATGGCTCAAAGACAGGAGCGGATGTGGCTCATGGCTTTGTGTTTAGTGAAGAGTTCCTGGCCAATAATCACGGCAATGAAGCATTCCTGACTATATTGTACAGCGCATTTTTTAACCGTCAGCCGGATGCTGAAGGCTACAGTGCATGGCTCAGCCGTATGGCGGGGGGCATGAACAGGGAAAAAGTACTTGATGGTTTCTTAAAATCTCAGGAATTTGCACAATTATGTGCTGATTTCGGCATTACACCATATGCCGGGGCACCAGCGGCCGTTGCGTCTACCGGAGGTTTCTCATCTTCAGGAGCAACAGGATTCCATGCAGGCAGGAAAGTGAATTTCATCATCTGGGGCGATGATAGTGCTGCTGATCGTGCAGGAGGCAGAGTAAGCGGAAGAACAGATATCAATCTCTTTGTCCATCTTAATCTTGATACCAGAAAAGCATATATAGTGACTATCCCGAGAGATACATGGTTTGGCGGCAGAAAGATAAACGGATATCACGCGATCGGCGGACATGATTATGCTGTTGGAAAATTCGAACAGTTTGTAGGCGGTAAGATAGATTTTTATGCAATTACAGACTTTGACGGTTTCCCGCCGCTTATCAACTGGATGGGCGGAGTAACCGTTACCGTTGAGGAGAATATTGCTGATGGCTTTTCCGGATGTTATCTGGGTCCGGGGGTACATCACATAAATGGTGCGCAGGCTCTGGCACTTACACGCGCCAGAAAAGGAAGGACGCTTTATGGCGGAGGAGCTTATGCAAGGGAAAAACAATCTGCCATGATGCTAGCCGAGCTTCTTCTTCAAAAGAAAGGGATGGTAAATTCCGGAAACCTTGGTTCCTTTATGGGGACGCTTGGACAGTTCATGTATACCAATATATCGATGGCCCAGGCAGCAGAGATACTTCCGGTACTTCTTTCAATGAATAGGGGAGATATCATGGTAACCACATTTAATTCATGGCCGCAGTGGTTCGGCAAATCAAGTGCGGTTGGTTATAATGAAGCAGAGAAGAATGCATTTTTCCGGAATATAATGAACCAGTAAAAGACAATGTCTTAATATATAAAACCCTTTGGTCCTGAACCGGACCAGGGGGTTTGTATTATAATTTTTAAACAAAAAAGAGCAATTATGAAGATCAAAAAAAAGGGTGAGATAAGTCCCGATGTCATGGACGGAGGGGAAGTATCCGGAATAAAGTTCTATCCGATGATAACTGCAAAAGACGGAGCGCCGAATTTTGCCATGAGGTTATTTGAGATAGATCCCAATGGCCATACCCCGAAGCATACCCATGGATGGGAACATGAAGTATTTATTGTTTCAGGCAATGGTCATGTGTTTAAGGATGGTCAGGAAATACCTATAAAAAAGGATACATTTCTCCTGGTGCCAAAAGGTGAACTCCATCAGTTTGTCGCCGGAGATGAGGGCATGAATATGATCTGTGTTGTTCCAAATGAGGGGCAGCCGACTTGATATTAAAAAAATCTGGTAACCGGTCACCTGCGAAGATCAGGAATATATTTATTACCACACTGGTAATATGCTCCATCATACTATCATCCCAGATAGTATCATGCGCTCCGGAACAGATATTTGGTGAACTTATAATATGCAGGGAAATAGATAGCAGTACTTTTGAACCCGATGATGCATCCAACGACTTCGATATTGAAGTCGACCAGATATTTGCTGCGGTAGAAGTCAAAGGAGTAAAAGCTGAAGACAAGTGGAGGTTTACCTGGAAAAACCTTGAAACCGATGAGGTGATAGCTGATTCGACAAATGTCTATTCCACAGAGACTACCGGCTATATAGAGGGATTTTTCTCAAATAAACTTGTCCCCAATGGAAATGGTAATATAATTGCGGAACCCGGTGATTATTCGGTCAGCTTTTATCATAATGGT
>SDBU01010522.1_pt1 | contig 10256 bp, 7 predicted proteins | sample 2277071 | NCBI WGS metagenome assembly SDBU01 (sample SAMN10397929, study PRJNA504765) | marine sediment metagenome | isolation source: marine sediment core GS08_GC12, 126 cmbsf | place: Arctic Ocean: Gakkel Ridge, Loki's castle | collected 2008 | reverse complement strand
ACCGAGAATCATGCGCGCTCGAACTTCATTGATTATCGAGAAACTGGTCTTACCGGAGTGGGCGCGACTGTCGGTGAGTCGGCCGGTGACGTAAGAAGGGAACTTCCCGCCCGGCAGCTTGGTCTTGTCCCATCCCTGGGGCAACTCCTCGCCCGATCCGCGGTCGGCCTCGAAGTCGATCGACGCCAACATCCGCCGGATGCCGGTATCGGCGGCGCGCGCCGGCGATGGGCCGGCTGAACCCGGCCAGATCGCCAGCAGCAGCATCCATGCAAAAACGGCAGGCATCCGTGCCATAATCGTATTATCGGACTACCCTTGGGGAAGACTTGAGGGGATCGCGTGGCCGAACGTGGCCGCTCCCGCCGGCCGACAGGCGGCGGCACGCCGCAAGCCGCGGCCCCTGAGGGAGAGACCCCCTCGGCCGTCAGCTCTCCGGCTGAGGAGCCGGGTCGTCGGTGGGGGTCTCCTCCGGGGAGACCGGCTTGGTCGCGGAGGCGCCGATGGCGAGCTCCTCCACCTTCGGCAGGTCCTTCAGGCCGGTGAGCCCGAAAACTTCCAGGAATCTCCGGGTCGTGCCGTACAGCATGGGCCGCCCGATCTCCTCCGCCCGGCCGACGATCTTGACCAGGCCCTTCTCCAGCAGGCCCCGCACGACCTCCCCGCTGGAGACCCCGCGGATGGCCTCGATGTCGGCCCGCAGGATCGGCTGTTTGTAGGCGATGATCGCCAGGGTTTCCATCGCCGCCTGGCTGAGCCGGCTGTCGTTGCGGACCTTCAGCAATCGGGCGAGGATGTCGTTGTACTCCGGGAGGGTGAGCATCTGGTATCCCCCGGCCAGCGGCTCGATGCGGAAGGCGCAGCCGGCGCGGGCGTAGCGTTCGTTGAGGCATTCGACCGCCCGGTGCACGGTGCGGCGCCCGCCTTCCAGAGAGGCGATCTCCACGATCTTCCCCGCCGACAGCGGCGAGTCGGTGGCGAAGAGAATCGCCTCGATCGCGGCCAGGTCCACCTCCTCGGTCGCCGCCTCCGGCGCGGCGCCCTCGGCCTCGTCGGCCGGCTCGGCCGCGGCGGCCGCGGCGGCATCAACTTGCTCACGTTCACTCATGCCCAGTCCTCTATCGGCCCGCGGGGTGTTGACAGCATACCGGAAAGCCGGCGGAATTCAATCGGCAGGCGGGGCAAACCGGCGTTGGCGGCGACCCAGCCGCAGCCACCAGGGCCGTCGCCCCAGCACGCGCGGGCGGGTGACACGCTCGAGCAGGGGGGTGGCGGTGTTCATCAGCAGCACGGCCGTGTAGCAGGCCAGGGGGAACACCACGTACAGGCGCAGCAACATGGCGATGACCCCGCAGCCGATGCCGAAGACCGCCTGGCCCCGAGGCGTGACCGGGCGGGAGGTCATCTCCGGCGCCAACAGCATCGCCGCCAGCAGCAGTTCCCCGCTGGCGAGGTGATAGCCCACGTAGGTCAGCCCCACCTCGAACCCCTCGGCCGCGGCGGGCGCCCAGACCGTTCGTATGGCGCTGGCGCCGCTGAGGAGATAGACCGGAGCCACCGCCACCACCACCGCGGCGGAGCCGACGAACGCCGCCGGCAGGACCCAATTGACGTAGTGGCGCCGGATCAGGTACAGCCCGACCACCACCAGCACGATCGCCGACGTCTCGCCGATGCCCCCCCCGGTGGCGCCGATCATCGCGTCTCGAACGGCCGGCATGGCGACCAGGGCGTCGGTGATGGTTTCGTGTTGGGGGTCGGTGGCGTTGGTCAGCTCCCGCAGTTGCGTTACGGGCCGGGGCAGCAGCACGCCGTCGGCCTCGTCGGGCAGTTCGATCCGGCCGGACCAACGGCGGTAGCGCACCCCCGCGTCCAGGGGACGGCAGGCGGCGACGTCCCCGGTGACCACTTTTGTCGGCGCCAGTATCGGCCAGGCGGCCGGGTTGAGGGTTGCACCGAACATGGCCGCCACCGCCAGTCGGCCCACCAGCGCCGGTTGCCAGAGGAAATGTCCCACCCCGCCGAAGACGGCCTTGCCGACGATGATGGCGAAGGCCGCGGCCACCAGGGGCACGTACCAGGGGGCGAACGGCGGCAGCGTCAGGGCCAGCAGCGTGCCGGTCAGCAAGGCGTGGCTTCGCCCGAACAGGGCCGGCGTCCGGGTCACGCGGAACCAGGCCCACTCCAGCAGCGCACAGCCGCCGATGCTCAGCGTGGCGATCATGGCCGCGCGATAGCCGAAGAACACCACCCCCGTCAGCAGCGGCGCCATCGCCGCGGCCATCGTCACCAGGAAAAGGGTCCGGCTTTGCTCCGGGGCTCGCAGCAGCGGTGCCGGGCGCCAGCGCGGCCCGCCCGGGCGACGTTGCGATTCCGGCGGGGGGGTCGAGGTGTGATATCCGGATCGCTCGTTCACGGCCCCCCCGTTAACTGGTGGTCGCGGTGGTGGCCGGCGGCCGCGACGGCGCGCTTCAACTGCCCCATCCGGTGTGCCAGCGGCAACTGGGCCGGGCACACGTAGCTGCACACCCCACAGCCCAGGCAGGCGGCCACTTCGTAACGCCGGGCCCGGCTGAGCTGCCGCAGCTCGAACATGTCGTTGAGGTTGGCCACGTCCAGGCGCACCGGGCAGGAGTCGGTGCACCACCCGCACCGGATGCACACGGTGGCCGGCTTGTCGTCGCCGGCCGGCAGCGACAGGTACCCGCTGGTCGACGGATCGGTGACCACGCCCTCGATCAGGGCCACTCCGGTCATGGGCCCGCCGCAGCAGACCCGCTCGGCCTCCCCGCCCGCGGCCGCCACGGCCAGCACGTCCTCGGCCGGGGCGCCGAACGGCACGAGGTAGTTGCCCGGGCGCCCGACGCCCTCGCCGCTGACGGTGACCACCCGGGCGGTGGGGGGCTCCCCGCACGCCACGGCGCGGTACGCCGCGAAACAGGCGGCCACGTTGACCACCGCCACGCCCACCGATAGCGTCGTCCAGCCGGGGGCGACCTTCCGCCCGGTCAACACCCGCGTCAGCATGATCGGCTGACCGATGGGGTACTTGTGCTCCACCGCCAGCGTCTGAATGGCGAAACCGGCGGCCGAGTCGGCGATCGGGCGGTAACTGTCGGTCAGGCGGGAGTCCACCGCCAGCGTGGCCCGCTTGGCGCCCACCAGGCGGCGGAGGATGGCCATGCCCACCATCACCTCCGGGCCGTGCTCGGAGAGGATGCGGTGCTCGCCCGTGAGGTAGGGCTCGTTCTCCATGCCGTTGGCGATGAGGGTGTCGGTGCCGGCTTCGGCGGCGTCGCGGCAGAATCGGCTCAGCGGCCGGAGGGGGCGGGCGCAGGTCGTCAGGCCGCTTTCGGCCACCCGCGCGACGAGGCTCTCGCGAGAGGCCGCCCGCCAATCGTACGCCGCTTCGGCCGAGCAGGAGGGGCCGGCGGCGTCCAGGTCGGTGATTTCCATGGCCGGGCCGCTGGTCGGGTCCCCCCGCCCGCCGGTCAGCACGCACCGGCCGATCCGGCCGACCACGCCGGTGGCGGGGGCGAAGATCGGCATCTCGCCGGCGGCGGTGGCGATGCGGTCGCCCGCCCGCACTCCCCGCCCCTGCCGGGCCTCCGGCTCGCACGAGCCGAGGCCGCACGGGTCCAGGGGCACCCACAGGCGCCGTGGGAGGGGCATCGGCTGGATGGCCTCGCTGCGGGTGGCGGATTTGTCGGCCAACAGGTCGATCCCACCGCTGAACGTGCCAAATCGTTGCCGGCGCATGGCCTTATGGTACCCCATCGGTCCGCCCAAGTCACCTGCGTGCAGCCCAGCGGCCCTCAAGCTGCGTGCAAGCTGCGTGCAACAAGGATTGCACACAGCTTAGAGCAGGAGAGCAGGAGACAGGAGAGCCTGGCGGCCGGCAGGTCCTGCTTTCAAGGGTGCGCACTGTGCAGACCGTAGTGCGGCCAACGTAGTGGCCCGTCTCCCGCGGGGGCGCGGCGGGGGGAAAACTTTCCCGGGGGGCTTGACGGGGGGTGACCGTATGGTAAAATCCTCCGATTCGGGCGCTTGTGGTGCCCGGCATCCGCGGCCGTGGCGGAATTGGCAGACGCGCAGGCTTCAGGTGCCTGTGCCCTTAGGGGCGTGGAGGTTCGACTCCTCTCGGCCGCAGGGGGTCGCGAATTGGCGACCCGGTTGGCTGACGGCGGTATTGACGACGGAGCAAGGCGATGTCTCGAACATGCTACTTCACGGGTAAACACACCACCGCGGGCCGGAAATACTCCCACCGTGGCCGGGCGAAGTACCTCGGCGGTATCGGCATTCGCATCACGGGCAAGACCAAGCGGAAATTCAAGCCGAACATCCAGCGGGTGCGGGCCATGGTGGACGGCATACCCATGCGTATCCGTGTGTCGGCCAAGGCCATCAAGATGGGCCTGGTCATCAAGCCGCCCAAGCGGACTTGGCGGCCCGAGCCCAGCGACACCGAGTAGCGCCGGCGCGGCCCCGGCGCGGCCCCGGCCGAGCGGGAAGTGTTCCATAGACCCGTCCTTGGGCGGTTTTTTTGTGCGCGGGGGCCGGTGGGCGGTTGCCTCTTCGCCCGCGGCCAATTAGCATGAGACCCCTCGATAACACCGAAGGAGGCGCCCATGAACCGCACGCTGATCGCCGACGCCCTGGCCGGTGAGGGCGCCGATGAGACCATCACCGTCTCCGGCTGGGTACGCACCGTTCGCCTCAGCAAGGGCGGCTTCGCCTTCGTGATCGTCAACGACGGCTCGTGCTTCGACACGTTCCAGATCGTCGCCGACGCCAAGTTGGCCAACTACGAATCGGAAGTGGCCAGGCTGACCGCCGGCTGCAGCGTGGTCGCTCGCGGCAAGCTGGTGGCCAGCCAGGGCAAGGGGCAGAGCTACGAGCTGCAGGCCGAGGAGCTTCGCGTGCTCGGCTGGGCTGACGCTGAGCGTTACCCCATGCAGCAGAAACGGCACAGCTTCGAGTTCCTCCGCACGCTCGCCCACCTTCGCCCGCGAACCAACACCTTCGGGGCCGTCACGCGGGTCCGCAGCACGATCTGCATGGCCATTCACGAGTTCTTCCAGTCTCGCGGGTTCGTGCTGGTGCACACGCCGATTATCAGCACCAGCGACTGCGAGGGGGCCGGGGAGATGTTCCGCGTGACCACCCTCGATCCGGCCGACCCGCCGCGGGACGAGCAGGGCGGCGTCGATTTCGCCCAGGACTTCTTCGGCCAGGCCACCGCGTTGACCGTCTCCGGGCAACTCCAGGGCGAGGCCTACGCCTGTGCCCTGGGCAACATCTACACCTTCGGACCCACCTTCCGCGCCGAGAACTCCAACACCGCCCGCCACCTGTCGGAGTTCTGGATGATCGAGCCGGAGATGGCCTTCTGCGACCTCGCCGGCGATGCCGAGTTGGCCGAGGCGTTCGTCAAGCACATCTTCCGAACCGTGCTCGAGCGCTGCGAGCGTGACATGGCGTTCTTCAACGAGCGGATCGACAAGACGATCATCGACACGCTGACCCACATCGTCGAGTCACCTTTCGAGCGGGTGACGTATACCGAGGCGGTGAAGATCCTCCAGGGCAGCGGCGAGTCGTTCGAGTTCCCCGTCGACTGGGGCGCCGACCTGCAGAGCGAGCACGAACGCTACCTCACCGAGAAGCATTTCCGCCGCCCGATCGTGGTGACCGACTACCCGGCGCGGATCAAGGCGTTTTACATGCGGCTGAACGACGACGAGAAGACCGTCGCCGCCATGGACGTGCTGGTGCCGAAGATCGGGGAGATCATCGGCGGCAGCCAGCGCGAGGAACGGCTGGACGTGCTCCAACGCCGCATGGCCGAGGTCGACCTGAACACCGAGCACTACTGGTGGTACCTCGATCTCCGCCGTTACGGCAGCGTGCCCCACGCCGGCTTCGGCCTCGGCCTCGAACGAACCGTCCAGTTCGCCACCGGCATGGCCAACATCCGCGACGTCATCCCCTTCCCCCGTACCCCCAGGAATGCCGATTTCTGACAGAAATAATTAAGCGGACAGATACCGTAATAATTAAAGGGACAGATACCATAATTCTTTTGGGAATTATGGTATCTGTCCCTTTAATTATTTGAAGCGTTTCAGCGTGTCCCTTGCTCGCTTGGCGACGTTGCGGTCTTTGGCGCTGGCCAAGGTGGTGAGGGTGGCGACGATTTCGTCGCGGTCGCGGTTGGTGGGGAGGCGCCGGGCGATTTCGATGGCCATCAGGGCCGCTTCGGTCTGCACGGCCGAGGCGGTGAGGAAGCCTTTCGCCAGGCGGAACGACTCGATGTGCCGCCAGTCTTTCAGCTTGCTGATCAGCAGGCGTTTCTCCTCGGGGCGCTGGACGAGCGACGCGGCGGTCTTGAAACGCTCGGCCCTGTCGGCGTTCGAGCCGCCCTTGGCGGATACCTCGATGTAACCCCGCAGGGCGATGATCTTCTTGACGTTGGTGTCGCCCTCGCGGGCCAGGGCCAGCAGGTCCGGCGCGGCATCGGCGTTCGGCCAGGAGGCCAGGGCGCGGAGGGCCTTGTCCTGCTGGGCCTTGCTCGATGACTTCAGCGCGGCCTGTTCCAGGGCCATCGCCGAGCGGCTCGCGAAGACCGGGCCCAGCTCGAGCACGAACAGCTTGGTCGCCTCGTCGCCGGTGCGGTGGTAGCGGGCCATCACCTCGAAGCACTTGTCCTTCTTGGCCGCGGCGGCGCAGATGGTCTTGATGGCGCCTTCGCCGGCGGCGCGGTCGTCGCTGGCGACGAGGATCTTCATCAGGGGGTCCAACTGGTCGGCCGTGACGAACTCGGCCATGTTGGCCCACACGGCTTTGCGGACATCAGCGTTGGGGTCGGTGGCGAGTTTCACCATCTGCGGCGCCGCCGTCCGGCAGCCTCGCAGCGCCAACGCCTGCACCGCCTGGGCCTTGAGCGAATCGTCGTCCAACCGTTTGATGAGGGCCTCGTCGACCCCGGCTGCGGGCATTCGCGCCAGGGCCTTATAGGCTGTCTCGCCGGCCCCGCCGGAGGCGGCCTGCTCGAGCAGCGGTTTCACACAGTCGGCCCCGCCCAGCTCGCCCAGTGTGGCGATGGCCGCGGCGCGAGTGGCGTCGTCTTTGCTGGTAAGATACTCGGCAACTGTGCGCAGCACCTTCGGGTCGCCCCGCTTGCCCAGCAGGCGAATCACCTGGGCCCGCGCGGGGGCCCTGAGCTGGCCAAGCGAGCCGTCCAGCGCCTCGGTCAGCGCGTCGCTCTTGCCGGTGACCACCAGCCGAAGTGCGCCGTTGCGCGCCGCCGACGGTCTGCCCTTGATCAGGCCGATGATGACGGGCGTCGCCTTGGTCGCATCGGTGTTGAGCATCTCGGTCAGTGCAGCCGCCCGGTGCGTGTCGCTGCGGCAGGTGTCGTAGACAGTGCTGAGGGCCGCGTAACCGGCGGCGCCGCCCACGTCGGCGGCGCAATCGATGATGGCCTCGAGGTGCACCGCCTTGAGCGCGGCGGGCGGCTTGGCTCCCCGGAGGGCGGTCAGGGCGGCCTTCCCGCCGATCTTGCCCAGCGCCCGCATGGCCGCGCCCGCCACGGCCGGGTCGGCGTCGCGCAGCAGCTTGCTGATCGGCTCGACGGCCTGGGCGTCGCCGCGTTCGGCGAGGCTGCCCATGAGGCCCGGCTTCACGGATTTCGGGGCGTCGGTGAGGGCGGCCCGCATCGCGTCGCCGGCGGCGGGAACGTCCGTCATCCTTTGCAGGGCCAGCCGGGCGTAGTGCGACAGCACCTCATCGTGCAGCAGCCCGGCCAGCGCCGGCACGCTGCGGGCGGTGCCGATACGCTGCAGCATGCGGCAGGCGTAGCGCTTGCCGACCGCGGTGGCCGATTTCGACTGCACCAGGCCGATCAACTTCTGCTCGATCGGGGCGTACTGGTCGGTGGGCGTTTCCGCGACCAGTTTGTCCAGTGCGTCCGGGGCGTTGCTTCCGCCCCCCAGGTCGTAGGCGGCCAAGTCCTGCCAGAGATCCGCGTGCGCCAGCGGCACGGCGCATCCGACGGCCAGTAGTACGATGAGTCTCTTTATCATGATGAACTCCATCCAGTTCGGTGTCTTCACAGCCACTTTCCGAGCCCCTCGGCCCGGCCGATCAGATCTGCCACGGGCCTCGCCGGGGTCGGTCGACCAGCCGGCTGGCTTCGGCATCGCCCACGAAGTCTTCGGTGTCCGGGTCCCACCGCAGAGGCCGTTTGAGCAGGTAGCCGATGTTGCCCAGGTGGCACACCGTGGCCACGCGGTGAGCGTATTCCACGTCGCGGAAGGGCGTCTTGCGGGTCCTGACGCAGTGCAGGAAGTCGCTGATCGGCGAGTTGGCCCCGCCGCTGTACCAGCGGAGGCCCGGGGGCACTTTGAACTTGCGAAGCGGCCTGACCTCCCCTTCGGTGCCGACGTACCTCTGCCCGCCGCCGACGTACAGTTTCACGTCGTTGGCGAACACGAACGTCAGGTACTGATGGTCCTTCCCGTCGGGCGGGATGATCTCGGTCGGGCCGGTGTGATCGACACCCAGGCCGTGCATCGCGCCGCCGAACTTGTGCCCGCCCCAGTCGGTCATCATGCCGCCGGAGTAGTCGTACCAGGTGCGGAAGCCCTTGCCGCCCAGCCCGTACGCCCGGCCGCAGCGGAACGAGTGGTAGGGCACCCACGGGGCCGGGCCGAGCCACATGTCCCACTCGATGGTGTTGGGCGGGATGTCCTGCCCGGACAGGTGGCACTGCCGCGGCGGGCCGCCGGGGGAGGCGTAGGCGGCGACGATCTTGCCGTAGCGCCCGCTGCGGGCCGCGCAGGCCAGTCGGCCGTAGTCGCCGATCACCCGCTGGCTGCCGCAGGAGTACACCCGCCCGTACCGCCGGGTCGCCTGCACCATCTTGCGCCCCTCGCCAATCGTCAGGCTCAGCGGCTTCTCGCAGTAGACGTCCTTGCCGCTCTTGCAGGCGTCGATGCTCACCTGGGCGTGCCAGTGATCGGGGGTGCCGCACAGGATCAGGTCGATGTCCTTGCGTGCCAGCACCTCGCGGTAGTCGGTGGTGGCCAGGCAGCCCTTCCCGCCGTAGCGCCCGTTCACCGCGCCCTGGACGCCTTTGAGAGCCCCGTACTTCACGTCGCAGACCGCCACGACCTGCACTTGGGGATCCCTCATGAACTGCCCGAGGTCGCTTCGGCCCTGGCCGCCCATGCCGATCCCGCCCATCACCAGCCTCTCGCTGGCGGCCGGCCGGCCCTCGGCGCCCAACGCGGTGGCGGCAATAATGCTGGGCGCCGCCACGGCGGCTCCCGCGGCCCTGATGACCGACCGTCTGGTTACGGTTCTCTCCATCATGTGCACCTTTCTGTTAGCAGATGGGTAGGCACGATCATGCCCAATGATCTCCCTGCTTAAACACCCTCGGCCCGCCCTGGTGCCTGGAATCTTGAGAAACTCACCGAACTCGGGCGCCACGCACAACTATGGGAGCCGTGTTGTCCTTCATGGTAGCCACGGGGCGCGAGCCCGTGGATGGTCGCCCCGCCGAGTCCATGAGCCCCCGTAGGGGGCGACTCATGCCGACCGGTTCGGCCCGCATGAATCGCTACCTTCGGCAGCTCCGTTTCGGCGGTCGCCGGTGAGTCCACGGGCTCGCGCCCGTGGCTACCATGAGGTCCTTGGGCGGCACGAATGGGCCCGCCGGGCAACGGGAACTCAAACGTCTCGATAGCTCCCCGGCGCCACTGGCACGCACAACGCCGTTGTGCGTGCACGGATGGGCCCGCCTGCCAGCGCATCACTCGTGAGGATCACTCCGATGGCGGGACAAACACCTCGTCAGCGTTGACATGATGTGCGCCTCATGTGGGAGCCGTGTTGTCCTTCATGGTAGCCACGGGCGCGAGCCCGTGGACGGTCGCCCCCCCGACACCACGAGCCCCCGCAGGGGGCGAATCATGCCGACCGGTCCGGCCCGCATGAATCGCTGCCTTCGGCAGCTCCGTTTCGGCGGTCGCCGGTAAGTCCACGGGCTCGCGCCCGTGTCATTACCCACATCTTCGCACGGGATCACGCCGGGTCAACGGTGGTCGCACAGGCCCGTTTACGGGCCTTTCCGCCGGCTTTGCCGGCGCCTGGAGTTTGGCACTTTTCGGAACAGATTGTACGTTGGTTTCCCTGGCTTGGCGAGCGGGAAGCTCAGCCGGTGGCTGCGTAGAGGACAGCCGAGGCCA
>SDBU01010521.1_pt1 | contig 10256 bp, 7 predicted proteins | sample 2277071 | NCBI WGS metagenome assembly SDBU01 (sample SAMN10397929, study PRJNA504765) | marine sediment metagenome | isolation source: marine sediment core GS08_GC12, 126 cmbsf | place: Arctic Ocean: Gakkel Ridge, Loki's castle | collected 2008 | reverse complement strand
ATCACCATAAATCCGTACAAGGTAAAATTTGCGCAAACTCAATACCGGCCTAATATAATTGGCTATCTTATGGTTGGGAAACCCGGATATAGCCTTTTTATTCTATTTAAAACATATTTATATAAAACACGGTCATGCTGAATATCTCTTATTTCTGACAAGCTATTGCTTATGATTTTAGGAATATTGTGTCTCAGATTAAATTGATCAGACTTTCTGAATCTGTTTGTATTGTCAAAATTATAAACATCGCCACCACATATAAATGAAACAATATTTCCCTTAGTTCTAAATACATCAACAACGGATTCTATTTTCCGAACAGGAGCAATAGAGTAAAAGCTACGTGCACTGGCTAAATATAGGATGTTCATTGCCTCATCAATCAATTAAATATATTCTGAAACTAGATCCAGCATATTTTCCTTATATTTTTTCGAACTAAAATGTTCTGTTACATATTTTTGCCCGTTTCTTGAAAAACGCTCACGAAGTTTGAGATTAATTGTGTTTGTTTTTCAATTGTATATTCCAGGCTTGTTTTGTGTCCGTTCCTACCTATTATTTTGCGATAATCGGCATCCTTAATTACTCGACTGATGGCTTCAAATAACGCTTTTTCATTATTCGGCTCGATAACCAGGCCAGAATCACCTTTAAGCTGCCAATCGATGCTGCCGATATTAGTAGCGATGACAGGGCAACCAAAAGCCATAGCTTCATGGGTGACCCTTGGCACACCTTCAGCGGCCACGGAAGGTAAAATAAAAATATCCGCTTTTTTATATTCATCGTATAAGTCGTCACCTTGGTTTATGTGCCCAAGAAATTGTACATTCGCACCAAAACCATGTTCATGGGCATAGTTGCCCAACCTCTCTTTAAGTGGCCCCGTGCCGACAAGGATCATCTCGAATTTGATGTCTGTCTCATGCATCATCCGCAAAGTCTTAAGCAGGGTCTCCAAGCCCTTTCTTTGGTTGAGCACTCCGACGAACAGCAGCCGCGCGGGAGTATGCAATGCATAACTTTCTCTTGCCTTGAATATGCGTTCGGGCAGCAGATGATTGGTTGAAACAAGACTCGGATTTTTATCGCGCGCGTACTTTTTCAGTAATGTGGGCCCAACCGCCAGAATACACTCCGCATCCTCGGCCATAGAGGACATTGCGCGGTGAGCCATTCGGGCGCGAAATGGGCGCGTAATGCTTCTGATTATTCCTTTGGCATCTTCTTCTTTAACCGCGCTTTCCCAATCCCCATGCAGTTCGAGCAGCAACCGCACGCCCTTTTCTTTTGCAGCCTTGTAGCACCAATTTACCTCATAGCTTGGCATTCTGGCATAGAATATGTCGTTTGGTCGAAAAATTTTAACAGCCTTCCTGATTTCATTTTTCCTTTGCAAAATAGGGCTCTTAAACCCGCAAAGCCTGACTATTTGGATATCTATAGGTACCTCAACCCATCTCTCCGGCTTCTTTGCCGGGTCCATCTCCGGCTTTAGAAATATTATCTCTTCGAAAATCTTGATCCATTGCTCCAATGAAAACCAATCGTGAGAAGAGAGGAATATTTGATCCTCGACTCTGCAATATGGAGCTCCCCCGACAGCTATACAACGCATAATTACCTCTCAGTTCAATAAATCAGTTTTCAACAAGAGAACCATAGGCCTCGATAGAACAGCCATAGCCGCAAATCGGGTGATCTCCGACGAAAACCGCTGCCCAAGACTCCAGAAACCGGAGTGAATCGTTCTCATTCAAATAGGTCCAATTCGATAAACTGTCAGGCCCAAATCCAGGTTGCTATATCACTCAACTACTCGTACTCGTGGGTTCGTCGGACTAGATACCCTTCGCAATGTCAAAATGTTTCTGACAATCTCTGCTCGAACTTCGTCCAAATCTGCGTTCGCATAGTCTATACTACGAATCCACCTTTCGACCTTTTCCACCTTTTCCACATTGGCTCCCGTGCTCTTTGCATCTCGCACAACGTTTATGAGAGTGGTCAAATATTTGACGTCGTCAACACCCTCACGAAAGCCTTCCCACTGGATCGTGTCAATCACCCCGTTACTTGTTGGATAGGTGAACATGTGGTCACGAAAGTATCCATCAAAGTCATTCCACGCAGAACCCCATGAGTCCTGATATGCATAGTTCATAACACCATCGTACTCAAGACCCATCAAGAGCATTCCGTAGTTACGGCGATAAACTTCTGAGTTCTCAATCCCAACCTGAGGATTACTGCGTGCAAAAATTCTATTGCCGTAGCCATGATATACACGAGCTCTTTCCACTGCGTTAGCCCTTGTCAATTTGCGAATGCCTCCCACTGCTACGTCGATAAATTCAGCAATCTCTGGCGCAGATTTAGCAACAAAAACCTTTCCACCGATACTTCGCATGGCTTTCCACAACGGCACTCTCTGCGCCCATCCTTTCTCGCTCAACTCCTCGCCGCCGTAAAAATACACTTCGTCAAAACCAAGGGACCTAGCAAAATTCATGAGAGACTTCGCCAAAATTTCATGCTCAAAGTAAGTCGATGCCCAAAGCACATAAAGCTTAGAATTCATGCCCGCCTCGTTACGAGCCTTAAGAAATCTTTCAAAAAGATCGTCCGAAGTCTTATAGGTTTGCGTTGTTGTCATGGAAACAATCCCATGCCTGTGCATATTCTTCATGTCTTCTCTGAGCTGGCTCTCAGTCTTGAGGTTAGTACTAACATGTTTTAGGTTTGCGCTCTCTTTAGCAATTCGTCCTTTGTAATAAATGCTATATTCCAGCATTGGAGGTTCCAATTTAAATGGTAACACATTAACCTCTATAGCTATTTCTCTATTTGGCGCATTATCACTTTTCAGAACTATTTTTCCCAGATATAACCCTGAAGGAGATTCAGGAGGTACATATATAGTTATCCAGTATTGTTGATTTTGATCACCCCTAATGTTTACAGCACGCAAATCTTTGGCGTCATCAAATGTTGCGGATGGCGGGATGCTACGGTCATCATCCCGTTTACTTTCAGAATTTTCTGTACTGGTTATGTCTATATAAGTCTCAGCACCTGACAAGTTCACCCTAAGCCAGTTAACCTTTTCTACTCTATCAACTTTCAGTAATCTATCGTCCTTGAGAAGCAGTTCAGGAACCAAATACCTGCCGGCACCACCGGGGCAATGCTTATAATGAATACTATCCTCACAACCCTGATACCAGCATTTTACCAATCTAATGTCAACGTTGCCGGAACTAATAGTGCCATTGTCGCTACGTAAATTCGTGGGAACAGGTTTTAAACCAATGACATCCTGATGAGCCGTGACAACAAAAGATATCGGCTCATACTCACCAAGTGCAGCTACAACCCGCAACTTATCCACTTCCTTGGCATTTTTAAATGAAGTTGATGGTAAGATTTTATCATCAGATATTGCCTTAACCCCAAAAATTGAATATATTTCCTGGCCTGCTGAAGCAGTGTTCAAACCGAAGGTAAGGTTCGCAAATCCCAAGATAAACAGAATCAGGAGTCTGAATACAGTTAAATAGGATGAGGAAAACATCGGGAATTTAATTTGAATGGAGTCGTTGTTATTGCTCATTGGTTGTCTGTCTCCTGGAAGGTTAAATTATTCGTGGTTATTGCAAACGCTGCAAATTGTTACGAACGGTTCCGTCGGACGCGAACCAGGGGCATTTGGCAAGATCCTAAAAATAGGTATCGTTATAAAGAGCTATCGAACAGCATCAAGTCCTGGTAACATTTGATCAACTGGTCACCAACGACCTTCGGCGAAAATCGTTCCTCAAAGAACTCGCGGGCAGCTCTGCGTGTTGTATCGTCAAGACCCCGGGCAAGAGTCTCCACTACCATTTCAGCAATTTGAATGTCAGTGGCATTCGGTTCGAACATCCCTACGGCACGACATTCACTGTAAACCTCGGGAAAACATCCATCCCTCGGCAGAATCAGAGAACGACCTGCGCAAAGTGCTTCCACCGCTGTAAGGGACAAGCCCTCCTTTGCCATAACAATCAGGTTTGAAAACTGCGAAAACACCTTCTCCAGATCCGACTCATATCCATGGAACGTGATACTTCCCTCCAGCCCCAACTGCCGGGTCTGCTCCCGAAGCGAAGCTTCGCTGGTACCGCTGCCGAAGAGGTGCAGGTGAGCCCTGTCCAATCGCGCAACCACATGAGCCCAGACCCGAACCAGTCTATCAACATGCTTATGATCTTCCAGATGCCCCAGAAATCCCACCGAATGTCGATTGTTCGGTAGCCGGTCCACCGGCTCCCGCAGCCTGTCCGGGCATGTTGGGAACACGTAACATGGCCCGTTGAGGTGCATCCGCTGCCTGATTGTCTCGGCGATGGATTGGGTTGGCCCGTGGACTCCATGAAGCAGCAAACCGCATTTTTCAAAGTCAGCCGGATACCACTTATCGGCGGTAGACGTCGCCGTATAAAGGTTCTTGGCCCCACTCACCAGACCCGCCCACAAAATATAAATATTAGTCGAATGCCAACCCAGACAGTGAACAATGTCATATCGGTTTTTTCTCAAATGCCGTACCAACCGGGCACACAACATCTCCGGGGAATCTAAATCCCATCTCGAAAACCACTGCCGTTTCGGCAGATAGGCTCCACCAACATAATTGGCCCCTTCCACTTTCGTTGTTACCGGCTGCCACCAGGGCCGACCCAGACCGCCGATCGTTACCTGATGGCCGTTTCGTACAAGTGCTTCAGCATAAAACCGCGCCTGAGAGGTGATTCCACCTTTATTCCCGAAGCCTGAATAATAGATAAATACCTTCATATCAGAATCCCCATTCCGTTTTTTGTGACCGGTTAGAGACTTCAGGCCCTTTGGTGTCCGCCGGTTCGGGCAACGCACCAACTCTTCTACTCATTGTGTCGTACTCCGTTTCACCAATAAAATCATTTGCTCCAAGACGCAAGCGGAGAGCTGCGAATGTCCGAAATTCGACCAATTCAACAGGGTAGTAATGCGCAGTATTTCAAGTCGATTCATGCGTTACTTTCGAAAGAAGCTGAATCCTTACCTTTTCGTGGATGAAGGGACAGGCCTCAATTAAGGCGGACGGATCCCAGGCAGTGGGCCGGTCATCCAGGTTTTCGAGCAATTCGTCTTCGTAAATCTTCTCTTTTATTTCCAGCGGTTGTAAAGTATCTTTTCCCACCGACATGAGGTAATCTCTAAATCTAAATGTACCGCCGAGGAGGTTTCCAAAAAAATTGACCCAAACACAAGGAATGCCGTATGCATGGGCCAAAATCAACCCATGCAGTGAGCTGGTGACAATCACCTTGCAGGAAAGTATTTGATCTATCAACGGCAAAACATTTGCACCAGTTTGAATATCCATTAGAAGGGTTGAGCATAAATGCTTAAGATCTTTTAAGGCCGGATGTTTCTTGTCGCTATAATGTGGCAATATCCCGTACTGATATGTGGAGGTTCTGTCGGGTCGGTAAATCAGAGGCATCAGTAAGGCCGGATCCCCATAGATATTAGGGCAGTTCATTTGGCCTTGAGCCTTCAGCAAATCTCTCGTCAGTGGCCCTCTAACCGCTTTTATATGCAGGCCTTCTGGTGCTTTGACTTGATCAGAAATCAGTCCTGCACCCCAAACAATGGCTCCCTCATCCGCCCAGTGCAAAATGCTCCCAATCACAGCATAGATTGGGGCATTTTTATTTTTGACGTACCGGGAGGGCATGACTTTTTTACCCGAAAGGTACTCGACTAGAAACACGTTGAGGGCATCTCCGAAATTTCTGGCCTCTGGAAAGCCGGTGATTAATATATGCTTGTCCAATTTGAATTGGACTCCATACACCATCCGATAAAAATAGTGTCTTAAAGAATGTCTTATTCGGTATCGAAGATGATATAAACATCGCTTGAAAAATGAAAAAAGCCTAAGCCCGAAATACTTCATAATATGAATCGACACTGTTCGTGACACCCTTTCCTTGGATTCCAGATCGCATTCATTCCACATTATTATCGGAGTTGGACACATTCTGGGTAGTGGAAGGGCGAATGATCCTGATTTTCGTCAGTCCCTCCACGGCCTGCTGCTTCAGGCGACGATTAATCAGTTTCGCATCCTGTACAGTCGGCAACATATCCGATAAGAATGCGGAATTGTAGTACCGCACCGTCAACAGTAGCCAGCCGCACGTACGGACTGTTTGTGCCACCGCAAATCCCATAGCCACACCAATAACTCCAAGGGGACGGCTAAGCGCAAATGCGACAAGAACCATCACCGTTAACGCCGCCAGGTTGGGAAATATCCCAACCATGGGCTTTCCCTGACCTCTCATACTCTGGCCTAGCACCGAGGCCAAACCATGCACTATAATACCCCCGGCCAAAATAACACCTATCAAACGAGCATCCGCAAAGTCTTGACCATATACAACCGGCAGCAATAGATAAACCGCTACCGCAAGAACTATTCCCACAGCGACCGAGATGATAACTGCCCCGCGAAATATCTGCGCAATACGAGCGAATCCTTCGCGGGGTTTTTCCTGCGCAGCAATGGTCAGCGTGACAAAACCCATGGACTTAGGCAGATGCGCCAGGACGCTGGCGGCGCTAAATGCCACCACATATAATCCCAGGTCGCGTTCCGTAAGCAGCCATAACAGTAAGATACGGTCGCCTCTATGGATAAACTGCCCGATTATATTAACTACCGCGTAGGGTATTCCCTGCCGCAACAATTTTATCGGTGAAGATATCGGTCCAAAAAGAGGAAGCTCCCGCACAAGAAGGACAAACCTTCCCAATGTCGTTACCCAAAACGATGCTACCAAAGCCCAGAGACAATACACCATGTCAGTCCTTGCCAGGACAAGCAGCACTACCAGAAGCGATACAAAGACAGGACTTTGCAGCAGACGGAAAAAATTCAGTCGGCGAAAGTGTCCCCGCCCCTGGTCCACACCGGCTATATTGGCAGAGAGAATAAAGGCCGGGACGAACAGGATCAGATATATCTGTGCTAATCCTGTAATATCGCTATCCGCTTCGGGAATCAGCAGGGGCAGTATCACCAGACCTATTCCTGTGGTAACGATCGAGAGCAGTAGTGATAATAATACTCCCGTACGGGCGACAGGTCCAACGTCATCAAGTGAGGCTGCAGCTGCCCGAGTCGTGGCCAAACCAATCCCGAGGTTACCGATGTTGGCTAAAATGGTAGGCCATAGTATGATAGCGGCGTAAACGCCTCGCCCCTCCGCCCCTAATACTCTGGCGAGGATCACACTTTGTGCCAGCGTACAGCCATGGAGCATAATACTGGTAGCATAGGTTTCCAGAAAATGGCGGGTTCCTATCGTCCGTCGCTTTCGAAGCGGGTCAAGTTTTGAAGATTCTGATGTCATATTTCTTCTATTCTTGGCAGGATTTATCACTCATGCCGTGTATGTCTGCTCCTAAATAGAATCGCGGCGATTATGTAACATTACTCATCTGAGTTTTCGATTGAGGTGGAATCAGGTTAGCTGCTTCCCCAAACGTGATTGCTCGAATACCATCGCCGTAACGTTGTTGAAGCTTCTGGTGATACTTCGATAGCGCATCCCGCTTGCTGGCGACGAAGTCTTTGGGGTGAAAACTGACAGAGAAAAACAAATCTTTCGACTCATTTTGATATTTCTGTATATAATTATGCGTAAGATCGAGCATAACTTGGGTGTCGTCAGTAAGGTCCATCATGCGCCAATGAGACAGCGAAAGACCACGAGTAATCATTTGTTTGATCCAGCTTCCCACAGACCGTTTGGGTACAGGATCATTACGTCGAAATCTCTCGTGGATCGTGTAACCCAGGTTTACGTGCGGCTTTGGTTTTGGAAATAGTTGACGATGGAGGGATTTGAGCTTCAGACGCAATAAGGGGATCATGTCATGCAAAACAGTAGCCGCTACCGGTATTTCGAATACCCCTTCGTCCGCTGGCCGGGTCAGGCCCCATTTTCGTGACAACCAGTAATTACCTCGCTTTGGGACATTCTTGAAACTAACAACTGATGTTGCCGGCACATCAATGCCCGGGTAGTCCGGAACCACACTGGAATCGATCAAATAACCTGCGTCTTCTATGGCAGCCAGAATCTCCTTTTCGCCGGGAACGATGCCATATCCCCCCGCACGGTAGGCCACACATTGATAATCGGGCGACACTTTTTTCAAAAGACGATTCAGGTACTCCTTACCTTCCACTAAGTATTTAAGCATTAATTCGTAAATGTCGGGAATGTATGGCCCGGGGAATATCCAGATGCTGTCAACGTGGTAATGCGTGCTGCCATCTTCACGGCGTTCGATGTCCGTCTTCGGCCAATGAGGGTGGATGTGCATCTGAACGTCATGTCCGCGCCGGACCACCTGTCGAAGTTGGTCGTCCATTTGGTCAGGAAACTCACCAAACCCAAGTTCTCGGTAGCGCCATAGGCACAGCAAATCTGCGAAAAGGGTTACAGGCACACTGATGGACTCGAATGTGTCCAACGCAAGCCGAGTGGGCTCCAGAAGAATCTCCGACTCGGGCCGGTAGTTCCCTCCCAGAAAGACCTCGTAGTCACCCGAATAGAGGATGTAGATCATGCTGCTCCTGGGCCGAGTATTATTCGGCGGCCTGACCTTCAGGACGGTTATTAAGACGCAGGACCTTGAGAAGGCGACGGCATTCGGCGAGGAAGGGCCCAACGTCCGACGCCAAGAAGGTGTCTTCCTTGGTCCACGGCCCGAAGTTCCAGAGGAATCTGGCCGTGTCCCCCAATTTGCTCAGCCGCCTTTCGCCTGGCGGCAGACGGTCGCCCCGGATCATCGCTCGCAACCAGGCCAGAGAAGGTCGAAAACCGCGGCTCCGCAGGCCGAGACGATAGGAGGGTTGACTTAGGCTGTCCGGGTCGAAATGGCTCTGCCAGAGCAAGAACGGCCCATGGAAACCGGCTCGAACCATCGTAGGCAACCCGCCGACGAACCGCGGGTTGATCTCAATAAAAATGTAGCTGTCTGTCTGATGATTGTAGTGGAACTGGACGCCAGCGACTCCTTCCCAACCAATTGATCCCAGTAATCGGATCGAGTCATGGATAAGGGATTCGCGCGAGAGAGTGATCCTCTGCACACTTACGCCACCAGCCAATGGAAAATGAGTTTCAGCCATAAACTCAGAGACGAAGGCCCGTCCGCGGTGCATAACCACCTGAGTTTGATCCGTCACACCGGGATAGTATTCATTAACAATGATGTTGTCCGCATAACCGTTCACTCGCTGAAACAGTTCTCGGAGCTTAGTAACGTCATGAGCGTACTCGATCCTGCCCCATGGGGCTCGATGCCCGGCGTGAGCCCCGATCTGCCGCCTCGTTCGGAGCACAAGGGGAAACCGTAACGTTTCTCCCCCCTCATCCATCAGCTTGTCAAGCGTCATTCCTTTTGCCACCGGCACTCCGATCCGGAGACAAAGGTCATGCATGTAGTCCTTGTCCGTGGCCTTGGCAAATGCATCATCAGGAGGAGAAAATAGATGAATCTTCGGCTCCAATGTGTCGCGTTCTTGCATCAAGGCAATGTGTGTGCTTTCGGAGAGAGGCATAATCGAGCCCACATCGAACCGCAGGGCAAGTTCTTTGATTTGTTTGACAAACTCTTTCGAGGGCGGATCAGTGTGAGCCATCCAAGCACCACTAGAATAACGGCTGTGAGCCGCCAAACCGTTTGGTGTCGTGCAGATGCTCAGTACCTTCAGCCCATTCTGTCCCAAGCTGCGTACCATCCATAGGCCAATGTGATCGTCTTTGCTTATGACGATGACACGATGCGTGCGCGGCACTGTCGCGAGCTCCGATGAGTTTGTTGCCTTCAATTGCTTCATAATTACTTTCTTTTGATAAGTTTCTTACGATTTCAGTGAATGGGGGACGTTCATTAGTTTATAAGTTTCTCATCTCTTTGTTTTCAGAGAGGTGTTGTCCTTCCAAAAATGAAAATGATTGGGATGGGCAGAGGGGACGGGGACGCTGTTTCATATTTTCGCATCGAATATGACTAAGATACCTTCTGCCCCCCTGAAGGCCATTCTAAGATAGTCTTTTAATTATTCTCTTGGCGAGACCATCTTCAATTTCGATATGCCTTGCTAAGACAGTGATTGGGGTCAAAGCTTGAATAGTGAA
>SDBU01010520.1_pt1 | contig 10256 bp, 6 predicted proteins | sample 2277071 | NCBI WGS metagenome assembly SDBU01 (sample SAMN10397929, study PRJNA504765) | marine sediment metagenome | isolation source: marine sediment core GS08_GC12, 126 cmbsf | place: Arctic Ocean: Gakkel Ridge, Loki's castle | collected 2008 | reverse complement strand
GCACAAGAATCTGCAACGCTGGCGCGCCTCGCCGGCCTGAGCCGCGCCCCTTCATCGGAAAAACCATCCAGCGAACCCATCGCGCGGGGAGCGTCCCTCCGCACCGCAATCAAAACGCCTCTCAGGCCCTTCGTGAAGTCCCGACGAAGCGGCTCGCGCTGTAGCCGCGCGCGATTTTACGATGCAAAACTGCGATAATTCTCTCTGCAAACGGCCTTGCAGTCAAGTCCCTAGCACCCTGCGTGCCAAAACCGCGTAGCCCGCGGGGTGTTCAGGGTGGGGGGTTAGTTTGGCACGGAGGTTGCTGCACCGATGCTCGGGGAGGCTATCTGTGAGGCACTCCCCTCCGTCACGCTATACGGAAGAAGGCCACCGCCGCCCACACCCCGGCCACGGCGAAGCCGATCGCGGCGAGGTAGAGGCCCATGCGCACCGAGTAATCGGCCGGGCCTGGTGCGGCCGCAGCAAAACACAGACACCCCCAAAACATCAGCCCGCTGACGATGACCAGGCGCGCGACGTTCTGATCAAGGCTGCCGTAGGTGGTGCTGACGGTGAGCTGCTCAGTCTTTGGCTTTTCAATGCTGGTGCTTTGCCGTGCGGATTTCGCGCCGGTATCGATGTCGCCGGCAGTAGCGTCCTGAGCCAACTTCACGACCCCGCCCCGGGGCATCGCGGCACAGCCGAGGGCCAGCCAACACAGCCCGATAGCCATGCCCATGGCGGCCAGTCCGATTATCAACGGCATCCATTCGGCTAGGAGCCGTCGTCTGGTTCTGTCCATGAGTAGATCACTCCAACAGGTGCAGCATTTGCAGATGCTCATCGACCGGCACGTTGCCGCCCACGACATAGTTGCGCGTGGGCGCCGAATCATCGAGCGCCTGGCCGCAGATATCGCAGAACGCGGGCGGGCGTTTCGGATGTGTCGCCATAACGTTGCATCCGCCCTCCGGCTTGTTTGCAAAGGTGATTAGGAGCCACCCCCCGGGCGTGCGCACGTATATGCGGCCATCGAAAACGTGCGGACAATCCAGGATTGCCAAATCGCGCGGGGCAGGATCCGGCCCAACCCGCTTCGGTCCATCGCCGGCCCATCCCCGATTCAGTTTCAGTGTTGATGACGTATCCATTCCCTCATCCCTTTCTGAAAAACACAGATCCCTGGGGCGTCTTGACTGCCTCTACCTCGCACAACTCGCCCCGCTTGCAGATTTCGTGCACGGCCAGCGCCACACTCTTGGCGTGCGCGGTGCGGCCCTGGTCTGCGCCATAGTCGTGAAACACGACCATGCCGCCCTTACGCACGCGCGGCGCCCACGCCGCATAATCGGCCAGGGCGGCCGCGGTGGAGTGGTCGCCATCGATAAAGAGAAAATCGATCTCGCGAGGCACCACCTCGCGGCCCGCATCCGGCGAGCGCCCCTCGATCAGTGTCACAAACGAATCCAGATTCCAATGTTGCAGGTTCTCGCGCCACCGCCCGGTTGGGCGGGCCTCGATTGAATAGAGACGGCCATTGCGGCGGCGCACGCTCTCGGCCAAAATCACGGTCGAGCCGCCATCGGCCGCGCCGATCTCGAGCGCGGTCTTTGCCTCGATCCCATCGCACCAACGGCGCAGGGCCTCGGCATCTTCGCGCGTGATGCGGCGATTGGTGCGTTTGACGACATCGGCCACATCGAGGGACTCATGCCCGCGCAGCATTTCCAAAGCCATGTCTGCCACGGCCCCCGGCTGCAGGCGGAGCAAGCATTCAGCGTTTTCGCACGCCTTCCAGCGCGCCGAATCGGATTGGCACGCCTGGCAGGGATGTTCAGAACGCAGCACGCATGCGCGAGAGCTGAAGGGCCTATTTTTCCCGTTGGCCGTGGGGCCGAAAAGGGTGAGCGTGGGCGTGCCCAAGGCCGCGGCGAGGTGCCCGGGGCCGCAATCGTTGCCGATAAAGAGCGCGGCGCCGTCGAGGACCGTGGCCAGCTCCAGCACGCTTGTCTTGCCGCAGAGATCGACGCCGCAATCACCCTCCCGGAGACGGTGATCGTGCTCATTGCCGACAAAGACAGACTGAATCTTGCGCGTTTTCAGCAGTTGCGCCAACGCCTCGAAATGGGGCCAGCGTTTGCGTAGCCAGTGTTCTCCCGAGCGACAACAGGCGCCGAGCGCAACATACGATTCTGGCAGATTCGGCATGTGGGACAAGATCGGGAATATCGATGTGTCACGCGTGGGACCATCGATGCCGAGCGCGCGCACGCGCTGCATGGCCGCTTCGGCCTCGGGCACGGCCCACCGATCGCCTCGGAACGGCGGGGCTATATTTGGCAGATCGTGCCCCGGCGGGCCACCCAAGTACGGCGTGGGAACGATGGCGTCGTACTTGGCAAGTGCGCGTGGCAATTGATCTGCTTTGGAAGCGACCGTCCGCAGCCACAAGCTGCGCCTGAACAGATCGTCATAGCCGGGCACGATGAGCAGATCCACGTCGCCGGCGGTCGCCAGCAGTTTCATGGCCGGAACCATGTTAATGACATTGCCGAGGCCCTGGCCGCCGCGGATGTGAACGAGGAATCGGGGGCGTGCGGCGCTCGGCTTCGCGGTTTTCGCCGAGGCCGGGGCGGCCTGCGGAGTTGCTACATGGTGCATGGCCTCCTCGATCAATTCGCCCCATCTCTCGGGGCCATCGCGCTGCGCGGCCGCGCGCGCGCCACGGCCCAGGGCCAGACGGCGCCCGTCATCATTGGCGAATTCGGCGATCCAGTCGGCCATATCCACGCGATGAGTTACAAGAATCCCGGTTTTCTCGTGCTCGATACGGTCGGGGGCCCCCCCGCGTTTTTCGGCGATCACGGCGCGGGCGGCAGCCATGGCCTCGACGACTACGCGCGGCCCCTGGTCGCTGACTGAATCGGCGACCGGGTGCCAAACCATGTGACAGCGCTGCAGAAACTCGGCAACCGGAATCTCGTCGCGTTCGAACACGCGAACGTATTCGTTTTTCTGTGCATATTCGCGCACAGTATCGTTGCCGGGCATGAACCAGAATCGCGCCTCGGGCGTGAGCCGGTGCGCGTCTCTGATCAGGGCAATGATCTCGGCCGGCAGCTTGGCGGCGCTCCCACCCAGGCGGCCGATGATGAGGGGCGAGCCAGGCACGCGCGCGGTCTGAGGAATCCCGATGAATGGTTCCAGATCGACCGGAGGCGCGAGCACGTGCGTGGGCGCTACGGCCCCGGTCCGCACCGCCTTTTCCCAATCGCGGCGTTTCGCATCATTGAGGAAATAGACCCCCGTCAATTTCTTGAGTAGCCATCCCTCTTTATGGAGCTCGGCCGTCGTGTAATTGAGCACGAGCTGCACGCCGGCGGCCGGTAACAGGGCCTCGCGCCACATGGCAGCCCAGCGGCGCAGCTTCGGGCCGTAGTCGTTCATGTAGAACAGCACGTGCGCGCCAGGCGGCAACTCGGGGATGTGCCAGTCGCGATGTACGACATCGGCGGCGCGGAAAAGCCCCTCCCGCCATTGATCGTTGATCTCCGTCAGCGGCCAGAACTCGATGCGCACGCCGCGTGCGCGCAGGGCGTGCATGAGGGTGATGGTGCTGTGCTCGCCGCCGCCGAGCACGCCCATGTTGGAGAACACGTGCAGCGTGGGGGTGTCTGCGGAGTTCGAGAGCATCGATGTGGATGCCTCGATTCGCGGCCGGCCCGCCTCGGCGCGGACAGCCTCGGCGACGCGCTCAGGCGTGATCGCGGCCACGCATTCGGGGAAGATTTCGCCATGTTCATTGCGCAGATGCCGGCAGCGCTCATCGGGCTTGCCGCCCAGGACCTTGCTTTTCCAACAGCCCTTTCCGTTCGCACAACATTCCAGGGTGCCGACGGCGTGAAGATATCGATGCGGCCGAAAGCCAGCGTCGTCGCCCGGCACATTGCGCCGGCGCTCCGCTTCGGTGTAAGCCTCCCAGTGAACGGGCTCGCCGCCATAGGCGACCACCACGCAGGGTTTGTTGAAGGCCGCGGCCAGGTGCATGGGCAGGCTCACGCTGCAGAGGACGCCTTCGGCATGATAAACCAGGGCCATGAGCCGGCGCAGGTTGGTGCGGCCGCGCAGATCGAGCGCGCCGGCAAGGGAGGGGTGCGTGTCGCCGGCAGCGCCGGCCTGGATGATGTCGACCTCGCCCCGCAGCATCCCGACCACGGCCTGCCAACGCCGCGGGCTCCATAGTTTAGTCTCGAACTGTCCCCGGCCGCCGCTGAAGATGAGCCAGTACGGCCCATCCACGGGGCGGGCCTTTTTCTCGTCATCAGACAGATAAACATCGGGCCGAAACTCGGTCAAACTGATGGATAAGCCGAGCTTGAAATTGACATCATCGATGAATCCGTTGAGGAAATGTCGCCGCTCCTGGTTGGAACGCTGGATTGCGCGGCCATAGCCCACATCGAGGGTTTCCGCGTCTGCGGACAAATCGCCCAGCGGCGTGATGTAGGGATTGTGATCGAACAGGACATGGTTGTGTCCCTCACCAGGGCCGTCGACGATCACGCCCGTGCGGAATCGGCCGGGATAGCTGCGATGCAGATCGCGCACGGCGGCCGTCAGCATCAGCACATCGCCGGGCGCCATCCAGGATTCTGTGCGCAGAATCATGTCCACGGGCGGCGAAGGCTTGGTCTGTTCCTTGGCCTGGGATTCCATGGCCGCACGCAGTTTGCGGATGCAGGGCGCGCATTCGCGCAGATCGAGCAGATCGCCGGCTGCTACGCGATAGTCTGTTGCGGCGCGTCTGAGTTTGTGCCTCAGATTCATTGCAGTCCCTTCTCCAGGGCGATTTGATCCGCGATCTTCAGCCGCATGCCCATGCGCACGGCATGGAGCAACAGGCGGGAGGTCTCCAACCGCGTCTCGGGCGTGTCTGCCCGCACGTTCTCGAAGGCTGCTTTGGCGGCCTGATCGTCCATGAATTGGCCATCGCGCGGCAGGTGCACCAGTGCGGTCAGGTTGCGGTCCCAATCACTAACTTGGTCAATGCTTTTCGGAACGTGATCTTTGGCCACCAAATGCGCCTCGATGGCGGGCAGGTCCTTGGGGTCGATGAAGCAGCGGGCATAGGTTACGGCCGGGTCGCCGCTGTGCGGCGCCGAATCCTCTGTGCGTGTTTTGCCATCCCCATCCGGTCCCCAACGATCGGACAGCTCAGGATCAATCTCCGACGGCATCGTGGCGCGGGGACACACCTCTTTCGGCACGTCAGCCCGAAATTGGTCGGTGACCAGGCCCTCGCCGCAAACCGGCAGCCAGACTTCGTATGTCTTGCTGTCTGCCATTAGAGGTCTCCGCACTCCCAATCGTCGATATCAATTGGCTCGCTTTGGGCTGCACCGTGCCAAGCATCGAAGCCGCAGAATCGATAGCCCGAAACATCTGAATCGACAGCGCTCAAATCAATGCCGTCATTGTGTACCCACGCCCAAATGGCGCTGCCGTTCGCTTCCACATATATGCCGGCATTTCCGCCTGTATCATTAGCACGACTATCCAGAAGGGTCCACGAGGAGGCCACAACCTTGAACAGGCGGAACAGATGAGCATCCTCATACATCTGCGCGCCATACATGTTGCTCCAGCCAGATGAGCGACAGACGACGCCGCCGGTGAGGGAAACGTCTAGCTCGATAGAAACCGTGACGACGGCGCGCGCCCAACAATTCGAGGAACAGGCGACATCGCGAGTACGCCATGCGCGCCTGGTTCCGGCATCATTAGGTTTTCTCACTTTGCCCTGATATAAACGAAACGACGTTACTCCGAGGCCGCCATCCGATTGGTTCCACGGGGCAGCTAGAGGATTCTCATCGGGGCGTTCGAACGCGTCGGCCAGCGAGCAATTTACCGAGGAGCTCGATGAACTCGAGGAACTGGATGAGCTGGAACAAGACGAGCTGGATGAGGAGCAACTGGACGATGACATACTCGACGACGATGAACTGGACGATGAGCTGGAGAACGACGAGCTGGACGAACTCGATGACGAGGAGGATGGATAATCGTCATTATAGGGCGGCGGCGGGGTTGGGGTTTCGTCGAGCGGGGGCGCGGTTTCATCTGCCGTGGGCACGGCGGGGTCGGTGTAGGCCGGGCTCGGATAGCTCCACGCCTCATCGTACCAGTGATCGCCCGGCACCGCGCAGATTACGTCGAGGCGGTCGATATCGTTTGTCGCGCCCGGGTGGGCCGTAATCCCGCTGATCCATCCGCGCCGGCTTTTGGCATCCACGATGTCGCCGGGCAGGAGATCGTGATAATTGACGAATCCGCTCATGCGGCGCGTGTCGGGCGCGTAACGTTTGCGATAGAGCCAATAGGAACACGCACTTTTGACAGGCGCATGATGGACATAGGCCCAGAACTCGATCTGATCGGTCAGAATGTCGCTGGCGGCCATGGAGGCCTCGTCGCGGAGCTCCACCTCGCGGTTCTCGCCCTGGCGATCGGTGTAGCGGCCGAGCATGCGCGTCGTGACCGCGTGCAGCCCGACATTCTCGATCGAGTATGAATCGAGCAGGCGGCCGGCATCGGCCAGGGTTTTCGCCACGGCGGGCGCATCGATATCATTGCGCAGCACGACGAGGCGCAGTTTGCCCTCGGTCCAGTCAAGGGCCAAGAACGCCTGGCGGGCGAGCTCCTGGAGCAGGGACGAAACCGACGCATTGCCCTGGTTGAGAGCAAACGCGCAGCGCCAAGTGCTGCGGTCGCTCTCGGCGGCCGTAATGCTGGCGCTGTTGATCTCGCCTTCGCTGAGGCCGGCGCGCAGGGCAATGTGCTCGATGATGGATGCGGGGTTTTCAATCGTGCTGCCGTCATCCTCGGGACCGTCGACGTCGGCGAGGATGCTGTCCGAACCGTGGGCGAGCCGCATGGCCTGCCGCTGCAGCATCGCCGCATTGTCAAACTGCTCCGTCATGGGCGTGATGAGGGAGGCGCGTGCCCATTGCACGGCAGAAGGCAGGTTGCGAAATGTCAGCGTGGTGCAGTTGCGGCCCAGCTCTGCGCTGAACTGGTTATCATCGGTGTTGATCGTACATACGCCGTCGGGAATCATGCCGAACTCGCCGGAGCCTTTTACGGCGCGGATGCGGCGCACGGCGCCGGAGCCCGCATCGGAGGCGATAAAAACAACATCGCCGTCGCCCGCGTAGCGCACGGTGGCGCCTGGGGCGTGCCATTCGCGATGGGTCGTGATGGCATAGTTGAGGGCGGTTTCCTCGTGGTGCTCGGGCCGCCACGGGCGGTAGCCGTTGATGTAGCCGTACTCTGTTTCGGCCCAGGGATAGTTCCAGCCGCGGCCATCGCTGAAGCTGCAGGAGATCACGCAGGAGGCCTGCCCGCCGGTGTAGATGTAGCCGCGGATCGTGCGATATTGGTACGGCCCCACGTACTGGCTCGCGTCGAAATCGTAGATCTTGAACCGGATCGCGAACCCGTCCCAGTAACCGCTGATCTCGGCGCGGTCGAGATCGAGCAGGTGATATTTGCCCGCCTGGAAATTGAGCGTGCCCGAGGCCTCGACCAGGTTGCGGTCGGTGATGACGAATTTGTTGGTATCGCCCGCGTGGAAATAGCCCTCGACCTTCTCGCGGCCGATCCAGAGGGTGATGGGGCTTTCGGCATCGGATGCAGGGAACTCGGTCGCATCATCGACATAGAACTCGGTGCCGTCATATTCCAGGCGCGTCGTCGATTCGGCGACCGGGCCGCCGCCCTTTACCCATACGGCGCCCACGCCACGCGCTTTGCCATAGACCACAGGGAGCGATTTGCCGTAGGCCTCCGGCGGCGCATATGGGAAATCAGTGCGCGTGACTTGTTTGACCAGGGGGGTTGATAGTTTGTGGCCGTAATCCAGACACGCGATATCGACCTGGGCGTTTTTCTCCGACCACGCCATGCGCGTATCGGTGATGCCGCACCACAGCACGACCCAGTCGGCCTCAGAGGCGCCGACCCAGAGCTGATAGAGGGTGACTGTTTTTCCGCCGATGCCCACATTGGCGGCGATGTCGCGAATCGCCGCATCATCATCGCGGAGCTTGAACCGATAACCTCCCTCGCCCCCGAGGCGGCTCACCGCATCGCCCCAGTCAATGACGCGGCCTTCCATGGAGACATCGTCTTCTGTGCGCGCCGCATCGCTGTAGTATTTCGTGCCGGTCTCGCCACCCCATTCGACCTTGATACAATTGATGGCTTGGGCCGCAGTGAGGGCCGCGTTGGTTGCGGCGGTCTCCGTCATGGTGCGGCTGCCGGCCATTCAATTTTCCTCAACCCACGTCGTCGGCGGTGATGATATCGAGCTGAACCTCGAAAACGCCGCCGGCCGTTTTGCGCCACGCGATAGGCGAGCGCAGGCGGCACGTGCTATGCGTCGCGCCCAGGTGGTCAACCCAGGTGAATGTGTTGAGAGCGCCCTGAGCGTGCGTATCAAACCAGGTGATGAGGTTGTCGCGTTGTGTTTTCGTCAGCCGCAGAACTGGGCGCGCGGCGCGGCTGGTGACATCTTTATCGTAGACATAGACCACGCCCGTGGCCGATTTGCCCACGGCCTGGGCGCGTTCGTGCGTGCCTTGGTATCCGGCCATGGGCGCGGGCACGCTTACGCTGTCTTCGCCCACGGAAAACGTCATTGTCGCTGCGGGGACCGTCATCGTTTCTCCGGGCTGAACCGGCCGAGCTGCGCGGCGCGCTCGAGCCCGGGGATGATCTGGCCATAGAGGAACTTCTCATCCAACACGCCCTGGATGTTGAGGGTGATCACGGCGCCGCCGACCGTTTGCACGGCACGGCCGCCGGCTACGGCGGTCCGCCGCGCTTGCTCGGGCGTGGCGGCTTCGGCCGGGGCGCGCACGCCGGGGAGGGCCAGGGCGCCCACGCCTGAAACCCGCGATAGTTGCGCGGCCACCTGGCCGGCCTTGGCCTTTGCCGTGTTGGCCACCTCGGTCATGGCAGCGGACACCTGCTTTTTGGCGGCCGTGATTGCCGTGGAAACGGCCCCGACAGCGCTCTTGGCCCAGGTATCTTTCATTGTATGGCCTACGTTCTCGATCATGGCGTCGTAGGCGTTTCCCGTGTCCTCCACAGCCTTCTTGCGAGCGGCCTTAGCTTTCCGCATTAGTTGCTTAGAACCGCCTTCGCTTTCTGCCTCTGTTTTGACTTGTTTCCAGGCGTCCTTTCGCATTGCCGTTGCTTCTGCCTCGCTCATCCCCCCCAATATTCTGGGGATACGTTCCATTAAATTCGCAACGTTAATGCTCATATCCTTACTGAGATTGATAAGTTTCCATTCGATCTTGTGGAATAATTCCTTTAGCAAATGCCAAATGATGCGAATCGCTCCTGCGGCGAGTTTGGGAAGATCGTAGAAAACGAAACGCAGGCCGACCTTGAGGCGATTTACGAGATCATCGATAGCGCCGCTCGCGGCTTTTCCCTTGACCCACTGTCCCACATCGACCACGCGGGCGGTGAGCCACGCCCAGGCGCTTTTCCATCCAGCGACGATCCTGTCGCGGTTGCCCACAATCAGCTCAGTGAATGTCTTTACTGCCGTCGCCATTTTTGGCACGGCCACCATGGCGATCTCGCGCCAGAGCCCGCCCCAGGCGGATTTCAGATCGGTCATGGCATCCTGGAAGGCCTCGGCCATTCGCGCCTGGGACGACGTCCACACGGCGCCCAGGCGTTTCGCCTCGCTCGTGAGCGCCGCGATGCCGGCCCTGCCCTCTTTGAGCATGGGCAGGAGGGCCGTGCCACCGCGGCCGAAAAGCTGCTGTGCAAGGGCGAGCTTTTCACCTTCATTGTCGAGTTTGGAAATAGCCTCGGCAGTCTCCAGGAACATCTCGCGTATATTGCGCATTTTGCCGGCGGCATTAGTCGTCTTGATGCCGAGGCGGTCGAATATCTCGGCGTATTCAGCGGTGCCCTGGGCCGCCTCATCGGCATAACGCGTGAACACGCGCAGACCATTGGTAAGAGACCCAAGATCGGCGCCGGAGCGTTCGGCCGCGAATCCCAAGGCGCTGACATCCTCCGCACTCATGCCGAGGCGTTTGGATGTTTTCGCGATCAGATCGCCGGCGGTGGTTACACGATTTACAAGAGCGAGCAGGCCCGCGCCGGCAGCGGCGACAGCCCCGGCGAAAACGGCCGCGCCTTTGGCCGCGAACTTGAATGCCTTTATGGCCGTCTTGCCGAATTTC
>SDBU01010519.1_pt1 | contig 10257 bp, 12 predicted proteins | sample 2277071 | NCBI WGS metagenome assembly SDBU01 (sample SAMN10397929, study PRJNA504765) | marine sediment metagenome | isolation source: marine sediment core GS08_GC12, 126 cmbsf | place: Arctic Ocean: Gakkel Ridge, Loki's castle | collected 2008 | reverse complement strand
GAACCGCCGACCTGCCGATTACGAATCGGCTGCTCTACCAGCTGAGCTAAGGTGGCGCGGCCTGAGTCAGGCTCGGCGGGCAAAGTTAATGAAAATTCGACTGCGGTGGGGCGAATCGGAGGGGGCCGCGGGGAAAGAATCTCGCCGGCAGCATTTTTCCCTTCCCACCCAATTATTTCGCTGACATCAAGTTCGCTCGACCTTACATTGATAACCTTAATACCTATCACGGCGCGATAACTTGTCCGGTTGGGTATAGTACACTTTTACTTCCAACATTAACTGAGAGAGCCATGAAACAGACAGCATGCTACGGGAAAATACTCCTGTTGGTGCTGCCAACCCTGTTCGTGGGACTGGGTTGCAGCGGGGGAACGGCCGCCATCCAGGAGAAGCTCAGCAGTGACATCACGGTAGGGGTGATGTTTCCAGAGGTCATAGGCGCTAAAAGGAGCAAACTTGAACTTACCGACATGGTCTCCATTCGATCCCTGACGGATGAACGGAGAAGGCTCAAACCACCTGCGGTGTTTTATGAGAGGCTTGTTCCGGGCCTGATGTTATCGCTGCAACGCGCACTGCCACATGCTAATGTGATTCCGATTACTGAGATACCTGTTAGCGGGGATAGGCCAGATTATGGGCGTATGGGAGCCGATCTTTATGCGGAGCTTATCATTCAGGGGGCCTATGATCGTCCGGTTAATCCCGCAATTCCTACCTATCAACTCATCATAACAATATTCGTCGCGTTTTTTGAAGTTGATGATGAAGGTAAGGTAAGAGGTGTGGGTAGCCGGCTAGGACATCGGCTTGCCACGGCTCAGTCCCCCGTCATCGGCCCATACAGGGATAATATTCCCGATATCGACAACTTGAGGAAGGATTTGCCGCCAGAGATGCTCTTGGAAAATCTGGCAGCAGGTGTGGATGCCGGTGTCAGATCTCTGATGAATCAACTCCAGGCAGCCCGGTGAATCTGAATAACGGCGGCATGGGTCCCGCCCCGGCCACGCTGACGAATCGCCGATTTATGACTAATTTCCTGCATCAGTCTATCAATCCGGGGGATTTGCAATGAACTCACTCATCCGGCGGTTATTACCGCCTTTCACAACGGCGCTGCTTTTCCTTGCCGCCTGCTCCACGCCCCAGGTGGACTTCCAGCCCGGCGACCGCATCATCTTCCTGGGAGATTCCATCACCAGGCAGGGCGACCAGCCCGGTGGGTATGTCACCATCATCCGGGACACGCTTACCGTCCGGCACCCGGACGCAGGCCTGGAGATTATCGGGGCCGGCATCGGCGGCAACAGGGTGCCCGACCTCCAGGAGCGCCTGCACCGGGACGTGCTCTCCAGGCGGCCTAACATCGTTTTTGTCTATATCGGGATCAGCGACGTGTGGCACTCCATCAAGCCTGAGGGGGGCACCCCCAGGGACCGCTACGAGGCGGGCCTGAGGAGTATCATCGACAGGATCACCGGCAGCGGGGCTCGCGCGGTGCTCTGTACCCCCTCCGTCATCGGCGAGCGGCACGATGGCACCAACACCCTGGACACCATGCTGGACGAATACGCCGCTGCCAGCCGCCGGGTGGCCCGGGAGCTGGAGATACCGCTGCTGGACCTGCGGAAGGTCTTCATAAGGTACCTGCGCGACCACAATCCGGACAACCTGGAACAAGGAATACTGACCCACGACGGGGTGCACCTGAGCGATGCTGGCAACCGGCTGGTGGCGGGGGAGATACTGCGGTCGCTGGGTGAGAGAGGACCCAGGACTTCCCCCGAAATATCGGGTGGAAGTGAGCAGTGAGCGGTGAGCGGTGAGCAGTGAGCAAGAAGTCAACCGCCAAGGCGCAAAGGGCGCGAAGGGTAGTAGTCAGTAGGCAGTAGGCAGTAGGCAGTAGGCAGTAGGCAGTAGGCAGTAGGCAGTAGGCAGTAGGCAGTAGTCAGTAGGCAGTAGGCAGTAGGAAGTTGTCAGTAGGAAGTTGGCAGGAAGAAGAGAATAGAGAGGGGACCCCGCCGATGGCGGGGGAACCCCGCCTGGAGCAAAAGGAGGAGCAATGACCGGCGCAAAATTAGACAAAACCCGTACAAAATTCCGTTTTTTTAAGGGTACTCCCCGACGAGAGGCGAAAATCGCCCTGTCTAAAAACAGCCGCCCCAAAACCGGTGGCGCGAGTACTGGCAAGGCGATATTGCGGCGGCATCGCGGGTAGGCGCAACGGTGTGATGGGCTTCATCGACGACAACGTAATCGAATTCAGTCGGATCAATGGCTGACAGGCTGTTATAGAAGCTCTGGAAAGTAGCGAATGTAAACTCCTTGCCCTTTTCTCGTAGCTCTCCATCAAATCTCCCGTAGGAACGGTTCTTGCCGAATACTGAGATGAAGGATCTCTTTGCTTGCTCCAGAATCACAGACTGGTGAGCAAGGTAAAGCGTTCTGCAGGGACGCCCTACTGAGTTCTCGAAGTTGAGACAATCGAAAGCAGCAACGTAAGTCTTGCCTAATCCCGAAGCCATGATAACCAGGGCTTTATTTGCTCTTTGCCGCCGCTCATTCTTTAGGGCATCAAGGGCGCGGACTTGGTGGGGATGGGGTGTGATAGCGGCCGGCCGCTCTCCAAGCTTCAGTTGGTTGATCCACCTTTTCAAGATAGGTCTGTCGACTAAGGTCACCGCTGCCTTCTCCGCGAGCTTCTTGGCATTGGAGGTGAACGTTGCATTCGAGATGACTAGGGCATTATCACATGAATAATAGTGCAAGGCGCCAAGAACCTGCTGGACGGCAGGCAAGCCCACCGGTGAAGTGGATCTCTTTGCTTGGATTGCAGATTTCCTACCGTCCTTCTCTGCGATTATATCGGCTCCGAAATCTGCGGTTTTGGGAGTTAATTTGATATTCGTAAAGCCCTGCGACACTAGTAGGGTTCTCAGGATGTGTTCAAAGGCCTCGCCGTCTAGGCCGTCGAATTCAGTGATGTGCATGGAATTTCGGCCCGTTCTCTTACTTCATCAAACATCCACTATGTATTATACGGCATTGATACGGTATATCAACGTTTACTTTGACGAACTTGGCCGTGCTTTCCTGCGTCCGCTCCAGCGAGTTGTTATGTCTCGGGCCGCACATGTACAGTGAATGCACAGAGTTCGTAGAAAATCAATCGCCAAATCTCTGCACCTGATTCAGAGGTGGTAAAGCGGTACACAAACTCATTCTGGTGCCCCACTTCTCCGCTTCGCTCTTTAAACACCTCTTGCCGTTGGCCTGTCGAGAGTGGAGCCACATCGACGTGTAGGTTGCCCGTGAGCACTTGGCCAACATGGTGCAGGTGGAGACACCGAACAATCTTCTCGACGACTCGGTTGATACGAGAAGACTCGAAACCCTGAACGAGCGGGAGTAGAGCCGGTGGCAAATTGCCGCCACCGAAAAGCTGAAGCGAGTTCTGCCTGGCGTACTCTTGCACGTGCTCGCGCTCATCTTTTAGACGACCTTTTAGACCACCACTACGTGCGAAGCTGGAATCGACGACTTTCTTCTTCCACAACTCCATGAGCCGAGTACCAGGCTGGGCTCCTGCAGCCACATAGACGCGGAAATATTCGTCATCGAGGTGGTAGCCGTGGTTGCACGATGGGCAAAGGTCAACCGTGATAGTGTTCGTTGGTCGTGGCTCAAGGAAAAGATTTCGTGGAGGCACGTGCTCTCGGTTCACTTCACCAGCTACGCCGCAGATTGCACAGATGCCCAGCCGCTTCCTTTTCTTCGATCTTGCCATACACCAAGAACGGTATCACCGCTACCTAACTATTATTATGCAGCATCATTGCAGCAGAGTAACGAGCACTCCTATCAAATCTCGCCCCACTACACTGCGAAACGCCTCTCCCGAACCGTCACGCAGGCAATGTAAGCCCCCATATCACAATCTTCAAGGGAAATGCAGGAGGGGCGAAACCCAACCCTGTATCCCCTCCCTTGAAAGGGAGGGGACTTCACGGAGTGAATGGGGTGGGTTATGGGCTACTTCCCCCACTGTTTGGGTCCGGCCCCCTAGTGCTGGCCGGTGCAGCGACTGGTTCGATTGCACTCATCCCTCATTATTCCCATGTGCTACTTTTGAGTTCGAATTCATTGGTGCTGTGATTGAAGCGATAACGCTCTTCTGTTAAGTAGCAGGTTTCATCTACGCTTTCGTAGTCTAATCTAATAACAATTTCAGCATGTGTTTGCGGATTAAGAAATACTTTATCCACGGTGCCTTCTGCAATAGTCGCCGCCCACGTCTGGTTATCCCCTTGAAAGAGCACAACAGGTTTCTCAAAAGGGCTCTCGGATGCTATGGTGTTACCGTTTAGTATTATGTCTACTCTTAACGTAATATTTCTGGCAGGTAGACTGCCAAAATTCTTATAGCGAATAGACGGATTAATGGCTGTATTATTCGCGATTATAATTCTTGGATCATATATTCCTATAAAGGGTCGGTGCGTGTCTTTAAAAATCCTTTGGCTATGTTTGAGGGTCCGAGAGGATTCAATCCACATCAGTATGGCGACACCAACGTTAGCAACAGTAGCGCCCGCGATTACCACCGTTGCAAAAACAATAGGATCATATATATCAAACAAGATTTTTCTCCGAAGCTTGTTTTTTAGCCTAGCCAGGATTATTGACGTCTTAGCAGTATCTCAACGCTTGCTCCGTCGTAGCTCGCCCTGCTATACTACGCAGTGACTCTCTTGAGTCGTTGTACCGGCAATGTAAGCCACAATTTCACAACATTCAAGGCAATTGCAGGCAGGAGCATGGGCGGAATCCGCCCCTCTATTAACTCCCGTTAACAGGGAGGGGCCTCGGCGTAGCACCTCCAGCGAGCCCCTCGGGGAGCCCGGCGGGGAAACGCCCTGCATGTTCACCTGGTATTTCGGGGGAACTCCTGGAGAGAGGAATTAATTGACAACGCGATGATACCGGCAAACCACCCCCTGACGACCTTAACTTCCCCCTGCAATTCTTTACAAACAGAAGGAAACCGCCATGCAGACTTATAGCCGCCGCCGCTTTCTGGGGGCCATCGGCCGGCCCGCCGCCGCCGTTTTCGCCGTAGCCGCATTAAACCCGGAGGTCATGAAGGGTGCCCTCGCCGCTGTATCCACGAGGAAGGGCAAACCGGAGGAGATCGCCGCGGATGAGAGCTACTGGTACCCCGTCCAGCAGGCCTACACGGTGGACCGGAGCCTCGTCAATCTGAATAACGGCGGCGTGAGTCCCTCACCGGCCGTGGTGCAGAATTCCATGAAACGCTACCTGGACTATTCCAACACCGCCCCGGTATATACCATGTGGAGCATCCTTGAACCCCAGCGTGAAGGGGTGCGCAAGCGCCTGGCCCGGGCCTTCGGCTGTGCCCCGGAAGAGGTAGCCCTCACCCGCAACGCCTCCGAAGGACTGGAAATCTGCCAGCTCGGTTTTGACCTCAAGGCCGGGGACGAAATCCTGACTACCAACCAGGACTACCCTCGCATGATTACCACCTTCAAGCAGCGGGAGCGCCGGGAAGGACTGGTCCTGAAGCAGTTCTCCATTCCAGTGCCCGCCGAGAAGCCGCGGGAGATCGTGGACCTTTTCGAAGAACACATCACTCCTAGAACCAGGGCTATCCTCATGTGCCACATGATCAACCTTACCGGGCAGATACTGCCGGTGAAGGAGGTTGTGGCTATGGCCCGCCGGCGGGGAATTCCGGTGATAGTGGACGGGGCCCACGCCCTGGCCCACTTCGACTTCCAGCTTTTAGATCTGAACTGCGACTATTACGCCACCAGCCTGCACAAGTGGCTCTGCGCTCCCCACGGCACGGGACTGCTGTATGTACGCCGGGAGAAGATCGCCGGCCTGTGGCCCATGATGGCCGCGCCGGAGACCATGGACGACGACATCCGCAAGTACGAGGAGATCGGCACCCACCCGGCCGCCAACTACCTGGCCATCGCCGACGCCCTCACTTTCCACCAGGGCATCGGAGCCGCCAACAAGGAAGCCCGCCTGCGCTACCTGCGCGACCGCTGGGCCAAGCGACTCCTAAAGCACGACCGCGTCCGGCTGCACACCAGCCTGAAACCCCAATTCGCCTGCGGCCTGGCTACCGTGCAGGTTGAAGGAGTTGACCCCAGGGAGCTGACGGACTACCTGTGGAAAAACTACCGCATCATCGTGACCCCCATCAAGCATCCGGAGTTCGAGGGCATCCGGGTCACGCCCCACGTCTATACCACTCTGGATGAGATTGACCGCTTCTCCGATATCATGGAGCTGGTAATCAAGAAGGGGCTGCCTGAATCTTGAGGCTTGAGGCTTGAGGCTTGAGGCTTGAGGCTTGAGGCTTGAAACTAGAAACTAGAAACTCGTAACATGAAATTTCCAGCACTGCCACTGCTACCCGGCTTCATCCGCCTCTGGCGGACTACGCCGGGCAAGCTGCTATTACCGCTACTGCTGATAACCGCCTGTGCCGAATCCCCGGTAGAGCGGGAGATCATCGCCACCGACATGGCCCCCGCGGCCATCGGGCCTTATTCCCAGGCAGTGCGTGTTGGCCGCACCCTCTACCTGGCGGGCCAGATCGGTCTTGACCCGGCAACCGGCCAGCTGGTGCCGGGTGGCATCGAGGCCGAGACCCGCCGGGTTATGGCCAACATCCAGGCCGTGCTACAGGCGGCGGAATATTCCTTTGCCGACGTAGTGCAGGTGCAGGCCTACCTGGCGGACATGAATGAGTACGGGGCGTTCAATGCCATCTATGCCGAATATTTCGGCGACGAGCCGCCGGCCCGGGCGGTGGTGCAGGCGGCCCGTATCCCCCGTGACGCCCGGGTGGAAGTGATGGTAACCGCGGTGAAGTAGCTACGGTTCGAAGGTCCCCAACAGGCGAAAAAACAGAGCTGTGACACCTCTCCTGGAGCTGAAGGACGAGGTCCTTCACCAGGGCCGGCTGGGTCTGTTGTGCAATCAGACCGCTTTTAATGTTGCGCGGGGCGAGTACCCGTTTGAGGCCCTGGCCCGGCGGGGCACCCTCCAGCGCCTGTTCGTGCCCGAGCACGGCCTCTTCGCCGAACTACAGGATCAGGTCCCCCTCACCGGCGCTCGCCTGTATGCCGAGCTGGGCATCGAGGCCGAGATCATTTCGCTCTACAGCGGCACCGAGATCTCCCTCACCATCCGGCCGGAGCACCTGACCGACCTTGACGCCCTCATCGTTGATCTACAGGACGTGGGGTGCCGCTACTTTACCTATAGCACTACCATAAACTACCTGTTGGAAACCCTGGCACGGACCGACTTGTCCCTCATGGTTTACGTAGTTGACCGTCCCAACCCGGCGGGCCGCCAGGTGGAGGGCATCCCCCTGCCCGGGGAGTATGCCTCCTTCCTGGGGCGGCGGGGCCTGCCCCAGCGCCATGGCCTGACAATGGGGGAACTGTGCCAGCTGGTCAAGGATGAGGTGGGCGGTCGCTTCAAACTGGAGGTTATCCCTTATTCCCCGGAGGATGCACCGATGAAAGCGGGCCTCCCGCCCGGGCATACCTGGGAAATACCACCATCGCCCAATATGCCCGGTCCCCTGACACCCCTGGTCTACAGCGGCCAGTGCCTGCTGGAGGGTACCAACCTGAGTGAGGGTCGCGGCACCACCCGCCCTTTTGAAATTTTCGGCGCCCCGTACCTGTCGTGGATTTACCGGCAGGGCCGGCCGCTCGCAGCGGATGGGGCCGTTCTGCGCCCGCTGCGGTTTGTGCCCACCCACCACAAGTACGCCAATCAGGTCTGCCACGGGTATCAGATTCACCTCACCGGCGCCCCCTACCACTCCCTGGCCCATTCACTGCGGCTGATCCGGTATGTCCGCGAACATTCCGGAGAGGATTTCGCCTGGCGGGAGGGACCGTATGAGCTCGGCTCGGAGCGTCCGGCTATCGAGCTGCTGGCGGGGGATCATACCCTGCTGGATTACCTGAACGGCAAGGCGGCATTCGAGGAGGCCCGGGAAGCCCTTGCCGAGGGAGAGGAGACGTGGATCAGGCGGGCCGGGCGCTATCTGCTTTACCCCCAGCCGCTGAAGAGGGTTGCCATACGACCTGAAAATGATTATGCTTAATCTCGAATCAGCACACTAAATAGGAAGGGTTAGATATCGGGACAGGGTTCTGTGGGCAATGTGTTGGCGGCGTTTGCCAGCTTGGTTGTGCCGGGGCTGGGGCAGCTGCTTCAGGGGCGGCTGGGAATGGCCGTCTTTCAATTCTGCCTGGCGGTTTTCCTGTGGTTCTTTCTCCTGGGCTGGATCATCCACCTGTGGTCCATCCTGGACGCCGCCCGGTTTAAGCCGAGAGGATAGGAGTAATTATTCATGATAAAGCACATCGTCATGTGGCGCCTGAAGGACGAAGCCGGTGGGGCCATAAAGGAAGACAACGCCCGGGTTATGAAAGCGCGTCTGGAAGCCCTCCCCGAGGCTATCCCGGAAATCCAGCGATTGGAAGTGGGGCTTAATATTAATGATTCGGAGCGGGCGGCCGACGTGGTGCTCTGCTCCGAATTTGATAGCGTCCAGGATCTAGCCACATATAGCAAACATCCCGCACACCAGGAAGTGGTAGCCTTCGTCCGGGAGATCGTCAGCGAAACCCGGGTGGTGGATTACGAGGTCTAGGCGCTCAGCCTGCCCGCTACACCAGCTCCAGCACTACCCCCCACCGCAGACCCCGGTCGCTCACCGTCATTTTTTTCAGACCGAAGCGGTCCATGACCGCCCGCAGGATCAGCCCCCCGGCGATAATCACCTCGGCCCGGCCGGGATGGAGACCGGGCAGCTTCAGTCGTTCTATCAGCGGTAAGGCCGTGCAGCGGGCAAGGATCTGCCATAAGGTTGCAGCGGTCAGCGTGGCCCCGTGAACCTGGTCGTGGTTATACCGCTCCAGCTTCAGGCCCATGGCAATAAAAGTGGTGGCGGTGCCGCCCACACCCACCATAGTCTCCCCAGCTTGTGACCACCCGGCGCCGTCGAGTATTTTGTCAATATCCTTAGCCGCGGACGACAGATCTTCCGGGGATGGTGGGTCGTGGTGGAACCAGCGCTCGGTAAGCCGCACACTGCCCAGAGGCAGGCTATCCACCGCCGCAAGGCACCCATCCTCTTCGATAATGACCTCAGTGCTGCCACCGCCCACATCAACGACGACACGACAACCACCGGGACAGGGAAACTCGTGCTGCACGGCCCGCAGCACCAGCTCCGCCTCCTCCCGGCCGCTGAGCTCAACGAGGTCATACCCGGTGGCGGCGCGAATGCGTTGGTACAGTAAGTCCCGGTTGGCCGCCTCCCGGAAGGCGCTGGTGGCCACGCACCTTACCCGGCGGCAACTATACTGCTCGACGATACCCTGGTACTCCCGGAAAACCGCCTCGGCGCGGACCAGGGCCTGCTCGGAGAGTTGACCGGTGCGGTCCACACCAGCCCCCAGGCGAACCACCCGCAGCTCCTGGGCCAGGGGAAGCAGCCGTGATCCGTCCCACCGGGCCACCAGCAGCAGGCAGGTGTTGGTCCCCAGGTCAATGGCGGCGAAGGCGGGAGACAACGTAGCGGAACAAGGGCGCACGGGACAAAGTGTCGGAGGCCCCATGCTTCAATCCAGGCCGAAACGGGCCCTGAGGGCCGGGTCACCACTTTCTATAAGGGCCAGCATTTCGTCCGGGCTGAAAACGGGCAATTCGCTGGTAGAGAAATCCCGGGTGTTGCGAGTGATGATGAAATCGGCCTTGACGCCCAGGGCTGAATAATACTGAACTGCGTCCTCAAAGTCAGTGAAATCCGATACCAGCGCCCGGCTCACCACTCGCTCATCAACCGGAGCGAAGGCCAACAGGACGAAGATTGCACCCGGAAAAAGCAGCCAGGTGAGGAGGGGTGTTGGAAGAATCGGGGTAAATGGCATGGATGAAGGTAAAGCGGGGGTAGCGGGGGAGTCAATGGGAAGGGGGAAAGTGGCAGTTGGCAGTAGGCAGTAAGCAATAGACAGTAGGCAGGGAAGAGCGAAAAAAAACCGCAGAGCATGCGGAGACCGTGGAGAGAAGAAGCATCATAAGACCATTACTGTCCGGTTAAAACATTGATAGCTGCGGGACAGGGTCTCTAATCCTTTTTATTGTACTTATGTTGAGAGATAGAATATCCAACAGATTAGT
>SDBU01010518.1_pt1 | contig 10257 bp, 9 predicted proteins | sample 2277071 | NCBI WGS metagenome assembly SDBU01 (sample SAMN10397929, study PRJNA504765) | marine sediment metagenome | isolation source: marine sediment core GS08_GC12, 126 cmbsf | place: Arctic Ocean: Gakkel Ridge, Loki's castle | collected 2008 | reverse complement strand
AAGAAAAAAATTTTGGGTATCGCTTATACCATTGAATTTGTTTTCAAACCTTGCTAACTCCTTTTTTATTCCGGTTTAAATATTGAAATAATCCGCTCATATCCGTATGGGGAATGTCATCGGGAAAAGGACCGCATCTTCTGGATATATCCCCACCTTGGGGCGTTTCGATTTTAGTTACGTTTGCACCCAGACCGGCAAGAAGCATCCCGCAGTAGGGACCCGAAATATATTGGGCCAGTTCGATGACTTTAATGTCTCCCAGTGTCTTGTTCATGTTTATTCTCCTACACTTCACTATACTCTACAGCAGTTTGATCAGGATTGTCATGTTGTTTCATTCAGATTCACAACGATTTAATACGGTTATAAACTTTTTCAGATGTGGCAGGCAGGTCCGTAATCCTTACCCCCACGGCATCATAAACTGCATTCGCAATAGCGACAGCTGTTGGATTCATCGCAGCTTCACCTACACTCTTGGCGCCAAACGGGCCTCCAGGCTCAATGCTCTCAACCAAGATAGTATGTATTTTAGGCATATCGCCAGAAAGAGGGATCTTGTAATCAGCAAAACGCGAGTTTAATATCTTCCCCTTATCCCAGTAATAGTTCTCTCCCAAGGCAAAGCCCATCCCCTGAGCTACACCCCCCTCAATCTGCCCCTCGCACATCTTGGGATTTATCGCTTTGCCTATATCTTCCCCAACCCAGATATTTAGGACTTTCACCTTACCCGTCTCCGGGTCAACTTGGACCTCGGCTATCTGTGCACTGAAGGCATAGCCAACAGAATAATTTCCATATATATTCTTATCGGGGTAAACCACATAATCGGGTACCGTGTATTCTCCCCTCCCGGTAATGGGGGCTCCGCCCAGCTTCCTTAAAACGGTGTCGTAAGCTATTTCTGGGACAGTAGCTAGTTCTTTGAGTAAGCCTTTGGCATAGAATTTGCTTTTCTTAATCTCTAAGTCGTCAACGCCAATCCCTAACTTCTCGGCCGCGTGCCTTAGTAGTTGTCCTTTAGCATCTCTGGCTGCCAGCCGAACCGCGTTTCCCCCCACCAGAGTGCCCCTGGAGCCATAGGTTCCCATGCCGAAGGGAGAAATAGCGGTATCCACAAAAGGCAGAACATCAATGTCTTTTATATCCATACCCAGTTCTTCAGCGGCAATTTGCAGGTAAACGGTAAGCATCCCTTGCCCCATCTCACTTTCCCCGTTAATAACCTTAGCCTTACCATCCCGGTCTATGTTAACCATAGCGGCTGAGCCCTCGTACAACGGATGCACGGCTCGGTTACCAGAGACATGAACCTGACAAGCTACACCAATGCCATGGGTTTTTTCTCTTTTCTGCTTCTTATTCTTCCAGTCTGATTTGTCCGCAGCCAACTTTATACAGTCGCTAAGCCCACAGCTATTCAGAATCCATCCGTGAACGGTAACATCCCCCTTCTGCGAGCAATTCTTTAACCTCAGCTCGATGGGGTCAATTCCTAACCGATATGCAGCCATATCTATCATCGATTCCATGGCCCAAGCCATCTCGGTGTTACCATAACCCCGGAAAGCCGTCCGAGGAATTTTATTGGTATACACGACGTTCGCCACTACTTTGACATTGGGCAGCCGGTAAACGCAGTCAGGCCGGATCACAGAGACTCCCACGATGACGGGGGCAGGCCCGCAATAAGCGCCAGCATCTGCAGTTACCACTGCACTCTTAGCCACCATAGTGCCATCTTTTTTAAATCCCATTTTGAGGTCAATTATCTCTGTCATCCGGGGTCGGCCAGCGGTGATATCCTCTTCCCGGGTATAGACAATCTTTACGGGTCTACCTGTCTTTCGAGAGAGGAAAGCGGCTACAGGCAAGTGAGACTGCATTTCTACCTTTCCCCCGAAGCCTCCTCCTATAAAGGGCTGAATCATTCTGATCTGGGACTCGGAAATACCCAGAGCTCTTGCTAATTGTATCCTGACTTTAAATGGAGCTTGATGTGATAAATGCATGGTAAGCTTATCAGAAGAAGTATGCCATTGAGCAACGCATGCCTGTGTTTCAAGATAAGCATGGTGTTGTGGCGGAGTGACAAATCGGTCTTCCATTATGAGGTCGGCGTGATTAAATGCCGCCTCGCCTTCACCCCTTGCAAATTCAATGTGATGTACTATATTTTGTTTCACTTCGGCTAATTCCGGATGTACTACCGGAGCACCGGGTTCCATCGCCTTTTCCGGATCCAAGACCGGAGTAAGCTCTTCATATTCCACGTTTATCAAGTCCAGAGCTTCCTCTGCAGTATCTTCATCAACCGCTGCCACTGCTGCTACTCCATCACAGACATAACGGGCATATTTATCCGCTAGGGGAAGCTCATCAGCAATGATTGGGCCGTAGGCGAACTGGATGATGTTCTGAGCAGTAATCACTGTCTTAATCCCCGGAAGCCTGCTCGCTTTATCGGTATTTATGGAGAGGATCCGGGCAAACGGAAGGGGGCTTCTCTTTATCTTGCCAATCAGCATGCCCGGCAGCATAATGTCAGTGGTGAAAATGGCTTCTCCAGCCACTTTCTCTCTCGCGTCAATTCGCGGAACGTTCTTACCAACAAATAAATACTCGCTAACTATTTGCTCAGTATTAGGAGTAGCTGAAACTACCATCAATAAACTACCTTGTCACTGAATTCTACTTAAGAAGCTTTTCACATGCTGTAACCCAGTTATTCTTGCCAATTTCCTATTATGCTAGCATAGTCGGGGTGGTAACGCAACGTTTCATCCGTGCTTTCTTATGTTTATTGGATCGCCTCAAGAACCACATCACGAACATGCACCACGGGCATACTGATCAGGAATACGGAGAATATCAAGACCAAGATTCATCTTCTGGCATTAGCTTCATCAGATGGGGCTGGCTGGAGGAGCCCAGTGGGTGAAAAGACCAGGGAGACACTGAAGCTTCAATTCGATAAACGGCTTAGGCTGGAGTTCCATGGGGCCAGGATAACCTCGGATGCAGGGCTACTGGCCTGTCGAGAACTCAATGGGGTGCTGGGACTGATGGAGATGGCACCGACCTATCTGCAAGAGACCCGCGGTGGCAGGAAGGTGCAGCATGAGTTGGTGCCCCTGTTACGGCAGTCAGTGTATAGTCGTCTGGCGGGATACGAGGACACCAATGATGCGGTATACGGCTGGCATGTCGAGGACTACCGCAGGGCTCCGAAAGAGAGATTGACAACCAGGTGCCATGGATATATTATTGGTAACAAGAGCCATGAGGTACCCTGATTCCTCATCGCAAGTTGGAATGGGAAATACCAATTTACTGAGCTATCTCATGTCTAGGGGCATGTTTCTGGAGGACGAATATGCGACTCAAGAATAAGGTCATGGTAGTCACGGGTGGTGCGTCTGGAATAGGCCAAGCTACAGTACTAAAATGTGCCCGGGAGGGAGCCAAGGTCATCGTGATGGACATAGCCAAAAAGAAAGGCCTTGAAACTGAGCAGATGCTTTATAGCGAGGGGCTGGAAGGTTTCTTTTTCGATGGTGACGTAACCAGAGCGCTAGACTGGCGAGATCTAATAAATAGTGTAGAGAAGAAGTACGGACGCCTTGATGTACTATTTAGCAATGCTGGCAGCAATATCGTCAAACCGGTAACGGAAGTTGATGAGGACGAGTGGGATAGTATCATCGATTTGAATCTCAAAGCAGTCTTTTTGGGTGCTAAACATTCAATCCCTGCAATTCTAAAAGGTGGAGGAGGGACCATTATAAACAACGCCTCCGTTTTTGGACTGATTAGCAATCCAAATATGCCTGTCTACTGTGCCTCCAAAGGCGGAGTAATTGCTCTCACTCGTCAACTCGCTTTAGATTATGCGAAACAGAATATCCGCGTGAATTGCATTTGTCCTGGACTTACTCTAACGGCTCGTATTCAAAGCTATATAGATCAAGGTCGTACAAGTCTGGAGAGGTATCTGGCTGAAATTCCGATGGCACGTGATGCACGGCCAGAAGAGATTGCCGCAGCTGTATTATTTTTAGCGTCTGATGAGGCCTCCTATATTACCGGCTCTGTATTAAGTGTAGATGGTGGCTGGTCAATACATTAGGGCAAGTGCTCTATCTTTAGGGCAAAAGGTCCTCGACCCATTGATTTTTCCGCCCAGTTTTTTTCAAGATAGCCCAGCAGGTCATCCGGTTTCTCCGAAGGTCCATCCACCAGCTGTTTTAGCTTTAGTAGCCGGTGATGTTCTTCCCCCTTCCCCTGCCCGGAGCAGGTAGCTCCTGCTGTAACTTCAGCTATCCAGGTAGGGCAGCCATGAGCTTCTTTCCTTCCTCCCGAGCCCAGCGGTGGATAGTCCGGTGGCTTATCTCATCCCCTGGGTCGTGCTTGAGAAGAGATATTGCTGGACGAAACGGATATTCCACAGCTAACTCCAGGGCACGCTGTCCTCACCCATCCGGTTGCCGCCTGGTAGAGTCTAAGCACAAGGAGAATACTATCTTGGTAGAAAAAGATTTTGTTGAGTGGGCCGAAAAATAACCAACTTTTAAACGCAACCGGGAAACTACCCTCCACTTGACAGGGGACGCAAATATGAATATTATTTTAGTAGAAAAAAATCTTTTAGGAGGGCCGAAAAATAACCAACTTTTAAACGCAACCGGGAGATGAAACGCGCTTGACTACCCAATAGTATCTAGTATACTCATGTAAACCCCTTGCAGGAAATAAATCGGCGAAAATGAATCCCGACCTAATGGCCAGCTTTTTCAGCAAGTACGGGAAAATGAAAAGGAGGAAGAAATGAGCAGGAGTAATTTTACTGACGAAGAATTAGGGAAAATGAGCCCGGCGGAGATGCGTGCCATTATCCGAAAAGGAGAGTGGACGGAGCCGGATGAAATGGCGTGCCTTGGCTACTGGAAGGCGAATATGGCCATTGTACCTAAAGATTGGGCTTATGAGTTCATGCTATATGCCCAGCGCAATCCCCAGCCGTGCTGGGTAGGTGCGGCCACAGATCCCGGTGATCCCCACCCCAGGCAGATTGCCAAGGACGCAGACTTGCGCACTGATTTGCCCAGGTACCGTGTTTTCGAAAATGGTAAGATTATTGATGAGCCCACTGATATACTCAAATACTGGCGTGATGACCTTGTCGCCTTTCTGATAGGCGCCTTTCCCAATACTGCCTGGATACTTCTTAAAGCTGGTGTTCGATACCGTATGTGCGGTGCCTTTACCTCTACGATACCTTGTGTTCCGGCAGGAAGATTGCACGGCAACATGGCAGTCTCTCTCCAAATATTTAAGACCAGCGCTGATGCGGTTCGAGCAGTCCAGATTTCATCCCGTTACCCTGATGGGCATGGTGCGCCGGTCCATATTGGAGATGGTAGCAATATCGGCATAAAAGACCGCTATAATCCGGATATCATTCCATTGGTGCATGAGGAGAATCTCCAGCATCCAGAAATGGTTGGGAAAGGGTATGACCTGGAGGCCGGTGAGGTTGGTATGTGGTGGGGATGTGGGGTAACTCCCCAGTTAGCTGCACTGGCAGCTAAGGTGCCTTTTATGATTACGCACTGGGCGGCTCATCTATTCATCAGTGACACGCGTTGTGAGGACTGGTCAATTCTCTAATCAAAAACATGCCGGGGATAAAGTTAAGACATGAAGATAGATATTTTTTCCCACATATTTCCCCCGCGATACAAAGAAGCTCTTTACCGCCACCTGTCTTCAGCGCAGATAGACCGGAACCGAAACCTGAAGGGCAACGAGGCTCTGCCTGCCCTTTGGGATATGGACTTCAGGCTTCGGATTTTGGAAGAATACGATGACTACGTACAGGTCCTGAGTATCAATATGCCTTCTCCAGATATAATTCCGGACCCCGTGATTGCAGCTGAGGCGGCGAAGATTGTAAATGACGAGATGGCTGAGATAGTCGCCGGGCATCCCCATAGATTCGTAGCAGGCGTGGCTACATTGGCCCTGAGCAATATTAATGCAGCGTTGGATGAGACGGACCGGGCGATAAAAACTCTGGGACTCAAGGGAATTCGGCTGGACACCAATGTGAACGGAAAGCCACTCGACTCACCGGAGTTCATGCCTCTCTACGAGAAGATGGCTGAATATGACCTGCCCGTTTGGATTCATCCGGTAAGGGATGATACCATGCCGGATTACACGACGGAAGAGAAGTCCAGGTATGGAATATGTACCCTGTTTGGTTGGCCATACGAAACAGCAGCCGCTATGACCCGGTTAGTCTGCAGTGGAGTACTGGAGAAGCATCCCAGTCTTAAAATCATAACCCACCATTGTGGCGGTCTGGTGCCTTTTTTCTCAGACAGGATTATTCATATGTGGGATTTAGCAGAAAAGCGTGGGCTCGAGGAAGCAGCGTTTATCAAAGGGCTTAGCAAACGTCCCGTTGAATACTTCCGCATGTTCTATAATGACACCGTGGTTGCCGGTGGCCCACCAACACTTATGTGCGGTTATCAGTTCTTTGGTGCCGAGCATCTTCTTTTCGGCACTGACATGCCCTTTGATGTAGAGCATGGTCATGTGAGGATAAAAGAGGTAATAAGAAACATCGAACAGATTGATATTCCTGATACCGATAGGAAGAAGATATTCGAAGATAATGCCAGAAAGCTTTTGAACCTGTAGAAACGAGTCTGAAGCTTTTGACCTGCCCCCCCAAAACTATTCCAATCTCAGCGAGTATCAGATACACTACGCCGAACCAAGTGGGGTTGAATCCCAAATCGACGATAACTGGCACGACAAAGGGCATGGTTATCACTAGCATGGAAAAAGAATCAAAGAAACACGTCAGAATTAAGGTGCATTATGCAGAATATGGCCAGTATGCCGTAGTTACCGAAAGGCAGTCCTAATATAGAGGCTCTTGATGTCTCTATTATCCCGGCAGCATGGAAGACAAAGGCGAGTGCCTTGGCAGTGAATATCACAAAGCCAATCATCGCTAATACCTTCACCGCTTGGAGGAAACACCTGCCCTGCACTACCGGGTCTCCAGTATTGCTGTATATGCCATCGGCCCTATCATATCCCTCTGAGATGGTTGGTGAAAAAGCAGACATGCAAAGCGAATCGTCCATTTCATCTACTATCTGCTCAGGCCAACTAAAAAGTACCGCCATTGTAGTTGGATCCAGGGTTAAATCTTTCATTCTCCTAAACACTCTATGCCAACCTGACTTCACAACGACACCAGCCACCGTTACTATGCCACATATGACTTAGGGGACGAAGGAACAGTTTTTCCAACCAGTTAAATTTTCCTACAATAACAATCAAATTAGGAAATAAAGCGCTAGATCTCCACCGCCCGATATTAAAGCTGTTTTTAACATCGATAGAGCCAGAAAAGAACTTGGCTATGAACCTCAGTACACCAAATTAGAAAAAGCTATAGCTGACTACATTGAAATTGAACAGACATTTAAGAAATAGACGTCATGAGGACAAAAAAATTATAAACAACAGGCTATAACACATGGTTTTATTTTACATATGACTATATGCATGTAGAAATTTAATGGTAACACTGCTAATATGAGAATATTATTCCTCTCAATTACATAGTCGCAGTTCACAACATTAGCGATTTATCCTCTTTTTAGGGGATAAAGATTAAGGATTAATAAAAGTTAAACTATGGACTCACTAATAGAGCCTTTTTGTTACCTATATCAAGGAGATTAGATGTAGTAGTATGGGACTTTACAACACTTGAAGGAGAAATGATGAAGGATCAAAGACAATTAGAGTTATACAGAAAGTTAAAGGAAATAGTGGACCCGAAACACACAGCCCTGGTTGCATGGGATGTTCAAAATGCTTTAGTAAATTCTGCCTTTAATAAGGAGATATTTTTAAATAATCTAGAGATATTTATGGACACAGCAAGAAAGAATAATATCCCAATAATATACAGTAAGGTTTTGAGACTGCCTAGACAGTTTGAATCTTCATGGAGAATTTATATGTTAATGAGGAGACTTGGTGTGGATGATCCAAAATATTTACCAGAATTTATGCAACCGGGAAGTCTAGATGCCGAAATTCACAGTCAACTGATTCCGAAAGAAGATGATTTTATTATTGAGAGAGATACAGGTAGCATATTTATGGGCACACATTTCGAATATATGATGAGGAACCGGGGTATAAACACAATTCTGTTCACCGGCATCGCCACTGAAATCGGTATTGATTCCAGTGCCCGGGATTGTTCTAATAGAGGGTTCTACACTATCGTTGTTCAAGACTGTGTTTCATCATCTGATAAAGAGATGCACGAATCTGCTCTTAAGACGCTGGCAAGAGTATGTCTCGTCAATTCGTCTAAGGAGATCTTGCGTGAATGGAAATAGGAAGAGTACAAATTTAATGTTAGCGAATCTGTCACGAAGCAAGCGGAATTCACTTAGTCACCATTTAAGCACTATATTTTCCCCCAAAAACTCCAGTTCCGTGAGCATTTTTTACATTGCTGGATGTTAGTTGAAAACAGGCTGGCATTATCTCTTCCATAATCCCGTTGTACCATTCTGTCTCACATTTTCCCTGCTGTCTAATAAAGGTTTTGCGCTTTCAAAAATACGCGGCCGAACTTGTACGTTTGATGGACAGCAATATCATTGAATATGATTTGAGCCGCCACTGGCGTGACGGAGGAAGGGGTGCCGTAGGGAAATACAGAATCGGCACTGAGGATACCTCGATTACTGTTGATTTTGCTCTAGAGGCTAAATGCAAGGCAAGAGATAGTGGCTCAGGAGTAAAGGAAACATCAAAACTCATATCAAGGCTTCTCTATCGTCAGTTTGGTTTGTTTGTGACCACTTCGTATGTCGCTGAGCAAGCTTACAAGGAGATTGCCGAGAATCTGCATCCGGTTATTATCATCATAGGCCGGGATATTGCATGCATACTAATACGCGCCGGCTATAATTCAGAGGACTCCGTATACCAGTGGCTCAAGATAAACTTCCCATCAGGAACGTAACAAGATAGCGAATCCATTCCTCAGAAAAACTGAACGCCCCACTCAGGAATGCATATCAACCGCACAAACGGGCATGATTTCTTCCCTTCTACATTCAATACATTGTGAAAGACAAGAAGGGGGTATTTATCCTGTTTCTCCAGCTGAATTACTATCGCTATGATTTCCGGGTCGCTATTAAACTCTTTGTCAATATTGGAGGATGTCTTCTGGATAGCTTGCTTCATACTCCTTAAGGAAAGTACGTAGATCCTTTACCTTTGTCATCTCTACTTCTCCTGAGTGAACGTCTTGTTAGGGTAGGGATTTGCTGATGTTATCCGCAGCCGAGCAGTTCCCACCTCGACAGGTTTAGTTATAAGAGTCTACTACCTCTACGCCGTAGAGGTAGGTAACCGGCGTTCCCGCCGTTGCCACCACGTTAGCAGGACACCGAGAGAAAGCCCTACCGCCAGTAATATATTGTTTGGAGTAACAACAGAAGTAAAAAGTACTGCTGCCGTTATACCTGCTAGTGCCCTAGTCCATGGATTGGTTCTTGTAATGTACTGGCCAACTACAAAAACCTGTAAAAACAGTATCATTATCAGGATAGCGATTACTTTCATTACTCCCGCAAGTGGATTCATAGGTTGCAATATAATTACGGGGGCGAAAACGACGAAGAACGGCAGTAGCCAGGCGACGGAAACTGCTTTCACTGCCTCAACCGAGAGCTTCAAATAATTACCTCCGGAAATGCTGGCGGCTATAATGGATGCGGCACCTACCGGTGGTGTAATCAGAGCGGACACCGCAAAGTAGTAAACAAAGAAATGTGCGGAGAGGAAGGGCACCCCCATCTTGATCAGCACCGGTACGACCAGGATAGCAGTGATTAGGTATGCCGCAAAAGGAGGTATTGCTCCCCCCAGGATGATTACGATTACACCGGTTAGAATTAACGCCAGTACTAGATTTCCCTGGGCTAACATTTCCAGCGCGGCCGGGAGTCTTGCTTGCAGCCCAGTTACATAAACGCTGCCCAGAATTATTCCCACCAGGGCGACAGTTACCGCAATGCCAGAGCCGGTAATCGCTCCTTTGGTCAATGCGTCTACCCATGTTCGCCAGGTACCACGTGTCTCCTTCCGGAGAAGGGACAAAACAACGAGGGCGGTCGTGCCAAAAAA
>SDBU01010517.1_pt1 | contig 10258 bp, 9 predicted proteins | sample 2277071 | NCBI WGS metagenome assembly SDBU01 (sample SAMN10397929, study PRJNA504765) | marine sediment metagenome | isolation source: marine sediment core GS08_GC12, 126 cmbsf | place: Arctic Ocean: Gakkel Ridge, Loki's castle | collected 2008 | reverse complement strand
GCGAGCGAAGCGAAGCAATCTCATGGTTTGACAGGCGAGATTGCTTCGCTTCGCTCGCAATGACAGTAGAAATATGCGCTAACTGAAAAAGTCGTATAAGGAATAGAAGACTTGCGCAATTTTCACTTCGCAAAGGTAATACATACGATCCCCGATACAATTACAGCCGCGCCTATCACCTTCTGAAAGGCACGCGGCTCTTTCAGCACTATAATGCCCAGTAGCGAGCTGAAGAGGATGCTGCATTCGCGTCCCGCCGCGATATAACTCACCTTCACCGGCAGTGTCATGACCCATAGAATTATCCCGTATGCGCCTACGCACAGTAGACCGACAGCCGCGGCTCGCCATCTGTTTACCGTCCATTCGTACCTGATCTCCTCGCGTTTGCGAGAGACCATCCACGGCATAAGAAAAAGCGCAGTTATCACCATTTGCAGGTAGATGTAGACGAACGGATCAATGCCAATGTGATAAACACCGCGCCTGTCTACCAAAGTGTAGAGCGTCGTCATAAGCCCCGTCAGAAACGCAAACCCTACCGGGCCGCGGGTTAAGTCATGCCAGAATCGACGCAGTGCTGACGCCGAAAATCCCGGCAGGCCCACGACCTGGATTCCTATAACCACCAGAGCGATACCCATAGCTCCCAATGCGGAAGGGCGCTCGCCTGCGCCCATAAACATCCACGCCAGAAATGGTATCAAAACCGGGGCAGTGCCGCGAGCCACAGGGTAGACGGTGGAAAGATCCCCCTTCCTGTAAGCCATCCCCAGGAACGAGAAATACAACGAGTGGATAACGCAGGTGGCCAGAACGTACTTCCAGCCATCCGCCGGTATAGGATGAGAATTCAGGCGATAACAGAATGGTACGATGTAGATCACTCCGGACGCTATGAGCATCATCCAGAGAAACACTATTTTGTGGTTGCTGGACTTTGTCAGGTAATTCCAGGCGGAGTGCGCTAACGCGGATATGATAACGAGAAGCAGAGCAAAAGATGTCATATTGCTAATTCTGGATGCTGGTTAATCAAAAAGAGCGTCCACAAAGTCCCTCGGTGAGAAATCCTCCAGGTCTTCCAGCTTCTCTCCCACGCCTATCAGCTTTACAGGGATGTCAAATTCGTCCTTTATAGCGATCACTATTCCACCTTTGGCAGTCCCGTCCAGTTTCGCTAGAGCGATGCCGGTCACGTCCACAGCTTCCTTGAACAGCCTTGCCTGGGATATGGCGTTCTGTCCTGTGGTGGCATCCAGCACCAGCAGCACTTCGTGAGGCGCGCCGGGCAGAGCGCGGTCAGCTACCCGCTTGATCTTCTTCAGCTCTTCCATCAGATTTTTCTTGGTGTGAAGCCGGCCGGCAGTATCTATTATAACAACGTCAGCTCCCCTGGCAATCCCCGCCTGCATCGCGTCATACGCCACAGCCGCGGGGTCGGAGCCATCCTGATGTTTGATGAGGTCAATTCCGCCAACGCGCTGGCTCCATATTTCCAGTTGTTCCACAGCCGCGGCGCGGAACGTATCGGCGGCGGCCAGGATGACCTTCTTATCATCATTTCTGAATTGGGAAGCCAGCTTTGCAATGGTCGTAGTTTTTCCCGCGCCGTTTACGCCCAATACCATAATGACGTAAGGTTTATGAGCATCAACGTCGAGAGTTTCCGATTCTGTCCCAAGTATTACCAGTATTTCATCCTTTAGAAGCTGTACTATCGCATCGGGAGTGCCTTCCAGTTTCTCCTCTTTCACCCGCTCTCGAACGCGAGACATGATCTTTAGCGTAGTATCCACGCCAATATCCGACTGGATCAGTATCTCCTCCATCTCGTCCAGAAGCTCCGAATCGATCCGCGTCTTCCGACTCAGCAGATTCCTGATCCGTCCCAGTAGGCTTGTGCGAGTCCTTGATAACCCCATTCTTAGTTTCTGGGGAGAACCCTTCTTAGCCTCTTTGGCCGCTTTATCGTCCTTGTTCTTTCTGAATCTTTGGAACATATATTCTTAGCCTTTCTAGTCTCCTCACCAGGTCTATATCGGAATATAAAGAGTTGGGGTTTTGAGATTGCTTCGCTTCGCTCGCAATGACAGGTTGTGCGTGTGTTTTTGTCATTGCGAGCGAAGCGAAGCAATCTCTGTCAAACCTGAAGATACTTTCTGAACTCTCTATAGGAGAGAATATCCTTCTGATCGCATACTGGTCTTAGAGGATAATGCTACCACATTTCGATGGTTCTTTTTACAACTCCAGCTTCATGGCTCCCCAGGTTGTCGTCAGTTTCCCACTGGGTTCCACAGCGAGGGGAATACCAACTGTCATCATCTCAGCAACCTCCGCCTGAGATAGACCGCGGTTCCAGATGGCGACGTCATCCATAGTGCCATCAAATGGCCTGTCCATACTCCCTACCCCGGCGCTAACGGACTGGTTGCCGATCCCGACCTCCAGATCAGGGCCGACGGCGACAGCCGTGCCGCCTTTAGCAGCCATGTGAATCTCCTGGCCATTCTTGTAGAATCGCACGTTCGTATCGTTGGCATCCCAGGTCACTGCTACATGTGTCCAGATGCCTGTCTCTATTTCCTGGCCATCAGGAACCTGAATTTTCGAGGTAGCGCCCACATCTGTCCTGAGGCGGAACTGCAGGTCATCTTCGCCGTTACCGCTCATGATCAGCGCCCAGTAATGCTCAGGGGTTCCGCCGCCTTCGGCCTTGGACACGACGCGTGCATCGTCGACGTAGCTATTTGGCTTGAGCCACGCGGCGATAGTGATGCCTGTACCATCCTCCAGATCGAACGGGTCTACACGAATTCGGTCATCCTGGCCATCATAGGCCAGTGCCCCTTTGCCCATCCTGGCATCGGCCGCTGGCACCCATGTCGGGCCTTCCAGCTTACCATCATGGCCATTGCCCGTCGCGTCCTTGGCCGTGTTACCGACTCCATCATTCATTGGCCAGTATCCCACCAGACCTTCCATGAGATCCGCCGCAGCAAATGTAGTTGAGAATGTTACCAATACACCACACGCAAGAGCTAACAGAAATCCGTGTTTCACTTTACATACCTCCCATGCCCGAAGCTTTTCCGGGCAGTTTTCATATCTACAAGTTCAGTGCGAAGAGCCAAGATTTCTTCCGGAGATAACAGTGCATTAGTCCTTAAAAACCGTCCGTAATGTTCTATCCTTTGATAAAGCCCCAGGTCGCAGTCAGCTTTCCTCCGGGGTCTACCGACTCTGGCTTTGTTCCTATCTCATCGGCATTCATATAGTCGTCATCAGTAGGGATGTATGATGGATTATCGGCCCATACAAACACATCCCTCAAGGCAGTGGTATTGCCCTGCCTGTACCAGATCATCATGGTATTCTCGCCGTCCTGAAGCTGCTTGACTTCCCCCTCGCGATTCCCTCTGGTCCAGGTCCAGGGCGGCCCTGTATCCGCATCGAAAATCCTATCGTCCTCTATAACGAAGGTAGGTTTAACATCAGGTATCTCATCTCCATCATCACCCATAACCCAGAGAAATTCCGACTGATTGCTTGGGTTAATCTCCCTGCTCCAAAGAGTCCACGTGCCCGCTTTGCCTTCTGCTTCACTGATGTCAAAATTATACAGCAACCATATATTATCGTTGCCGCTGACGTTAACCACAGCATCGCCGAAAGCGCCATCAATGAGTTCGATATTCGTCTCAGCATCCACGAGCTTGAAGCCTACACCCGCTGCATTTTCGCTGTTATCATCGCGGGCGTCAAAGGCCTCTACCTCAAACCAGATCTGATGTCCGCCTCCAAAGTCGGAAATCTTGAATACGTCCACCGCGTATGTGATATTCACCAATAGCAAAACAGATAAACAAAGCCCAATTACAAATAACGTGCGCAACACTCGTTTTTCCTCCATTCCAACTTGATAAGTTACTGTGATCCAAAGAAGCTCTGCCGACGATCTCCTCTTGACTAACTCCTTCCCTTTATCATAAATGCCTCACTCCGCTACGAAGATTGGAGCAAGAGAACCTGTTCTTTGCCTGAAACAGAGATGATCTGCTCGCCACCGCTTACTTCTCCCAGATCGGTCTGTTCGCCTGTTCTGGGGTCCATCTGAGTCACCTTATAGGTATTTCCGGAAGCGAGATCCACCTCTATCTTACCTCCATTTAGTGAGAAAATCAAGTAGATCTTACCGCGCTTTGCCAGACAGAAGTTCATGCGGTAAGGTTTTCCCTCCACTATCTCCTCGTTCGGGGATACCAGATCGTTCATGGGTTCCATTTCCCAATATGGAAGCTTAGTAACAAAATCATGGAGGATTTTCAGATATTTGGGAGTTGGGGATCTCTTCATTCCTGGAAGCGGATCGTCCATTTCGTAGGTGTCATAATGTCCCCACATGACGTATCCGCCAGCCGCGACTGCCGTCCAGAACGTTGGTACAAGTGTATCCGGCGTCTGCGAATTCCAGGGTCGCAGGTTTATCTTGCCATTCTTCGGGGTTGCGCTGCGGCCGTACATTTCATATCCCGGCTCTTCATTGATCATAGGAATCCCGAACCTGCGCAGGTCGATGAACAGTTGGTTATGCCGGGAGTATCCCCTGACGTTGTAAATGGGAGCCTTCTGTTCTGGTATATCGTCGCGCAGTGCCGGCGCTGTGCTCAACGCTGCTACCTGGGCCTGCCGAAGCATGAAGTCTGTCCACGGGAAGGGCCAATCCTGAAGAAGCGTGTAAAAACCAGGGTTTATGGCGTTGTCTGTCTCCATAGGATTATGCACAGCGACGGGGATACCAAATACCGCCAATTCAGACATATAAGTTCCCATCTCATTGCCCCAGTCATGGCTGGCCAGGTCGTATTGACCTTTGCGCTCTGTGAATTTCTGGTCCACCTCGTTGGAGAGCACCGGCATAACGTTAGCATAAGCGCCAAACCTCGCCATCCCATAGCGTATATAAGCCTTATCCTGCTCCGGCGTCATCTTACGCTGCTCCCTGTCATTGAAGTAGTAGAAATAAGGAGATGCCAGTATATCAGCCTGGCGCATGGCGTCAATAAAAGCATCAATGGACTGGAATTTCTCTACATCATATCTCCAGAAATCCAGACCTTCACCGTAAAGCTCTTTGACAGTGCCGCTGATACCACCCATAATGAAGAATACACGATTGACCCTGTGCTCTTTCAGAAAATCGATCATTCGCTCCCACACCTCAGGAGAAGCGTAAGGACATGACATCCTTGTGCTGATCAAAAACCGATACGTCCCATCGTCATGGCAGAAGTGATAACCCTTTGCGCGAAGCGGCCCATGTAGATACGACTGCGCTGGCTCTACGCATACGATCTCTCCCGCTTTCCCGTCCAGTCCAGGATCAGTTGATTTTGTGACGCAATTCCATTCGCCTAGCTCAGTAGGCATGAAGCGGATGCGCCACGTCGATCCTCCATCGTAGAACCCATTTACAGTGATGGTTTCGCCACTCTGGGTATGTGTGAATGTTCCTGTAAGCTCTACATCCGTGAAGGGATTCTCATACTCTTCTGATGCTTCAAAACTAAACTCACAGGTGTCCCATCGCTCGATCTTCATTTTTTCAATCTCCAGGTTTTGTGATTTAATTGGCGCGGTCTTTCGCATCCTGCATATACTATCTACGAAACTGATAATCAGCGTGTGCCTTTACTTCCCCCCACGTTGATAGTGTAGCAGGTTTATCGGCGACGGATACGTTGGACGATGTTGCCCACTCCATGAAGTTCTCCCAGAGTGTTTTGTATCCGGTGAACTTGCTCAATTCTCCGTCTAAGCCTGTGTTTACATTCGTCATCTCAAATCCAGCGCCGAGCCATAGAACTCCTTCTCCATAGTGACCAGCAACGCTGGTGACCTGCCCTGCGGCGTTTCTGGTCACCACATATTCCACCCAGTTCGGGAGCGGTTCGTCATATATCTCTCCGTTGAGCGGATTGTTGTCAGTGCTTTCGGACGAGTCCATCTGGTTATCGGCAATGTCCTTAGCAAATGGCGTTCCCGGCTCAACCGGGACAATTTCTTCTTGACCAGTGCCAGGATCGCTGTATTTCAGTCCAAACAGATCGGAGAGCGGTTTTTCTTCGTCATCCCGCCCGGCGGTCGTTATAAGCATCCCGCCGGACTTAACCCACTGCTCTATATTCGCACCCTCGTCGACGAGCCACTTTGCCAGAGCAGCATCTTTATTGAAGGAGTGATAGGCAAAGATCAATCCAGAATAATTATCTCTATTCTCCCACTCCGTGAGGAAGTTAGCAGCAGTAACGACTGTTGTCACATTGGTATAGCCAAAAGGGGTCAAGAGCACTTCCGGGAGGTCCTGACCGGTGGCTCGTACATTATGCGCAATAGTGTTTGAGAACAAAATCGAAATATCCTCGCTCTCTACGGCATGGACACTCCATGGTAAAGATATGCTAATAAAGACGAAAAGTAAAGTCGATAGATACAGCGATCTAGTCATTTTCTGATCCTCCTTTATTCATTGAAGTTGATGACGCTTACCCCCATCTTGTACCAGTCCTTCATCTGCCTCCTGTTCCATTTGCTGGTTATGACCCTGGACTCAGGGTTCCTTGCTCCAACAATCCGCTTCGCATAGATGATCTGATTTCCTGTTCCCGCTTGCGCCACAGGGACAGCACAATACGGATATGTACCCTTTCCACGCTGCTCCCGGAAATCGTCCCATATAATGCTGCCACCGCTGGCTTGAGAGCTGGGCTGTGATAGCTCATCAGGGGAGCCGGCGTTCACCGTTGCGGTGAACGTCTGGAAGGATGCCATATTCACCCATATCTGCTTACGGATCAGCGATCTTTCTGGGGCGATATCGCGATCGTAACAGATATTGAAGTGCATCTGAGCGCCCTTTATTGACGCCAGTTCTGCTATCTCATTCCAGAGGGCTTCACCACATCCTACCGTAACAACAGCGGGAACTCCCTTCAGCCGAAACCACATCGCTTCCGCGCTTGATCCAGCTTGAAAGAGGTCAGTGTCCTCTACCACTATCTGAGCATAACGCGCCAATAGCTCGCCTTCTGGACTCAATACAATAGCGCAGTTCTGCCGCTTTCCATCTTTGAGGTAAGGCATACCGAAAATGACGTAGATTTCCTCAGCCTTAGCCACTGTCTGGATTTCAGCTAATGCCTTGCTTAACGTCGCTTGATCCGCCTTCAGGATGTCTTCGCTTTTTGCCCCGGTCACCGTGAGTTCGGGAAACACGATCACGTCAGCTTCATTGGATTTGGCTGTGTGAATCATCTGCTTCATCCGCTCCACATTATCAGCCACGCTCCGAGAACATGCCAACTGAGCGGCAGCGATCTTGACATTGGCTTCCGGGGATTCGTAGACCTCAACCGGCGGAACATCCACAGAGCCACCGTCCAGAATCTTCATCCCGACTTCCCAGAACGGCTTGAATACAGGATGGTCCCGACGCTTCATGGCTACCTCTGCCGTAGCCTTCGAGACATCTATAGTGGTTACCAGTAGTTGATCTGGCTCTTCACCAAGCGCAGATACAAGGCTTCCATCAGGAGCGATCACCGCGGTATGTCCATGAGAATCGTTGAGATGCTCGAATTCCTCAAAGTCCGGATTCCGAGCGGTGTTCACAAACACAGCGTACACATTGTTCCGCAAAGCGCGAGGCACGTACCAGAACCATTCCAGATCAGGAACCCACTCGATAGCATAGTTATTTGAGCACTCAAACAGAATCTTCGATCCGCTCATCACTGGCAGTTCCTCGATCTCCCGGCTCCAGCGGTCGGAGCAGATCATGGCGCTGCAAGGAATATCATCAATGAAGAACCCGCCCGGCGCTGCCTTGTCTGGATTCTTATGGTACCACTGGATTACCTTGCCTTCGGGATCAATAACCATCAGGGAGTAGAACAGCTTTCCCTCGTCTGTCTGCCTGTAGTGCATGTTCAGGATGACGTAGATCTCATTCGCCGCGGCCTCTTTCTGAATAACAGCGATTGCGAAGTCTATATCCTCTTTTGTGGTGTCCGGCGGCGCGAACAACGCTCCCTCCGGAAAGACGACTACCCGGCAATCTTTGGACCTGGCCTCCTGAATGAACTGGATGATTTTGTCCCGATTTCCAGCCAGCGTTCCTTCCAGAGACATCTGAACCAATCCCATGACGAGCATACCCGTGTCTTGTCCAGGTTCGCCGACGCTGGTTGCTTCATCCATCGGATCAGCAATCGCGTGGCTCACAGAAAAGAAGGTCAATATACGGGCAAGCGCCATAGCATAGGATGCGTACTTCCTCATTTTTTTCTCCATTTTCAATCCTTGTGGCGTCAACATGGTTAATCCCCAGCTAATGAAGGTTCAGAAAATAATCGGGTACCATAAAGCACGCGTAGGGGTGGGTAAATGGCTTTTTGATTCCATCAAAAAGCCATTTACCCACCCCTACAAACCCAACTGCCGCGTAACTGAAAAAGTCATATCATATAACGAGATTCTTCGCTTCGCTCAGAATGACAAAGCCACAGTAGGCTAAACATGCACAACGTGAATAGTTACAAAAGATCTAACGCAATTTCAGAGTTCCCCACATCGTTGTCAGCTTACCTGAAGCATCCACAGCGGCCTGCTCCGCGCTAAAAACGAGGTCGCCAAAGTTAGCAGCGCCCCAGGCCTGGCCGGCTATCCATCCTATCTGATGCTCCCTTACTCCGTTTTCACAATCGTTGTAATGGATGCTCAACCCGATGAGTTTATCAACCTCGGCTTTGAAATTCACCCCAAATCCGGGTTTTTCAGGATTGTCCTTTGTGGAATCAATAGCCACCTCGAAGATATATTGGTCTCCTTTGTTTACTACTATCCACTCGGTATTTTCCTCAGTTGCTGCACTGGACAGTTCCTCCCCATCGGCGGCAACATTCCACTGGACCAGATTCGTATCGTTGTCAAAGTCGAACATGAACTCCATACTGTCGTCCACCCAGAAGTTGCTATCAGGGGGATTAATATCCTGAAGCTCATCATCAGTAATGGTGACAGCAAAGTATATACGACCAGGATCCGACGGGTTCCAGCCCACCATAGCGCTGCCGGAAAAATCCGTCTCTTTAGGAAGCGCTGCGCCGGCGTCTTTCAATTCATCAAAGATAATAACGTCTGAACCTGTCCATTCGCCCAGGTTGCCGTCAATATTAAGGTTGACCTGTTTCGCTTCATACCGCTTATCTCTGGCATGAGAAGCGAAAGGAAGCGCAACCATTATTATCGCCAAAAGAATGGCCATTGCCACAAAAAACCTCATTTTTAATATTCCTTTCCAGTAGTTAAACTGATGTAGCTCTGCCCTTAACGGACAAAGCATGATACTGACTTTGGTGTTATTGAGAAGTCTTCATTGCGCCCCAGGTAACAGCCATTTTCCCTTGTGGCTCAACTGCCAGGTTGGGCAGTTCATCTGGAGTGAGAGCCTTGCTGAAGATTGCCACGTAGAATATCTCCCCTTGCCAGGACCTGTCTCCTGGAGTTCTTTCCACCTGGTCAAGTTCATGGCCCAGAGCAAATCGGTACGTCTCATCCCACGTGGAGAGATCCCCGTCGATAGCCTCGCCTGCTACCTCGTCGCCGTTTACGTAGAACTTGGCTTCTCCCGCCGCATTGCGTGAGTAGACGAGCTTTGACATTTCATTCGTAACCACAGTATCCGGAGCTTTGACCGGCGGATTATATCCGTTGTCCCCTGTCACCGTTGTCCTTAGACGGATCTGATAACCGGTTGTGTCCTGTCCCATTGTAAAGTTACGATGTGTCGAGTCTGCGGAAATTGTGACAATGCGACCGGGGCCAGCTAAAGCATCATTGGCTGGCTTAACCCATGCTTCAACGGTGATCTCATTGGAAGCCGTACATGCCTCAAGAATCTTAGTCGCAGGATCATCAGATGCCACGATGGAAGACTGTTTAATGATTATCCCGCCGCCGGGTATCCAGCTCACAGCGCCTGTATCATTTATAGTGAGGTTCAGCGGTTGGCCAACTCCTGAAGAATCCTTGACCACTTTGCCGCTGCCCTCGCTGAATGTATAGAGCGCCAGTAATCCCAAATCCGCTGCCCGTACTATAGAAATTCCGTTAAAGAGTTGAGGTTTTGAGATTGCTTCGCTCCGCTCGCAATGACACAAACAACATACGTAACCTGTCATTGCGAGCGGAGCGA
>SDBU01010516.1_pt1 | contig 10258 bp, 29 predicted proteins | sample 2277071 | NCBI WGS metagenome assembly SDBU01 (sample SAMN10397929, study PRJNA504765) | marine sediment metagenome | isolation source: marine sediment core GS08_GC12, 126 cmbsf | place: Arctic Ocean: Gakkel Ridge, Loki's castle | collected 2008 | reverse complement strand
TTTTACAGGAGTGTTGGTCCAGTTGAGGTATTAACTGACTATGTTTATTATCGAACTGACGGGGCATTTAGCCCTTACCTCCAAGAGTGGCAGGATAGTGCTGGAACAATAAAAGGTTATTATGGATTTAGAACCGATGTAACGCCTAATGTTGTTGGCGATATTTCAACTACTGGAAATATCGTAGCTAATTCCATGTATCCTGCAGCAAAAATCCAAATCGGAAGCTTAGTAAATGCCCCTCAAGCCTATGGAGGAGTATGGTTGGCTCAGGCTACACCAAACGCCAGCAATTACCTTTTACTGGGAAGTAGTACCCAATCTTTCATAAACGCACCGAGCTCTGGGATTGCTGATATAGAATTTAGGATTAGCAACGTTACACACTTCGCAGTTGGCAATGCTGGAGTATCAATAAATGGAGCACCAAATACCACTCCTCCGTATCCGTTCCAAGTTAGCAATGCTGCTAAAACTGCGACACTAATGACGATTTTAGATAGCGGCAACGTCGGAATTGGGACGACGGGGCCAACAGCCAAGCTAGATGTTAACTCTAATATTCTTCGTTTAAGAACAACAAAGACCCCTGCAAGTGCTGGAGCAGCTGGTAATGTTGGTGATATTTGTTGGGATGCTGACTATATTTATGTTTGTATTAACACCAACGAGTGGCACAGAGCTGCTCATGCTACATGGTAAGGTGGTGAGTAAAAAATGAAGATTAAAGTTATACAAGCCCTAAAAGATTATGAGGGAAAAGACATTCTCCAACAAGATAGTAAAGATAAACTTGATTTAAGAACTGTTATCTCAACTGCTATTAACGCTACACCCATGCCACCAGCGAAACAGATATCGGCTGAAGAAAAAAACAAAGCTTATCAAATATCACTAAAGGTTTGGGCAAAAAAAGAAGTAGATTTAACAGTTGACCAGTTAGCCTTTATTAAAGAGAAAGTCGGAATTGTTTACAATCCATTGGTCTATGGCCGAGTTTGCGATATTCTTGAGGGAAGAAGTTAAAGTGATATAATAAATTATGAAGATAAATATCAACATAAATCTGTTGGGTAAGAGGATAGTTCTCCGTAGTAAGAAAAATATAATGACTGATGGAGAGTCAGAAAACGATGTTCTTCTTCGTAGCAAGAGAAATATTATGATTGATGGTGAGCCAAAGCCCAAAAACAGAAAAGAGAATGTGATGTTTATTGATGCTGATGGTAAGCAAACATCTACCCCCTTACCACTAATGGGAGAGATTCAAAGACTATTCAAACCAGAGAAAGTTATTAAAAGGGAATTAAAAAAATAATAATAAGAAACACAAAAGATAGACCAATTAATCCATCACAATGATATAATAAAAGGAGGTGAAAATGATCTATGGATAATAGATACGATAACGATTTTGGTGAAACAATTAATTCTGGTAATGCTACTACGGCCACTCTCGTAGTTAGCGGAACCGAAGGTAAAATACTCCACATCTCAGACATAATTATATCCGTTGATACTGAAATGAATGTTCAGTTACAGGATCAGGATGAAAAGGTCTTAGTAGAAAAGCTTTATTTGCCAGCTAACAGCGTTTTTAGTAAAAGCTTAAGATCACCTATTCACGTTACTAGTGGTAAGGGAGTGTATGTAAAAGGTTCAGCAGTTGGTAATATAACAGTATTTTTAGGAGGAGAAAGTAAATAATAATTTATGGCTTGGGAAGTCCAATACGAAGCAAACGAATTACCAGGAGATGCTACTCCTGCGTGGGATGAATGGGATTCTGTTGGCTCTCCAACTGTTGAGATTAGTCCAGCAGGATATCTTCATATAGATGCTCCTGGGGCAGCTTATGTCGCTTATTCGCAAGAGGATGCAAATCTTGACGAATCAGTAGGGATAACGGTTGAGGCGAATATTAAGGCCGTAGCAGTAGCGGGGTGGGGTTCCCTCTATATTTCTGTTTCTGGTAAAACTTACTGGTTTGAGGTTTATTTCTATGCAGACAAAGTAATTTTGGATGGAGATTACATAGCCGAAGCGGCTCAAGAATATGAAATAGACTTAACAGATGATTATCACGCAATTAGAATAACAATCGTTGGTTCAACTATCAATGTTTATGTTGATGGAGTTCTAAGATTAACGGGAACTGCAAACTATGAAGATGCTTATGGTGTTATAACTTTTGGAGGATATACTGCAGGTAACGCAGAATATTACTTTGATTATGTTTACTACCGAGTTGATGGGGCATATGCTCCTGGTGAAGGTGAAACTGTTTCTAGTGTCTATGGCGACGAAGGCTTTGTAGGGTAAAATATGGCAACATGATAAGAAAAACTAAGGGAGGGTATCAGTTGCGAAGTAAGAAAACAGGCAAGAACCTTGGCTTTGCCAAAACAAAGAGTGGTATAATCAAAAGGGAAAGACAGGTTCAATATTTTAAACATCTGAGAAGCAAGAAATAATGGCATTTAAAACAGTCCCAGAAAAATATTTAGGCGAATTTAATAAGAAAAAAGCGAAGCAAAAAACTTCGGAGATGATTACTTCAGTTACCTCTAGGTCAAAAGAAGCAACACATCGGTTGACTGACTCCTTGGTTCTCTTAACAATATCCTTTTGGTATTTCTTTTTTACAGGACTAGCCATTATTCTCAAAAGAGACGTGCCGAAAGAGTGGTTTAGGATTGGCAAGGACATAAACAGGGGTCGGATAGCTAGAAAAATCAAGAACCTACCTTTAGAATCGCACCCAGAAGGTTCTGAACCTGGAAAAGCCAGGAAATTTAAGGTTGTGGACATTGATACGAAGCAACCGCTTAAAGAAATGAAGCTAGGATCTTCTGCTGTACCGAAGGTGAGGAAGACTCCTTCTACTAGCAAGTAACTTTTTTCTATTTTTGTAGTAATATCTGAGCTTTCGCATTTGGTTTTTAGTTTTACCTTCTCTAATCCAACCTTTTTCTAAACTTCTTAATGAGCTCATCTACTTAATCTTATCAGATTCCAGTTTCTTTTTGGATAAGAGTTCCCAATCACCTTAAATTCTGGACTTAGGAGGTCTCTCCAATTTCTGTTATCCTCAACAGCAAATACAATTTCCGTTGTACTTTTTAAAAGATTCTTGAGCCATTGGATAACATCCTTATCAGTCATCCTGTCTATAATTCCGATAAAAACAGCAACCCTGGAAAAAGGATATGTACTTACCCATCGGAAGTATGGAATTTTAAGAAGCTTCTTGAATGTACCAGCTTGTCTTTCAGCGTCTCTCTTAACTTGATCTACTTCAGCTTGATTTCCAACAACATAAGTGATTGGATAAGTCCATTGAGATAATTCAATGGCAACAGGGAGTGTTTCGTAACCAAGTATAAGCAATGGGGCTTGAGACTCTTTGGGATATCTATTAATGATATATCTCCAGAGAGAATTGTGGATACTCAATGAGTCATGGTATTCTTCGTCTCCAAGGGTATCGCTTAGTTTACCTACCTTTGACTCTGAAGGAGTCCAGCCAGGTTGGATATTCGGATGCAAGTATCCGTGTTTATTAGGATCTCTTTTTCTTGGATCTATTATGTTCATGCCACTTTTTCGTTTTAACTGGATACTTTGATAGTTCCAGGTTAATATCTCCGCAGGAAGATGAGACAATCTTGTGAGTATGGGATTCTTTTCTTAGATTCTCGGAGACCTTGACCTGAATAAACCTGACCTCGTAGTGGAAGGGATTGCCACATAAGGCAGGCTTCAGAGCAATGACATCCGCTATTCCTCTACTTCCTGCTGCTCTAATTGCATAATAACCTTTACTTTCCAGCTCCTTTCGGAGTCTGTTTTCTCTCTTTCGACTTCTTTTGTAATTTAGGTTCATCTTTTGCTTTCAATAGAGCATATATCTGAAATATAACTTTAGTCAATCTTTTAAGTTTATTTTCAATTAACTTAGATCTTCTACAGACACGACACCTAGTAGGAAGTGGGATTTTCTTTTCTTTAAACCTATCTATCTCTTTGGCTGCAATTTGGAATGGCCTTCCACAATCAACACAAGTATTTTCAGGAGCTTGTCCACTTCCCCCACCGCCCTTACTTCTTATTTGTTTTGGTTTTTGCATTTTTCGGTTCAGGCAGTTTTGTTAATACTAATTTACCAGTTTTGTAAGCCTCATCCCAGTTACCAATCCATTTATCAGGATCAAGACCAAAGGTTTTAATGACTTCTCTTTTCACCCCATCTAATTGTCCCATCCAGTAAACCATTTCAGCCTGTCTTTCTCTGAATGGTCTGAAAAAGAAAAGCAACATTGCAATTTGCTGTTCATTTATAGAGAAAGTCTTTTTGTTTTTATCTTTCTTAAAAAACTTTAACTTCTTCTTAGATGACATAAAATCCTCCTTCTTTCAACAGCCTTCTTATTTCGTCTGCCATTTCAACTGGCACTTTTATTGTTTTGCCTATAAAGACTTCGCTTCCGACAGCAGCTTCTAATACTCTGCCATCCATAGACTTCATTGTGACCATGCCTCCCTTTGCCTTGCTAGCAGCTTCGACTGAGGAAGAAGGAACCATGACTTTACTGCCATCTCCAAGAGTAGCTTGAACCATGTCCTTCTTAGGTTTTTCGGCCTTTGTATCTTCGGGTTTTTTATCTGTTTTTTCTTCAACAGGTTGAGGCCGTTCTTTTTTAGCCTTAACAATGCGAGCTATAAGTTCAGGTTTCTTCCCTTTATGGGAAATGCCTAAATCCTTAGCCATTTTCCAGAGCTTCGGCATTGTTAATTTTTCTAAACTTCTCATTATCTATTCACCCCCTAGTCCACAAACTCAGTTTCTTCAAGAAACTTTTTGTGTTCTTCATCAACTTTTCCAGCTTTAATTTGTCCATCTTCTGCAGCTTTATCTATAGTCCAATGTCCTTTTCTAAATTCTTTTGCTGCTGGATTGTTTGGTACACGGAGATTTTCAGTAGTGCCTTTCTTTTGAGGACTAACTACTTGTGGAGTAGAACTGTTTTGAACTGTGCTTGTTAAGTCTATTGTCATTTGACTTCCTTTATTCCTTTACCTGTTAAAGCATGAATCAGGTGAACTGCTAGTACATATACTAACAAGAATGGTGACAATATTAACACTACAATACCTGGAAGATACTTGTCAACTAGACGCTTCATTTTCTCTTTCCGTTGATTTCCTTAATTGTGAATAAAATAATATTAATTACTCCGTAGTATTTAAAAAGTTCTGGTCTTCCTAATAGAAAAGCACCTATCTGAGTAATTGCTGCTGAAATACCGACCCACAAAGCAACCTTGATCCAACCAGGCATTTTTTTATCTGTCATTTTTATCACCGCCTTTTTTAATTATTCCGATTACTAATTCATGCCATTGCATATAATAAAGTTCTTCTCCTCCTATTAGTATTTTTGGTTTTGGTGCTTTCTTCTTACGAAGCTCTAAAAGTTCTGTAACTGCATCGGAAAGCAGTCCTTTTGTCTTTTCGGTCTTATTTCCTAATTTAGCACCCAAAGGTCTTAAAATCTCGCTAAATTCTTCTATTGTCTGTTCATAATTAACTGCTGTTGCTGTTTCTGCTTCTTTAGCTTTGTCAAAAATAGTCCTAATATCCGATTCATCTTTAATCGTCAAACTTCTTTCTTGTAACAGGGTTTCAAGCCACTTGGGAACACTAGGGATTATTATTTCTTTTGGTCTTAGAAAGCCCAATACGTTGGTATATTTCCTGTCCTGTATGTGTGCATTAGTTCCCAGAGGATCGTTTTGCTCAAACACTTTCATCCGAGTTTGGGTTGCCTCGATAACAATGGCTGTGTGTCCATATTTTCCGTACCTCTTACTCCAAACAGCTATGTCTCCTGTCTTTGGGATGGTTTCTAATTTATTTTCTATGAGGTCAAAATACTGCCTGGTTAAATCATTGGCTAAAGTCCAGATTTCAGAAGCTGCACCATGCTGGATTGTTGTTTTAGGTATGTCTAGTGCGAATACCCAGGCATAAACTAGATCAAAGCATTGGTAGGGAGCAGGTCTGTAAGATACCTCAACGAACTGTCCATTAAGATTAGAGATAAATTGATTTAGTTTATTTCTCATTTTTTATTTGCACTCGGATACCCGATATATGGAACTGGCATTTCAGTATTGCCATCAAGCGTGTAACAACCAAAACACCAGCTTTTACCGACTGCACCCTCTAATCCGTGCTCTTTACAGTACCATCTTGGGTAACTAAGTTTTATTCTCGTCATTTTTTAACATCCCCAATTCTGTATATATTATACCTTAATCACTAAATTTAATACCAACTCCGAACTTGCCAGCCACCTTTTTATGGATTAGCTCTCGTGACTCAAGGATCTGTTTATCTATTTCCTCTATAACCTGGGTCAGAGCCATTTCCTTTTCAATATCAAAGCCAAAACCCACGCTTATTCTCAACGAAGTGGGAAGGCTTATTAGATCAACCTTAACCATTTCATTCAAAAGTTTTTCTGCCTTAGCTTTTGCTACTTTGTCTTTATTCTTTTGTCTTTTTGACATTTTTGTTTGGTATTTTAACAAACCTTATTGCTTTTTCTACATCATGCACCCAATAAATAACAAAGTTTTCAGCATCAATACCTTTGGGTAATTTAAATTGAGTATTCGGACTTACCATTGCCTCTGAAACCAACATAATATATTTAGCTTTTGGATCTAGTTCCTGTAAAATTATTTTATTTTTTGCCACTTTCAGCCTCCTCTATAAGCTCTGTTATTTTAATGTCATTGACATCTTGAGCAGCCAACACAAAAACAGGTGTTGGTTTGAAAAACTCTGATAATGCAGGAGCAATCCTTTTAAGATCTGCATCTACAGGCATGATCAAAAGATATTTACCTTTAGGGTTTATTTCAAAAACCTTTGCTTTAACTATTTCTACTTTTATTTTCTTAGCCATTTTATTACCCCCTTAATTATGTCCTTCAAAGGCTCAGGTGGTGGGGGCAAAGGTCTCAATCCCTTGCTTGAGAAACGCTATCTAGTATAACCTAGAAAATTACGCCACCCCACCCCTCAACCTTTGTTAAGATGCTTTAGCTTCTTGATTAAGCCCTAAAATAGAATTTAATCTTTCAACCGCACTAATTGTTTCACTTGTTAAGGGAGAAAACCTAACTTCTTTAGCTAAATGTAACGCCCCATTCATTTCATCCCTGTTGCGGTGAAATGTCTCGTTGACTTTTAACACATCAAGAATTTTCTCTAAATCTGATATTTCTACTTTCATCCTATTCACCTCCAATCATCCATTACTTCCTCTCGAATTAAACGACCATTTTCATCGTAATCTTCAGGATGCAAAGCCTGTTTCCAATTATTACAAGTAAAACCATCAGGTATATCGCCACATCCACTTGTAAAATCGTGGCAAATCAATTCAACATTGTGCTTACCACAAACAGCTTCAACTTCCCTGAAACTCTGGATAAGCTCTTCTGCTACATCAGCATCAGTTATAGTTGTAGTAACCTTATTAACCCAAACTTTACCTAGGGATATACCAAATCCAATCCCCAATCCTAAAATAACTATTCCCACTAAACTGATTATTTTTTTATCTTTCTTCATCTTAATCACCCTCTTTCTTTAGTTTAGGAAATCTAATTGAAATTTTCGGATATTTCTTAGACTTAGGAAACCTTCCCCTAAAGACATACCAGACTAAAACTTCTAGGGCATGGGCAGTATTGCAACTAATACAATTTGATTTACAATCATGTCCTGCACCGCCTCCAAAAAGCAAATTACTTAGTTTTTTTGTTTTAGTATGGCAATCACATCTACATTTAGAATGACCAACCGATGTTACTATCCCGAAACATCCATATTTACATTTTTGACACTTCTTTTTCTTCCCCATCTATCCTTTCTTTAGTTTATTTTTGCACCAAATAATAAATTTCTTCAAATCGTAATGATGAAATGGCTCTTTTTTCAGATGTTCAAACTCAATTAAATCTTCTGCGTATTGCAAAGCAACCTCCAAGTCATATTTTCCATAACTACTATTACCCCATCCGTACATGAAATCTTTAATCAGGTTTTGACAAATAGCCATTTATTCTTTCTTTAGTTTGTCTAAAAGCCATGTTTCTAAATCTTCATTTGTTAGCAATTTGTCGCTTGTCCTCTCATTCAGCCATTGGCGTAAAAAGCCTATGTTTATTTTTATCTGTTTAATAGTGGCCTGTTGGGTTTGGTCTAGGGCTTTGGTTAATTCGTCTTCTGCACTTAAAACAGGTTCTTTGAACCAACCCCTGATTAGTTTTTCCGCTATTTTTCTATTCATTTGATTTCATAAGTTCAACAGTTTCCATTATAATTTTTCTAGTGAAGTCGTGCATAAACTGAACCAAGACAGCATCCTTGCCCGTAACGCCCAACCTTAACAACATACTTTCTAATTCTTCTATTTTCGCTTTCTTAAACTCCTCCAGTATTTGTTCTTTATTCATTTTTTCTGTGCCTCTCCTCTTGCAGCCTTATATTCACTTCAGCTTTAATAATTTTCAGCATCGCACCCGTTATCTCTTTTACAAAAGACTCTTTGTTTTCTGGGCTGGGCCTGTTAGGGCCACTAACTTTATTAAGAAAACCTTTAAGAACATTCCTAGCTTTCTTTTCTATTTTCTTTTCAAGTGCTTTACTCATCTATCCTTTCCTGTTCACCCCCTTCTGAAAAAAGATAGGACAGGGAGTTTCTTTTCTAAGTGTATTCCTCTCCAGCCTATCCCTTGTTTCCTTCTCTCTGTGGCTAGCTTGCTCATTAAGGCTCCTCTGCATTTTGGTGAACAGGTTTTCCTTTTCTTTTCAGTTGGATCTCCACAAACTTCACACTTCATTTTAAAAGTTCCTTGTTCTCGTATATGTTGCCTATGATTTCTAATATCGAATAAAAGTCTTTACCAGTTTCTTCCATCAGATGGTCGAAACTTGCACCAGCGAAGCCAAATGCACCATTCTCAAACACAACAGTTTCTTTCCCTGTTCCCCATTTAACTATATCCCCCTCATATATCTCTTTTCCATTTTTGTCTTTGAGGCCTGTAAATTGCATGATTTTCCATTTATGATAATCACCATCTTTAAGCCTTAAAAAATCAGTAAACTCATACCTACTATTATCATCAAAAGTAATTCCATTTTCAATGTTATAAAGCATTCCATCTTTCTTATCCCAAGCTCTGAATTTAATTGTTCTCATTAAAATGGTCTCCTTGTCTTGATGCAAAACCAGACATATATTTTGTTCCAAAGTTTAGTCATTTAATTGCTTTAATAGCTTGGTCTAAATCTATTATAGTCATATACAATTCTTACAAAATTCACTTTCTTCCATTTTTATTTCCCCACATTTACAATATTTATTTTCTGTTCCTCTACCCCTTTGTTCTGCTGTGTCTAGGGCTTTGGAGAGGAATTGTTTGAAATCGTTCATATAGCGTTCAATTTCCCTGTAATATCCAGTTCCACCACCTCCACCTTTATGCCAATGGGCAACGAAGTCTATCAACTGATTAATAAGTTTCTTAAACTCCTTTATCTGTTTTGCTTTAGTCATTTAATTGCTTTAAGGTATTTTCTCTCCACTTTCAGGATAAAAGTTTCCATGTCCGTGTGGTATAAGGGAGTGGCTATGGTCAACTGGTGCAAATCTTTTCTCCAACTTCTCTATTATCTCTTTTTCAATTAATTTCCTCGAAGGGTTTTCACATAAACCCTCAACATATCCTTTTGCATAAGACTCTTTCTTTTGTTTAACTAGGAGAGAGTTGATGAAGTTAGGAATTGCCTTATCGTTCATGGCATCGCCCAATCTTCCCTTGAACTCATCACCTTCAGGACTAAACCATAAAAGCTCAAAGTCCATTAACTCTTTCTCCCAATCTTTCTTATTCATAGGCTAAGTCTTCCTTATAACAATGTATTCGCTGCCTTAATCCTTTGTTTAACTTCACCCAAATCATTTTGTCAGATACAACTTCATCTATTGTTCCCGTCATACCTACAAACGAGCAATTCTCCCTACCGCAACTACCCCCTCTGTGGCTCAATATTTTTACTTTTTCTTTCTTATTCATGTTTGTTTTTAGATAGTTTGGAAATAAACTTCCCTAAATCTTTTTCAACCTGCTCATAGACGATACTTGGAACATCCATTTTGCTGTCTGGATTCACC
>SDBU01010515.1_pt1 | contig 10260 bp, 18 predicted proteins | sample 2277071 | NCBI WGS metagenome assembly SDBU01 (sample SAMN10397929, study PRJNA504765) | marine sediment metagenome | isolation source: marine sediment core GS08_GC12, 126 cmbsf | place: Arctic Ocean: Gakkel Ridge, Loki's castle | collected 2008 | reverse complement strand
CTTCTTATGTCACAAGAACTTACAACAACTTCAATTTTCAATATACTAGGGACACTCACGACCTCCTCTAGTGAGTAATTTACTCAACTTTCATAGGATATTGCTAATTCTTTATCAGTTAACGAGTTACAATCTTTTTTACCTATACGTCGATCGTTTTCGATAGTTTTTTTGCCACTTACCGAATCGCTCCAAGTTTTTTATTTGCATCTGATATAAAATGTTATATAATTAATGCCTAGGGTAGCCCCGTTGACTACCGAAAATCTTATCAGCGTTGACAAGGTTTTTTCGATCGATTTAAGATCGAGGGCAATAATTTTACAGGGAGTTTATTATCATGGCGAAATTAACGGCAACGGAATTTCAGGAAAAACATGCCAGACGGCTTAAAGCTGCGGTTGAAGATGTTCGCAAGGGAATCGATCGGGTAACTGAAAATCCTTGTGACAAGGCGGCTGCTAAGCAAGATAAAATGCTGGCAAACCTTACCAGATCGGTTACTGATGGTAAGTGGGCTGCTGGCTTGAAGCGTGTTACTCTTGAGGAATGGAAACGCAAGGCACGTGACATCGGAGTCAATCGAATTGCAGCCGGTATCGACGGGGCAAAAGAAAAGGTGGTTGCTTTTGCCGAAGTGCTATTACCTCACATCGATCGAGGTCAGGACAAAATCAAAGCTATGCCGGATGTCACTCTTGACGATAATCTGAATCGTATGACATCGTTTATCCGTCACATGGCCGACTTCAAACGCTAACGATGGATTCTCCGTTCGTGGCGATTTTTTATAGGGGACGGCTTGCCACCGTCCCTAGTTTTATCAAACATAAGGAATTTATATCATGTTAAAACAAGGGAATTGTGTTAAGCGAATTACGGCTGTTAGCACCGGATCACTTGAGGCCAAATCAGGTGAATCATTTTTGATCAGGTGTTTGTATGCCGTACCCGATACCGGCAACACTTACTTGACACTAAAGGTTGATCGTAAGACTGTCGGAGTATATCGAATTGCAGGAAAAGCAGGCAATCATCTGGATGTTATGCACGGTGATGAGATTCATAAAAACCTGATGGAATTCTTGATCAGATCAGAGATCAACTGTTCGATACCCGTTGCAGAGGGGCAAACTTTCACCGTTACAACTCCAGGCACGTCACCGGTCGTTGTGATAGTTTACGACACTTACGACGCGGGCGATATTACCGCGATTATGCCGAACGGTACGGACTCGAAGGAATACCTGTTCATGCAATATATGGTTTCAGCCGGCACGGTTGATTCAACCGAAACTTTAACGCTGGACACTTCATTATCACCCGCCGAATTTCCCGATTTTCCATGTGGAAAAGCGGTCCCTGCCAACAACACTATCGAGATTTTAGGTCTTGTAGGGTGTCCGGTAGGAAGTGGCACAAGTGCAGCCAATAAAACTTATTCAACTTATGTTAAGTTGGTTAAGGATCGGGAAACATTGTTTGACGAAGATCGTAACGGTATTCCGTTTTTCTGGCTGCACGGAATTTTCGGCGGTACAAATTACTTCAGCGATTTTTCATTGATCGGTCCCTGTGTGAATATCGATATGTCAACTTTAACGGGCACGTTGGGCGATCCTCTTTTGTTTACGCCACCATTGTCTTTTGTGTCAGGTGAGGAGTTGCTCATCTATATGAGTTTTATTCAGTTGGCAACTTATACCGTGAACGGTAGTGACATTGATCTAGCCGCCATAATGAAAGTAAAAACTATCTGATTATCGTATGATTTGCGGTAGTCAATCAAACTATCATACTAATAAGAGGGATTGATTATGTTAAAATATAAGCGACACAGATTTGCTTCAATAGCAGACGGGGCTGAAGATCTAAACGATATGCTTGCTGGTATGACAGGTAAGAACAGGCGGGTTGTTTCCTTTGTCGGTGAGAAAACAGACTTACAGTATATCAGGATATATAGAGACGCTGAGCAGTTTGTTGATATGATTTCCGATTCTCTTACAGCAACAGCTCCGTTTTTACCGCTTGACATTCCTTTGGCTGAAGGTCAATTATTGAAAGTCGGCTACTGGAATAATACAGGCGGAGCTGTTACCAATCAGGATATATGTATCGGTTACACTGAGGACTAAAGTTTTAGAGCTATCCCACCGGCTACGGTTTACAACCGTATCGGTCTGGTACCCGTAACTTTTTATCCGGTGTAACCGATTTGTTTTTTTCGATCGGTTTCGTTACCGTTATATTTTTTATAACAGAGGGTTTTTATCATGGCAGTGATAGACATACCGTTTCCGTTTGGGGATCTACCCATCAAACCGGAATTGACAGGGAAGATCAAGATCACCGATGAGATGCAACAAACACTTGCAACGCTTATGGGCTGGGACGGATCGGCCAGGCGGCTTGTCAAGACTTCACGTAGCGGATCACTGCAAACCAGTGCCAGTCGGTTCGCTGGAATATTAACCGAAACATCGGATGCACCAAACCAGATACAGACTTTTTCCAATGTCCCTACCACCGAAGTCATGATAATGGGTCATCCTGATAATGGTGAGAAAATCTGGGTTAATGTAGGCACCAATCCAACAACGGCCAACAGTTGGCCGCTTGACGCCGGGGACGTAATTCAATTATCGATTGATAATCTGGAGCAATTGAAGATATTTGTTGTTACTAACGGTAATCAGGTCATTGTCCTTTACACGAACTAATCATTATGCGATTTTATAAAGCACCATACCGCAAGGGTTTTATCATGCTTTGGTCCGGGGCTGTTGTTGATATTCCGGGCGGCTGGCATTTGTGTGACGGCAACGAAGGAACACCGAATCTTACCACCAGATTTGTTTTGGGATCAGGCGGAGCTTACAATCCGGGAGATGTTGGCGGCGATACACAGCACCAGCACATTTTTACAGGCGATGGTCACATGCACGATGTGTTTTTTGGAGCGGGCGGAGTAGCTACAGGCTCAGGTGTTAAGGACTATGTTGCCAGTTCAAATGCAGCAGGTACTACTAACAATTATGCAGGGTATCCGAGTTATTATTCTCTGGCGTATATTATGAAATTATAGAGGTCGATTATGAAAATTCAGATACATGTGATGTTTACGGATTGTGAAAAAGAACAGGCGGAAACTGCTTATCGGATAATCGAAACCAAAGTTGTCGATATATCCAATGTCTATCTTAACGGCTCTTGGCGAGAGGAGGAACAGTTTTACACCGAACAGCCGGGTTGACATATTTTCAAACAAGCCGATCTGTTTGCCGATCTGTTTTCAATAGAATTCGTTCGATATGTATCGGGCGTTATTTCATATATATTTTTGACACCATTTTTGTGAAGGAGTTTTGATATGTCGTTTCCCGAAGGTAAAAAAGATTGGTTTTCTATCCTGCGTTTTTTAGTAAGACTTATCGAGGTTCTGGGTGAGACTTTTTTCGGAGCAAACCCAAATGGCAAAGACAAACCTACCGACTAACGAGTTATGTTTTATTACCGTTGTTTTTCCTGTTGATCGTGATACCCCTTTGCTGGATATTAAAGCGAAAATCAGCGAAGCGGTAGCAGCACTCGACAAAGTGAAAGTCGAAACGCGGATAACGGAGATACGGGATGGCCTGGGACTGGACAGTAAAGGCTGAGCTTCAAGATGACATAGAACGTCGTTACGTTCTTGCCTATGCAGAATACAATAATTGTCTCAGTGCTATACAGGATTTGCCCTGGGATATTCTTGAAGTCGATGACCCGGATGCCAGAACCGTATTGACAAAGTTATATAACGGGTTGGGTTCTGCAAATCTTGGACTGGCTTTTCTTTTGGTTCATAAAAACGCACAGAATCCCGATTATGGTATCCCCTATTTCCTAAAAAATTATACCATTTCGGAATCCGCCGACGAATACGAATTGACCTGGAAGAAAATTATAATGGCCTGGAGTGAAATTTCAGAAGCCGCTATGCTATGGACGATTGAAGGTATCGATCAAATGCGACAATCGATCTGGAATACGAATCCCAAAATAAAATGGAATGAGAATCCGTTCGAGTAGTTATTATGTCTATCAAATCGCCGGAAACCTATGGAGACCAATACTGGGCAAGTCAAGTTGAAGCCGCCCGATCGTTTGACGAAGAAAAAGAGCAATCGATCAAAAACTTTGTCCCGTCCCTGTTTACCGTTCCATCGATTCGAGATGCCGTCCCATTCGATATATTACCGAAGCTCGAAGGATTGTTACAGTTCGAACATACCGGTCTGGGTGAAGTGGGTGGTCGGTTTGTGAGCGAAGCGGCTGACAACGTTGTCGGTCGTTTACTCGATTCGGCTTTGAAAAATTTCGGGTGGGCAAGTGCAGAGTATTTTGCAGACGAACATATTCCGCCTGAAATGGTTGCAACACTTTACCGCCGAAAAAGAATCAGCAAAGACTTTTTCGATCGACGGATAGGTGAACATGGTTACTCAGACGGTGAACGTTTGGTTTTTTACGAGGGCAGCGGACCGTTTCCCGCACCTGCCGATCTGATGCGTTGGGGTAGGTATTTCGGCGGTGAGGAAAATATGAAAAAAGCGGTTGACGCGGTTTTTGATTTGCCTAAAACCGAATGGAATATATGGGAATGGCTTAGCCAACAGCAGTACAGCACCGATCAGATAACCGCTTTGTACAAAAGAGAAAAAATAACCGATGCCGAATCCATAGAATGGCTCAAAAAAGTCGGTTGGTCCAAAGGCATGGACCAAAACATTTTAGACCTGTCGTATTCGATTCCGAACGCCATGCTTCTTATGCAGGGCAATCTGTTCGCAGAGGCAAGCCAAGAAAATATATTCGATGATCTGGGTCATGCCGATATTCACAAGGACTATCGTCAAAAATACTTCGATGCTGTGCTGACGAAGCCAGCCAGTATCGATCTTGTATCCTATCATCTTAGACAAGAAAACCAGTTGGCAGATCTGGACAGAGACCTAGGCAAGATCGGGATCCATCCTGATTATCTGGATGTCTATAAAACGCTGGCAGAACGGATCCCGCCGGTCGCGGACATAATCTCTATGGCCGTTCGTGAAGCATTCAGTCCCGCGATCGCGGCCCGGTTCGGTCAATACGAAGATTTCCCTGAAGAATTTGGCAGGTACGCAGCACAGCAGGGACTATCTTTGGAATGGTCTCAGAGATACTGGGCGGCTCACTGGGGCCTACCGTCACCGCAGCAGGGGTTTGAGATGCTACATCGAGGCGTTATCGACCAGAGCGATCTGGGGCTGCTTATGAAGGCTCAGGACATTATGCCGTATTGGCGGGATAAAATGATCGATATTGCTTATCGTCCGCTCACCAGAGTTGACGTTCGACGCATGTACAAAGAAGGTATTCTGGACGAACGAGGTGTTTTCAAAGCATATCTTGACGCCGGATATTCGGACGAAAACGCAGAGAATATGACAGAGTTTACGGTTTCTTATGTGCTGTCACAACAAAGTAAGTTTACATCCGGTGATATTGTTAAAGCCTATACCAACAGAATGATTGATCCTGGTGAGGCACGTGGCCTGCTGACAATGATTGGCGTTAAACCGGCAAACGCAAGTTTCATAATCCAAACGGCAAATTACAAACGAGAATGGGCGTTGACCAATCAGAAAATCAGTGCTATACGCAACCTGTATAAAAAAGGGCAATATGAAGAAAACGCGACAAGGGCGGAATTGCTCAGGCTCAATCTGCCAAGCGATCAAGTTAATGCGTTACTTGAAACATGGTGGTACGAGAAAAAAGAGGACGGAGGGCCAACGTGGACCAAAGCTGAAACGTTTCGATTTGCCAAAGCCGGTCTGATAGATTATAATCGGGTCAAACAGGAATTGCGGGCAATGGGTTACGATCAAGAACACATAGAAGTTTATATGAATACTATTCAATGAGTGAAATAAAACAGATAATTGAATCGGCTGAGAAACTTGCAGAACTCAGAAAAGAAGCAAGGGAAAAAGCCAGGGCGGCTGCGGAATCAGTTAAACAGATTCGTCAAACACAAAGGGACGAGTCCGCCCGTCGAGTTCAACAGTCCCCTTAGTATAGTTGCGGGTCAACTGTTTGGTAATCGATTTGGTATAATACGTATTGACATTATCGCTGCGAAGGATACCTACCAACGACGGCCAAAATTCCTGTCTGTACTTCTCACCTTCAATTTTAACAGCCGATTTGCGTATCCCCTTGATAACCGTTTTGGTATCGGTTTGGTAATCCTTCAGACCGAAAATCTCTAAGCGGTTCGTTTTATATTCGAGTTTTAGTTTGCCAAGTTCGGTATCGCCTATAAAATCTTTCAGGTTCTCAAGACCTTCAGCGTTTACAAACAGTGAATCGGTATCACAGTAATAATAATTCCCTTGACCGGCAATCTCCATCAGATGCCATAAATATAATCTGGCATAAGCGGTAACGTGTGCAGCGATCGCAGGGAAACTGTGCAAAGATTCCGTCCAGCCGGTAAGTTCGAACACTTCTCCGAATAAATATCTTATCTGTTTGTGACGGTGAGTCACAGCGTCGATACAATCTTCTGTCCCGTCTGCATGACCCGGACAGAGACCGATCTTTTGCCATTGCTCCGCACGTTGACCGAATTTGCCATAGAGTGAATTGAGCAATAATTTACAAAAGTGATCGAACAGGTCCGTATCGGATTTTTTGTATTTTTGCCTGAGTGAGTAAAATCGACGGACGTAACTTTTGAAAATATCCGCCCGATCGTAAATCACTACATCGGATATCTTTTCGATATGATTATTCGACAAAGCAATTATCAATTCAGGCGTTGTCAAAACAACGGAAAACCTACCGATCGGAAACAGGGTACGATCGTGTTTAACAGCATAGATCGGACAATCTGTGTTAAGAAAAACCCTAGCAACCATACTATATTTTTTCAGCAGCCGTGCCAATTCCAAAATCGATATATTGTGCAAAATCCGCCTGTAACGAACCGGATAATCGAAAGTCTGCATGACAAACGGATATAAACTATTCACGTCCAGACAATAATATGGACCGGATTTCAGATCACCGATATAAAAACATTCTGTTCTACCGCCTTTGTACGATTCACGCTCCAGATCGATCGCTTGTGCGTTGTTGTGAATCCATATATCGGTTTTATAGTGTCGAAACAAATATGCTGCCATAGCGGTCGATGCCAGCGTATAACATAATCGAGAGATTTTATTAATCTCTAAAAACCTGACCAGTTCGTGAAAAATGCCGATAAGAATTTTAACATCCTGTTTGCAATATGTTGACAATTCACCTAAAGTACACGTATCGAAATCAATTTTTTGCTTTGGGATTCCTATTCGTTCGCCTAAATTTGCAAGGGATTCTTTGAACCAATTCAGCGAATCAACGAAAAGGATTGACTGACCTTTTTTGGTCACTTTAATTACAGTTGTCAATCCCCGACTATAGAAAAACTTGCACTTGAACCCCGCTTTGCCAAGATGTTCGAACCCCTTGACCACCGTAAAATCAAAACCGATATTGTGAGCTATTACCCATAACCGATTTTTGGTTTTACAACGTGACAGGACAAAAGACCAAAAGGATTCAGGATCGGTAAACTCCAGCCAGTCCTGCTGTTCTTTGTGGATACTGTCCGGCTTGCGGAGATAACACGCCCAGCCCAGTTTGAGCATATGCTCAAAAGAACCGTCCGGCAACGTTTTTTGATTTGTTTCGGTATCGAACAGGATAACGTGCCTAGGCATGGCAAGGGTTTTTTCACGTAGTAATCGATGTGGCTTGCGAGCGATCGAACTCATTAACTTGCCCGTTTTAGCGCAGCTACCACAATAACAGTTTCCAGCTTAGCACCAGGCGGACCCGAAACGGTCCAGATCGTCTCTGCAATTTCCGATTCTAATTCACCCGGTGTCATCGGCCTATCAGTAACGATATTTAGAAATCGCTCCGCCAACGGTTCACCTGGTTTTAACCGGGTTTGAACTTTGAGTTTATATAAATATTCACGGGACAGATCCCAAGTAACATCAGCATATAATCGCGGAGACGGTAAGTAATCCTTACGAACGTATTTTATCAAGTCTTTTTTAGCTTCGATATTGCCGACCGAACGATAATCAGCCAAAAAAGTTGTACGCCTGTATCCTAAATCCTTTGCCTGCATTTCCTTCAAAAAAGAAGATGCCGATTTGCCCGCCGCTATAGCGGCTTTCATTCGCGGAATTGCAGCCGCCCGATTAATACTGGGTGAAATTACCATAACACGATCTCCGTATCAGTGTTAAGACAAAAACAATCAAAAATCATACATTGCTGTACAGCTTATTTATAAAGTTGTCAAGCTGATTTGTCATCTCGACCAAACACCCGAAAGATTTTTCCAACTTGTCGTAACCGTCCGGCAACAATTCCAAAGACTGTTCGCAATGGGTTTTAATCCAGTTGCAATTCCGATGCATTCCTTCGAGATGTTCTTTTAGTTTGCCACGTGTGTTTCCAGCCATAATAATAAACTCCATAAAAAAAGGACGGCGGTCGATCTGAAGGAAACCGCCGCCGCCCGAAGGAAGAGAACCTAGCAATTAGCCGTTGGCGATCTCACGAGCCGACTCAACAGCATCGGCAATATCGGCAGGCTTAACACCTTTTTTAGCAGCCTCCAACAAAGACTTTTCAATTTCGGGTACGTCACACCTTGATAATTCATACTTGCTATTGGTATCGCCCGATTCACCTCGACGAACTAGATCGAAAGCTTGTGACTTAAAATTCTTTTCGTACTTGCTCAATCGACGGGCAACACGCTTGCCGACTATCAACAATGTAAACCCCTCCAACGTCCAGATCGGAGCGGCGATCCTTTGCGTATCCTGACCCTTGAATTTGCCCTCGATCAAGAACGGTTCACCTACAACCACAAAAGTTATACATTCTCCATCCTCAGTTAAAAAACTTACGTCTCCGCCACCCCATTCTTTCATTTTATCAACCCAAGTCATCAGTCCCTTCTTTCTCCGGGGTATCCCCGGTAAAATTGGCCAAACCTTTATATACTATCCTTTGCACAATATCCCTAGGTTTCAAATGATATTTATGAGCAAGGTCCGCTAAACAATGAGATTCCTGAGAATTGAACTCCACAAGAAAACCGTAAAGAATACTGTAATCACTTACACTCATTCTGATTTACTCCTTTAATTGCCCACCATCCACCCGTCGTTAGACGCTACCTGATTTGGAGAAACTGAATACTTTACAATTAGTTATGTACATATGTCAAGTTTGCAGACGATACCCACATCGTGCGACCTGTCTGTAAGTTTTTGGCATACCAGCCTCCACGATCGCAGATCGATTGAATCCGTATTGTTACCCACTTACCTCGTAACTTAATATCATAGTTGCCATTCACTCTTATATAACGTTCAAGCATTATCATTATCCTCTCAACATAAAGCTAAAAATGTCCAGAACGCAAGCCATAGAATATGACGCAACTCCTGTTTTTTATTTTCCATCTACCAACTCCAATATAATCATACCATTGTAACTACGTGACCGCTTAACTCAAACGATACGGCTCCGGTTGCAAAATCAAGACTCCGCGTGCCCAACGGAATCACACAACCGGTGATTTTTTTCATAGTGGACCAGTTGATCTTGTTTGCTATAGCGTTCTGATTCTTGATCATACACCGACTCTTTGCAATAGCAGGCGTTTCCGCTTTGGTAAGATAATGCAAGAGACCACCTGAATCAATACGCACCAAAAACCAATACTCAGTATCCATAAAAAACCCCTTGTGTAAAACCTATAGACCTAGTGACTTGGCAGCCCACACAGCTACAGTGATAACACCGGCAAACATACCCAAAATGACCAGACCAACGACCAGACTTGCGTTATTCATAACTTATCTCCATAAAAAGGGATGGCAGACTGCTACAGCTGATTGACCCGGATATGAGCACAACGACATGCAATACCGGTTGAAATCGAACTACAACAGCCTGCCAAGCAGGGCTTGAGAGTATCTCAAAAACGCACCAGATTCGATTGTGTTGACTTTTATTGTCCATTGCATACCAAAGATACCATATAAAACGCTCAAGGGCAAAGATAATATATAATATTTTATCTAAGGGATGGTTTTTGAGGGAAAATAGAGGGAGGAAAAGGAATAATCGTTATAGACTACCTAAATT
>SDBU01010514.1_pt1 | contig 10261 bp, 7 predicted proteins | sample 2277071 | NCBI WGS metagenome assembly SDBU01 (sample SAMN10397929, study PRJNA504765) | marine sediment metagenome | isolation source: marine sediment core GS08_GC12, 126 cmbsf | place: Arctic Ocean: Gakkel Ridge, Loki's castle | collected 2008 | reverse complement strand
TATCGGGATAGCGGGCCTTGCTCGCGGAATAATTGATCCCTTTTACTTGGGCCCCCTCTTCGGTAAAATAATTTTTTACATGAAAGGGGCGTTTCCATTTGGGGCCTACATATCATCTGGTTTTTTTGTATTTTTTTTGATATACTATTGATCTATTTAAGCTTTATAAGAGGAGGATTGCTACAATGAGTTGTTTTTCTAAAAATATATATATATCCAAAGAAGAGTCCATTCCTGTTGATCGCGATAGTTGGCAAAAAAAAGAGTTTCAACAGGAAAAATGTCAATATCAAGGAAGGAGTTACGAGGTTCATCAAGTGATTGAACGTCCTTTGAAATACTCCGAAAGAGTAAAGGTTGGACTACAAGCCTTGATCGCAATTATAGCTACCTTGGGAATAGCATTGATATTCTCTTCTACAGTGAGAGAACGTTGCTCTCAAGCTATAAATGGAAAAGAAAGAGAAATATATTGGAAGCCTACTCCTAAGTCTGTTCCTGAGTCTGCTCCAAACCCGTCTTCCTTGAATTTCGATAGGTTTGCCTTAAGTCAGGGTTTTTCTTTGACTAAAGCAAGGCCTGAGGAAAAGAATGCTTTCAATAAAATAGTAGAAACTTGGAAAACAAGAGACTCTTCTAAAAAAGATTGGGCCATTTCTGAGCTGGCAACTTTTTTAAAACAAGAGGAAACTGCTTTACAAAAACTTTTTGATCTAGTTTTTCTGATTCCAAATTCTCGGAAGAATTATCCAACATTTGGACTCGAAAAATTATTTCAGGCTTTGGAGTCCAGTTTATCTGACGAACTAAAATTAAGCTGTCAGCCTGGTGTAAAAATCTTGTGGTTTGGGCGCATGCCTACTGCAGCCACGGTTTTTGGAAAAGGTAGCGATAAAGAAAGTTGGAAATTAGAGGAATTAGAAAGATTTTTAGCCGTATCTCAAGATGCATTGATAGACTTCTTGGGTGAACGGAAAGAGCAATATTCCACTCGAGACATTGATAAAGCACTTAATAGTGCCGGAAATAGACAAATCAATGAGATTTTAGAAAAAAATCGGACCCAATCTCACTCTATTCGCTGGGATATGATTGCATAACCATTTCGTATGGAACTTATGGACGAATATTCTCCAACTATTTTAAGGTTTGACGCGATGTCCTGTGATGGTGCTGAGGCCGTCGTAGGCTGCGTACTTATAGAGATCATGGAGAGTGGGGAAGTTGAACACTGTCCCAATCACATCGTATAGATTTTTTTCTTCTTCCACAAGAATGAGACCATAGTGGACGATTTCCGTGGCGATATGGCCAATGACATGCACTCCCAAAATTTTTAAAGAATCGCGGTCAAACACCATTTTCATAAAGCCTGCAGTAGCTCCCATGATTTTTCCTCGTGCCATGTCGGGATAACGGGCCTTGCTCGCGCAATAATTGATCCCTTTTTCTTTGGCCTGTTCTTCGGTCATCCCCACCATGGAAACTTCTGGAACTGTATAAATCCCATAAGGGAAAAATGAGGGGAGGTGATCGAGATCCATGGTTTTGAAGATGTGGGCTACGGCCACTCTTCCTTGGTCGGCACCGGTGCTGGCGAGGGCTGGGAATCCGATCACATCGCCAACGGCATAGATATGAGGAACATTGGTTCGATAGGTCTTATCTACGACGATTGTTTCTCGTTTTCCGGTTTCAATGCCCGCTTTTTCACAGGCGAGATCTTTGATTTCCCCGCTGCGGCCTGCAGCAAAAAGGAACATATCGACTTCAAAGGATTCGCCACTTTCGAGGAAAACTTTGATCATTTCGTCTTCGCTTTGTGGAACAGAAATTTCTTTGATGCTCGTGTTGAAGAGGATCGAAACGCCGCTATCACGCATGCTATCCACGAGACCCTTTGCAACTTCTTGGTCGACAAAAGGAAGAATCTCATCTTTGTTATTGACGAGATGCACTTTCGTTCCCATGGTCGAAAAAATGGTGGTATATTCACATCCAATGACCCCAGCTCCGACAACGCACAGCGATTTGGGGAAGCGGGTGATTTCTAAAATGGTGTCAGAGTCATGGACCCGTTTCCCATCGAAAGGGATTCCAGATGGATGAAAAGGATAGGATCCGGTAGCGATAATGATATTCTCGCCATAGAGTTTTTCTTCTCCTTTGATTCCCGTGATTCGGATCGTATGAGGATCTTCAAAAGAAGCAACCCCATGATAAATATCAACTTCATGGCGATGCAAGTTGGTCTCGATGGTCTCTGTTTCTGTCTTCGTCACGAAATTTTTTCGAAACATGAAGTCCTCGACCGATGCCTCATGCCGAAGGTCGCGATCGATGCCATAGAGCCCTTTTTCGTATTTTCCGGAGAAATAAAGGGAGGTTTCTTTCAGGGTTTTCGAGGGGAGGGTTCCCGTCACCACCATAGCGCCGCCAAATTTTTCTGCTTTTTCGATGATGGCTACCTTATGTCCAAAATAAGCAGCCTTCACAGCAGCCTTTTCCCCAGCGGGGCCGGTCCCAATTACTATCAGATCGTAATTCTTCATGTTGCCTTTTCTGTTTTTTTCATATATACACACCTAATATGAAAAATTGGGATTTTTTACCAGTTTCTCCGTGATTAAAAAAGATGACAAATTCTGATATTCAAGCTGAAGCGATTGTCCATAAGATCAAGCACTATCTCATCACGATGATGGGGGTTACGATCGAACAGGCGACCGATGAAGAAATTTTTCGGGCTTTTTCTCTTACCCTGCGCGAAGAGATCATGACCAATTGGACTGCAACGATCCGCACCATGAAAAAAGAAAATCCGCGTACCCTCTACTACATCTGCATGGAATATTTGCCCGGTCGTTTTTTGAATAAGAATCTTGCCAATATCCATGCGGGAGAGCTCGTCAAAATCGTGATGAAGAAATTGGGACGCGATTTCCACAAAATCCTGATGATGGAACGGGATCCTGCACTCGGAAATGGAGGTCTAGGGCGGCTTGCTTCTTGTTTTCTCGATTCTTTGGCCACGCAACAATATCCTGCGGTGGGCTATGGGTTACGCTATCAATATGGAATTTTTCAACAAGAAGTTTGGAATGGAAGGCAAGTGGAGCGGCCAGAAGGGTGGCTTCTTTATGAATATCCCTGGGAATTTCGACGCGATGTGCACGCAATGGAAGTGATGTATGGGGGAGAAGCGGTTCCCACAAAAAATGACAAAGGGGTTGAAACCTACGATCTCATCGATTTTGAAGAGGTACGGGCGCTGTCTTATGACCTCCCCATCATTGGATATCGTGAAACACACGATTTTTCTGTCCTTTCCCTCCGCCTTTGGACAACGAAAGAATCTCCTCGCAATTTCAAGTTGCAAAGGTACAACGCAGGTCTCCTCGATCAAGCTGCAGAAAATACGACCCTAACTGATGTGCTTTATCCCAATGACAACAACGAAATGGGAAAACGGGTCCGTTTGAAGCAAGAGTATTTGCTGGCTGCAGCATCCGTTGGCGATATTGTCGGACATTATTACAAAAATGTTGGAGACATGAGTCTTTTTGCTGATAAAGTACGGATCCATCTCAATGATACACATCCAGCTCTTGCCATTGCGGAACTGATGCATATCCTGCTCCATACCTTTCACTTTGGCTGGGGCGAAGCATTTGAAGTTGTGCGGACATGCGTCAACTACACCAACCATACTGTCCTCAAAGAAGCCCTCGAGCAATGGAATGCGAAACGAGTTTCCGAGCTCCTTCCAAGACAATATCGGATCATCCAAAGACTCAATGAAGATTTTTGTAGAGAAATTCGAACCAAATTTCCAAACGACGAAGCACGTGTAAAGCGGATGTCGATCATTGAAGACGGCCAGGTCAAAATGGCCAATCTTTCGATTTATGGCTCACACAGGGTCAATGGCGTCGCTGCTCTTCACTCAGAAATTCTAAAAAAAGATATCTTTAAGGATTTTTATGAGCTCTATCCCGATAAATTTATCAACGTGACGAATGGAGTGACTCAAAGGCGTTGGATCAACAATTGCAATCCTCGCCTAGCAGAATTTTTTTTCAAACGGATTGGGAAAGGATGGATCACCGATCTCACAGAGATCGAGCAGCTTTCCAAATTTGCTTCTGACAAAGATTGCCAAGAAGAATTTCTTGAGATCAAGAGGGCCAACAAACGTTCCTTTAGCGATTTTCTCAAAGCCCATAATCCCATCCGAGATGCTTTTGGAAAAGTCGTCGGAACGACCGATCCCCTTGGAAAAGAAGCTCTTTTTGATGTGCAGATCAAGCGAATTCATGAATATAAACGACAACTTATGAATGTCCTACATGGGATCATGCTCTACCATGAACTCTTGGAAAATCCGAACGCCCGTGCAATACAGCGGATGATTGTCATTGGGGGCAAGGCAGCCCCAGGCTACGCAATCGCAAAAAACATCATCAGACTCATTTGCTGTTTGTCTCGCAAAATCAACAATGATCCACATGTGCGCAAAAAACTTCGGGTCATTTATTACGAAAACTACAATGCCTCGCGCGCAGAAAAAATCATCCCTGCAACAGACCTTTCAGAGCAAATTTCATGTGCAGGGCAAGAAGCTTCTGGAACGGGCAATATGAAACTAGCTATGAATGGAGCTCTCACCATTGGGACCGAAGATGGAGCTAGTATCGAAATGCATGAAGAAATCACCGATCAATGGTGGCCCTTTGGTTTTGGAGCGACAGCAGAAGAAAATGCCGAAATGACTCGGACAAATAGTTATAATCCTTGGGATATCTATAAAAAGCATCCAAATATCCAAAGAGCCATCGATGCTCTAAAAGACCATTCACTAGCTGAGAGTGAAGAAGAGCACGAAGCTTTTTTGAGTATCTATCGATCCATACTTGAACCTTCAGGAGGGCAGAGAAGCGATCGCTATTTTGTACTCAATGATTTGCCTAGTTATTTTGAGACCCAGAAAAAAGCCGAAAAACTCTTTCAAAATCCCCACAAGTGGGCCGAAGTTGCCATCCAGAATATTGCCCATATGAATAAATTTTCAGCAGATGAGTCGGTTCACAACTACTCTAAACTTGTTTGGGGACTTTTGCCTTGCCCCGTCGATCCCAAAGAGCTTGAACTTGTTCGAAAGCAATATAGCGAACATGACAAGTGTCGTATTATCTAAATAATTATTTTCTGTAAATTTTTCCTTATTTTCGATATCTTTTATCCAATCTTTATCTTATCAAAAAAAATGGAGGAATTACCATGACAACATCACCAGTTTCAAGTTCGCAAGAAGGATTATCTCTAAGAAGAGGAGATGAAAAACCATCTTTAAGCTCTTCTGCCCAAGGAGGATTATCTTTAAAAAGAGACAGTTCTCCACCCACACCCAGTGGGGAGTTAGTCTTAAAAAGACAAGATTCTCCCACCCGTGGGCTCGTTCTAAATAAAGATCCTGAAAATCCATTAGGTTCTCTGCCTTCGAATGTCACCAGTCATGGGAAAGCTTATCTAACAAAGACTGTGGAGGAGGGAGTCCTTTCTGTACGTGCTGATACAGAAACGCGCAAGCAAACAGACATGATCATTCAAGAAGTAGCTCTTCAAATCCAAGAAGCTAGAAGATACATAGATGTAGCTATTGCGGAGTTTCGCGATACTTCCAGTGAAGGTAATGCTAAGTCAAAAAATTATGCTTTTAGCCTCATTGACATACTGGCTAGTGGTGGTGAGGTGACGCAGACACAAGCTCACAATGCTACTTTCATTGATGAATTAGTAAAGCAAGAAAATAATCGATATTTCGAAAGTGCTAAGCAGTTGATGGATCTTGAGAAGATCAATATGGATGGAAAACTAGGTCCTATCGGAGGATTGATCAAAGCAATAACTGAAGCTCGAATGAGTGAGTTGAAAATCCTATCTGAGAAGCTAAAAACCATGCGAGAACAAGAAGATCATGAACTTGCCGTTGACGTTGCAATCAGAAATCAACTCTTGAAAGAACAATCAGTAGAATTTGATCAATGGATGCAGGGGATAAGATTGGATTCTGAAACAAAGCAAAAAGAATTAGAGAATGATTTAAAGGAAAGAGCACAAACTCATCAAGAAGAAAAAGACTTAAAAGATCTTGCAATAAAAGAAAAGAAAAGCCTTAGCGAAACCGAATTGCAGAAAGAAAAACAGAATTATGAAAAAGAATTGGAAGAAAGATGCATAAAATCTAATGCCGCTATTGAACATCATCGAATTGCAGCTGAAACTTTTACAAAAGTGACAGATAGTGCCGCAAAAGTAGCAGCACCAAAATGCACGTTACAATAAAAACTTGGTTGTAAAGGCCATTTGATGAGCAGATCTTTTTCATCCTAATGGCCTTTACATCTTTTGATAGAGGGGATTCAACATGAGTGGAGTATCATTATATTCACTGCTGAAAAGCTGGATTGAAGGGAGAAATGCTGCGGACGAGCAAGCAATCGAACACGCCCGTGATGAGATTCAAGATCAGTATGAAGAAAAAAAAAGAGAAATTGATCAAGACAGTGCAGACCAAAAGACGCGACATGTTGTTGAACGAAGCCACCTGGAAGACTGGGTTCAGCAAAGAGATGCAGCACTAGAAGAAAGACGAAAAAACTTTGAAGCACAAAATCTTGAAAAAAGAGTATCAAAAGAACCCCCAAAGGTTGATATTTCTGAATCGAATGATTTTCCTGGAGAAATGGAGGAAAATGAGGAAGAAATAGAAGAAGAACCACCATTATATGTGCCTAGAGAGATTCGCTCTGGAAGTAATTTTGGAAGAGATTTTGGGAAAAATTTCGGAAAAGGTTTTGGAAAAGGTGATGAAAAATGACTGGATCGAGCAGCATTGAAGCATATCAGCAAAGTGCAGCTGAGCTCTTCGCTCATTTTTCTGAGGGGATTCAACAACTTTTGCTTTCGAAAGAGCTTTCAGATGAAGACCGAGAGAGTTTTCAAAGAACAACCGATATTGTCGAGCGAGTGGCAAAACGCTATCATGAAGCATCTCATCAATCCAGTGAATTGGAGCAAAGAAGTCATGAAACGAGTTTAGATCACCTTCGCTATACTGTTGAGATGTTATATCCGCTAAAAGAGAAAGAGGCGCATCTTGCTCAAGAAGAATTGAGCAATTTGCGCGAAGCAGCCGAATTTCTTAAGATCAATTTTGGAAACATCGATAGTTCTTTATCGATTGTCCCCTTTAACCGCAGAGAAGTGTGTCTAAAAGCTCAACATCCTCAATTCATAGAGAGAGTCGGGTTGTTTGCAGAGATTGAAAAAGTAATCTCGGAACAACCTCTCCTTGTTCTTCACGGTCCACCAGGAGTTGGAAAAAGTGAAGCAGCAATTGCCTATGGGAATAGACATCTTCCTGAATATCCTGTGGTTTGGGTGATCAATGCTGAGACAGAAGATCAAATCGAACAAAGCTATCGCGATTTAGCAGATGCTTTTCATCTCCCAATCTCCAATGAAAATACTCTTCAAGATCTCGAAAAAAAGGTCTTCAGAAAACTGGAAAATTTAGATGTTCCCTGGCTTCTGATTTATGACAATTTACAAGATTCGATGAATTTCCCCCAAAGGGGTGGAAAAATACTCATCACTACCAACTTTGTAGATCGATTCCCTCTATATGCTCAGATTGAAGTTCCCTGCTTTGAGAAGCAAGAAGCGATTACTCTAATGAAAAAAGTAACAGAAGAAGAAGAATCCCAAGCGATGAGAGATTTGATTGCCCAGTTGGGATGTTATCCTTTAGTAGTTGCCCAGATAGCACAATACATCAGGATGAACCCCACTGAAACAATGCAATCTGTTCTCGATTCAATTGTTGAGATGGATTTCACCAGTATTCATCCTGATCAACGTTATAAAGCAAACTTCAGGGAAGTATTCGCCAAGTTACTCACAAATCTTCCCGATCTGGCTCTTAATTGGTTATATATTTATTCACATTTGAATCCTGAGAAAATCTCATGTTCTGATATTGAAATATGGTTACAAAATTTTCATCAATTAAAAGAGAAAGAAAGCAAACAAAAAACCAAAGAAATATTGAGCGTTCTTGTCAATCGAGGATTACTCCGTTTCGATTCTTCTACCCAAACTTTTTCTATTCATCGCTTGTTTCAAAAAATATTGAATGAAAAAGAACCAGAATCTTCTTGTGAGGAAGCTCTTGATTTATTGTTAAAATCTTGGGAAGAAATGAATCTTGTTAGAGGGGAATTAAAATTTCCTTCCTTATCAGATAAGTTTTGTGCCAATGCTGTTCCGATAGTGAATGATCCAAAATTCAAGACCATTCCTCCGAATAAACAAGCATTATTTTGTATGAAAATAGGAGAGGCGAAAAGTGTTCGATCAAAACACAAAGAAGCATTGGAAAAATACGAGCAAGCTCTAGAGATCCAAAGAAAATTTTTAAATCCCGAGCATTCTGATATTGAAGAGACCTTGAGAATCATATCGTATTGCTTCTTGAGTCAAGACAAATATAGTGAAGCATTGAAAAAGATGGAGGAAGTCTTGTCGATTCGTAAGAGTGTATTGAATTCAGATCATCCGGATATTGCAAAGATTATTGAAGATATGGCTACTATTCTCAGATATGGGGGCGAGCACCAAAAAGCGATAAAAAAATATCAGCAAGCAATAAAGATCTACAAAAAATCTTTGCCCACCCATCAATCTAATATTAAAATTTGCCAATGTGGAATCGAAATGAGTCGAGATTGTATGGGAATGAGGCGAAGAGGAAGTTTGATCAATTTTTTCTAGGTGTCTTATAGTCTGTGGTTTGTGAATGATATTGGCTTTTCGCCAATTAAATGGCTAAAATAAGGGGTAAAAACAGCCATTGGATTGGACAAAATGTACAGAACTTTAGAAAAGGAACTCGTTAAGTGGAGAAATAGCAAAAATCGATATCCCTTACTCCTTAGAGGGGCGCGGCAGGTGGGAAAGACCTATCTCGTCGAAAAATTTGGAAAGACCGAATTTTCTTCTTTCGTTTCTGTCAATTTTGAAGCCCAGCCGGAAGCAATTGCTTGCTTTGAGTCACTTCATCCCGAAGAAATTCTCCTTAGACTACAGGTCATTTTAAAAAAGCCAATTCATCCAGGAAAAACCCTTCTTTTTCTCGACGAAATACAAGTCTGCCCTAAGGCGATCATGGCTCTTAGGTATTATAAAGAAAAAATGCCAGACCTTCATGTAATTGGAGCAGGCTCCTTACTGGGATTTTCTCTCATTCAAGGGAAGTTTTCCTTTCCAGTTGGACGAGTGCAATTTCTCTATTTGAAGCCTCTTTCTTTTGAAGAATATCTTTTAGCAAGAGGAAAAGGATCCCTATTAAAAGATGTTCTCGAAGAGGAAAGTACAGCACTACATGTAGAGCTGATACAACTTGTGAAAGAATATTTCCTGATAGGTGGGATGCAAGCAGCAGTTGCCAGTTTTTGTCAGACTCAAAATTTAGAAGAAGTCGATCAAATCCATGAAGTTCTTCTCTCTACCTATCAGGCAGATTTTTCAAAATATGCAAGTTCTGCAGAGCAAAAATATATAAAAGTCCTGTTTCAAGGAATTTTTCAGATGATTGCTCAGCATTTCAAATATTCGAAAGTCGATCCACATATTCGCTCACGTGAATTGAAAACGGCCCTCGATCATTTACAATGGGCGGGTTTAGTGCATCCGATATTTGCATCTTCTGCAACAGGAATTCCCCTATCAGCTCAACTGAAAAAGAGCCGTTTTAAAACCATTTTTCTCGATATTGGTCTTACACAGCACTTTTTACAAATTGATCCAAAAATTGTACTTGAAAATCATTTGATTCAAATCAATCGGGGTGCTCTAGCAGAGCAATTTGTAGGACAAGAACTTCTTGCCTATCATTCTCCTTATCAAGAAGGGCAATTATTTTATTGGGAAAGGGATAAAAAAGGAAGTGAGGCGGAAGTCGATTTTCTTTACGTATTCGATCAACTAGTTATCCCGATCGAAGTAAAGGCGGGGCCTTATGGGAAACTCAAGTCTCTTCAATCATTTATGGTAAATGTTCACCATCCCCATTTCCTCTATGAAAAACGGGATGCCCGATGGAACCTGGCAATCGGTTTTTCAATCACATTTCCATAGGGGAAACTTCTTTTTCTGAGGTGATCTCAAACAATAAATTTTTCCATCTCTCCATAGGGGA
>SDBU01010513.1_pt1 | contig 10261 bp, 11 predicted proteins | sample 2277071 | NCBI WGS metagenome assembly SDBU01 (sample SAMN10397929, study PRJNA504765) | marine sediment metagenome | isolation source: marine sediment core GS08_GC12, 126 cmbsf | place: Arctic Ocean: Gakkel Ridge, Loki's castle | collected 2008 | reverse complement strand
GATACTGCAGGAATCGAGAGGTCGTCAATGTCGGACGGCAGCTTTATTCGCCCGAGTATGATTTCGAAGGGGACGATGGTCCGGCTTGGTATGAATGGCACATGGGCGATTCCGGGTCGATGTGCGGATGGAACTGGTGCGGTCGTGGAGACGCGGAGAGATGGCGTAAGGCGGCAGATATCTTCATTCAGGGCACGCTCAAAAAGCAGCTTTTGAAGGTTCGGCGTTCAGCAGAGGTATATACGGGCGGAGGCGCGCTGTCCCTCGAGACTCAGGGCCGCTTGAACGAGGTCAAAAATTTCATCAAAAATTGGAACGGGTTTCGAGATAGCGAGGAAATACCGTCACGATTTAATATCCCCGCTATCGAGGGATACATCCACAAGACGATCGACTACTTCGATCGCGCAGCCTGCTACATGGACGACCCGCTCAACGAGATCGCTGAAGAAATCGGTGCGCTCCATATCATCAAGCGCGCGCCAGTCGTACCGGATGCCAAGTCGGCGCCGGATGGAGGGGCATGGATTCGAGGGGGGAGAACGGGAGAGGAAGTGACAGGTCCTCCGGGTAAGGGGATCGGGGTACTTGGGTGGGTAGCGATTGGTGCGGCAGGATATTTCGGATTCAAGGTGCTGACGGATTGACTACACCCCGCCCTGAAGGACGGGGATTCTTCCTACTTCACAGGGAATTGCGACATCAGACACAAAGGCCAGACATCGGCTTACACTCCCTCCATAGGCATCGGCATTTTCAGCCAAGACCGCCAGCCCGGCGGTCCTAATATTCTTCGCAGCATTTAGATCTCGATCGTGCTTCACCCCACACATACAAGTCCACGACCTCTCAGAAAGCGGAAGCTTCTTGAGAACGACGCCGCATTCGCTGCACGTCTTGGACGACGGGAAGAATCGATCTACCGCCACGAGTTGTCTTCCGTACCACTTCGCCTTGTACGCGAGTTGACGAAAGAACTCAGACCAGGAAGCGTCGGCGATACTTCGCGCCAGCTTCCTGTTTTTCAGCATGCCACTCACATTGAGAGACTCGATACAGATTGCTTGGTTTTCGCGCACCAAACGAGTCGTGAGCTTATGCTGAAAATCTCGACGAGCATCCGCAACCTTCGCGTGCAGTCTCGCAACGAGAAGGCGGGCTTTGTTTCTATTGGAGGACCCTTTCTTTTTTCGGCAAAGTGCGCGCTGAGACTTTCTGAGCTTTCTAAGCGAACGCTTGAGGTGCCTCGGGTTTTCGATCTTTTCGCCCGTGGACAGCGTTGCAAAATGAGTGATACCCACATCGATGCCAACAGCTTCGATGGAAGGTGTCAGAGACTGAACCTCTTCCTTTACGAGAATCGAAATGTGCCAGCGTCCAGCTGCATCAAGCGATACGGTCACGGAGCTTGGGTCCCCTTTGAATCCGCGAGACCACCGCACCTTCAAAGGGGATCCCATCTTCGCAAGGGTAAGCTCGCGACGTCCAGGGTTGTATCTGAAAGCCGAGCGAGTGAATACCGCAGACCCACCGCTCCCCTTCTTTTTGAAGCTCGGATACTGCGCACGGAGCTTCGGATTCCAAAACTTTTGGAAGGCCGCCTCGAGATGCCGAAGCGATTGCTGCAACGAAACACTCAAAACCTCATTGAGCCATTTGTATTCCGGCAGTTTCTTGAGCTTCGTAAGCTCGGCGGACGCCCACTTGAACGTCGGCTTTTGCTCAGCCTCGCCAGCCTTAAACCTTTTGTACTGGCCCGTTCGGAGCGCGAGAGCCCAGTTGTAGACGAATCGCGTGCAGCCAAGTGTGCGCAGCAAGAGCGATTTCTGCTCCGCAGTCGGGTAGAATCGGTATCGATACGCACGCGGTATTTGTTGCGCATTCATGATACTGAACATAGTGATAGCATCAAGTTACGGAGACTACAAGCGGGAGCGGTCGCTCCGTTGAAGTTTATGAGTGCACCACGAGGGGCAATGAGGTAGTTCATGGCCAAGACATCAGCAGCACCACTTCTTTTGGGCGCCGGCGCCGTCGCGTTTGCCGCTTCGAAAGGGAAGAAGCGCAAGAGCAAGCGGGGCCATTGGGGCGTGTATGTTTCCAAGGATTGCCAAACTGTGGAAATCACGAATCAGATGCTGTTTCGTGATTTCGTACGGGGTGGCTATCAGGAACTTTTTGACGCAGATCCCGAACTCGACGTGCTCCAGATCTCCGATGCGCTATTTGGTGAAGTCGCGCCTCACTGCTCACCTTTCCCAGAAGAGCCGGAAAGTGCAGGTCTTGCCGAACTTTATCGCAGCATCGTCGCAGGTGTGACAGAGACGATGGTGGAAACGGGAAACGCAAGAATCAAAGGGATGCTCGAATCGCCGCGGGCCAAGGAGTTTGCGCAATGGTACATGCATTGGCGCAATCCTCCATCATCCGAGATTCCTGATGTGCCGGCCAACGAAGTCTCGTTCGCTTCGGATTACTCGCAGTTTAGGATCGGAAAGCAATGGTACAGCGAGACTGTGCAACCATTTGTCATGACGCTTGTGCAAGCGGGAAATGCCGGCAATGCCTACGAGGCGTTCATCAATAATCGTGCAGTCGCTGTGGGTCGGTTTTTGCTGCCGATCTCCGAACTCCCTGCAGAGGCTCCCATGGTCGCGCAGTTTTTAGAGCAGGTGAAAACCGCTGTGAACCAAGCGCTTGCGGAAACAGGCCGGTGAGCAAAGATGACATCGTTGCATACACGGTGCTCGCGCTTGGGGCAGGCGCCTTGCTGCTTGCCAACAAACGAAAGCCAAAGCCTCCACGTAAGGATAAAAGCGGCGATGGCTGTGACCCGCTCGAAGAGGCGGAACATGGCTACATCTGTGTTTCCGAAGATGGCGACTTCATCCTACGCCCAGAAGCGCCTAAGTTTCTCGGCTTTGGCCCGTACCCAAATCGAGCCACGGTCGATGAAGTCTTGGCACGCCTCGGGTTTTCAAATGACCTCGTCGAGTTCCAAACTTTCATCTCTCAAACGACCAAATGGAATCTACGCACGGACGGCATCATCGACGCCGATACAATGAGCGCCCTCAAGTATTCCGAAGAACTGCTTGAGGCAGGGAAATGGCACAAGGCCTAGAGGTAGATCTCATGGACGAAGACGAAACGCCAGACCTGCTACTGCATGGCTCCGAAACCGGAGGCGATTCAAGCTATTTGTTGGCTGGCGTACTGGCGGCCGCAGGCGTAGGTCTCATCTATTTAAGCAAGAAAAAGAAGGAAGAAAAGAAAGAAGGAAAGAGCAAGGCGTCCAAGGAGTTGCCGGAGGTAGAAGCGAATCAGGTGATTTTCAACGCCGACGCATCAGCCTACGAAGCCGGATCCTCGTGGCTCACCATGACCTTAGACCCCTACCTCGAGGAAAAGGTCGAAGAGATCATCCTTGCAACTCCCGAATGGAAAACAAAAGGACCACTCGGATGGGTCATGACAGGCGAGGCTTTGGAAAAAGCGATGTCAGAGACACGCGAAAAAGTTCTATCGACATTCGCCATCCTTACCTTCGTCAAAGTAGGCAAAGGGCAAAAGACAATTGCTGCACTTCCGGACACGAAGGCTGTGCGTAATTTTTGGAGTGCGATTCGGGCGCATACCAAGAAGTTTCAAGAAGAGTATTGATCGTGGCAAGTAAAGCTCTACCTCTTATCGCTTTGGCTGGCTCCGTAGCTTTGTTGATGTCGCGTAAGAAAAAGAAGAAGACCAAGGATGAGATTGTTGCTTCGGGTGAAGAATCCGGGCAGAAATGGCGCGTAATCTTCAGCCCTAAACGTGACCGCTCCTATTTCATCGATATGTTGATCGACGGAGAGTGGAAAGACCTAGGGGAGATCATGGGTAATCCCGCTGTATTCGAAACGCAAGAAAACGCTGTCATCTACGCAAAGGATTGGGCGCAAACCGTCTAGGAATTCATCATGGCAAATCTACTACCCATTCTTCTTCTCGGCGGCGTAGCCGCCGTTATGATGAAGAAGAAGAAAAAGAAGAAAAAACCCACGGAGGTGGATACGACCGGCACGGAGAAAAAGCTGCCCGAGCCAGACCTCGGTGAAGAAGAAGAGGTCGACGGTGACGAAGACGCTGAGCCAACGCCAGACGACCTCCCCAAGCCCGAGCCGGTGCCAGGGCCTGGGCCGCAGCCCGAGCCTGAGCCAGGTAAGAAGCGACCGATGGGACCATCGGGCGTGGGGACGTGTGTCCAGTACTTGTACAACCGCGACCCCGAGTACCTCGACCCCGCCGTCGGTCATGTTCTTTCGACGCAGGCCGCTACGGCATTTCCAGAAGAGCTTTGGTATTTCTACATTCGCCGCGCTGCTCAAGTGAAGATCTACGATGCGGTGGCAGGGCGATTCTTGCGAATGACGCAAGGGCAAGATCGTCGCAAAATTTCAAGTTCCATCTTGCGGGAAGAGATGGAGAAGATCAACTCGGGATGCAACTGGGAAGGTCCCATCGAATCGCTTTCTAAGCCTGAGCAGCTTGTCTGGGAAGATGCCAAGCGTTTGGTTCATCTTGCGATGATGATGACAGGCTTTCGGGATCCCCAACCCTCGAGCCTATTCAAAACGGGCAAACGACTGACGGTTCCACGGGCAGCATTTAGCGACCCGGATCCAGGCATCCCACAAGACGGACTTTCGATCGGTCAGAGAATCGAAATCATAGCAACCGATTTAGGGATGGAAAATGCGGAGAATTTGATTGGTAGAGTGAGCAAGCTATCGGGACCCAATGGGGAGAAGGATCTTTTTGAGATTCGAATTGTGGGGCAATTTCAGAACAAAGATGTCTCTCCAGGACTGACCGAAAAGCACGGCTTCAAGTTCTTCGAGTCGAACAATCAGGGTAGCAACGTATTTTTCTCCCGAAAGGGCCCAACTGGCATCTATCGAATCTTCGCCAAGGGTGTGACCTAACCTTGACGGCCGGCGAATAAAAAGCGAAAATAATACGAACACCCATGGCCAATCTGGCACCACTTTTACTTTTGGGCGGCGCTGCAATCGTCGCTTCATCGGCTATGCGCAAAAAGAAAAAGCGCCGCCGTGAAGGCGATACGATTGCGCCCAAGCCGCTGCCTGCGCCCAGTCCCGCGCCCAAGGTCGTTTCCAATTGGGCACAGCGTCAAGAGGCGCTCGCGTTCTTGGGCGAGCAGGACATCTGTGAATGCGACCCTGGTGGCATAGACGGCAAGTACGGCCCTGCGACCAAGCAGGCGGTCATAGAATTTCAGCGTTACGCAGGCATTGATGACGATGGCAAGTGGGGTGAGCAGACTGAAAAGGCGATGCTCCTGGCATTGCGCAAGCTCGAAAAGGAAGGGCTGCCGGGTCCGAGGCCTGGACCTTTGCCATCCGATAAAGAGTGGACGCCGGAGGACATCATCGTCATGGATCCCGAGTGCAATATGATGCTCCACATCTCAGACGAATTGTTCACAATTCAAAAACGCCGCGCGATCGAATATGCACTCGAGGGAAATACTACGGGCAAAGACGCAGATGCCATCCATCAAGAGATGGTGGAAGAGTACGCACCGCTTTGTGCATCCTTGGGACGCGACGGCGTGGGTCCAGGTGTGCGGCAATGGTGGGACGCGAATGTCGCATGGATTCACACCGTGCTTCGGGGGTACGAGCTGCTTCCTGAAACACTCGACGAGGACGCAGAAAGCTACGAGCTTTCATAAGGAGAAAGAAATCATGGCAGGTAAATCAGCACTCCCCCTCCTGGCCGCAGCCGGCTTCGCAGCAGTTTTGATGTCGCGTAAGAAGAAAAAGAAGAAGGCAGCGAACGGAGAAATCGAAGATTACGACGACTTCGATCCCGTTGTTCCACCTTCACCCAAGCCGACCAAGAAGACGTCCAAACGTCCGTCGGGTAATCCGCCTGGCGGAGACTCGTACGATGCAGATTACTGGGGCGACAGTACGCTCGCGCGCATGACGTCGATTCGTCAGCACTTCGCCGACCTCGGGTATGACACCAAAGTGGGGCCATGGCCGATGAATAAGATTGGGCCAAAGGGTTCTTTCGAGGTCAAAAACGAAGATGGTTCAACGGGTAAGCTCGGTGGAAACGATGACGAGGTCAGCATGATCGTCATGCGGTTCCAAAATGACTACAACGCCGCGTCACGCTGTAAGGAGATCGTTGAGCTTATCGGCGGCCTCGCGCCTGATGGTCTGGTCGGCTACTTCACTCTCAATGGTCTGCGCACGGCCAAAGACAAGCTTGGTGCCAAGACTTGGCAGGATGTTCTTCGGACGTGTGCCACGAAGGGGTTCACCCCTTGATCCATGCCCTCAAAAAAGCACAAGGTTCTCATTACGAACCCACTGCCACGTAAGGGTCAACCCGATGTCGTCGTCAAAGGAATCACTGCAAAAGGCTACATCATTGTTCCCATTGAGGCTTCACTGTTCGAAGTCTATATGGGGAAAAAGTATCTGGGCGAAGCCGAGACGATGGCCCAGGTCAAAAAGCTCATCAAGCGCGACGGGGCCGACGCTCCCGTTCTGATTCAAAACCCAAACGGAGGCTACGAAATGTACTCATACAATCGCCCGTCCAGCAACCCGAAGAAAAATCCGAAGAAAAATCCGAAGGCCAAGAAGAAGGCCAAGAAGCGCCCAAAGAAAAAGGCGCCGAGGAAGAAGAAGGCCACGAAGAAGGCTAAGAAGAAGACGAGCCCTGCTAAGAAGAAGAGGATCAGCAAGGCGAAGAAGAAGGTTAAGAAGGCCAAGAAGAAGGTGAAGAGCGCGAAGAAGAAGGCTAAGTCCGCCAAGAAGAAGGTGAGCAAGGCCAAGAAAACTGTCCGCAAGGCAAGGGGTGCTCTTTCCAAGGCCAAGCGAAGCAAGAACCCGACACCCAATCCGCACAAGCGCAAGAAGGCCAAGAAATCGGCCAAGGTGGTCGCGCGTCGTGCAGCGACGCCGACAGAGATCAACGCGTATGTAAAGCGCATCACTGGGAAGAAGTTCTAACGCTTCAAATTTCCACCTCGTCATGAAGCCGTTGCCACTCGGTTTTATGCTGCTAACGCCTGAAACAATGTGGCAACAGGAGCAGAGAAAAGAAAATGACAGAACAGTACGCAAAGTCAACGATCAACGTCGACACCGATTTTCGGCGTGTAGATCAAGATGACATTGACACTACCCTTGTGGCCAATGCGGTCGTTTTGGGACCAGACGATCGATTTGTTCTTTGTGGTAATTCTGCGGGTAGCACCGCGGCTTATCGCGTGAACATGCCCATCGTCAGAATCGCACCCTCGCCGCTCTATGTGATCAAGTGTGTCCTCAATGCGGCAACCGTGACGATCGACTCTGCCGAAGTTGGCGGCGTTGATATCAACACATTCGACGGCATCGCGGGGCCAGTTGGCACTGGACTTGCGTCGAACTTCTCGGCGATGTTCAGCCCAGATCCGCCGCTCAAGCCGGTAGCTCCGGCCGCCGTTGGCATTGCATCGACCAACTGGTCGATCATCAAGGAGCCCGCGGCTCCGTAATCTGAGCCCTTTACCGGTCCCAGATTCTTGGGCCTGGGGCGCCAGCTCCAGGCCTTTTTTTCGTCATGCGCCCCATCCTTACACTCGAAGACGGAACCTGGGTACTCGATACCACGGGCGACCTCGACGCGTTCGAATACGGTGGCGGTGTCTTATTTCAAGAGCCAAGGCGCCGTGAGATCTACTGGCAGTTTTGGGGGCCGAGAGATCCCGGTGAGAAAAACTACTTCGTTTTCACGGCCCCTATTCCATCGAATGTGATCGAAGTTTTTCAACCTGACATTCGAGAGCTTTGTAAATACTCCGAACTCGAGATCCAAAAAGTTCGTCGAATGAGCCGTTCGAAAGATCCAAAAGATCGGCTTCAGATCGTCGTTGCGATGCGCGATGTCTACGGCTCATCTTCAATTGACCCCAACTGTGATCCCGAAATCATCACGCCATGGGAACTTACGGAAAGATGGGGGGATGTATTTGGGAAAGAATTGGGGGAAATACCTGAGGTAGAATTTGATGATTATATCATCCGAGAAACCCAGTATAAAAATTGGGAATGCGGATGCGTGGATGGGACCTATTTTGGACGCTTCGAAAAGTACAAACATTGCCTGTGCGCAATTGCGGAGCATATGCGAGACATTGGAACGACGCGTCCCAATGTGATGCACGAGCATGAGCCTGGAAAGCTCGAGCTTGTGATGTGGAACCCCACGGAGTTTCTCGACAAGACCTCTTTCAAGCGGCGCGGTACAATGCCTGGTCCGCGATGGCGCGCGCATATGCGTAAGTATGCGACGGATCATGTGCGCGCCGAAGGCGTCGCTAAACGAAACAGTAAGCAAAAGAGCATCATGAAAAAGCGCAAGCGAGCCAAGCAAAGGCTCATGCAGCGCGATAGCATCGAGCGTGCTCGAGCCATGCGTAAAAGCATGGAGAAGCTCTACCCCTAATGCGTCTCTACCATCAGCTTTACCGCCGAAAGAATCCGATGAAAAATCGGCCGCTTTCTGGTGCGCGCAAGAATCTCTACGAAGATTTGATGGCGCTGATGGTTGTGCAAAATCCAAGTCCAGCCATTGGTCGTCGCCCAACTAGATCTATAGAAGAAGGGTGGAAGGCGTCACTCGCCAAGCTCGAGAAATGGGAAAAGAAAGAAAGGGAGAAGGAAAAGGAGCTGCAAGAGGCGCGCATAGAAAAGCAGAGGAGTGAAAAATGGAGGGCGACGAAAGAGCGGAGGGCCGAACTCAGGAAGGGGAAGACGCAGCCGCTGCGACGTGCAGCGCTCAAGGCCGCTGCAAAACGCGAGATTGAAGCGCGTGAGGCGTGGAGAAAAAAGGCCAAGCGACCACCGCTCACGAAGGCTCAACGTGCAGAACTTTTCGAAGACGTCCAAAAAGGCGTTGCTTCCAAATGGAACCTACTTGGCGAACTGAATCTGAGGATCTCCAAGGGACGTCGTGCGCTCATCCCGTTGCGAAACACAATCGCCGCTGAGCTTGAAGGTCGCCTTACCGGTCCACAGCTCGGATACACGCTGAAAGAAGCGCTTTTCGAATTGTCGGCAGCGGAGATCCTTGGCGTCGCAAAAATATTGTCCGAAGGTCCGCGCAGGGGCGAGCCTGTGCTCGGTGAAGAGTTTGCAGTCTCTGCCACCGAGCCTATTCAAGCGCGCGTCTCCAGATTGCCTGAAGTTCAAAAAGCGCGTCGCAAGCTTGAAAGAGCGGAGGCGTATGAGAGAGAATCTGCAGAGATTGCCCGCAAGGCGCGAGAGCGCGAGCGAGCGACGAGCCCTTGGGCCAAGTCGCAGATTTTACTCGAGCACGAAAAAATCGCCCGCAAAGAGGCGGCAGATTACGCCAAGCTCGACCCCCGGGCTATTGCGGCGGAGCGAAGAGACGTCCCGAAAAACAATGAGCTTTGGGACAGGCTTGCCGCGCAGCTTGCGGAACGGGCCAAGAAGATCGGCGGCGATGACAAAAAGCGCGGCGTGAAGATTGGGAAGATTCTCAAGAGATACGAGAGCACGCTCAAGCGGTATCGGGACGTCAAGCAGCTCGAGACCGTTCCGTATGTTCCGCCAAGTTTTGCCAGAATCTCCCCGCGTCAGGTTTCCTCGAGTGAGCAAATCGAACTGGGTCGCATTGATTCATTCGAGGATGATGTTGCTACGAAAAAGCGGCTCCGAGAATTTCGTGAGCAGATCAAGATCAAGACTGGGAATTACCCGCGCATTAAAACGGTGAAGGAATATCGAGAGTATCTCGCCAGGCGACTTTACGACATGGTGACGAATCGATGGCGAAGCGTGCTCATGACGATGTACGAAAACAAGGGCGGGCGATACCTCACCGCTTCTGAGCGCCGCGTCTATGAGCGAGCGGCGAAAAAGGAGCTTGGATCTGCTTTTGCGATGGGGCGCGGTCTCAATGGGATCGTCATCAAGGCGAACGGGAAGTACAAGTGGAAGGTCTTTGGTGACAATGGAGAAGCGTTTATGTGGGGCAAGTCTGAATCCCATCAGTTGGCGTCTCGCAAGCTCACGATGGCGCATCGTGTGACGTTGAAGATTTTCCATGAAGCCGAGAGGGCTGAGGCTGGATTCGATTTTTTACCACTCGAAGATCGACGTTGGTTGTCGGCGAATTTGCCGGATGTTGCGGTGGAGATCAAGCGAGTGTTGTTGGCATCTGCGGGTGA
>SDBU01010512.1_pt1 | contig 10261 bp, 11 predicted proteins | sample 2277071 | NCBI WGS metagenome assembly SDBU01 (sample SAMN10397929, study PRJNA504765) | marine sediment metagenome | isolation source: marine sediment core GS08_GC12, 126 cmbsf | place: Arctic Ocean: Gakkel Ridge, Loki's castle | collected 2008 | reverse complement strand
GGTGAACCACCGACTGGAGAGCCGGATGCGGGAGATCCGCACGTCCGGTTCGGAGGGGGGAGGGGCCGGGAACTCAACCGGTCCTTCCTACCCCTATCCGGCCGCTCAGCTCAAAACCGTTATGCCGAAGAACCGATAGGTGTTTTTAACGTACATGGTTGGGATAGCGGTGGAACCACCTCCCTTTCATCAATTTCCCGGGATCCAGACGCTCTGTCTGTTGAAGATCAGGTAGAACATACCCTTGCCGATAGAGAGCTAAGGCAAGCACTGGAGTCCCTAACACCGCAAGAGCAGCACTATCTTACACGGCGATACGGTTTAAAAGGTAAAAAGGGGCTCTCCCTGCGAGCAGCTGGCGCAGCGTTTGGTAAAACTAAAGGCCAGGCACAAGTCCTCGAGGCCAATGCCCTTTCAAAGCTCCGAGATCAATCAGTTGCTTCGATGTTGAAATAATTCTTGCAACCATCGTCGAAAAAGGATTCTGTAATCTTGAAAACGTGCAAAATCTTGTTTCGCATAGCCATAGTTGTTTTCGGTAAATAAATTATGATATTTCCATTAATATATAAATGGCTATGCGCATTGCTATTTGATCTCATGGGCGCCTTTTTTGAGTGGTTGAGACGCATCGAGCGCGTTTTTAGCTTCACTGCCTCGATAGTGCTGGAGCTCGAGTTCCGATATAAGCCCCTCCGAGAAATTTCTTGGTCGATAAAAATGAGCGCCAATTGCCACTGATGGCAATTCGCGCTCTAGATCCTTCATCTGCCAGTAAATTGCCTGGTTTACTTTCCCCGTGGCATCAAATACATCCACCGTCTTTGCGGTTCTCCCCGGTCCACTTCTAATTCCTTCCCCACCCTACCTGCCATCACATCGAACCATTCATCATCAACCAGCGATCGCCCCCCATATATGACTCGTCTAGGGTTGCGTCCAATCAAAGGCGTTTCCTGTTTGAGCGTTTCAAGCCGATTCGTTCCGCTGCCGCCCTTTCGTCCCTTTTTGAAACTTCCTGTCAGTCGGAAGCCAGGCATATAATACACCACCCGAAAACTGACGATTTTTCCTCACATCGATTCTTATTCACTCTTATGATCATGCAGAACAACTTGGGTGCTGTAATACTTTGTTGATTCAGGGTAATCTATTAATGAAAGGTCTTGGATCGATTCGATGATCGATAATGACTAGAGTTCTCAAAGTCTCGAGCACTGACACTGAAGTTGAGCGTAAATCAATGATTAGCGAGCTCTCGCCCCTCGCAAAGGGATTCGATCAGCACTTCTCTCGAATTTATGCCTACGCTCTCTATCACGTGCAGGATCCCGGTGTCGCGGACGAGATCGCTTCCCAGACCTTCACCGCGGCTATGTCCAGAATCGACAGATACGATCCAGAAAGAGGCTCCATGGATGCGTGGCTCTTTGGTATAGCGCGCAATGTAATAAGGAAACATTTGCGGGCTCACCGTATCCGCGACTGGATATCTCTTGATTCACTCTGGTCTCACCCCACAACTTCATTGCGCTGGGTCGAAGAGATCGCCACAGACAATGAGCTGCTCACTGAATTGCTCCCGCTGATAGGTAATTTACCTGAGCGGGAGCGAGATATCTTGTCACTCAAATTTGGAGCGGAGATGACCAACCGCAACATAGCGGAAATCACTGGACTCACTGAGAGCAATGTAGGTGTGATCATCTACCGCACACTTCGTCGCCTGAGAGATCAACTGCAGGAGAACGATGATGAACAATCCTAAAGCCTTCGTAAATAATGTGGAGAGTTTCAATCGCCATCTGGATGCGCTAATTATTGACCATCACCCTCCATCGCAAGAACTTGATTCCTCTCACGAGGAGATATTCACCATTGCGCTGGCATTGACACACAATTCCTTCGATTCTCTTAGTAATGCAAAAGCGTCTATTCGACAAAAGGTGATTAGTAATCCTCGAACTACCCCCAGAAGACCATCCCTGAGAAAAGTTGCAGCCGTTGGTGCCCTGCTCCCCATCGTCACATTTATCGTCGCATGCGCCGTTTCCCCCACGTTGAGAGCGCGTACGAAAGAAGTTTTGATCCAGATCGGACATCTCGTCTTCACAGATGACCCCACCGATGCCCAGCAGGCGTTACCTTATAAAGACACCCTACGATCAACCCCTGTGATAGATGAGACTGGTGAATCACATCGCTGGGTTCCGCTAACACAGGAAGAGGCCAGTCGCCTTGTGGGATTCCAGGTGCTCGTGCCACACGATGTTCCGGAGCAGGAATGGGAAAAGGTCTTCCGACCGGAATGGGGAAACCCCAAAAAGATCTCCTGGGAGATTTATGGATCCCCTGCGGGAGGGATATATGTCATGTGCGATTGCTTCCGCTTCCATCAGGTTAAAATCCGACAGCAACATATCAAAGAGTTTGCGTTAGAGGAATTCGCCATTGCGGATGCTCAAGCGACCGAGGTCACGGTGCGAGGCTCAAAGGGATATTGGATTGAGGACGCGCCTACAAGCCTTGTCGGCGGCGGAGGTTCGATGTGGAGCCTTACCGAGGATGACATAGTTTGGCAGATCAGTTACGAGAATTTCCTCGTGTGGGAAGAAAATGGAATCCTTTACATGATCAGTGGCAGTGACGAACTTTCCTTAGAAGATTTCTATCTCGTCGCCGAATCCCTGGCTCCGTAGAATCCGACCTGTAACATCAAAAATCCTCATCCTTGTGAGAGCTGGACCAGGAGATGAAATCAATACATGAATGCAACTTTGATGGTGGATATAAGAGGTATAGTGCAACAAGATCCAAATGAGGTGCGTTCTCCAAGATTCAAACTCATAATCCAGAGGTTAATGGATTTCGTACCTTTCGCTAACACCGCGCGCATATTTCGCGATCGTTTTTCGGACTCTTCACGAGGAACAGCTATATGGTTTTCTAATCCCATCCATCTTCGATGGTCACTTCCATAAATCTTCGACAATGATTCTTGTTTCTTTTAAAACCACGTCTGCGTCTGGCGCAGTTGGCACGAATATCCGCAGCTGCTTCTCCCACTGTCGTCGAGCTATCTCTTGCAAGGCTGGGGAGAAATAATCATCGACCGAGTTCGCTTTAACGCTGCGATGAGCTGATTTTTCCCGAGTCAGATTAACAAGCTCTTCACCCGATAAGTCAACACTTTTAAGGATATGCCAGAGATCATAGTAATCCCTGGAAACCCGCCCCGCACCCCACCCGCGATCCTCAATGCGGGCGAGGCTTTGAAGCAAAGCTCGGAGCTTCTCAGCAACAATTTCCTGCAGTTGATAGACAGGTGCTTTGCCCGCCAGATTTTCAGGGAATTCGTGTATGATGGAGCGATATTCAGGCTTTAGTAGTACTGGTTCGTCAATGGTGATCTCTACCTTGAGCCTACATATAGGTTGACGATGGTCAGGGTATTGGACACGAACAATATAGGAGGATTGACCTCCCGGATGTGGTTTACGTAAAACCAGAGGCTCATATTCGATCCTGAAGGGTCCATTCTCTTGTAAAAGTTCTTCGGCATTTATAACTGCCCGACTAATCTTAGTATCTAATTCAGCAACCGGACCGATCTCCCTTGTGGAATAATCAAGATTTTCCGAGAAGCGGTAGTTGCGAAAATACAGCTTACGTAAGGCTGTTCCCCCTTTCAGTACAAGGGCATCACCAAGATCATCCGTCGTTGAGATAGCTTTGAGTAAGTAACTTATCGCGTAATCCTTTTCAACCACCCATTGTTGGACACCTTGAAGGTTTGACTGCTCGCGGATCAACTGTCTAATGGTTGCCATCAGCCTTCTGCACTCCGAGATTGTTGATGATATGCCAGCGTGAATCCGAAGTCCCGGTCCGAGGCAAGCCTGGATCCAACGGATAATAACTCCGTACGCTATATTCCCGAAGCGGTTCTATCAAATTCGCAGGCATACTCATTTCGTCAAGTATCCAACCAAGGCGCTTGATGACAGAGCCCATATCATAGCGAAGCGCGTACATCACAAGCTTCTTATGATTGAATATATGCCCATGTTCCTCGAAGGTCTCCATAGCCAAGTCTATGCCACCGAACAGGTCAGGACGGGCTACCATATCCAGGAAGGTCCTCTCTCGATTAGTAATGGATACACGGTGCCAGCGGCTGACCCATTCCTCCTGAAACCCGAAGAAACGCTTCTTTACAACATAGATGAATTCAACCTCGACACCCATCACCTCCCAGACGGCCCTACCCCGCGGACGCGATGCTGCACCCTCCCTCATCTCGGGGGTTACGACCTTTTTCGGACTCGTGGCCTGAACCATAGGGGGAATCTGCGTCGTCAATCCATGATGGGATAACGCTGACCAATGACTGATCGCCATTGGTTGAACAAGAGCATCAGCCAATGCAAATGGATGCAGCTCATCCGGAAAGAGTGGGGAATTAATGGCATAGACTCCTCGCTTGATCCGGGCGATCCAGCCAGATCGGGAAAGTGCGTGAAGCGTCCATCTCAGGTTCTGGGAGTTCATTCCCATATCGGCCGCCAACGACCGGATTTCATCAATCTTGAAGGTGGGACCTGCCTCCTCGAAGATCCTCTCCAGCAGCTGGGTCCCCTGAGTCTGTGCGTACTTATCCCGGCTCAAGAATTAACTCCCTTTTCTTTACTGCGTAAATTTAGCAATAGCGTATTTCCGTAGTATATTATACACTAATATGTATATTGTTCTGCGTAGATTTGTCTATTACTTATTCACGTAGTAAGTTTTACATCGTTATTACTGCCTTTCGCTTCCTAAAATTGGCTTGCAATCATTTTCTGAACTTTAATCCCGATGAATTGAAAGAACTTACTCGCACCTTTCTGGCCACTCCCACAACTTTAGTCGGAGGAGCAGTCAGCCGGGTTCATTGAAACTCAAGCGGTTGCAAGACACCCACCCTTTAGCCTCCCACCCCTGCATCACCGGACCCTCCACGAGGCAGACTTTCCCATCCTGCGAAATCCCGTGAAGTATGACCTCGAGGCCCGCTTCAAGATCTCCCAGCCAGATTCCCTCCTCGTCGAGCTCGGGCTTGGAATACATCGGCAGGAAATAGATCGTCTCATTAGGGTCATACGGCAGTATAGATGGCTCTACCCACGCTTTTGCCGGGAACCAGATCTGCGGGGTTGCACCTGCCGCCCCCGTTGTTGGCGGGTTGTCCACATCGATTCCATAGAGTTCCAGCGCCTCTTCGCCGGTGATCACACGTCCGCTTCCAGAGACGACGGGCTCATCGGTTTGCTGCTGGTCTGGTGTCGTACCTGGAACGAGCGTCGGTTCATCGGACTGCCCGCATGCAGCCAGAGTTCCTGCCATTACCAGCAGTATAGATATCGCCAATGCTTTTTTCATCATGTTCCTCACAAAACCAATGCCCACAGCCATAAGTAGCTCACCCCTGCAACGGCCGCCACAATTCCCCAGGGTGTTCGGATAGCCTCACTATCCGGCTCATCTCCTAATCTCCTGGCGACAGACACCAGCCGCTGTGCCCCTTGCCGAATCCCTCCACGGTGAATTATGGTCAATCCCACGCCAAAAACAATCGTTAGTCCAAAGAGGAGAGCCAGAACAAGCCAATCGTGTCCAATCCCAACCAGGCCGAATGCCAATTGGGAATCCCCTCCCCCAAACCAGTTCCGCCAGAAGAGTAATGATACGAACGTAATCCCCAGGACCAGCGGCGCTGCTTCCCACTCGAAAGCCCACAACATACCAATCGAAGCCACAACGAGTACGATCTGCCATACGCCACCCCTTGTGCACCAAATCGCCAAGAGATAATACATCGCCCAGAAGGGGATAACCCCATCATCCCTGACGAGAACTGCAAGCCCTAAACCGAGCATGCCAAATCCCGCCGCAACAGGGATCTTTCTTGTTCTACTATCTACAATCGCCGCCCACACAAGCAAGGCTGTTCCCAGTGCGGCGAAAACGCTATTGAAAATCACGCCCCAACAACCTCCATCATCTCCCCATTAATTCAGGCCTGCTCCCTTTGCTTCACCACCCGCAGTTCATCTCTCTCCAGTTGCCAGCTCTTATCCAAAACTACAGGAACGCCTCTGGGTTCAAACCAATACGCGGCGCCGTGATAACGATGACGGAATTCCAGATTGCTTTTCCCCCGCCGATTCTTCTCTACGCCCCAGCGCACGATCGGAATGCCGCTGTCATCCCACCCATCCCGGTTTCCAATCACGGCAATATCCGGCTCATACTGCATTATGGCATTTCCCCACAGGTTCTCAAGATGGACACGGCCCATCCTCAGCCCTTCGCCGTCAGCAGCGCCCACAGCAACCACCGAGAGCACCGCGTCTTCTGCGGATGTGCGCATGGCCAGGCCCTTCAATCCTGCCAGGACCCGCTCGATGCGTTCTTCCGCCTGTACAGCCCTTGAGGCATCGATCACCGGCACTCGCTGAATATAGTCTACAAACAAAACGATCCTTGTTTTCTTGTAATGGTTGATGGCCAACTCAACGTATTTGCTCAAAGCCTCCAGATCCGTGTTCAAACCATCACCGGATGCCAGCCAGATATTGTGCATCTTCTCGCTCAACCGTGCCCACGCACGAACACCGTTCGGCAGCCTGGACAGGACCTCGTCCATCATGTGCAGTTTATCTTCCGCGCCGTTCCCTTCCCTGCCATCTCTCTCTCGAATTGAGCCGATGTAGGCGTCGCGCAGGAGATCCATCGTGATGTGCTCTTCATTGCCCCCTGCGAATGAGTTCTGGCAAATCAAGCGCTCCCAGAGCGTCTTTGTACTGTGCTCGTAGCACACAACGATCGCCAGGTCTCCATTGCCGGCTATGCTGTTTGCCCATTGAAGGATCAGCGCTGTCTTACCGATATTCTGCACGCCCCCCACAATTGTCAGATCGCCGCCGAATAATCCGCCTCCTGTTAAATCGTCCAGCGTGTTGAAACCGGTGGGAATCGGCCAGAATGACTCTTCCCGGCCTTCCTGCAGGCTTCGTTCGACCTTCAGGGCAACCTCTTCTAAGTCATCCGGTGCCATCACAAATGGCGGTAAGTGAAACCCCCTTGGTGTACCAGGCATACTCTACCCCTAATCTTCCTCTTCTTCTACCAACTCAATGTCCGTCGACAGCTTGTAGCTTGGCAGCCTTCCAGTTCCCTCACTTTTAATATCGATGATTTTCTGCCCCAACGTCGCCCGCAATCTGGCGCGTACCTTCCTCAGTCGCTCTGTCGTTGTCACGGGATCTATTTCAAAATCCTCCCCCCACATATACATGATCACATCAGGCCGATCGACGTACACCCATCCGTCATCGTCCCTGGCCGATGCCAGCAATTTGATCAGCTTGGATTGCCCTGCTGGAATAGCGATCTCCTGGTTTCCCTTTTTATAAATTCCCCGATCGACGTCCAGGATTCCATCACTGAATTTCAGTTTAATGCCCTCGTCCTGGCGCATCTCGCGCCCTTCCATACGGGCCCGCATCGATTCCATCTGCTGCAGCAGCGCCTTTGGGCGATAAGGCTTCCGCAGATACAGATCCGCACCACCCGCCAGTAGATCATATTCTGGATAGTCTTCGAAGTATCCTGAAAGGATGAGAATGAATACTTTCGATCCGTAGGCTTTCCTCAGGACAGGAACAATTTCTGCGGAATTCCCGTCTTCCAGATTCAGGTCCAGGATCAGCCAGCCCGCATTTGTTTCTGCAAGCAGACTCGCCACTTCCGCTTTCCATTTCGTTGTCCACACCTGGTAGCCGCCGATTGTTTCAAGAATCCGCATCATCTCCTGTGCGCGATCGAGTTCATCTTCAGCGATCACCACGCGGTCATAATCACGATTCGGCACGTTCCCCCGCCTCCTTCACTATTTCTCTGCTTTCTTCTTCCTCTTTCAATAGTATGACCTCGAAGACGCCGCCCTGCGTCTCCTTATTGCTGTGACACAACAGCTCTCCCCCGTATGCTCTCGCAATCGCCCTGGAAATCGTCAGTCCAACGCCCATGCCATAGTCGACCCGCTCACCTGTCCTTCTCCCCTCTTTCATGCTCTCAAGGGGTGCGAAAATCATGTCGACGTCGGCTGGGTCAACACCAGGTCCCTCATCCTTCACGAGGAGGCGAATATTTTCCTTATCTTCCGTAATCGTTAGCTTTACCGATCCATCTTCGGGGGTATACGAAGCCGCATTGTGCAGCAGGTTTCGTATTATTGAACGAATATGCTGATCCCCCGTAATGAGGATCTCTTCAACATCTTTTGGCCGATCTACGATGAACATTACATCCGGCCAGGCTTGCCTCACCTCTTCTAGTGTTTCACGTAAGTTGTCCGTCAAGGAAACTACATTCCTCTCGAACGGCAGCACTTTATCTGCCAGGAATGGTGCCTCGCGCATCAAATGGCTCCAATGCGCAGATCGGCTCAGCAAGGATCGCAGGTGCAGGACGTCATCCTCCGTCATTTTCCCACCCCGCGCACTGACCGCCTCCATTGTGTTCAAGGAGCCCTGCAGGTCATTATTGATCTCATGAGCCAGGATGCGCATCACCAGACCGAGATTCTCAATTCCCATTCCTTCTCGCCGCTCAATCACCTCCATCAGAATGCTGCCGATCCGCTGCACGAACATATCCATTCCGGTAGACATGGCCTGCAGCGTGACCGCGTCCCTCTTCCATTTTCCTCTTCCCTGGGCAACCGCCATTCCAGTGGTGATATTCCCGGCACGGTTTTGCGAGATCCAGCAGGTCAGCGGCTGCTCCTGTCCATCCTCATCCCGCACACTGGTAATTAACTGCCTGCGGCCGCCCTCCCCCTCCATCAAGTCTTTCATGTAGTTCTCTGTCCAGCTGACGTTCCAGCTGCCGGCAACCTCTTCAGACACCACTGGCAAGTATCGGCGTCGCTTGACTTCACCGCGAATGAGCAACCCGGGCGCCCTCACCAGGACAATCCAACCGCTGTTCTGAGGGAAAAGGCTCGATAGCTTCTCACAGACTGGATAGAGGCTCTCTACTTTCAGCGGTGGCGTCAAACCGGAGAGTATATTGTCGAGGACCGTAAGCCAATCAAACAGATACATGATCTGGTCTTCACGCCTGGCCGCATAGATGAGAAGAATGGTCACCAGCAGACCGAAGAAACCCAGCGCAAAATTCGGTGCAACCCGGATCCATTGATCCGGTGCCAGCGCGATAAAGCCTTGAACCCCTGATGCTGCAATGGCCCCGCTTACAAACAGGATCCCGATTCCGACAAGATAAAGGAGCGGCCTCCTGCGTGCTGGTCGTTCGCCCCCCCTCAGCCAGCGTCTCACGCTTGCTCCGCCTCCAGATTATCGAGCATCCACAATGCCCCTTCCGCTGTTAATCCCGGCGATGTCGTCATAAACTCAAGGAACGATTTCAAAAGCTCACTGCTCGACTTTGCTGATTTCTTCCCATCCACAAAGCCCTTAACTTTACGGGTGAGCGCTTGTGCTGCATCAATTTGTGCCATCAGCGGGGGATTGAAGAGCTCCATCACCCCTCGCTCGGCGTAGCAAAGCATTCGGTACTCACAGTCCCCACAGGCTTGCCATCCACATACCATCCTGGGGACGTAGGCTCCACCCCGAATACCTGTGATGACCGCTCGTGCCAGGCTTTCCAGCAGCTCGGCTCCATCGCCGAGCTGCGGTCTGAACTGCTGCTGTTCACCGCTGTGCATGTGCAACACGTTGACGCCGGCGACCTTTGTTTCGGCCTTCTCTTCTGCCAGCTGCGCCTGGCCCAGCGCAAGAACCCGAAGATCCCGAGCCAGACTGTATGGCGGGGGAAGAAGCTCATTAAATAACAACAAGGTAACTTCTACCTTGTGCGTCTCCCCTTCTTCGCTATCTTCCTTTGATGGCCTTCCCGGTCTCCTGCCCTTCCCGATTGTGCGCACCAGATCCGCCTTAAGGTGCAGCTGGGTGGACGGCAGATCGACAATCATCGGCACGCCCACACCGAAAACACCCTTTGGATCTGCCAGCTTCAGCCGATTGCCGATATCCATCGAATCGGCAAAAGCATCAGCCAAACCTATCGGCGCCTGGTATTGCTGTTCGTCCGATAACTCAAGACGGGCCATGCCGATCTTGTGCTGATGCCCGTCGATCACCTTCCTGCGGGTTGATAGTCCGCTTGTATCGCTCATCTCGCGCCAGTA
>SDBU01010511.1_pt1 | contig 10262 bp, 19 predicted proteins | sample 2277071 | NCBI WGS metagenome assembly SDBU01 (sample SAMN10397929, study PRJNA504765) | marine sediment metagenome | isolation source: marine sediment core GS08_GC12, 126 cmbsf | place: Arctic Ocean: Gakkel Ridge, Loki's castle | collected 2008 | reverse complement strand
AAACAATATTCTTCCTGAAATACTCCTGACTAAATGTTTTGGATAATATTATAACCTGAAATATTTTGGAATTCAAGGTTCAATCATTAATCATTTTATTCCTGGGTATAACTTTATTTAGTTTGAATGTTCAAACTGTTTATGCTCAGAGTGATCCTGCAGAACAATTTGACGAACTTTGTGCAGATTGCCATTCAATCGGTGAAGGAGCCATGAAAGGACCTGATCTTCTGGGTGTTGAACAAAAATTTTCTGAAGATTGGTTGATAAGATTTATTCTTTCATCTAAAACCATGATTGAAAGTGGGGATCCCCAGGCATTGGCTTCTTTTGAAAATAATAAGAAACAAAATATGCCTGATAATGATCTTTCTGTATCAGAAATTAAGGCTATGCTTGCATATATTAAAAGTTTTAATAAAAATCTAACCAAAGTGCCTTCAAAAATTAATGATTCACTTGATGTTGGAAATATCCAGGACCTAAGAAACGCGATTCAGGTTACTGTAGGGGAGGTTTTAGAAGCACAAGAGTATGAGGAAAGGTTTGAATCAATTGAGAAAAAACTGGATGCAATATTGGAATTTCATAAAAAATCACTCTCAGCCAGAATAACTGACGAAGAGATAGAAAAAGGCAAGAAATTATTTGAAGGGGCAGTTCCTTTTACTTACAACGTCCAGGCCTGTATTGAATGTCATAATACCTCTACAATTGATTCTTTAAACTGGAATCCGTCTGCCTTTGATATTGCGACAGTTTTCTCTCAAAGGAATGATGCTGATATAGCCGATTTATTGATCAATCCGGTTTCCGATAAAATGAAAGAGGTTCTGGATGAATCCAGATTAACCGATGATGAGACATTCTATATAACCGCTTTTTTACAATCAATTGAGAGGACCGGCCTGAAGGTGCAAAAAAAATTGCCTGTAAAATTTTTGTTCTTTATCAGCATGTGCCTGGTTATGATGTTCTCATTATTTGATTTACTGTTTGCAAAAATAATTAAACATAAGCAGATAAATGTAATTTTGATTCTTACAACCGGGATATTGATAAGTAGTTCACTTTTCACCAATGCTAAAAATATAGGTTTGAGTCAGAATTATGCTCCGGATCAACCTATAAAATTCTCTCATAAATCTATCGTTCTTAGCATATCATTACATTCACACTGTGCTATACTGTGATTACGAAACAGACTACGAAACACTAGGTTAGAAGATACTACCCTAGCAGGATACAAGTCAACGCACCTTTACAATAGAATTGCCACTAGGTCAAAACAGTGAAACACCGACCGGATTCTACCCCACCCACACAGGGGCGACCGACTAGGAAACCCCCCACCCACCCAAGGGTAGCGCAAGGAGAACTAGACCAAGGGAGCTAGTCTACGGCAAAGTAGCGAATAACCCACCCCTAGAGTAGGGCGGTATAGTGGAACACATAATACCAGTAGGAAGGGCGACCGGATTTTACTAGATTACTACCAGTAGGCGACTTGTCCCATGGTAGCACGTATCTGCTAGGGTAGCGAGATTTTATCCCACTCTAGCAATGGATAGCAGAATAGCACACACTTTTACAGATGTTCCACTAGTGTGTGAGTGAATTGTATCTTATATCGGAGCTATTCAGATTTGATCTAGCATTATCTCGTTCAGCATAAACTCACGGTACAAATATACTCTAGTACTACCAGATGGTAGAATTCAATATTCTGCTATCTGGTAGCATTATAAAATTATGAAGGGATAGGGCAATGACTAAAATTCAAGCACTAGGGTACGCAGAAAATAGTGTGCTCATGGGTCACTGGCAACATAAGAACTTACGTCAAACGAATAGACATGCTCGACGACGGTTCAATATTCGCAAACGTAAGGGTACGCTACCAGAACAACGGTTCAATCGTGCCTTTGCACAGTCCACACGAGATAGTAGACAAGCCGGTCTAGACGCACTCAAACACTCCATAGGAGAATAAACATGTATCAGTATAAAGATCCAAATTCTGATTTGAAAGTATTTTTGTTCGCATTAGTATTCATCATCGGTGTTATTTGGGCTTTCGATACCTTTGTACTAGTACCCATGGGAGCAGGGATATTCTAAGATCACTCCTACAGGCAATTCAAAATAACTCGCCTTGCTGGTATATATACCTGCAAGGTAGGATGTTTTGAATTCTATGGAAGGATGATACAATGGCACAATATAGCGATGGCGCATTAGAATTCTGGTCTAAAAGAGAAGTCCAAGTCTGGACTGACTATTGTCCTACTTGTGGACAAGAGAGCTACACTTCAATCTGTGAACACTGCGATTTCGATATTGCCAAGTATTATGAAAAGTTGGATATTGTCGAAGCGCACAAATATATTTTGCGAGTCCAAATTTAGACTTGCGAAAAGGAGAATGTTATGAGTATGTTTCGAGAATTGTCATCCGAAGAAGAACAAGAGTTCAGACAATATTCAAGAGAAACGTTTGATCCGTCCACAGGTGTGGTCAATCCAATGTGGCATCCTGTAAGTCGGGATGAATGCAACAAAATGATCACTGAGTACTTGGATGAGCAGGTTGCATTACTGCCATCCGAGGATGAAATTCTGCAAGCGAAAGGTGAATGAATGAAATAAGCCGTATTTGAGCATTCAAGCTGTAAGCTGTAGTGTAGCAACCTTGAGTGCTCAGGTGTGTCAAAATTCATAATGAAAGGTGGTGAGAACAAGTGAACAAAGTAGTATTCTGTCAAGCGAGTACGGATCTTATCCGTCCAGACAATCCTTGTCTTGATTACTACCGCCAAATGTATCCCAAGAATGATGGGTACCATATGGGTGAACATTTCATGGAAGTACCCACATGGATAGCAGTGATAAGTGGCATGCTGCCAGATGAACATTATGAAAAGAGCCTGCATGTAATCACGGACGTACAAGAGACAATCAAGTACTTCCATGAGCAGGATGAGATGACAATCGTGATGTTCTCAGTCCTGGAAGTGAATAAGCGCATTGTTCAAGAAGTGATCAAAGATATCCCACAAGCGGTTATGTGTGGTGGATACGTTCACCCAGATGAAGTAAGTGATTACGCTATTTGGTGTGATGAAGTGACAGATCTTATAAAGTATCTACCGCATGTGCAAGTGGATGCTCCACCCAATTATAACCTGTTCAAAGGGTGGATGAAGTCAATCCCAAGAATAACGCTAAGTGAAGGATGCTTGCATAATTGCGCATTCTGTACTATCTCCAGGGAATTGCATGAGTATACGTATGATCAAGTGTATGCTCAAGCCATGAGTTTTCAAGGTCTCGAATTCGAACTTGTGTATGTGAATGATAAGACCTATGGACAAGCAAATAATAACTTGTGGTTGAATTCTCTCTTCAGTGTGATAAGAGAATATAATCCTGCCTTCCAGGGGTTCATTGTACAGACTACCGTACCCATGGCAAGTATGATGCTCGAAGCATGGATTGACATGGAAGTAATCAGATACATAGAAGTAGGGGTTGAAGTAGTGGATACTGAGTATCTCAAACGCATGAGAAAACCATACAATCTCAAGCAATTGGATAAGCTCATGAATAAGATCCGACGATATGATATAGGGTTCATTCCAAATATCATCTTCGGTTTACCCGACCATGATTACAAGAGTACACTACACTGGTTGTGGTGGAATGCGGATCAAATTAGTTTTATAAATCCGTATGTGCTCTGTCAGTATGAAGAGAGCAAAGGTCAGATGTTTGAAGGTGGTGGTGTGAATGATACCAATGAGAACGTGGTGGATAAGTCATGGCTAAGTGCTGAAGATATCAACCGCACTGATTACGCCATGAAGCAGGCATTCTATATGACAGGAGGTGAGTAAACATGAAAGAACTCGGGGGTAAAGGTAATCCAAGGATTATGAGATTGTTTCGTCATCATTGGGAGTGGGAAGTTGGATCTTTTGATGAAAGTACTTTCGGAGTTAGTGAGTATATCGTAACTCTTTGGGATTACGTTATTACCGTAATGACAAGAGCACAAGCAGCACAATTGCTTCATGCAATCAGTCATGTAACAGGAGGTGATTAGACATGGATAATGAACAGACTATGATCTATGGGTACATTCATGAAAGTGGTGAATGATACTAATGAGAATGTGGTGGATAAGAGTTGGTTTAGTTCTGAAGATGTGGAGCGAACCGAAGTTGCCATGAAGCAAGCATTTTTTATAACGAAAGGTGGTGAAATCAGATGATACTTGGAATTCCCCTAGCAGTATTTGTTATTGCGGTTATCTTGGGTGCAATTCAAGAATACACAAGATATCACATGAAAAAGAAGTAAGTATTTTCGATATGAAAGGTGGTGAGAAAAGTGGATAATGATCAGACCTTCATCTATGGATACTTGGAAGTGGGAAGTGATACTGCCTTGTGTCCATTCTGCACTCAGGTTGTGTATGGTGAAGGGTTGAACCTTGCACTAGGACAAGGCATGATTGAAGCAATCCGGCATGGTCATGCGGGGATGCTCAAAGAGACCTTGTATTGCATAAAATGTGCACAGTCCATCCTTGCACCAGCAAAGATACAACCTGAGAAGCTGGAAGTATTCCGAGAATTTGTGAACCGCACAGACTTGGGAAAGGAGTTGTAATTATGAAGTATAAGCCTGGAATGAGTTGGTATGGGTTGTATGTGAATGATACGCTCATAACCGACGTTGAACCAAAGTTCATGATGCGAACCACTGCATATGAGTTGAATGCAAACGCTCAACGTATTGGTGTGATGAACTTTGGCTGGAGTTTACTGGCAGATGAAGATAAAGAGTTGCTGTCAGATGAATGGATGGTTGCGAACTTTGGTGAAGATGGTCTTCACTAGAAAGGAGTAGGCATGAAAGGTAATGTGCTCCAAGTGTATCAGTCCTGTTCTCCTGCTGAAGTGTTGGAGAATAAGGACTGGTATGTTAGGGCTCGATTGTGGTGCGAACATCGAGCAGGAATGTACAATCTTGAAGTGCGTACAGTTGCGGGGGTCATAAGTGCTCTCAGTCCACGCAACAAGTGGGAGCGTAATCTTATAGACGCAGACCAGCTATTGTATGCGGTTTTCAATGGGTATAGTGCATCCTGGGTTGTGAGTAGCACGTTCATGAAGAATGTGTTGAAAGCCTATGATATTGCATTGTACCAAAGACCTGAGCTTGCAGAGAATGGGTTGAAGACGCAAGCGTTTCTCAATTGCATTGCAGATCCGAGTTGCGATGCAGTTGTGATCGACGTATGGAGCCTTCGAGTTGTGCTTGGTGATATGAGCATGAAAGCAAGAGAGATCAAGCATGATAAGTATGAAGAGTATTCGCAAGCGTATAGACTTGCGGGAAAGGAGGTTGACTTATTGCCTATGGAAATGCAAGCGGTGACGTGGTGTGCTGCAAGAGGCCGCAAGAAAGCTAAAGTTGCAGTCACACAGATGAGTATGTTCTAAGGAGTTTGAGATGAGTTGGGAAGAAATGGCAGCCGCTGGTGATGTTGCTCGAAAAGAGTTCGAAGTGATTTTTGAAGGCATGAAACCAGCAGAACAAAAAGGAGTGCAGCTCACGGTTGATTGGATACGCAAGCACTTCAAGAGTGCCGGATACAAGCAATTAGTTGCTCCCAAGTACCAAGGTCTGATGAGCACAATTCCTACTCTTGTGAAAGAAGAGAAGTAGGATACATAAAAGGTGGGACTGGAGTAAGAGCAGGTTCGATTCCTGCTCCCATCTCTTGCAGTAAATCCATAATGAAAGGAGGTGAGATAAGTGACAGAATATACAAGAGAACAATTACGTGAGCATGTACAAGATGCGTTCGCACATAGTTTAGCTGACTATAATTTTGGAAATATAGTAAGCGACGCAATCGAAGAGTTAGATATAAGTGCGGCTGAACGAGATAGAGCACTTGTATGGGCTCTTGATAATCTAGATTGGAAGATAGTTCGTCTAGATGTATAAAAAGAAGAAAATCCATGATGAAAGGAGGTGAGACAACGTGGCTACTATGATGTCGACAAGTGAAGGCATGATTGAGATCCATAGTCCAGCAATTAAGACTAATGAGATCAAGAAAGGTGATCGTATCCTTCAAGCGAATGGATGGTTCGGTACCATGTACGATAACAAGAATGGTAACATCCGTATGGCTGAAGTGGAAGGGTTCTTCACCGAAATCGGTTCGTTGTATGCTCATGATATCGTTGCAGCACAGAAAGATGGAGTGTGGCGACCTATCAAGTACACCGACAAGCAGGACAAGGCTCGTGAGTTGAACAAGGGATTTCGGTTCGGCTAGAGTGTGGTAAAATCCATGATGAGAGGTGGTGAGACGTATGCGTAAAGTGATTGTTGGTCGCTTCATGGGCAAACCCCTTGAAGTATCCATCACAAGAGATGATAAGAAGATTACATACACTGGGTTGCAAGCAGAACGTGCGCTTGCGGTTGTGAACTGCATCTTGTTAGCTAATCTCAAGGCTAAGAGCAAGGGTAAGCGTCCTGGGATACTTGACAAGATGACGTTCGTCGTCATTCCAAATTTCTAAGGAGGTAACTACTAATGGATAGGTTCGAAAAGTTCGTCTTCGAGTTCAGGGAGAATGATATCTACCCTGCTCCCGAAGTAGGTAAGGCTCGATTGGAAGTACCCCTTCGAGAAGTGACAGGGCAGATGATGGTGTATCAAAGAAATGGTGCATTGGGTGCAGTCCTATGTCAACTGGCTAACACAAGTACCAGTCGATTGGCAGATCAAGTGGTGGACTATATGATCGACACCAATGAGCATCCAACCCTTGTACAAGGGGTGCTGAACTTCTGCTTTGCGGTCTTGGTCAAGTTCGGAAATAAGATCGAGGCTCAGTATGTGGATGGTCGGCTTGAGGCAGGTAAGAAGTTGACAACCAAGCTGGCTAAGATGGTCGATGATGGTGAACTGCCTGCTGGTTTGCCACTAGTCTAAGGAGGTGTAAGTGACCGTTTTTGAGATACAACGTGGTAGTCAGGGAGGTGAAATTCATGTGGTTGAAGATGAATGTGGAGAATTTCCTCTCGTAATCATCCCACATGATGCACCAAATGCTGATTATTTAGAACAACTCATCTTAGAAGCCTTGAATAAAGTGGAAGATGTAAGTTTTCCGCTTATTCACTACTACAAAGAAGGAGGTGTAAGTGTTCAATCTTGAGGTGTTTGTAACCGCACACACCGAAAAAGAGCGGTTAGAGTGGGAGGAGAAGTTCTTAGACAAGATCCTCCGGCTTGTGGATGGTGTGTCTGTGTATGATGGGCATGGTTGCTATCGTACAGATGACGGTGTAATTGTTCATGAGCCACACTCTCGTATTGTGGTGTATGGAATGGATAGTAATGAGATCCACAGGTTGTATGCGTGGATATACCCCCTACTCCTTGAGTATCTGCACTATGCAGATCAAGAAGCTGTTCTCGTCCTCATGAACGGGAACATGTCGTTGATCCGTCTGCCTGTACAAGAAGAGGCGGCGTGAGTACCCTAAGTGGGGAGAAAGGAGGGTACATGAAAGAAGTTCTTATGTGAGAAGTATACCGTCTATCCCCGAGTGCGGAGAGAAGGTCTTCTTGTGTGAGAAGAATGCCCAGTGGGGAGCATGCCTAGTGAAGAGCATGCTAAGTGGCAAGTGGGGGAGTTTAACACCCAATTGAGGGGCAAAGGTCTCATGAATGCCTGAGACTAATCCGTCGATTTATAAATGAATTATGTCAAGTCAATAGGAAAGAAGTACTATTGACAACTTTGCGTATAGCCTCAGCCCATGGACATTCAAAGAAGTCAAGGAGGAATGTCATCTTGACACCCTTTGCGCATAATTTTCACTCATGGACATCCCGATTTGTCAAGGGAAAATGTAACGAAGAAGTCAGGAAGGAAATCATTGATTATTTTCTTCTCATGTGAGAAGATTGACTCAGGTTTCGAACCCGCAGCCTCGTTCGAGAGAGGGCAGTCTAAGTAAGTCCAAACGTGGACTGCTCTCTCAAAGGAGCACACATGACAGACCTACAATTTGATCACTACTCACATAGAGTTGACCACGCCAACAAGATAATAGTCGAGCTGGCTATCACCCTATTGGTAGAAGAAGACAGCCCTGAGCGGAGCGAATTCGTGCAGGGGTTTGCTGATGGGGTGATGTCGCTCTTACGAGACCTCCGAGAAAAGTTTCCACGTGAGAAGTTTGACTACTATGGAGTACACTTCAAGGAGTGGCTTTCTGATCAGCCTGCTCAGGAGCCTTATCTCATGAGCTACGATATCCCTGAACTTCCCCCATCTGATGAAGGTGAGAAGTCAACGCATCCCCTTGATATCGAGAGATCGGATGAGTATTCAAAAGGGTATATCGACGGCTTCGAAGCTGGTGGTGGTGATGTAGTAGATCATGCCGCAAAGTTCCCACGTGAGAAGATTACACAGGAAGAAGCTGATGATCCTGTTACAGTCGAAGAGTGGTTGAAATTTGTCTTGGAAGAGCAACGTGAGGAAGATGAAGAGTTATCACATGAGAAGTCAGACGATTGTGATGACCCGTTCGATCTAGAGGACACTCTCTTCATGAAAGCAGTTTTACATGCTGATGAGCACAGTGAAGAGTATCAGAAAGGGTTCATTGATGGCTTCGAAGCAGGTGGTGGAGATGTGGTTGACATGGCCGCAAAGTTCCCACGTGAGAAGAGTAGAGAAGACGTTATCACAGAAGGGATTGAAAGCAAAAACCTTCGAGTGAACGAGGGTGTTGCCCCTCATGTAATCACCCGCAAATACTACCCTGATCCCCGCTGTAAAACTCAATGCCGCATGATAAACACCGACTTTTGTAGGCTAGTGTGTCACGATGAGCGTTTGCAAGGATTAGATGACATTTCCCCCATAGACATCACTGTTTTCGTGCAGGAAGTGGATGATGATGACGAAGATGACCTCGAAGTGCATGGTCCCTTTGGTGTTCTCACATGAGAAGTAGTTATCACATGAGAACTTCCCCGTTTACCCCTGTTCTACCCCAGTTTAGGCGAGTTCTGGAGCGTTTATCGCTGTTCTGGAGCTGTTTATTGCTGTTCTACTGCGTTCTAAGATACGTTATTTTTGGGGATGAGTGTTGGGATTTGCGACAGACCTCGTTTGCTATGGGTCTGCCCCTACCTCCATCACCCGTACACCACTATCGTAAAATCTCTTTAGTACACTTAGTTGCAGTAGACAACCCACCTAACCCTACACCTACTGAACTACACCCCTGTCCTTATTGCAATCAACTAATAATCTTAGCTTGGTATGGTGATCACTATGTTCGATACTGTTACAATTGTCAGGATACCAGATGAAAGAAGAATACACCGTTCATGATGTTATTGCCGCTGAGTGTACCCTTGAACCTATGATCTGCCTCCATTGTGATGGATCAGAAGTCACCTTCGATCAGTACATAGGTGATGCCTACTGTGCTGATTGTGGAAAGTGGCAATTAGAAGAGAGTACAGTTGAATGGCTTGATGATAACATAGGTGTTGAAGCTGACGATCCGAGATACTTTTTAGAAAAGAAAGGAAAACATAATGACACCAGTATTGAATGCTGAGTATTGGGATTGTGAATGTGAGCACTACTATATTCATAAGAAGATACGTTCTCCTGCTATCATGATCAACTGCGGAGCCTGTGTTTTTTGTCATGCAGTGGAGGTTGATCAGCCGGATAGCCACGAGAGAGAGATTGGCAAGCCTCACAACATGGCATCACTTCGTCCAAAGGAATAAGAAAATTGACTTGGGGTTTCAAACCGCTATAGAAGACTTCTCACATGAGAATTGAAGTAGGAGATCGGGTAAAGATCATTGGAAAGAAGGCCACTGATGAGCACTTCGGCTGGACTTCAAGCATGGGTGGGTGCAAAGTCGGTCAAGTTATTGGGATCGATCAGGTGGATGATTATGCAGATGTCTTCCTAGATGATCCTGACCTGATCTTTCCTCGCAGATATGTTATCGCTGACTTGGAGAAGATAAACAAGGGAGTTGACCTAATGAATACATTTGATAACTTTGAAATAATGCCAGTAATTCTCATTGGAAGAATGCCTGATGGTACGGAGGAAGTAGAAGCACTTCTTGAAAGTGATCTAACACCAGAGGATAAAATATTTGCTTGGACTGTGTATGGT
>SDBU01010510.1_pt1 | contig 10262 bp, 11 predicted proteins | sample 2277071 | NCBI WGS metagenome assembly SDBU01 (sample SAMN10397929, study PRJNA504765) | marine sediment metagenome | isolation source: marine sediment core GS08_GC12, 126 cmbsf | place: Arctic Ocean: Gakkel Ridge, Loki's castle | collected 2008 | reverse complement strand
TTTCGTTCGTCAAATGTCTCGGCTAACTTTTCGCTATCCCGGTCAACGCCCAGGGTAAGTTGAGTTAGGTCATTAGAGCCAATGGATATGCCATCAATGCCGACCTCAAGGAATTTTTCCATAATAAAAATGTTGGATGGTACCTCAACCATCATCCATAGCTTAAAGTCGGCGGAACGCACTAACCCCTCGGATTCCATAATTTCTTTAGTTCTAGCTAATTCGTTAACCGTTCTGACGAAGGGAATCATCACCCATAGGTTTTTGTAGTCCTGTCTCACTTTCTTTATGGCTTCTAATTCTAGCTTAAACACCTCGGGGTCGGTGATATATCGTGAAGCTCCTCTATAGCCAATCATAGGATTCTCTTCTACGTCCTCATATTCTTGACCACCGGTGAGTGCCCTATATTCGTTGGTCTTAAAGTCATTAGTTCGATAAACCACCGGGCGTGGGTTAAAGGCTTTAGCAAAGGTACTGATGCCCTGGGCAAGCTTATCTACAAACTCGTTGCCCCTGTTCTGGCTAATCATATAGCGGGGATGCTCACCAATCTGGGCAACCATGAATTCAGCCCGCAGTAAACCCACCCCGTCGACATTACGGGCTGCAATTTTTTCAGCTAGCTCCGGCTGAGCTAAATTTATATAGACCCTGGTCCTGGTCTTAATGTCCTCTTTATAAAGGTCGGACGCCTTTTCCTTAACCTCTACCTTACCCTCGTAAACCTTACCCTGTGAGCCATCCACGGATATAATTTGTCCGTCTGTCAGTGTTTTTGTGGCTTGTCCCGTGCCGACTATACAGGGGATACCCAACTCTCGACTAACAATAGCAGCGTGTGCTGTTCGGCCTCCGCGGTCAGTAACAATAGCTACTGCTCGCTTCATTGCTGGCACAAAGTCAGGGGTAGTCATCTCAGCAACTAAAATGTCTCCCTCCATCACCCTATCTATTTGAGAGGCTTCAGGAATTATTTTGACCGGCCCTGAGGCTATACCCGGGCTGGCAGGTGCTCCAGTGAGCAAAACGGGGGCATTAATTTCATGAGTAACATCAGCCATTTCCTTAATGGTAGTAACCGGACGGGTTTGAACGATAAAGAGTTGATTATTCTCTTTAGCCCACTCAATATCCTGAGGGAATTTATACCAATCCTCTAAACGCTTCCCCATCTTAGCCAGAGTAATGACTTCTTCATCACTAATTTTTTGCCGGGACTGCTCCTCAGAAGTGAGTGCTACTTTAATATTGGTCTCCTTGCCTTTACCTTTGTCGCTTCTTATCAGCTTCCACTCCTGCGCTCCGATTTTCTTTTCAATAATTTTCAGCCCGTTTTTATCAACAATGTATGTATCCGGTGTTACATCTCCCGAAACAATCATTTCACCAAGTCCCAGAACGGCTTCAATAGCGATTTTGCTGGTATCGCTGGTCACTGGCTCCAGAGTAAACATAACTCCAGAAATTTCAGACTGCACCATTCTTTGGACAGGAACAGCAATGCCAACCTTAAAATGGTCAAAACCTTGTTCCTCTCTATAGAAGATAGCCCTTGCTTCAAAGAGTGACGCCCAGCACTTATGGACAGCAGTTACAACCTCTTTCTCTCCTTCTATGTTAAGGTAGGTACTTTGTTGACCAGCAAAGGAGGCTTCGGGCAGGTCTTCGGCAGTAGCTGAGGAACGTACTGCAACCAAGCCCATCCCCATCTCTCCATAAGTTTTCTTAATCTTGGCGGCTAACTCTGCAGGCATAGGAGCATCCAGTATTGTCTGTCTAACCTCAGCCGCAATCTGCTGAAGTTGTTTACTGTCGTTGGAGTCTAATGGCTTTAGCAAATCACGAATTTTACTCTCGATTTTTGAAGATTTCAGGAAGTCGTAGTAGGCATTAGCCGTTACAATGAAGCCCGGAGGAACAGGTATACCGGCATTAGTCATTTCGCCTAAATTTGCCCCCTTGCCACCAACAATGGGCACGTCATTTTTAGTAACCTCGTTGAACCAAACCACTGCCTTTTGGCCTTCAGGCATAATTATTGTGCCTCCTTCTTAACAAAATTAAAGAAATTTTACCTTTTTCATTATACCACAATGTAAAGGGTGGACAAAAAACTCTACTCGCCCGTATGATTAGTGACATATCAGCTCCTTCCTGTTGTCATTGCGGGTGGCAATAACGAAAGAACTACTAGGGCTTGTTATCAACTTAAAGTGGAGAATACCCTTATACTTTGAAGTGACGCCTATCTATCTGAACGAGAGCAGAATCTCTCTTATTTCGGTTGACAGTGGTAATGGTGGGGTGTAGAATAAAATTACAAGCGTAGTGGAAATGAGGGTATAAAAGAGCGTTATAGCGCTTATCGGCAGTAGTTTATTGGGCTTGTCGTAAGAACGATGTCACTAGTATGGGCTGAGGAATAAAGGAGGTCTGGCTATGATAGAGATGACCATTGATAGTATTCGGGTTAGCCTGATGAACTATCAACGAGTGGTGATTCTGAAAGAGAAGATGGCTGGGCGCTATCTACCCATTTGGATTGGTCCTGCTGAGGCAGATGCCATAGCCATAAAGCTACAAGGGGGAGTTGTACCAAGACCATTAACTCATGACTTATTACGCACGGTCATTGATACCCTGGGGGCTACTATCAACTTTATTATCGTCAACGACCTTAAGAACGATACCTTTTATGCCAAGATTAATCTTAATGTAGATGGGGGGGAGACGGAAGTTGATTCCCGTCCTAGCGACGCACTGGCACTGGCAGTGAGGGCTGAGGTACCTATCTATGTTGATGAGACAATTTTGGATAAAGCAGGCATTCTACTAGACCAGGAGACAGGTAAACCTCTTCTCGGGGAAACGGGTGAGGCTGGTAAGGGCAAGAAGCTTAGCGAAGAAGAGATGAGAAGTATGTCGGCTTTCTCTGATTTCCTTAACACCCTTGATTTAGGCGACTTTGACAAGCGTAAAGCTTAGCATTAAGGGGTCAAATTGGTGGAAGAGAATCTTATCAAAAGGTTGATGACTTCAATAAAGTGCAGCGTCTGTGGACAGTGCTATGAGGTGGATAATATTGATGTCCTTGGTCACCGCGAGGATTTGTGGTTTTTGAGGGTAATTTGTTCAGCTTGCCATGCCCAGTGTTTAGTGGCAGCAGAAGTCAAGGGAAGTAAGGCGCCTGAAGTTATTACTGACCTCACCGAGGCAGACCTAGCTAGATTCAAGAATGTGGACATACTAACCGCCAATGATGCGCTGGATATGCATAATTTCCTGGAAGAGTTTGGTGGGAACTTTTCTCGACTTTTTAGCCAGAAGTAGGTCTGTAGGATAATTCAGAGGTTGGTTAACTTATCTGGCTGCTTTTTGATTTAGGCTCAGCAATCCCGGCATAGCTTCAATAACTATACGGCTGTTGTTGAGGTCAATAGATTTAACTACATCCTCGATGACAGGGACAAGAATTTCTCCTTTGGCTCCGCTGACTACATAGTTATCATTACTCTCAGCGGTTAGAATTTCAGTGATATTCCCCAGCAGCTCCCCCTGTGTTGTCCATACCTCTAGTCCGATGAGCTGAAAATGGTAGTATTGCCCTTCAGGCAAGGGTTGAAGTTGGCTATAATATATTTCTACAGGTTGCCCCCGTAGCCGTTGAGCGTCTTCAATACCATCGATTGTATTAAGTTTGATAATTGCCTTGCCTTTGTGCCACTCGGTGCTGTCAATGGTCATAGGCTGTCGGTTAATATAAATCTTGGCAGAGGGGGTGAAGCGTTGAGGAAAATCAGTTACTACCCTTATCTTTAGTTTACCCTTAGTGCCCCACGGGGATAGAACTTGACCAATAGTTATAAATTCTGGATGGGATGCTCTCATTCGCGATTTAGAGTTATTTTTAGAGAATTTCTAGACTAGCCCTAGTGCCTGCTTTGGCTGCCTTTACCCTGATCAAGGTGCGCATAGCGTCCGCTACTCGACCCTGCCTGCCAATAACTCTCCCTTTATCCTCATCGGCAACTTGCAACTTAAACAGTATTCCCTGCTCTTCAGTCTCCTCAGTAACTACCACTTCTTCAGGCAAGTTGACGATTGATTTAACGATGTATTCTATTAGTTCTTTCATGTTTTCTCCTTAGATGTTTTGAACTTTTCCATAATTCCTAGCTTTGATAGTAGTCTAGCGGCAGTAGCCGTTGGCTGAGCCCCTTGCCTGAGCCAGCTTAGCGCTTTTTCTTCATCTATAACTACTGTCTCCGGGTCAGTTAGAGGATTATAGTGCCCAATAATACTGATGAAAGCTCCGTCACGGGGTGAGCGAGAATCGGCAACCACCAGTCGGTAACTTGGCTTTTTCTTGGCTCCTACTCGACGCAATCTAATTTTTACCATGCGCCTATTATGAGCCATAACTATGGAGGCTGTCAATGGTAATTAAGCTATAGTTGTCAGAAGATTGAACACTGGTTATAATCTGGGTGTGAGGATAGAGAAATTACACAGTTGGCAGGTTAGCCCGGCTCAGGCTCTAGACATACAGCAGAGACTGGCAGCACAGGTGTCTAAAAGTAGTGAGGTTATCACTCCCCACTTTATAGCTGGCGTGGATATATCAGTGGGGAAAGCCCACGGGCTGGCTAAAGGGGCAGTGGTTGTCTTAAACTATCCCGAACTTAGAGTGGTGGAAACAAAGGTGGTTCAGGGGAAGCTTGATTTCCCTTATATCCCGGGTCTTTTGTCGTTCAGGGAGTCACCATTAACTCTGGCTGCCTGTGAGCAACTTACTATTATCCCTGACCTTATTCTGGTTGATGGTCAGGGAGTTGCCCACCCCCGACGATTTGGTCTTGCCTCTCACCTGGGACTCTTTTTGAATACGCCAACGATTGGTTGTGCTAAATCCCGGCTATGTGGTCGCCATGAGGTGCCAGATGTTGAGCCGGGTAGCTATACCGAAGTAATGGATGGGGGTGAGACCATAGGGGTAGCTCTGAGAACCAAGCTCAGGGTAAAGCCCGTTTATGTTTCCGTAGGGCATAAGGTTAACCTTCAAACTGCCATTTACTGGGTCATGAAGTGCTGCCGCGGCTATCGCTTGCCTGAGCCTACCCGGCTTGCCCATCTGGCGGCTGGAGGAAATCTGAAGCCCGAAAAGGAAATGGTAGCACCTTAGGCAGACTATTAAGAAAGATATTTGAGTAAAGAAATTATAGGTGGACAGATGCAGGAGTTAAGGGACAAATTAAAAGATTTACAAACCAGGGTCTCTATGTCACTGGTGCACCTTTGACATTGCTGGTAAGGAAAAGGAGATTGCCAGCCTGGAGAAACAGTCAGCCCAGCCTGACTTCTGGCTAGACCCGCTTAAAGCGCAGAGTGTTATGCGCCAGTTGGCTGAGAAGAAAGAGATGGTAAACAGGTGGCGGGGACTGGAGAGAAGAGTGGCTGACATTGCTGAGTTAATCTCCCTGACAACGGACGATGATGCCTCGCTTAAGGCAGAGATTCATTCCGAGGTAGAGAAGGTGGCTTCTCACCTTAACGAGCTGGAATTCCAGTTGGCTTTTAGTGGTAAGTATGATGTCAGAAATGCTATCTTGACTATTCATGCCGGAGCTGGAGGTACGGAATCTCAAGATTGGGCTCAGATGTTACTGAGAATGTACCTTCGCTGGGCTGAGCGTCGCGGCTATAAAGCCAGGATACTGGATATTTCCCAGGGCGAAGAAGCAGGGATAAAGAGTGCCATCGTTGAGGTTAGCGGCGAGTATGCCTGCGGCTACTTAAAATCGGAGCATGGTGTCCACCGCCTGGTTCGCCTTTCGCCCTTTGATGCTGACCATGCCCGGCATACCTCCTTTGTCCTGGTGGAAGTTATGCCTGAAGCCGAAGCCGGTGTTGATGTAAAGATAGCCCCTGATGATTTGAAGACTGATGTGTTCAGGTCAAGTGGGCCCGGAGGACAGCATATGCAAAAGACGAGCAGTGCCGTCAGATTGACGCATCTTCCCACAGGGCTGGTGGTTACCTGTCAGAATGAGCGTTCCCAGCACCTGAATAAAGAAACTGCCTTAAAGATACTTGAAACTCGCCTCTTGGAGTTAGAGTTGGCTAAAAGGGCTGAAGAGAGAGTCAAGCTTAAGGGGAAGCGGATAGCTGCTGGTTGGGGTAACCAGATCAGGAGCTACGTCCTTCATCCGTATAAGATGGTGAAAGACCACCGGACTGACTATCAAGCAAGTGATACTGAGGCTGTATTAGATGGGGAATTAGATGATTTCATTACCGCCTATCTTCGCTTTAGTATGGGTAAAGAAGAATGATTAAAAGGGTTAGCTTATCAGCCTTAGTCGTCTGTCTATCCCTGGTTTTACTGAGCCCTAGTTTGGTTCAAGCCCAGAGTGGGCTGACGATACTGGATAGTTCGCTAGAAGTAGAGTTTCCTTCCAGCCTCAACTTCAATTTGTCAGCCGAGAGTGATGTTAATATTACTGATATTCGCCTCTATTATACCGTTGACCGGGTAAGCTATGCTCAAGTAACCAGCGAGGTTTATATTGAGTTTGTGCCCAGCACTGTTGTTGAGGCTAGCTGGGCCTGGGATATGAGGAAAACAGGTGGGTTGCCTCCGGGGACTGGTGTGGAGTATTGGTGGACAGTAGAAGATGCCAATGGCAACGAAGTTGAAACTACTCCGGTTCGAGTCCAGTTTGATGACACCCGTTACCCCTGGCACAGTTTAACTGAGGGTAATGTAACTATATACTGGTATGAGGGGGAGCAGTCCTTCGCCCGGGAGCTAATGGCAGCCGCCCAGCAAGCCCTGACTCGACTGGATAAGGATACTGGTGCCCATCTGGAAAAAGCGGCTAATATATATCTCTACGCCAGTCACCAGGATTTAATAGGGGCTATGATTTATCCTCAGACGTGGACAGGAGGAGTAACCTTTTCCAGATATGGCACTATAGTCATTGGCATAGCCCCAGAAACCATCGACTGGGGGAAGAGGGCAATTGCCCATGAGCTATCCCACTTAGTCATACATCAGCTAACCCTTAATCCCTATGATGGTCTGCCTGTCTGGCTTAGCGAAGGTTTAGCTATGTATGCTGAAGGAGCGCCAGAACCACGGCTTGCTGCCTATCTTGATAGAGCAATGGATGAGAAAACTCTAATATCAGTGCGCAGTCTGTCAAGTCCCTTTTCATCTTATGCCGAGCAGTCCTACCTTTCCTACGCTCAGAGTTATAGCCTGGTTGAATTTCTTATTAATAATTATGGGCAGGGTAAAATGCTTGAGCTACTTAGTACCTTTGAACAGGGAGGTAGCTATGATGAAGCCATGGAAAGGGTTTACAGCTTTGATATGGATGGGCTGGATACTCGGTGGCAGGAGTATATTACCAGGCAGTATCGACCAGCAGTAGTGCCAGTAACGCTGATGCCCCCGGCGCTAATCGGGGTATTATCAGCACTGGCAGCAGTGCTCCTTTTATGGTTAGGACTGGTTATTGAAGATTGGGCCTGGAGGCGAGGCTGGTGAAGAAGTCTTTTACCATTCACGATTTACCCGTTTCTGAGCGACCCAGGGAAAGGCTGCAAAAATTAGGAGTCGCTGCCCTGTCGGCTCAGGAAATTTTAGCTTTGCTTCTGGGTCGCGGTATTGCCGGTGAGTCGGTGATGGTAACTGCCCAAAGGCTGTTATCCCAGTTTGATAATCTTAAAGGAATTGCCAATGCCTCGGTAGAAGAATTATCCCAGACAAAGGGGATTGGTCTTGCCAAGGCGTCTCAGATTAAGGCAGCTTTTGAGCTAGCTAACCGGTTGGAGGGTTATTCAGAGACTGGCAAGAAACCAATAGTGAAGACCCCTGAAGATGTAGTGGGCTTGGTGAGGGGCAGGTTAAGTGGTAAGAAGAAAGAGTATTTCCTGGCGCTTTTGTTGGATACCAGGAATCGGTTGATAAAAGTGTCAGAAATCTCGGTTGGCAGTCTAGATACCAGTGTTGTTCATCCCAGGGAGGTGTTCAAAGAGGCAATATCGGCTAGTGCTGCCTCGGTAATCTTTGTTCATAATCATCCCTCAGGCGACCCTGAGGCTTCGGAAGACGATATAAAGTTGACCGAAAGATTAACCCAGGCAGGGGAGATTGTGGGCATAGAGGTATTAGATCACATCATCGTCTGCGATAAAAAGCACCTGAGCCTGAAAGGCACGGGCTTGTTCTAAGATTGTTTCTCAGCTTTGATAGTGATAGAATAGGTTATTTGTTAGAGGATAAAGGTTTTTGATAATGGCAGATGGTAATAGAATGCGGTGGCGGACATTACACACAGCGGATATGCAATGTCTTTAGAGGGAAGACCTCAGCTTTTCGATTCCTCGTTCCATCGATTCGGGATGTGTGCCAGCCTTGCCAGTCACCACAGACAGTATGTAGTAAAACCACATGAACCAGAGAACACATTGGGCAAACCCGAGTCCGTTTGTATAACTGCTAGATGAAAGCGCTTAATTATCGGTGGATTTGATCCTAACCAATTGTAAGGCATGGATGGGAATCGTTAGACTAGCGGAGCTGGCTACCGAGATGTTCATGTCAAGCAACCCCTTCACCTAGGGCATCAAAGCACGCAAGAGGATCGAATACTGGTGTTTTGAGCCAGGATGGAGGAAAAAGGTATCGTATGACAGATTCTTTTTGTATTCGCTACTATCCTGTGTTTGAGAAAGGGATATTTGAAAAGAACCCGTCCCTTTTCGATCGGTTTATTCACCACGGTCCTGACTATTTAAAAAAAGAATATCAGAAAGTCCGAGAAACTCTTCTTAAATACGAAGAGGTAATCACCTGGCCTCTGATCGTCGGCCCTGGTTTTTGCGGTGCCACTCACCCGGGAGCAGCAAATATTTTTACTACAACCATGGTCAGCTCAAGTGGCTTCATTTATAACAGTGATTGCTTGTATGTTAATCCTTCACAGAAGGTCTTTGCCATATCCGATGCCCCTGGAATTATCACTTGTTCACGAAAGCTATTTGAAAAATTGGATTGCTGCCTGCAAGCAGGTTCGATCGATGATATCGAAACTATAATAAATGATATAAGTAAAGAAACAAAGACGAATGATAGAGCCACGCTCAGTCTGATTTGTTTCCCCGAGAACAAATCAGACAACAGCTTTGGCAAGGCTTTAGCCTTTATAGCAGGAGACACGTATCTCTTTCGTGGGAACATATTTCAAAGAACGATGACACTTATAGAAGGCGTCCCTGAGTTTATAGGAAGGACCCATGCCCACCTTGAGCCAAAACACTTTGACCTTGCCGAAGGTGATTTTTTTGTTATTGTTAGTGACGGGATTCTCTCCATCAGGGGGAATAACAAAGAGATAAGGCTTGAGGAAGCCCTTCGGCATCATATAAGTGACGGTCTGGAGAACTTCGCTTTCAGTGCCATTAAGAGTTGCAACAGCAGCTTAGAGGAAAGGACTTCTGACAGGATAACAGCCCGATTCGGTGGCGGCGATAATGTTTCCGCTCTTCTTGTTTACCCTGAGAAATTGATTGACATCAATTGCAAAAAGAGCTTCACACTTGGTGGATACATTATGGAAATGACAGCATGACTTGGCCAAAGTAATTTTGGGCGAGGTTATGGTAGCCTAGACTATTTGCTTCACAGTGCGTTTTGCTTCAGAAGATGACATAGAGTTAACCCAAAAGATTAGCTCAGGCAGGGGAGATTACGGGCAGTAACCAGGTCGCCTCAGGTGGCTACTGAAAATGACCATAACGTTTATGACACAGGACAGCAACGGGATGTAACGATTGAACGACTCTCCTACCACTCCTCTGCTCCTCTTACCAAATAGACAAACCTCCTCACTTCCAGCAGGTCAGGATTATTACTGCCATCCCGAATATAAACGATAGATATCCCATTACGCAGTAAGAACGCCGTGTCGGTGCCTCCGTCCTCCAGGAACTCGTAGGCTTTCACGTCGTTAGGCTGGGGATACTCGAATATCTTAGTGAAAATACGCTTTCCGGTGATGGCGCAAAAAGCGGTAGCCTTCCACGGGTCAAGGACTGCTTTTTCATAGTCATCGCTGACATTGTCCCTAATCCAGATGAACGCATCATAATCCTGCTTATCTATCATATGGTTTCAGATTACCAGGATTCCATGGCCTGGGCACGAAGCATTTCTAATCACAGAAATCCTCATGCTGGGCTTTGTATTA
>SDBU01010509.1_pt1 | contig 10266 bp, 10 predicted proteins | sample 2277071 | NCBI WGS metagenome assembly SDBU01 (sample SAMN10397929, study PRJNA504765) | marine sediment metagenome | isolation source: marine sediment core GS08_GC12, 126 cmbsf | place: Arctic Ocean: Gakkel Ridge, Loki's castle | collected 2008 | reverse complement strand
ACCCCGGCAATAATGTGGGTGTAGGCAGAGATTATACCCTCTTTGCTCTTATTGAGGGTGTTGTTAAATTTGAACCTACCAGCAATAACCGGAGGAAGGTTAGCGTTTACGCTGGCTAAATAGTATGAAGGATAAGATTCATCCCCAGTATTACACTGATGCCGAGGTGGTTTGTTCTTGTGGCAATACCTTTACTACCGGCTCCACCAAGAAGGTGTTGAAGGTTGAGGTGTGCGGTAAGTGTCATCCCTTTTTCACCGGGGAGCGTGGTAGAGTGATAGATACTGCGGGGCGGGTGGGGCGATTTAAGCGACGCTACAAGTTAGAAGGGTAAGCAGGCATAACTTTTGAGGCAGGAGCGGGGTTACTAAGCCGCTCTTTTTTGTTTATTAAGGGGTTTTTATTGTGGCAAAGAGGTTTCATTATGGGGGTCAGGCGGTCATTGAAGGGGTGATGATGCGAGGGCAGAAGAGTATGGTGACTGTAGTGCGTCACCCCAAAGGTGAGATGGTCATGGATATACAGTCGCTGGCTACTATCTATACGGGTTGGCTGAGGAAAGCCCCGTTAATACGGGGCATTATTGTCTTGATTGAGGCTCTGGTTCTAGGTATTAAGACTCTACTCTACTCGGCTAATGTGTCGCTGGAGGAAGAAGAGGAAAAGATTTCTGGGGGGCTGGTTTGGGTTTTGGTTGCTATTTGTCTGGTCTTGTCAATTGCCCTGTTCTTCATAGCTCCCCTTTTGCTTACCAGGTTATTTAATCCTTATATCAACTCATCTCTGGTATTCCACCTGGTAGAAGGCTTTATCCGATTGGCTATTTTCATTGCTTATATTAAGTTAATGACATTAGTACCTGACATCAGGCGGGTATTTGCTTACCATGGTGCTGAGCATAAGACAATAAATGCCTACGAAGATGGAGTTCCATTGGAGGTAGAGGCAATTAAGGGATACAGTACTGCTCATGTGCGTTGTGGCACCAGCTTTATGTTTGCCGTCCTGATTATAGCCATTCTGGTTTTTGCCCTCATTGGTCGACCATCAGTATGGCTGATGGTGCTGTCGCGGATTATTCTCCTCCCAGTTATTGCTGCCCTTGGCTATGAAGTTACCTATTTTGGAGCTAACCATACCAAAAATGGTTTAGTTAAGGCTATTTTAGCTCCTGGGTTGTGGTTACAGACGCTGACAACAAGAGAGCCCGATGATGGGCAGCTAGAGGTTGCCCAATCGGCATTAAAGAAGTTAGTGGAGATTGACCAGCCTGAGGAGGCGGCTCAGGCTTCCTCCTGATGGCTTGCCTCCGTATCTTGTTTGCTTAGCTGTTGAAAGAAGCAGGTCTTGTTGCCGGTATGACATACCGGACCTGTGGGGTGTGCCTTAACCAGGATAGTATCGCTATCACAGTCCTTCCATACCGAACGCACCTTAATGCGGTTGCCTGAAGTCTCTCCCTTGTGCCACAGCTCCTGTCGGCTGCGACTGTAGAACCAGACTTCACCACTGGACAAAGTTCGGCGCAGTGCCTCCTCATCCATATAGCCCAGCATCAGCACCTCACCGGTATCGGCATCCTGAGCTATAGCCGGGATAAGTCCCTTTTCATTAAACTTTAGATTTTCTATCAGTCTTACTCCCTTCGGGTTTTATCGGGTAACTCCCTCGTTCTACATTTAACCAACAGCGGCTAGGGCTTGTTTCAGGTTGATGTCCCCGGTATAAAGTGCCTTGCCTACTATAGCAGCCTCTGCGCCGAGTGATTTGAGCATTTTAAGATGAAGTAGTGATGAAACCCCACCAGAGGCGATGATAGGTAACCTGATTGCAGTTACCAGCTCAGCGATAGCAGCAAAATTGGGCTCGGTGAGAGTGCCATCACGGCTAATATCGGTGGAGATGAAACGCCTTACCCCGAGTTGTACCATAGACTTGGTAAATTCTACAGTCTTTAACTCCGTTTCCTGACGCCAGCCATGTATCGAAATATGCCCCTCCCGGGCATCAATGCCAACAATAATAGATTCGCTAAACTTCCGGCACGCTTCTTTAATCAGCTCGGGGTCTTCAACAGCGGCTGTACCCAGGATGACACGCTCTATGCCGGCTTTAAGCAATTGTTCTATCGTTTCCAGTTGGCGGATGCCACCACCCAGTTGGGTAGGAACTAATACTGCGCTTGCTATCTCTTTAATAATATCCAGATTACAAAGCTCACCAGTGGCTGCACCATCGAGGTCAACAATATGCAGTCGCGGTGCCCCCAGCGATTGCCACTCCAGAGCTACCTCTACCGGGTCATCGGAGAATACCGTTTCCTGGTCGTAGTCACCCTGATACAAACGGACGCACTTACTGTGTCTAATGTCTATAGCCGGAATTATTTCTATTGTAGCCTTACCTCACAGATTAATGTTGGAATACTTTCTCCAGGGCCTGGCAAAAAATGCCCTTTCCCATTTATTTTCCAGAGCATCCAGGGCTCTATTTATGACTTTCCTGGTATCGCTGGGCATTATTATATCGTCGATATAGCCTCGCTCGGCTCCACGGTATGGGTTCTCATAAAGGTCACTGAATTCCTTTATCCTCTTTGCACGCACCTCTTCCGGGTTCTCCGCTTCTCTTATCTCTTTGGCAAAGATGACACTGGCTGCGGTTTCGGCTCCAACAAGAGTGACCTGAGCCGTAGGCCAGGCAAAGACAAAATCAGCGCCAATACTCTTATCCAGCATCCCGTAATGAGCACCAGCAAAGGATTTCCTCAACATGATTGAAATCAGGGGCACACTAGCATCAGACCAGGCATAGAGCATTTTAGCGCCATGGCGTAAGATGCCTTTCCAATCTTGATCAGAGCCTATCATAAACGCAGGGCAGTCTCCAAGGGTGACCACCGGGATGTTGAACAGGTCACAAAATCTTACAAATCTGGCTCCTTTATCTGCGGCATCAATATCAATAGCTCCTGCTGCCCACATTGGTTGATTTGACCAAATACCCACCGGACGTCCATTAAAGCGGGCAAAGCCAGTTATTACGCTTCTAGCATGGAGCCCTAGTGTTTCAAAGAAATAGCCATCATCTACTATCGCCGTGATTATCCTTTTCATATCGTAGGGTTGATTCGGCTTATCTGGGATTATGGTATCTAACTCAGGAATTATCCGTTCAGGTTCATCCTTGGTCTCAATACGGGGCGGCTTTTCTCTGTTGTTAGACGGGAAAAAGGCTAAAAGCTCCTTTGCTTTGTCTAAAGCATCTTTATCATTTTCGGCTAGCACGTGGGTTTGGCCTGATTTAACAGCATGGGCTTTCCATCCGGAAAGTTCCTCGAGGGTAATTTCCTCTCCAAGCTGAGTTTTGACAAATGAAGGACCAGCGATTCCCATAAAGCCGGTATCCTTACATTGGATGAGGAAATCCTGCATTACAGGGTGATAGGCTTGCCCCCCAAGGCAAGGACCCATCAGCAAAGCTATTTGAGGGATTATGCCCGAAGCCAGGTCTTGAGTCCGAAATAACCATCCGTAAGCCTCCATGGAATCCATTCCCTCTTGAATTCGGGCACCGCCAGAATCATTCATACCTACCACTGGCCATCCCTGCTCCTTGGCCAAATTAATAGCCCGGGCTTGTTTGATGCCATGATATTCACCAAAAGTACCGGCCATAGCCGTATAATCCTCAGAAAAGGCAACAACATGTCTGCCGTTTACCTTACCGTAACCGGTTACTATCCCCTCGGCTGGCACTTCTCTTTTATCCATACCAAAATTAACGGTTCTATGCTTAACGAATAAGCCTATCTCGGTAAAGGTACCGGGATCAAAAAAGTAGTCTATCCTTTCCCGTGCCGACCACTGGCCTTTTTTGTGGCGCTTTTCGATAGCCTCGGCGCCTCCCATCTGTAAAATTTTTTCCCGCTTTTGCTTGTATTCCTTGATCAGGTCTTCGGTTGTTGCCATTCTAATAACCTCTCCTTTTTTAGAATATTAATCACAGGGTGACCCACTACCTAGACAAGCCCCATCTTTTGCTTAACCTCCCTGAGGGTCTCTCTGGCAATAGCCCGAGCTCGTTCAGCACCGTCCGCGAGAACATCGGTTATATATTGGTGCTTGGCGGCTAGGGCTGCTCGCCGTTCCCGGAAAGGTCTGAGGGTAGAATTAATCTCTTGAGCTAGGATTAGCTTACAATCAACGCAGCCAATTTTAGCTGAGCGGCACTGGTTAGCTATATCATCTAGTTGGGAGAGATTAAAATATCCCTGAAGTCGATAGATGTTACATATCTCAGGATGTCCCGGGTCATGGCGATATTGGCGAGCCGGGTCAGTAACCGCCGTCATTACCCGCTCTATCGTCTCCTTATCTGAAAGAGCTATTTCAATATCATTGCCCAGTTGCTTGCTCATCTTCTCATTCCCGTCTAGGCCCAGTATCAACGGGAATGAGGTAAGCTTGGCTTCAGGTTCAGGGAAGGTATTGCCGAATTGATTATTAAAGCGACGGACAATCTCCCTGGCTAACTCCAGGTGAGGTAACTGGTCTTCACCGACCGGTACAAACTCAGCCTTGTAAAGCACAATATCGGCAGTCATTAGGACAGGATAACCTACCAGCCCGTAGTTTATGTTCTGAGGTTGGAGCCTTGCCTTATCCTTAAAGGTTGGCACGCGTAACAGCCAGCCCAGGGGAGTAACCATGCTAAGTAGAGTATGTAATTGCATCACCTCCGGGACATGGGACTGGACAAAAAGAATGCTTTGACCGGGGTCAAGACCAGCCGCCAGCCAGTCGAGAATCAAGTCATAGGTATTCTCTTGCAGCTTCCCGGTGTCTTCCAGCGAGGTCAGAGCATGGATATCAACAATACAATAGATACAATCATACTTATCTTGGAGTTTGACATAATTTTGTATAGCTCCCAGATAATTTCCCAGATGCTGCTTGCCTGTGGGACGGGCCCCAGAAAAAACCCGATGCTTCATATAACCTTCCTAGTGGAAAGTGTAACATAAAAAGAGCTTTAACGGCAAGGCAGGCAGACTTGACTCTCTAGATGGTGAGCCTATAATAGAAGTAATTTAGGGGGTAAAGATGATTAAAGACTTTAATGGTAAGACACCTGAGATAGCTGATTCAGCCTTTGTCAGCGAAGCAGCTTATATTATTGGTGATGTGGAAATTGGTGAAAACTCTGGTGTGTGGCCGGGGGCAGTAATCAGGGGTGATTCCGGCAAAATAAAGATTGGCAAGAATACTTTCGTTGAGGATAACTGTGTTATTCATTCGGGGTCGCCGTCCCCTGCTATGGAGGATGTTACAATTGGAGATAATGTGATAATTGGTCACGGTGCTGTTATCAATTGCCGTACAATAGGTAACAAGGTTCTAATAGGTATGAATGCCACAATCCTCCATGGTGCTGAAATCGGCAACTCCTGCATAATTGGTGCCGGCTGCGTAGTCACCCAGGGAATGAAAGTTCCAGACAAGTCATTTGTTGCTGGTGTTCCTGCAGAGATTAAAGGAGAAGCCTCATCACAACTTTTATATCAATGGACAGAAGCGGCAGTTCAACGATATTCTGAGCTAAACAAGCAATATAAGGACCAAGCACTGTAGATACAGGTGGTCGCCTTCAATGGGAAAGCATCTGCAAAAGCCTTCTTCGGTTGCTCGGTGGACTGTGGCGGCCCCAAGCGTGATGAACGAATATTGGAGACCGTGATATTCGTCCTCCCATCAACCTCTGCAACTGCTCGAAAATACTGGGATGAGTCGCACTGGAGAGAACTTGCAGATTTTGTCGACAAACAACGTTGACTGAATCAACGGTAACATTCACTCATTTTGTGAAATCTATTTCAGGTACGAAGATGATCTTATTACAGCTAAGTCCATGTAAATATCCAAATATTCACGAAATGTTGAGCTTAAAATAAAGTAGTCTACAACAGACTATATTCATTGACATCATGTAACACCTAAGTTAAAATGCTGTCAATGTATTAAGGAGGTGCATCATGATTAAGGCTTTAAGGGTGGTATTAATTGTTTATGGAGCGATATTACTTGTAATGGGACTGGGAGGTATCATCTTCCCCGACCAGATATCAGGGCTGTTCGGAATCGAAGAAGTCACTGACGATATCATATACCTGGCGGTGATAGTCAGTGCCTTCAGTATTTCCTTAGGCATATGGCTGATTATCGCAGGGCGGGACCCGCTGGGAAATATCTACTGGGTCAAGTTTGCCATAACCAAGACCGTCCTGTTTGTGGTCGTCGAGTTGTACCTTATTATCCAGGGCTATGTTGACTTCAACCAGATCGTGGCAGCGATTATCTTGGATGGTGTCTTCGCGGTGCTGTTTCTGGCCCTTTATCCCTGGCGAGTGGCGCGCATTAGTGAGTAGGCACTCGCTTACATCTTGTAATTACACAATCAAGTAGATTGTTGGGTAACAAAAGAGGCAATTGTTGGGTGACAATCGCTTGATCAGCAGTTATGCTCATTACCAATAAATGAATGACTTTGTCTACGCTCCGTAAAACGTAAGTTGAGTTTAACTGACGCGTTAGTGAAGCTATTGTGGAAAGGTTCATCCTACAGAGTTTTACCCTCGTGGGCGGGTCGCGGCCTAATCTGAGGATGCCCGAAAAAGTCGATTTAATATCCGCCATGCTCGAATATCCTGCTCCTACAACCATGGTTAAGAGGTATTGACATTATATACTCCGAGGTATATAATGAATCATATGAATAAAGGCAAAAAATTGAGACTGATCACACTGACTTGCCTGCGTTGTGGTCACGAGTGGGTACCTAATAGACCAGTGGAGCCGAAAGTCTGCCCTAGATGCAAGTCTCCCTATTGGAACAGACCCAAGTGGAAGGGGGTAAAGAAATGAAAGCAGCGTTATATGCGAGAGTCAGCTCGGAGGAGCAGGTCGAAGGATATTCGATAGACGCGCAGAGGAGAGCCTTTCAAAAGCTTGTTGAAGACAGACACTGGGAAGCGTTCCATGAATATGTCGATGAGGGGAAATCTGCTAGAACCAATAACATTGATAAGCGTCCGGCATTCAAAGACATGATGGAAGATGCGCTGATGGGTAGATTTGATGTCTTGGTAGTTCACAAACTTGACCGCTTCTCGAGAAACTTGCGGATGACACTTGAATACTGTGACAAGTTATCCAAGGCTGGAGTAGATTTTCTTTCGATCAATGAACAAATGGATTTTACGACACCTTCAGGGAAGGTCCATCTAGCTATGGTGGGAGCTTTTGCCCAGTATTACTCTGACAACCTTAGCCAAGAAACTAAAAAAGGGTGGCACGAAAGAAGGAGTCAGGGAATGTATTGCGGGGCACTGCCATTTGGTGCCATGAAAGGAGAAGACGGAATACCGGTCCCAGATATTCAGGAAAGAAAAGCCTATGTCGACGACCAAGAAATAAGCGTCAGAAATCATGAAGGTTTGGAAATGGCTTTTGAACTCGCCACGCAAGGCAAATCAGACAGAGAGGTCGCTATGGCGTTGAATGCGACTGGATACCGAACCACTGGGACACATGGACCGAGGCCCTTTTCCAAGGATACGGTTAAGGATATGCTCGTAAACAGATTTTACATTGGGCATATCAAGGATGGGAATGGGGGTTGGTTAAAAGCCAAGCACGAGTCGCTTATCAATCCGGGATCGTTTGAGGAAGCACAGAGGACGAGGCAAAAGAATAGGACATCAACCCATCGGCATACGGTGCAAACCAAAAACATACACTCATTAACGGGTATTGCTTTCTGTTGGTATTGTAGGGAAAAGGGACATGAAGGGAGAATCCATGTTTCCTGTGTAAAGAACGGCAAACCACGGATGGGATGCTACAACCGTGCAAAGGGATGGGATTGTCCCCAGAAATCGGCATCTTTGGAGTTGTATGAACAGCAACTCAGGGCTTATCTCGAAACGTTCTGTATACCGGAAGATTACCAGCAAAAAATACTAGACACCCACAAGAAGCTACAGGCAAGCTACAACGCTAAAAAGGAGTCAAAACAACTCCAGGCCACCTTACAGCGATTGAAAGAACTTTATAAGTGGGGTGACATTAGTAAAGAAGAATACCGTATGGAAAAGGATCAAATAGAAGGTCAACTAACTAAATTAACCCCATTTAAAACTACTGCTGAGCCGTTAAAGGGATTGGCCGAGTTTCTTGCCAATATAACCATAGCTTGGGACAAAGCGAGTAATGAGCAGCGAAACAAGCTAGCTCGATGTCTATTCCAAGAGGTTTGGGTAAAGGATAAGGAGGTGGTGGCCGTCAAACCACAGCCTGAATTTGAACCCTTTTTCAGGCTCAATTGGGAAGAGTTTTCTAAAGTAATGAAGTTTAGAGGCCAAGCCCCCCCGGGGTCGCCAGTGCAATACATAGTATGACAATCCCTCATATTGCAGATCGAAGACTCAGGTGCCCTCCGCTACCTTCTTTGGCAAAAGGTTTAGAATAGATCGAAGTGATTTAGTCACGCCTTGCCCTATTGTCAACGAAGCGATATGTCAACGCATAAATCACCGGGACAACCAACAGTGTCAGTATTGTCGAACTAAAAAGTCCCCCAATGACCACCGTTGCCAGTTCAGCCGCCATAAGAACGCCTCCGCCAGTGTCAAAGGCTAACGGCAGCATAGCTATCATGGTAGTTAGCGCCGTCATCAATATCGGCCGAAGCCTGGTCTGTCCTCCAAGAATCAGAGCCTCGTATGGGCTCATCCCAGCTTTACGCTTTTGTTCGACAACGTCAATTAGCACCACGGCGTTGGTCAAAACAATACCAATGAGCATGAGGATACCCATAAGTCCGGCGATGCCCAAAGTATGCCCCGTTACCAGCAATCCAACAAATGCGCCGATAGAAGCTAGAGGTAGGCTCACCATCACAATCAGTGGGTTACGGAAAGAACGAAAGGTTACTATCAGAACAACCAGCGCTAGCAACACCGCGATTCCTATAGCCTTAAACATGTTTTGGAAGCTTTCCGCCATATCTTCTGCTACTCCTCCCATGCTAATCTCAACTCCTTCCGCTAGCGTGAGGGAGTCTATCTCTGATTGGACAGCACGGTTGACAACGCCAACATCTTCTTGGGTGACGGTGGCTGTGATGGTGGCTGCTATTTTCTGGTCAACGCGTCTAAAGCTGGTCATCTGTTGACTAGATTCTATGTTAGCGATATCTTCCAGAGCCACGGATGGTGACGCTCCGACCGGTAGTTTCTTGATTAAGTCAATGCTGGTCGTATCTTTAACTATCCCTTCTGTAAATATTTCATATGGAGTGCCTTCCAAGCTTACCTGGGCAACTGTGCCACCCCGAATCAAAAGATAGAATTCTTGCTGCAACTGCTGAAGCTCCTGAGGAGATAAACCCGCGGCCATCAGTTTAGTCAGGTCAGGCTCGATAATAAGCTTCGGTTGTGGTGTGGCTATGTTAAGTTTAAGCTCAGTCAGGCTAGAAAGGCTTTTACGACGACCAGTAAACTGGCCATCACTTGCTGTGGGCACTGTATCTTCTTTTGCTGGCTCAAGAGCGGAAAGTAGCTGACTACCAGCCAGAACCACATCCTCATAGCTGTTACCACGTATTGAGATTTCAATACTGGGTGCCCCCTGGGCTGACATAGCCTGTATTAGATTCACCCTGATGGTTCCGACTTCAGTGATTCCGTCGAGTTGGCGGCTGATATTCTCGGCCGTTGTAGTTACATTGGCATCAGAGACAAGAGAAACTATTATGCTGCTTTCGTTACTCCCCTCACCAGTATTGGCCAGGGCCGCAAAACCACCAGACGCGAAATCGGGCACTCCGACAGTAGTACTGTATGTCAATACATCTGGATTATCCTCCAGAATATTCTCGACCTTGATGGTTGTCTCGTTTACGGCCGTGAAGTCAGCTGTTTTGGGCATACTGATATCTATCGCAAGCTGTTTGATATTCATCTCAGGCATAAAGCTGGTGCCGATGATAGGTAGCAAAAGGAAGCTTCCGAGAAACAATATCGTGGCAACTACCACAGTAACCAGGCGGTGGCTGAGACACCACCGCAGAGCGGCAGTATAACCTTTCAGATACCAGGATATTCTGATTTCTTTCTGGGTTCTCTTAGCTGTTAAGAAACCTGATAAGGCGGGAATAATAGTCAGAGCCACCAGTAATGAAGCGATGAGGGCATAGGTTATAGTT
>SDBU01010508.1_pt1 | contig 10266 bp, 7 predicted proteins | sample 2277071 | NCBI WGS metagenome assembly SDBU01 (sample SAMN10397929, study PRJNA504765) | marine sediment metagenome | isolation source: marine sediment core GS08_GC12, 126 cmbsf | place: Arctic Ocean: Gakkel Ridge, Loki's castle | collected 2008 | reverse complement strand
CGCCGCGGCCGTGCCGGCTGCCTGCCCGATCGCCATTATTGGCACCATTGATCGAAAGGACTCGTACGGCTGCTGCTCGCTGGATATGCAACGCCCCGCCACCAGAAGACCTTCGATCTTCCTGGGTACCAGACAGCGGTAAGGGATGTCGAACCCCTCGTGCTCGAGGTACCGCCTGTAGCCGTAGTAGCGGATGATGGGAGCGGAGGAGATCGCCACGACGTCCTTGAACCGCCGTCCGGAGATGGCATCGTCCGCAGTCAATTTGTAGTCGCCCTCGATGAGCCGCGTCTGGCGAATCCCCAGCAGCGGCGGCGTTTCCACGATCCTGGCATCGGCCAGCTCGGGGTTCTTCGCCTGTTTCTGTGCGAAGTCCTCGTAGAGGCGGAGGCGGGCCGATACCTCAGCCCTGGACAGGTCCTCTCCGTCGGCGCCGTTGCTGGCTTTAACGCGTGGTCCCCAGACCACGGCGTTCGCGCCGAAATCGCAGGAGAAGGTGCCCTCGGGGCGAGACGCACCGAACTGAACGCGGTACATCAACGTGTCGTCGAACCGCGTCGGTTCATCTTTGTCTGCCTGCCAGAACGGCGCGCCCGCCCTCGCGGAAACGTCCGCGTCGCCGCTGGCATCCACCACGACCCGCGCCATCAGGGCCTGCCGGCCGGACTTGTTCTCCACGATCACCCCGCGCACCACATCGTCCTCGACAATGCTGTCGCAGAAGTAGGTGTGAAACATCATGTCCACGCCCGCCTCGACGCACATCTTGAGCGTGACGTACTTGAACTTCTCGGTGTCGATGGCGTAGCTGTATTCGAGCCTGCCCGGTTCAGTGGGGTAGGGCTTCTGCTTGTACGGGCTCTTGCCCAGCCCGTCCAGCTCCTTGAGCTGGAGTATGATCTCTTCGGCGATGCCCCGGACGGTCTGCGTGAAGTCCGGCTCGACCTGATTGCGGAAACCGTTGATGCAGGCCATCAGCGAGGCGGTGGCGGTGCCGCCGAGGTAGGCGAACTGCTCGATGAGCACGGTCGCAGCGCCGTTGCGGGCCGACGCGATCGCGGCCACAAGGCCGGCTGTCCCGCCGCCCACCACCACAACGTCCACGTCGCGCGCAACAGGGATGTCACGTGCAGGTTCCAAGTAGGTGTTCATCCTGTATCCCTCCCTTTGTGGCCGACGGCATCTTCAAGGCAGGCCGGTGGCGCCGGTGATGCCCATCCCACCGGGCCAACCAGCCGGTCATCTCGCCGATGTGTGCAAAGCGAAAGGGGAGCTCGTTCTCAGCGAGCAATTCTCGTTATCGCTGGAAATGCAACGGGTTCGAGGGCGAGCTGGGGGCCGGCGAGGTCATTGATCCGCCCCGTGGCGGCGGATATGCCACAGTTCGCGCCGGGCATCCACAACAACTTTGATCAACCCGCCTACAGCCACGAGAAGCAGACCGGTTGCCACCACTGCCATGCTCGCGGTCAGTGGCCCGAGAATATCCAAACCAGGCCTTGCGTGGCCTCCAGCCATCAGGAAGACGAGAAAGTTCAACGCGCCGAGGCCGGCAAGCAGCAGGCCCCCGACGGCAAATACGTGCCTCATCACGGTGAGCACTGGATAGCTCGGAGACTTTTGCGTTACGACTGGCGCCGGGCGTGGGACCGCCCGTGTGCGCGGCGCTCTCGCAGGCGCCGCAGTAGTGGGTCCGGCGGCGGCGCCCGCCGGCTTAGCGACCGTCGGCACGGCCTCGGGTTCGCGCGGCCGGATGGCTTCCATTTCCGGAGGCGCTGCCCCCCCGGCGACCTCGCCCTCCTCCCGCTCGTCCACGGGAGCGGGTTCCTCCTCAGCGTCTTCAGCGGTGCGAGCCTCCACGGCAAACTGCGGCACCTCGGCGGCGCGCTGCCACGTGGCCATGCCCTTTGCCCAGACGAAGTCGTCCGGGCGAACCTTGCCGTCCTCGATCAGCTTCTTGATCTCAGCGGCCGGCACAGGGCCGTACCGCTCTCCGCCCCTGGCGTAGTACCACTTGCGCGCCACGTCCTCACCGGGCGCCCGCCGGGGGAGGGTGATGACATTTCCGCACGGGCAGCGTGTCCTCTTACCCGCCAGCTCGGCGGGCGCGCGGAACTGTTTGCCGCATTTCTCGCACGTGATCAGTATCGTCTCAGCCATCCGCCGCTCCCAACGAACCGTCTGTCAAATACAACCGCGCTGCAGTAGTGCTCCTGTCGGGCAACAGCCTCGGGGGCCGGCTCAGTCCTCCTCTTCCGGCGTGGCTGTGAGCGCCTTGTGCCGGAATGCCTCGGCCTCCCTGACTATCTCAGCCGCACGCTCCTCTCCGAAGAGCTGCGGCAGTTCCGAAGGAGCCTTCAGCCGGATTTCGATCTCGTGCTCGTCCACGAGCGTCCAGGGCCAGAGGGCTTCGAAGAAGAAGTCCAGCGGGAATCTCTCATACCAGGGCGGCTTTATTTCCACTTCCCTCTCGGTGGCGACATACAGGATCCGCCCTGCATCATCCCTGATCGGCCCGACTCGTATCCTCCTGCGACCGTAGTGGCCGAAGGCGCAGGAGACCGGCGTGGGGTCGTCGAGTTTTTCTTCGTCCACCCAGACTGGCGCCCCCACAGGCTCTGAACGCACCCAGATCTTCCTCTCCACGCAGCCGCTTGCAAGAACGAGCAGCAAGGCGACCGCCCACGTGGCTTTCCCGGTGTTTTTCATATGTCAGGTCTCTCCTGGCGGCCGAACTCCACAATCTCGGCGCTCATGTCCTTCAGGTCAACGATCGCTCCCGTGGGCCGGCCGGTCAGCCAGCCGCTCGTCTCCCCCGGATTGACAGTCAGCGGCCGCCCCGCGGAGATTTCCGGCCGGTGGCTGTGGCCGCAGACGGCGAGGTCGTCCCCTGCTTCGATGGCCTCTGCCAGCGCCTCGCGCTCGTGGGCCAGAACGACGCTCTTGCCTGCCAGCTCGAATCGGTGAGGCGCCTCGAAGATCTCTGAGGTGAGCTTGCTGAGCCCGTCCTTCTCTCCATCGTTGTTTCCGAAGACCCCGATCAGTGGAATGCCGGCCTGAAGCAGCAGCTTCAGCGCGAAGGGGGAAACGAAGTCCCCGGCATGCAGGATCATCTCCACGCCACGCGCACGCAGGGCCGCGGTGGCACGATCTATCATCAGCAGGTTGTCATGCGTATCAGCCAGCACACCAACGCGCATCGGCGCCTCCTACTGACTGTCGCCCCGGATAAAGTATAGCCGCTCGGCCGTCACAATGGCCACGAAATTACCGTCACGGTCCGCCTCGAGCGCCCGGATCTCCTCCCGGCACCCGAACCGCCAGATCACCGCAAGCTTCTTCTGGTGGCCCTGAAAGGCCGTCAGCATCTTGCCCTCCGCGTGCAGCAGCACCGGATCGCCCCGGGACGGCGACCTCAACAGGCACTGCCCGGAGGGTGGGTGGAACTCACCAAGAACCTCGCCGTCAGGCTTCAGCAGGAAACACCATCCGCCCTCGTCGTGGACGGCAAAGGCGCCCTCCAGCGCCTCAAGCCGCGCTATCCTGTTTGCCGCCCTGCCAGACCACGTCACCCTGCCGCGGGCATCCTGGACGATCAGCCGCCCCTCGGAGCCGCCAAATACGCAGAACTCATCTTCCAGCACGACGTGGTGGAACTGCTCGCCGCCCGCCATCCTCTGCTTCCGCATCAGGCGTCCCCGATCGTCGAAGAACCTGAAGCGTCCCTCCCCGTCCTCAGTGATTATGGTCTTGCCGCCGGGGGCCATCATCAGCCGCACCGGGGAAGGCTCAATCCGCCGGCGCGCCACCTCCTCCCCGCCCCTCTTCAGCAGCACCAGATCGTCTGCTCTATCCACGAACGCGATCAGGTCCAGGGACGCAGAACAATCAAGGTCTCGGGCCGGCCTCGGACCCAACGGCAGGGACCACGTCTCGCCGCGGTCGAGCTCCATCCCCATCAAGCTCGCGGGATTCCAGACCGCCACGGATGTTTCCGAACGCTTCTTCCTGATCTTTCCAGGCGGATCCAGATGCCCCTCAGCCACGAGCTCGCCTCGCTGGCTGAACGCTGCAACGTGTCCGTTACCAAGCGCCAGGACGGTGAAGCGCCCGTCCGCGCTAACAAAGAGCGCCTGAGGACGGTCCGGTACTGTGTCCCCCTGCAGCGGCCTGGCGCACAGCAGCGCAGCCTCTCTCGCGGGCGGCGCGCCGACGACACCGGCCGCCTCCTGCTCGGATGGGGCCTCAGGTTCCTTCAGCGGCCCGGAGACCTCCGCGACCGACTCGGCCGCTGCAGGCGCCCCCGTGGGGAACTCAAACTCGAAGGCCACAAGCTTCCCGTCTCCGAGGCGCACAACCACCAGAGAAGCATCGCCGGTGATGCCGAAGTCCACGGTGTCAGCATCGAACTTTCGATGCCAGAGGATAAACCCTTCCAGATCCATCAGCAGGACGCTGTTCTGGTCGGTAAGAACTCCTATCAAAGTGCCGAGCGGTGTTGCTGCCGGGGCTGCGGCGAGTGCTGCCTGGCCGACGTCGAAGGCCCCTGCGCCCTCGCCGCTCAACGTGAAGGTCTCCACTCCCGCGCCGTGAGCGGGCAGGGTGATGATGCCGGCCTCAGTGCAGAGGCGAACTTTTCCGCAGCGCGAGCTGACGTTGTGCCGCCACTGCGTCACCCCGTCCGAATCCAGCAAGCTGATCGCCCCGGAATCCCCCGCTGCGATAATGCAGTTCGAGTGGCTCTCGGCAAGCGCCACTGAGGCCACCTGATGGCCGCATCTGAACGACGTGACCGGCCGCCTGCCGGCCACGACGGACAACACTCCTCTCTGCCCCCTGGCCGCCGCGATCTGCCGCCCCGAAGCGCCGAGATCGAAGCTGCTTATCCCCGGGCCAACGCTGATGGCCCACAGATGTTTGCCGTCCGGGCTGAAGCCGCTGATCGTGCCGGAGTCATTTGCGCCGGCCACGACCTGCCCCTCTCCGCTGGCAGCCACCGCTACCAGTGGCCAGGGCAGCCTCCTGCTCCACTCGAGGTGTCCTGCTCTGTCGAGCAGGTAGAGCATGCCGGCCTCGTCGGCCACAACCACGCGCCCTGTTCCCGCCGACAGGGCCATATGCGCCGCCGGTTTAGCGGGAGCGAAGTCCCACGCTTCTCGCGACAGGATTTGACGACCGTTCGTCACCGCTCACCAATACCAGGCTTCATGCCGGGGCGGGAGCCCCGAGGCTATTGCTCCGCCGAGAGACCGAGCAACCGCGCGGCGGTTCCCCCCATGATACCGCTCACCACCTCGTCCTCCAGGGCCAGCGAGCGGAACAGCCGCTGGTAGTCCCGTTCCACAGAGGCGATCTCGTCAGAACGCACGGCAGTGCCGAACAAAATCCTCGGCCAGACGGCCTCGACGGCAGGCTCTGGCAAGACCGAGGCCGCCTGTGAGCCAAGCAAACCGCGAAAGAAGTCCAGCCCTTTCCTGCGGAGCGCTGCGCCGGACAGGTCGAAAAACACATTTGTATGCCGTCGCAGTGTCTCGTTTGCCTCCTCGTACCAGGGACCGCCCAGGCCGCATCCCACTATGTTCAGGGCCGGGAACTGCCGCGCCAACGTGTCCAGGTGAACCGGCCGCATCCGGTCCGAGCGCACGTCCATCGCCCGATCCAGAGCCGTGGGGGGAAGAAACCCGGTGTGGAACAGAACGGGCATCCCGAGTGCCCCCGCCGCCTCGTAGACAGGGAAGAACTCCCCGGCGTCGTAAGGAGCCGGCGGAGCGCACACCCGCAGGCCCTGGAAGCCCGCCCTGCTCAACTCCTCCACTACCCTCGGGCCGTCCACACCCAGCCTCACGAACGCGAACGGAACAAACAGGTCCGGGTAGACCTCCGCCTGCGTCAGGACGCTCTCGTTCGAGGCCATCCCATAGCGCGCCTCGCCGCCGCCGATACAGAGCTTGTCGAAGCCGAGATTCTGAGCCGACTCAGCCAATATCTCCGCATAGTTGGGTTCGTCGTAGAGATGAGCGTGGAAATCACAAAGCACCTTGTTCCCCTTTACCGCTGTGGCATCCGAAGCCGTCTGGAGAACCATAATCTAACAGAAATCCATCGCGTCGCAATAGCTTTTTGCAGGACGCCCGGCCTGGCGATCGCGCCCGGGGTTGGTCGTTGACGCGGCAGGGGACCTGCGGTAGGCTTCAGGCCAGCCATTCCGTAGACGTCTGAAAGCGATCTCACCTGCACTCAGAGCGCCAGTCGGCAGGGGCTTTCCAATGCCAGAGCCGCGCATGAGCATCGGCGTGGATATAGGCACGACGGGGTGCCGCGCCTGCATCGTTGCGGATGCGAGCACGGCCGTGGCCGAGGCGTCGGTCCCGTACGAGCCGGAGCGGTCCCGCCCAGGGTGGGCCGAGCAGGATGCCGAGCTCTGGTGGGAGGCCTTCCTGACAGCCGTCCGCACAGCACTGTCGAGCAGACGCGTGGGGCACGTCTCGGCGCTCGCATTGAGTTCGCAAAGCACGGCGCTCCTGCCGCTTGACGCGCACTGCAAGCCCCTCAGAAAGGCAATCATCTGGCAGGACACGCGGTGCGCCGGCCAGTGCGAGGAGATCCGCAGCCGGTTCGGCGAGGATCGCGTCCGGGACCTCACCGGTTGGAAAGCATCCACGTTCCTGCTCTGGCCCAAGGCGCTCTGGTTCCAGGCAAACGAGCCGGATCTGTTCAGCGCGACGCGGTGGCTGCTCCAGGTGGGGGACTTTATCACGCAGCGGCTGTGCGGGCGTGTCGTCCTGGCCCGCGCACACGCTGTCGGTTATCCCATGAACGTCCGGACGCTCCAGTGGCACGATGAATTTTGCCGGTGGCGCGAGTTCCCCGTGGACAAAATCCCGCCCGTCGTGCCTTCCGTCGGCCTGGTGGGCCAGGTCTCGCAGGATGCGTCCCGGCTCTGCGGACTCCCGGCTGGCACCCCCATAGTGGCGGGGGGGATGGACACGGCGTGCGCGGCCTTTGCGGTCGGCGCGGCTGCACCTGGCAGGGCCTTCGAGGTCAGCGGCACGTCCGGCGGTGTCGGCATCATATCGGAGGAGCCGTCGCCGGAGCGGCGCCTGGGCGTAGCGCCTCACCTCTTCGAGGGACTCTACATCAATCACGCGCCCATGTCGGCTTCGGGTGCATCGCTCGCCTGGTGCGTGAGCCAGCTCTGCCAGGCCGAACAGCAGGTCTCCTCAGGCGCTTCCACCACCTCCTACGACGTGATCGAGCAGGAAGTGTCCGGGCTTGGCGACGAACCGACGGGGCTGCTCTTCCTACCATACATGGCGGGGGAGCGGGCGCCGGTCTGGGACCCTGCCGCACGGGCCGCGATGCTCGGGCTGGACCTTGCCACGAGCCGGCCGCAGATCATCAAGATGATCATGGAAGGCGTCGCCTACGCCCTGCGGCAGAACATTGACATCGCCGAGCGCGGCTCAAAAGAACTGCCGCGAGGGGGCAGCTCCCGCGTGACGGAACTGCGAAGCTGCGGCGGGGGGTCCAGGAGCGACGTCTGGTGCCAGATCAAGGCCGACGTCACGGGCAGGGCGCTGGTCGTCCACGGCGAGGGGCGTGATGCGGCGTTTGGCGCAGCGCTGCTGGCAGGGATCGGCGCGGGCCTCTGGACCCGGGACGAGGTGGAGGCGGCGCTGCTGCGTGAGCGACCTCGACTCTACCATCCCCGGCCGGAGGTGACCGCGAAGTACGCACCCTACCAGCACGCTTACAACCAGATATACCCGTATTTGAGAGAGGCGCTTCATGCGCCGAACCGGTGTCAGTATGGCCCCCGACCCCCAACCGACCTGAAGCCCAAATAACCACCCAACAAACACCCAAAAAGCCCCCAAAGAGGCCGCAAGAACGCCTCAGATTTCTCGAGCCCCGCCGGAACTCCGATTGCGAACAACTGTTTGCCAGGCAAGTGGTTACGACAGGCCCAGGCTCCTTAGTATGGCCAAATTTGTGGGAATTCCTCATTTCTCACCTCAACCTGCACGCCCGAACAGCCCGGAGCGGGCGGGTAAACCTCGCGCCCGCTGTGGCGGGGCTGGCTTGCCCAGCCGTGCATCGGCGCACTATCCAGCATTATGGGTGCACATCATGTTCAATCCGTGTCAATATTGCCTTTGCGTTCCTTACGCGGGATAATATAAGTCAGCTTGGGGGACCTATCTCAGAGGGAGACAGGGCTATGAAACTTTGGGTTTCATGGACTTGGGCGGGGATCCTGTCAGTTGCCTTGCTTGGGTGTAGTTGGTCCCCACGGGACCTCGCGCTTCACAACGCGACCGTTGATGAGCTTCTCAAGAAGCACGGGGCGAAGGATGAGTAGTGAGAAGACGCGGGGCATTTGGGGCCAAGTTATAGTTGCCGTGCTCGTGCTCGGCCTCGCAGCAACAATAGGCCTGCTGGTCGCCGCGTGGCTCATAAAGCCGGAGCACGTGCTGGAAGCCGCCGGGCGCGGCGATGTCCAGGTTCTAAGATTGCTGCTGACGCTCCGCCCGGACCTTCTGAACGTCAAAGATATGTTCGGTTACACGCCCCTACACGAGGCTGCTCTAGCAGGTCACAGGGACATGGCCAAACTGCTGGTAGCAAAGGGGGCCGATCTGAGTGCGAGGGACGGCCGCGAACTCACGGTACTGCATGTGGCGACCAGACAGGGCCATAAGGACGTGGCCGAAGTGCTTCTGGCGGGGGGTGCCAATGTCGAGGCCAAAGATGCCGAAGGTTTGACGGCTCTACACTACACGGCCTCAGGAGGGCCGAAGGAGCTCGCCGAACTGTTGCTGGCCTATGGTGCTGATGTAGATGCTCGGGATATATACGGTGGCACGGCCCTGCACTCGGCAGCGTTCTGGGGCCACGAGGAAGCGGCCGAATTGCTGCTTTCACAGGGGGCTGATGTGAACGCCAAGAACACCATGCTTGTCACGCCTCTGCACAAGGCGGCGTGGGGAGGCGATAGGGGCGTAGTCGAGGTGCTGATTGCCCGGCACGCCCACGTGAACGCGAAGGATACGCACGGCCGCACGGCACTGCATGAAGCGGCCTTCGAGGGCCACGAAGGTGTTGTGGAACTGCTGCTGGCAGCGGGGGCCGAGATCGACATATTTGCCGCATCGGCTCTTGGGAAGCTGGAGGTCCTAGCAGCGCATTTGGATAGAGACCAGAGTCTCGTGAATGCGCGCGCAATCAGCGATCTGACGCCCCTCCACGTAGCGGCGCGAGTTGGCCAGCAGGGCGCAGCCGAATTGTTGCTCGCGCGCGGTGCCGACGTGGATGCCAGGAATGGCCAAGACCAGACCCCCCTGTATTGGGCTGCATGGTGGGGCCACAAGGAGGTGGTCGAAATCCTGCTGGCCAAGGGCGCCGATGTGAACGCCGGGGACGCATATGGTGCGACGCCCCTGCACCTGGCGGCTGCCACGGGCCACCAGGAGGCAGCGGGATTGCTCGTGGGGAATGGTGCCGACGTCAACGCCAGGAACAGCCTTCGTGAGACGCCCCTACACAAGGCAGCCCAGTGGGGCCATGATGAGGTGGCCGACGTCCTGTTGGCCAGCGGTGCCGAGGTGAGCCCCAGCGATGTTGACGGCAACACACCCCTGGACATCGCCGAGGGCAGGGAAGACACCGATCTCGTGGAACTGCTCAAGAAGCACGGGGCGAAAGAGTAGCCTGTCGGGCAAGAGCATTCTGAACGCCAGGGAGGCCCGCACTTCCGGCGAACCGGAGGCACGAGCGCAGGGCCAGAGGCGCGTCGAGGCTTGCGCCGCGCTGCCGGCAGGAGTATATTCACGGAATGTCGCCCAAGATGATCGCGGGCGAGAGTCCACCTGGGAAACGTCGGAGGAACGCAAATGCCGTACGATCTCGGCTCTCGAAAGCACCTGTTCATTGACGATCGGTTGATCGCCGAGCGGCGCGCCATCGAACGCGTGGTCAACCGGCCGCGCCTGGCCGGCTGCGTGCTCGAACCGGGCCCGGAGGGCACCTACAACGATGCCTACGTGGGTCCCTTCGGATGCGTCCTTGACGACGATGGGGTCGCGAAGATATGGGCGGAGGGCCGCTCGGCGGCGCTGCTTTCCGGTACTGAGAAGGAGATCGAGCGCGGCCGTCCGCTCGGCTATCTCACCTCTAACGACGGAATTAGCTGGGAAGCGCCGAACCTTGGGCTCATCGAATGGGGCGGCTCGGAAGACAACAACATCGTCTGCCGCGACCCGGGCA
>SDBU01010507.1_pt1 | contig 10266 bp, 25 predicted proteins | sample 2277071 | NCBI WGS metagenome assembly SDBU01 (sample SAMN10397929, study PRJNA504765) | marine sediment metagenome | isolation source: marine sediment core GS08_GC12, 126 cmbsf | place: Arctic Ocean: Gakkel Ridge, Loki's castle | collected 2008 | reverse complement strand
TAATGTTATCCCACTCGCGGGAACCGGATCACTTGCCTCTACGACAGCCGGGACGCGGTTGCCACTATTATCGTTTGAAAAAAATTCACCTACCATTATGTTTCTCCTATAATTTTCTTATTTTAGTAATACAACCCTGTGGAATAGCAGTTACATCCCGGTCGCTAAATCTACCTACTTGTATTGTATGAGACAGCCGTAAACATTTTTTATCCTGGTTCAAGAAATACCCTACACATTTACACTTAGGTATAGGAAAATTACTGGCTAACGCTTTAGTGTGCCATGAACATGTACTAAATATGTCTTCCCATTCAACTTCGATGACCTGATCCGGTTTGAGTTTCATGTTCCCCCGGTTATCGCACTGTCTATAATCGCTTGTTGGACCCGACCTTGGTGTTTCCTATCAACCATTATATCTAAGATCTTCTTACACTTGACCGGGTTCATGGTATTCATCGCTCACTTAATGAACTCTGTACGAGGGATGTTCTGTTGGTTCTTCGGGAAACTGTCGTAGATCTGGGCAATTTGCTGACGGTTCATGACACCCTCACACTAATACTCTTCTCTGCAAGTACGATGTATTTCTTACCATCAACTTCCAGTTCATCATCGTTCCAACTTGGTAATACTACAACATCTCCTTCTGTAAGGCGATCCACCTCAGGACCAATAAATCGCACTATGCCGAACTTGGGACTTGATGCGGGGCGATCTGGTAGGATAATCCCGCCTGGTGTCTTGTCGGATTCTTTTATTGGTTGAATTATCACATTGTCTTGTAGGGCTTCAATCATGTCTTTTCCTTTCTAACGTGGGGTTAAATATCCGGGGTAAGCATGGCCCAGGGTTTCGACAAGATCGCGTTTCCTGTCCGGTTTCCGGCGATTACTGGCTAACCGTGCCGTTGAACTCAGGTCTGGGCTGCTTACCAGTATAAATATTCCTGTGGACAGAAAAACACTGTCCTCACTATACCGGCAAAATTAGAAGTAATTATCGGTTTTTGGGAGAATAATCTGAAAAATATTTTATTTTTTCTTGGGTGGGGTCCCATTATACGCTAAGTACCTATCACGGCTGTGGTTATGTGTTAAGTGATTATCTAACACCGGATTTGGGGTGGTGGGGTCGAGTAGGAAGGGACGACCAGGGACTCCACGCCCGATAACGAAGGGTCGGGACGGGGGGCATTGAGAAGGTTCGACCATCGCATACGCATAGCATCCGATAAAAGAATATCAACAAAAATAAAAGATTTAACTTGCACTTGTGCCTTGTGTGTGCTATACTATACATAGTCAATAGAGTTAAACTAAAAGGATATGATATGAGTTATGATGTAAAAATCCAGTTATGCGATGATGATAGTGTCATTACACAAATCGAAATAGAAGTAAAAGACATAGAACACGGGGAACAATTGATTGCTGTTCTTTCGGCAAGTCTCAATGATTGTTTTCTTGAGTAATAATAATCACATCACACACCACACCACACAACAGCCGACAGGTTAGACAATAGCTTGTCGGCTGTCTTCTTATCCAGACCAGACGAATCAGACGAATCAGGTTGGCTGTTGGTTGGATGTGTCGAGAGCGTTGTTCTTAGAATCAGTACAGCTTATACTGTTATTAGTACAGTTTACGTCTGGATACAATCAACCTACCTGGACACAGTACCCCTAATATCAGTCTAATAACAGCGATTGTCTATGTACGTCTGGATAGAAAAAGCGTACATAGACGCGGATAAACCCTTATAACATATAGAGTTATAGCAGTTTTAGACGTTTATGTCTGGATAGACATAATAAAACTATCTATATACATATCTTACTTACATACCTATGCTACCTATATACTCTCTATATTTTACTAAGGATAGTTTTAGTAATGTATATAGACATATAGACCATAATCAGCCATAACTACAATACATATAACAGTTTAGCTACGTCTGGATACAACAAATCTACATAGACATACATAGACGCAACAGCGTTATTAAATCAGTATAGCCTATTCTGTGTCTATGTAGAAATATCTATATAGACCGATTTAACACTTGACAACCGATACCGAATATGCTATAATAGACATTATGGATATAATGAATTACAGAAAAGCCAACAAAGACGATATTAAATGCCCTGAATGTAAATATCACGAACCGCCTAACTGGTATCAAAAACGCATACGCTGTATGCTTTATAAATATAATTATAGTATTGGATACGCTGTCGGTAAAAATATGACTTGTAATAATGCCAGAAAACAAGGAGATATGGTATGACAATTATACAAACCGTTAAATTCTGCACCAAATGCGGAAACCTTAAACCCTTATCTGAATTCTACAAAGACAAGCGAAATACAGACGGCTTAAAATCACAGTGTAAAACCTGTCATAATAGTTATAAACCGTTATGGCGGGCGAAAAAGAAAATAAAATAGTACTTGCAATACCCTGCGTTGTGTGTTATACTTTAGGTATGACAACAGCATTACTAACAATCTGTTTGCTATACTTGTTGGCATTACGCCATACTGATAGGACACAACGTATCGACAAGCGTATTGTCTGGTTACGACAGGATATTGGATGTTACTTATTGGAGATATGATGATAAAACGACTATGCGACAATATCGGTTTCGAGTACAGTATCGTGATTTTAATAGTATGGGCTTATTTAACTACGTTATAGGGGGATTGATTATGGACAGCAATAACAGAGTGGATAACCAGACCAGCAGCCAGCCGGCATAAGACCAGTTTTGCCCGATAGTGGGCGTTGAAAGTGAGGATATGATATGAGACAGATAGGTTCACAAATAAGAGATGATATTGAGGACACAGAATATACTCTTGATGTTATCGAAGGGGATGAAATAACTGGGCATAATGCGTTATTGATAAACGCACAAGGAAAATTAGAGCTATGGACAGAAAATGACGATTACGCCGGATATGTAATTGTAATTGACCGTATTGGATATGAGTTTGTGAGAGACAACAGATGAAAGCTATGAAAAAGAACCGACTCCGACAATTAGTACAATGGGGCTATATCACACAACCACAAGCGAATGAGCAGTATCGACAATACCTGCGACTGTTCAAACGAGTTAATGGAAAGTGAGGATAAAATGCTATACAGAATCCAAACAGAAAACAAACACAGAAAGTTTATTGAGCAATTAGTATCCGAGCATTTTGCAGGATTTTCAATGTACACACAAACCGGATATTGGCAAGGCAAACGCGAAAAGTCTTTATGTGTTGAAATTGTGTCTGATAGTCCGGCAGCAGCGTTAAAAATCAATATGATATGCAAAGCGATTTGTGGATATAACAAGCAGGATTGTGTGCTGGTGCAAACCATACCAGCAGAAATAAAATTTATTGGTATTAGTGGAAGGATAGAACAATGAGAAAACCAGAACAGAACGAACAGAATCAACAGCGTTGTGGATATTGTGGTCGGATAGTCGGCTGTGATTATCGTGGTCGAAAGCATAAGTGCGGTTGTGGACAGGGAAAGTGAGGATAATATGAAAGCAATAACATATTGTGATTTTAATCAGGTCGAGCGTTTAGATATAATGAGCAAACATCGCACACTACAAACAGCACGTCGGCAGTTTAAGAGAATTGCACGGATATATCACGGAATATACGGTTGGCGGGTTTGGACTGTCGCCAGTAATGGAAAAATAATCTGCGATACACAATAATCATATCCCTTATCACTTCACCAAAGGCCGGACAGCGTAGTCAATCGTTCGGCCTTTCATTCTTTGGTGATATTGGTAACAGTGGTCGGAGTTTGTCCAGCACAGAGGACGTGAGGACTTTTAATTTATTGATATTCTTTGATTTTAGCAGGTTTTAGACTTGACACGGTATTTCGGTTATGATATAATAGGTATTATGAGAATAGTTTACTTAACAGTTTTGGTATGTATCGCATTAGTTTTCACTGGTTTTAATCGGAGAATGTAAAATGGTAACGAAAAAAGATTTCAAGGCGATTGCGGAGATTATTAGGAAACACACGATACGTGCTGGACACCCCGACCCGTTTTTGGTTCGTACAGCAAAAGATATAGCACGTATTTATGCTACTAATCTTGCCGACTATTTCGCCACACAAAACCCACGTTTCGACCGGCAGAAATTTCTTAATGCTTGCGGATTGTAAGCGGAAAAGGTGAAGACAGAATGAAAACAGTAATCGTGAACGTCAATCTGGAATATGCTTTTGATGTAGAAACTGATGAACAGGCAGTATTACAGGCACAGGAAGTCGAATTGCCAAGTGAATATGTATCTGATAGTTTTCAGATAAGCACAATTTTAGACGGCAATCAGACAATAAATGGGAAAGTATCTAAAAATAATTAGTTTTTACTTGACACACCAAACACAATATGCTATAATAGTATTATGAAGATAGAGCAAACAACATTAACAATACAAGACATCACTGAACATCGTGAGTTTCTTCAAGACGAGCCGGACGAGCAGGTTGTCGATGATATGCTGGAGCGGTTTGCTATGACATTTGTGGAAAGTGGGGATTGAAAATGGTAGTATATGTAGCACGAAGTAAAAAAGAATTTGAGCGTGTCTGTTTTTTGCTTACTGAACTCAATATAAAATGGGAACATAAAGCTAACTGCGGTTGGAATATCGAAATATCACTCCCAATTAGTGAGAATGTATAATGACTAACTACGAAGCAGTATCTATTGCAGAAGGTTTCTGCGACTTCGAGCCGACAGAAGAACAGACAATCGAAGCGTGGCAACACTTAATCGATACTGGTCTTGCGTGGACATTACAAGGCTGGTTTGGTCGGAATGCACAGAGTTTAATCGAGCAGGGCGTTTGTACTGCTTCGGTGGGAGGTGTGATATGAACGATTTAGTAAAATGTTGTAATTGCAAATGGCAAGGAACAGAAGAAGATTTAACACAATTTGACGATATTGGTGGTGGTTATGGATGTCCGAATTGTAAAACAGATGAATTTTTAATGGATGTATAATAGGCCGATGAGCCGGAAAGGATGGCGGGAAATGGCGACAAGAACAGTATGCGATTATTGTGATAGAGAAATTAGAGAACCTTTTAGGGATTATCGTGGTGATTTGGATAGTCGCAATTTGGCAATTATTGAGATTAAGCCGATACTTCTGAATCAGACGACCCGCAAAATTAGTAATCCTGATTTATGCAGGGAATGTATCATCAAAGTGCTAAGAAACTAAACAGCACCATCACAGGTGCGGAAAGATGAGGTGGTTGGATGGGTTTTATACTTGGGTGTTTGACAATAATAATCATTGCTCTGTCCTTAGTTATAGGTGCATATCATGCGGGTAGGAGTGATTATCCTTTTGTCCATTGGTTGCTCGGTTTTTGTGCAGGTGTGGTTGCTATTGTCTTTATATTTCTGGGGTTTCTTTTTGACTAAACCCACAAGCGATGGCCAACTGCAATATCCGACTTGGGTTCGTGATTACCGGCTGGCCAGAGCTTATGAGTTTAGTATATAGAATACAGAGTAGGCAGGACAGGATGCGTGGTGCGTATGATGTTGGCCGTAAACTGGCTGTTAGGCCAGAGGTAGTGGAACAGATGCACGATGCACACGGTTTTGGCAATGATGAAGACCATCCATCGCCATATCAAGATATTGGTCGCGACATTAGGCGAAATGAATACGCTGGATGTGCCACAGCAGCAGACCTGCTCCGATGGTTCAAGGGCTTCGTCCCTGATTTACTCCGAGCAGGATGTGAAATTGTAGCATTGCAGGATGTAACGATAACGGCTGTCGGAAAATATCAGGTATTATTTACATTTAATACTTGACACGGGTTATTGAATATGGTATAATTAAGATAATGAAAGTGAGGTAAACTATGGGAATCATAGAAACAAAAATTAAAAACATATTTGAGCAATACCGAAAAGATGGCGACCTCTTGAAATTGGCGAAGGACATCGCTCATGTGGGCGATTACAGTGTAGGGAGCCAAACGACCGCAGCCATCATGTATGATGCTATCAGAACATATTGTCCGCCAACAGATTTCGAGTGTATCTACTATGATGGTGAGCATGGTGAATATCATCTGTTCGATTTTGACCCAAATGACATGAGTACAGAGTGTATTCTGGAAGCGGTTCGGTCGCGGTTACAACACGAAATTGGTGTCGAGCTTGATTACATCGACAAGGCGATGGAGAGCGTGTATTTACTTAATTCAAATACATTGGTAAAGGTGGTGATAGAATGAAACAATTAACAGACGCAGAATTAAAAGAAGTTGCCGTAAATTTACTCGACAAGCAGGGGCTTGAACAGTATGAACAGTTTATCACAGAACATGAGCAGAAGATGAAGCAAGACCCGCAAGCAAACGGCTTTCACAACACTCCGGTTGAGTGTGAGAATTTTGAATGTAGGAACTGCACAATGCACGATGTTGACCGCCAAGATATTGATTGTCCTTATATGGATGTGGTATGAGAGCACGAAACAAACGCAGCAACAAACTCGATAAACCATTACCAGAGATAGCACAGAGCTTCGCTGACCAATTCATCAGCAGCTACGGTATCGCTGATGCCGAACATATTGCTCTGCTGGTTTGGGAGAAGGTCGTGGCTTCGCGTAAGGGTTTAGAACGTAAGTATGGTAAGAGAAAGTAGAGGTGAAATATGTTTTCGGTGGAACAAAAAAGAGATATATCTAATAGTGTGCAACAGATTTTGCGGGATATTGGACATCCCGAATTACCTACATGTGAAATCAGTTTTATGCTTCACGTGGCTGGTAGATATAGTTGGTCTTGGGCAGATATTCAAAATAATGGTGCTGTGCTTAATCCATCTGTTAATCCCCATAATGAGGCACAGGCCGAAACAACACCAGCACAACCAGACCCAAAACCACTGGCTCAATATTTGACGGGATATATTGGTAAAGCAGTCGTTGCTGAACCTAATTTTTGGCGTGGACTAATTGAACAAGCACTCGATGCTTACGAGTCAACTGAAAATGTAACGGTTAAAATTGAGAGGAGCGGATGATGTTCAAAATAGGTGATGTCGTTAAAATCGGGAAATCAATAGATGATTCTAATCCTATTGATTCAGAACTCATCGGACAGGAAGTAACAATAATTAAAGTGAACAAGGATGAAGCACCAAGCATTACAGTGAAGTTTAAGCTTGGGAATATTGAAGCATTTTGGCCAGAAGAACTAAAGAAAGCGAAGTGATTAGATGTGGTATATCCCAGTAAGAGATACTACGCTTCACGAATTGATAAAAACATCACCCGTATCAGTTAATTTCGTTTCTGAAATAAACATATCTGGCATCACAGATGCTATAACAATAGGTGGGTTTTTGCCGAAAAATGACGGTCAGCCCAAAGCATGTATCGAGGTGTTAGATAGTTTGTCAAGACACCAAAAAATAGCTATCTTACTTCACGAAATAGGGCATGCAAAATGTAGTAAGGAGAAATGTAAATGCCGCTATGCTAATTCTGCGGAAGGTGAAATTCATGCTAATAAATATGCACTAAACTGGTTGCTGAAAAATAAACGCAAAAAGATACTAAGAATGGAGATGGGGCACATCGAAGATAATTCTGATAGAACAGATTATTATGGTGAAGCTGAAAAATATATTATGAAAACAAAATTGTGGCAGAAATGTTTGAAATATACAGGTAAATGAAAGCGAGGTAACAAATGCTATATAGAATCCAAATCGAACAACGATTCGACAAACAAAAAGCTGTAATCGAAGCCGTGAAGGAACTGACCAATGACTTCATAATCCTGACCGGCATGGCATACTTCAACGGCAGCCACAGGCCGTGTCAAATTATTGAGATTAACACTCCACATTACTTAGGTGATGCTGTTAAAATGTGTGTTGACAAACTTAAAAAAATTCTGAACACACCAGTAATATTGACAACACGGTCAGATGTACACCAGGTGCTCTACTGATGAAAAAACATTATCGCGGCGTTAGTTATACTCATGACAACTATATACAGGCACAGATAAAAGCAAATGGTCAAATGATGTACCTCGGTATATTCAAAACCGAGGAACTCGCTGCTAAGGCGTATGATGAAGCGGCAAAGAAACATCATGGTACTAAAGCCAAATTGAATTTTACAGACCGCTTAATAACAATCCGGCAGGAACAAATATATCGTCTATGTAGTCCAGATTTTTATAATCTGTCCTACAAAAATGCTGGTATATTATTAGGCGTTTGTGCCGCTACAATCTGCCGAGAGCTAAAGCGAATCAAAAAAAAGTGTCCATCATTATTTCCTTTATATCACAGGCCGAATAATATATCTATGTACGTGGCACTGGACATAAGTCTTTACTATCAACCCTGGATGGACGATAAGATAAGGATAAAATTCTGAGCTTGTGTGCTTAACGACCGATAAGTTTATTTTCATAAAATTCTCAGAAATAAATCTGGGAAACCGATAATTACTTCTAATCCTGACTCTCTTACAGAGGGGACAATAATTTGAATAAGATAAGTTTACTTGGTTCGATGTTGGGTATGGGCAAACGACTGATAACAGAAAAGCAGGAACAAATACTCAGAGCATGTCACCATGATTTCGATGGCCTGAGCCAAGCAGACGCAGCAGAGAAACTGAGCATTAGCCAATCTGCAATATCGGACGCGTTAAAGCATATTGAAAAAATTCTGCCTCAGATGTTTCCTTTACTCACAAAAGTAGAAGCTGAACGATACCATTTGTATATGGTTGAGGGTTGGTCTGTCGAAGATATTTCAGAATATTTTGGACTGACCCCTGACTCAATTTATAAAGCTCTTCAACGAGCGAAAGACAAAGGCATGTTTTTTACGGAAGCAAAAAGCAGGGTGTTGTCGTATAGTCCTGAGATGGATAACAATGTTATACATAAATTTTAACCTGGTTGGCCCGAATCCTCATCTTGTGACCACGCCAACAATAGGAACGGGATAGAAAGGCGTTAGGGCCAGCCACTATTTTCGGGAGAATGAGTATGATGCACGATAGTGGTGAACGCAAAACAAATGAAACCGGAGCACAAACAGACCCATCACACACAAATGCAGCGATGGAATTACTATCACCGTATTCACTGTGGCAATTATCGACATGGCTCGGCAAAGGTGCTGAAAAATATGCTCCGCGTAATTGGGAAAAAGGTATTCCATTTAGTGTTTGTGTTGGTAAGCTACAACGCCATCTTGCAGAGTATATGATGGGTAAAACAGACGAACCTCATTTGGACGCTGTTGGTTTTTGGTGGCATGCGTTGACACATTATGAGAAAATGATCGAGCTTGGCAAGTTACCAGTATCGCTCAATGACTTGCCGCAGTATGAAAAGAAGTTTGTCTGTCTCGCGGGGTGGGTGATAGGACACAATGGCAACGGATGGTATGTAGATAGTCCAAACCTTGTTGGCTATTTGTGGAAAGATTCTACCGTTCATACTACCAGCACAGGGTATGTGTTGTTTGAAAAATTATTTGGGCGTAAACCCCGATGTGGCGAAGCCCCTGGCTACTGGCCAACGAAAGAAGCCGCAGAGGATGCTTTGCAACAGTATTTAGCGAAGGAGAAAGTATGAGAACTGCTTTAATCATAGGATTGATTCTGGTGTACATTGTGCTCGGAATTGTTGACCTAAAAAATCAGAACATATCAACCGGCGTATCAGCGTTTTTATTGGCGGCAGTAAATGGTTTGTTATTCTTTGCGGGGGGTAAAACATGATAAAAACCATAATGCTTGACGTTGATGGTGTTCTTGCTAATTTCCGCAAAGGCATCCACGAAGCTTTTAATAAGCCTTATGATTATCCCATGTTATCTAAAAAGTGGACATTCTGGGATGATTGGCCTGATGTGACATTTAAGATGGTGAATGCTGTTTGTACAACTGAATTTTGGGCGAAGTTAAATTGGATGCACGATGGACATAACATATTTAGAACTATTATTGATAAGTTCAGTGCAGGTCAAATTTATTTACTCACTACACCGATGCCTAACATTAAATCAGCTACTGGTAAAATGTTATGGGTGCGTAATCAAATGACAGCATATTACAAACGCACCATCATCACTCAAGCTCCGAAACATCTATTAGCTCGACCTGATACTTTACTCATTGATGATAAAGATGAGAATAT
>SDBU01010505.1_pt1 | contig 10268 bp, 10 predicted proteins | sample 2277071 | NCBI WGS metagenome assembly SDBU01 (sample SAMN10397929, study PRJNA504765) | marine sediment metagenome | isolation source: marine sediment core GS08_GC12, 126 cmbsf | place: Arctic Ocean: Gakkel Ridge, Loki's castle | collected 2008 | reverse complement strand
TGCCAGCAGGCATAACTGACGGTTACAATGGCTGGCTGGGCGTTTATTGTCTGGCGGAGTTCGTCCTCCGGACCCTCAAAGCACAGTTTGGACAGAGGAAAGCCCAGGGCCCGGTCAGCCTGTTCAAAGATGTCTCTAGCTGAGTCAAAGCTGTCATAGAGGTCGCGCCCCATGCCTACCCGCTGCGAACCCTGCCCGGGAAAGACATAGGCCGCCTTCGTTAATTCAGCCATTGCCGACCTCCATTGGCGAAATCGGTAAGACTAGTAATAACTTTCTCTTTAAAGACAAAAATGAAGATGCCTTCAACCCTGTTACCACTCATGGCTCATCAACCGGACTTCTTTTTGGGTCCTTCAGTCTCAATGATTTCCCTGCCGGCATAGGTGCCGCAGGTAGGGCAAACGTGGTGAGGCATCTTGGGACTGTGGCACTGAGGGCAGTAGTCTAGGCGGGGACTGCTTAAGCTAAAGTGACTACGCCTTTTGCCTCGTCGTGCCTTGGCAATTTTTCGCTTCGGTAAAGCTCCCATAATCTAATTGTTCCTTTACGCTTATTTACCAAATCAAAGTAATTTGCTTAGTTCAGACCAGCGAGGGTCAATTTCCTGTTTCGGGCAATTGCAGGCTCCCTGGTTGAGATTGTGACCGCATTTCAGGCACAGACCGTCGCAATCTTCACGGCAGAGCGGTTTCATCGGGGTAGCCAGCAGTGAGTATTGGCGAATCGCTTCGGTTAAATCAATCACATGATGCTCATCAATGTTAAAAGAACTGGCCTCCTCGGGTGAGGGTAATGGAGTCCCGCTGAGCACGTCTACAGTTGGAGTATATTCCTCTTCAATATTTAAAGTTGCCGGATTACTAAACGAACTCAAACAGCGGCTGCAGGTAAGGTTAACCTCGGTGTGCAGTAACCCTTTAACCAGGATACCTCTGGGGGTGCGAAATAGTCTGACCTCACCCTGAACCAGCCTGTCATTACCATCACCGGCAATATCAATCGTCTCATTTATCTTGTAGTTCCGTACCGTACCGATTGTTTCTTTAAGTAACTGGGACACATTTATCTGCATGGTACCCCCTCCCCTCCACCACGTACAATCTATTTATTATAAGCCGAACCGCATACTTACCGCAAGGTTGGGAGGGAGAGGCTGTCTCACCTCATTAACTGCTACAATATCTGTTCAATAATTTCGGCGGCGTCCTGGACAAGCCCGGTGCAGAGAGTGTCACGCAGTTTCTTCTCCCTGACCATATTTATTCCTTCCGGAGTGCTTAAATCGTAGCCCAGTAATTCCCGGCATATAATTGATCCGTTACGGGCTTTAAACTTGTCCACGAACTCGCGTACCAGGCTATAAGTTTTTTCCCGTGACTGCCTGTCTTCAGCTATTGACCGGCTGTGTTTAAGTCCGATGGCCATGAAGGCGCCAGTTACCACCCCGCAGGTTTCCCCCATGTGCCCCATGCCACCCCCGAAAGCCCCGCCAATCTTCAGGGCGGTTTCACGATTCAGTCCCAGTTGCGTGGCATAAGTTGAAAACACTGCCTGGGAACAACTGAAGCCATCTTTGAAACAGGAAACCGCCAGTTCAACTCTATTCATAGTTCAGGCTTTCCTCTCCGTTACGCTCGGTTGTTATAATTACTTCTTCAGCTTCTCAGTTAGCATCGGCACTACCTGGAACAGGTCGCCAACGATGCCATAGGTGGCTATTTCAAAGATGGGGGCGTGGGGGTCACTGTTGATGGCGACAATGATTTCGGAGGTCTGCATGCCAGCCATATGCTGGACCGACCCGGAGACACCGCAGGCAACATAGAGCTTGGGGCAGACCGTCTTTCCCGTCTGACCCACCTGATGGGAGTACGGAATCCACCCCTCGTCCACCGGGGGGCGGGACGAGCCTACGGCGGCGCCCATAACTGCCGCCAGGTCTTCTATCAGCTTGAAATTCTCGGGTTTGCCCAGTCCTCTGCCACCAGAGACGATGATATCAGCATCTTCAATTTTAATCTTTTCGGTAAGGTCTTCAACGAAATTGAGCAGCTTGGTTCTTGAGGTGATACGCTCACGAGCAAAGTCCAGCTTTATTATATTTTCCTTTCGGCTCTTATCTGGTTCGTTCTTCTTCAAGACCCGGGGACGGACGGTTGACATCTGCGGTCGTCTTGTTTGGCAGATAATGGTTGCCATGATGTTGCCACCAAAGGTGGGGCGGGTCTGCCGGAGCAGCCTGTTCTCGGTATCAATATCAAGCCCGGTGCAATCAGCGGTGAGTCCTGTCTTCAAGGTAGCCGCCACCCGTGGAATAAAGGCACGTCCCAGTGCGGTCGCCCCGGCAAGAACAATTTCCGGCTTGTGTTTCTGAATCAGCTCAACGAGTTGCTGGGCATATAAGTCCTCCTGATTATCCGCCAGTTCTGGACAATCTACCAGATATACTTTGTCGGCACCGTAGGCAGCCAGCGTGTTAACTTCAGCAACATCATGACCAAAACACACCGCACTTAGTTCAGTTTTAAGGGTATCCGCCAGTTCTCTCCCCTTGGACAATAGCTCATAGGCAACGCCCTTTAATTTGCCGTTGCGCTGTTCAGCAAATACCCAGACTCCGCGGTAAGTGTCGTCGGTTGCTTCGGCTTCAGGTTCAGTCTCAATGGTTATTGCTTCAAAGGCACAGGCTTCCTGGCAGGCACCGCAAAACGTGCACCCTTCTTGTAACTTGACTTTATCATCTATAACTTCCAGCAGACCGAAGGGACAGACCGGTACGCATTCGCCACAGCCAGCACACTTATCAAGGTCAATTTGGATTCCCATACTTGCTCCGATTCTAGACTAAGCCAGCATCCTTCAGCTTGCCAATCAGGCATTCTGCCTGGCTTTTTAAGTCTCCCTGGAATATCTCACTGCGGTGGACTCTCTGCGGAAAGAATACTTGGATTACTCTGGTAGCGGAGCCAGCCAAACCGACCTTACTTTGGTCAACGCCGACTTCTTTTACCGTCCAGGCCGGGATAACCGCGCTTTTTGACTTCATAATACCGCGGAGCGACGGAAGACGCGGCATGTTAATCGCTTTTACCACCGTAATTACGGCGGGCAGGGGACTCTCAATAACTTCATACCCCTCCTCAATCATCCGCTGCACCCGCATATACCCGCTGGATATTTCCTCTATTTTACTGACATAGGCGATGAATGGAATTTCCAGCATCTCCGCCAGTTCCGGTCCCACCTGCCCGGTATCCCCGTCCAGTGTCTGCCGCCCGCAGATTACAATGTCATATTGCTCCAGTTTATTGATTGCTCTGGACAGGGTGTAGGCGGTAGCCAGGGTATCAGCTCCGGCAAAGGCACGGTCACTCAGTAGAATAGCTTCATCGGCACCTCGGGAAATGGCTTCCTTCAGTGCTTCTTCGGTCTGCGGTGGCCCCATGCTGATAGCAGTAACCTTGCCCCCGTGCTGTTCCTTGAGGCGTACTCCTTCCTCCAGAGCATAGGTATCAAACGGATTGATAATATTTTCAATTCCCTGTCTGATGAGGGTATTGGTCTGGGGGTCTATCTTAACTTCGGCGGTACCGGGAACCTGCTTCAGGCAGACGACGATATTCATTCTGTTCGTGCCCTTCTCTTCCTGAGCTCAATGGCAATGGTGTTTCTCAGCACCTCATTGGCGCCTTCAAATATCTGGGTGATTTTGGCATCGCGCATCATCTTCTCCAGCGGATAGTCCCTCATATAGCCGGCACCACCACAGACCTGTACGGCGTCAGTGGTGACTTTCATGGCAATATCTGAGGCAAAGACCTTGGCCATGGCGGATTCCTCAGAAAATTTCTTTGCTCCGCTGTCAATGGTTCTGGCGGCAGCATAGACCAGTGCTCTGGCAGCTTCCACCTGAGTAGCCATATCCGCCAGGATATTCTGGACTACCGGGAGGGAAATCAGAGGTTGCCCGAACTGGATACGCTGGCGAGTGTAGTCCACGGCAGCTTCCAGAGCACCCTGAGCAACTCCCAACGCCTGAGCCCCTATCCCCGGGCGCGATTTATCAAAGAGCTTCATCGTCAGGATGAACCCGGCGCCCTCTTTACCAATCAAATTCTCTTCAGGAATCAGGCAGTCCCGAAAGATTAGCTCCCTGGTTGCTGAAGCCCGAATGCCCATCTTCTTTTCCTTCTTGCCGAAGGAAAAGCCCGGCGTATCTTTTTCCACCAACAAAGCGCTGGCACCTCGAGCACCTTTGGTCTTATCAGTCAGGGCAATAACGGTGTATATCTCAGCTTCGCCACCGTTGGTGATGAATTGTTTGGTACCGTTAAGTGTGTAGCCGCCATCAACCTTTTCGGCAGTTGTCCTGATAGCACTGGCATCACTGCCCGCGGTTGGTTCAGTTAGTGCAAAAGCAGCCAGCTTCCTGCCACTGGCAATATCGGGGAGAAACTTTTGCTTCTGCGCTTCAGTCCCGTATTCCGTCAGGGTAAAGCAGCCCAGGGCAGTAGCCGCATAGCTGACGGCAACCGCACTGCAAATACGGCTCAATTCCTCTACAACCAGGCATAGTTCAAAACAGCCGCCGCCCAACCCATCATACTCTTCCGGGATAAAGACACGGAACATATCAGCATCAGCCAGGTCCTTCATTATTGTCCAGGGAAATTCATCTTTTTCGTCAAGTTCCGCCCGGACGGGCAGAACTCTTTCCTCGGCAATCCTTCTGGCCAAGCTCTTTATTGTTTTCTGCTCTTCAGTTAAGAAATACTCCAAAGGAATGCCCTCCCTTTTTTGCATTGGGTGATTTCTGGTGAGAACGTTTTGGAAATTGATTAACTTACAGCCAAAGACGAGTTACTAATTATAAGCAGAGCCACCCGCTTACTGTCAAGCTGGCCGCTAATAATGCGACTTGACACGACCTGTCACCGTGCTTATACTACAAATTGTCGAACGCGACGGAAGGGGGTGAACTCATTGGCAGCTAAAGCTTTTGTGCTAATTGAAACAGCTGTGGGTAGAAGTAAAGAGGTTGTTGTTGCTCTAAAAAAGCTAGAAGGGGTGAGCTCAGTAGATACGGTAACCGGACCCTATGATATTATCGCCATCGTGCAGGGGGGAACTCTGAATGATATTGGCGACCTGGTTACCGGTAAAATCCATCCTATTGCTGGTATTTCTAGAACGGTGACCTGCCTGGCAATATAGGCTACTCTTTTAGCCTCATCAATACTTCGTCCACAGTCTCCTCGGCAGTGGAAGCACCGGCAGTTATGCCTATGCGGTTTTTACCTTGAAGCCAGGAAGACTGAATTTCATCTGCCGTTTCAATGTGATATGTATTGGTAACTGCTGAGCACAGTTCAGCCAGGTGTTTAGTGTTAGCACTGTTTCGCCCACCGATAGCCAGCATTAAGTCAACCCTACTTGCCAGCTTGAGGGCAGCTGCCTGCCGTTCCCTGATGTCATGGCATATGGTATCAATAATCCGCAGTTCAGAGTCCCGGGTAAAGGCAGAATCAATGAACTTTTTTACAAATTCGTTAAAGTGAGCTGGTATCTGAGTCGTCTGGGATAGAATCCCCCAGCGCCGGGGTACGTGTTCAAGTAAGTCTACAAACTTCTCATCCGAGGTAGCTATTCCTTTGTGCTTAGTCCAGCCGAGAATACCCTTGACCTCAGGGTGGTCAGCATCGCCATAAATAACCACAAAGAAGCCGGAATCAGCTAGTCTTCTGGCTACAATCTGGGCACGGAGAACGAAGGGACAGGTGGTGCTGACGACGTTGATATGCCGGGCGCGAAGCTCTTCCTCCAATTGCGGGCTTACCCCGTGGGAGCTGGTGGCTACGGTATCTCCCTGGATATCATCTATATTTTCTACCACCTTAATCCCAATCTTGGCTAGCCTCTGCAGCACCTGCCGGTTATGCACCACTTCTCCCAGTGTTTCCACCCCACCCCTCTCCTGGGCAATCTTTTCCAGAGTATTAATGGCTCGCCTGACCCCGAAGCAAAATCCTATTTTATCGGCTTTTTCTACTTTCATGCTTTCTTCTTTTCATTCCGGAGTAATTACCCCGGTATTTTTTGGGGAGGAGCTCGGCAATGTGCTCCATTATGGAATCAGTTAGCTCGGTAAGTTCTACCTTTGTCAGTTTATCACTTGGCGGAGGTAGATGGAAAGGACGCCCAATGTTAACCGTTACCTGGGGACGCCGAAACCACCAGGTCATGCCCCTGATATTCTCCGTTCCGGAGATGCTTACCGGGAGAACCGGGGCACCGCTTCGCGAGGCGAGCAGTGCCATGCCAGAGAAAGCGGGCTGCAATTGGGCATCCTTGCTTCTCCGTCCCTCGGGGAAGGCAGCCAGGGCCAGCCCCTGTGCCAGTAACTGGTCTGCCCATTGGAATGCCCTGCGGTTTAGCTGCCTTTTTTTCACTGGGAAGGCACCTAATTTACGTAAAAGGTAGCCTACAAATCGGGGGCGAAACAGCTCCTCCTTGGCCATGAACATCACTCTTCGGTTAAGGCTGCCGCCAAGAATAAGTGGGTCAGCCAGATGAAGATGATTAGCTACAATCAGCAGGGGGCCTTGCTTCGGGACATTCTGTCTACCTCTGACCCGCCAGTTGGTCAGGAGAAGAAATAGCATTTTCACCGTTGCTCTGACAATATAGTGGAAGCAAGCCACCACTCGACTCCTCAGCAGGTATATCAGCATCTGTCAATTATAGCCTACCGATGAAATTAAAGACAAACGGGCGTAAAAGTCTAAACCGAATGTTAATGATTTGTTAATGCCCTTTAATTGACTCACAATGGAAATCGGTAAAAATTGTATCGCTGACTCAATGACTGCGGCGAGAGGCAACCTTCAAGGGTACTCGCAGCAAGCGGTTTACTGTGAATATACTCCGTCGGTGAAATTACCGTTTCCCGCACAGAAACAGGCGGATAGCACGCTCGGCGGTATCGGTGATTAGTCTTTCCGCTTCTGCCATGGACTGGCTGAGGCTTATGGGGCCAGGCGCAATGCTGAGCACGGCGTCTATTCCGTGCTCGTAGACCACATGGTAATCATCCAATATCTCCCCGGCGATGGCGATAACCGGTAAGCCAAATTCCTTAGCTTTCTTGGCGACACCGGTCGGCACCTTGCCATGCGCCGTCTGGCTATCAAGCCTGCCCTCACCGGTAAAAACGAGGTCGGCATCTTTCAGGTGCTCAACGAGGTTGGTTGCCTGGATGACAATATCTATGCCGGGTATTACTTTAGCCTTGAGGAAGACGATGAGGCCAGCGCCCAGTCCCCCGGCGGCACCTGCCCCGGGCATATCCTTTACCCTGATGCCGAGGTCTCTCTGGATAACATCAGCGTAGTGAGACAGCGCCGTGTCCAGTTGAGCAACCATTTCTGGAGTAGCCCCCTTCTGGGGTCCGTAGACAGCGGATGCCCCCTGGGTACCACAAAGGGGATTGGTAACATCAGAGGCAATAAGGACTTCACAGTCAGCCAATCGGGAGTCCAGATTGGTGACATCAATACGCTCCAGATTGGCCAGCGCCGCCCCGCCAAAGGGAAGGTCGGCTCCTGTGGAATCCAGCAATCTGGCACCCAGGGCTTGAGCCATCCCGGCACCGCCGTCGTTGGTGGCACTCCCACCGATACCGATAATCAGCTTCCGGCAGCCACTCTCAAGTGCGGTCAGAATCAGCTCTCCGGTGCCACAGGTGGTGGTTAATAATGGGTTGCGCTTATCCGTTGGAACCAGGGGCAGACCGGAAGCAGCTGCCATCTCAATGACACCGGTGGCCTTGTCACTCAGCAGTCCCCAGTGGGCGAGGATACGTCCCCCCAGCGGGTCAGTTACCTCGGTGGTCATTAATTTTCCCCCGGTGGCATCAACCAGAGCCTGCACCGTTCCCTCACCGCCATCAGCCATTGGCTTTATCGTGGTCAGCGCGTCGGGGACCACACGTTTGATTCCTTTATCAATCGCCCGGGCAACCTGGAGGGCGGAGAGGTTTCCCTTGAAGCCATCTGGGGCAATAACAATCTTCACAGTATCACTTCCTTATATAAAAGTCGCTTTGGGAAAAAGATAACCTTTACCCAGCACCGGCTGGAAACTTTATTCATAATAGATAGGCTGAGTTTACCCTCAGTGATTACTTTTGGCTGCCTGGTAGGCTTCATCAAGTAGTTTAACAATCTCAGAGACACGAACCGGAAACTTATTCTGGCTTACCCCGGAAGTAAGTTGCATAACACAGGCCGGGCAGCTTGATACCAGTATGTCAGCGCCTGTCTTTTCCACATTGCCCATTTTCCGCTGGCGTACCTTCATGGACAGGTCATAATGGGTGAAGGCATAGCTTCCGGCGGCGCCACAGCACATATCCGATTCAGGCAGTTCAATAAAGTCCACTCCTGGAATACTCTTTAATATGGTGCGTGGCGGCGCTTTTATTTTCTGATAGTGACTCAGATGGCACGGGTCATGGAAGGTAACCTTTTTCTTGATAGTGCCCATTCCATCAGTGACCAGCCCGATATCAATGAGGAACTCGCTGATATCCCTCACCCTGGCAGAATAATCTTTGGCTTTCTCCGCCCATTCCGGGTCATCGGCCAGAAGCTTGACATAATCTTTCAAGAAGGAGCTACAGCTGGCGCAGGGAGTGACAATAGCGTCCACGCCCAATTTCTGGGTAAGGTCAATATTGGTGCGGGCAAAGTTTTTGGCAGAGGTCATGTCCCCATACCCGGTGGCGGGTAATCCACAGCAGATAAAGTCGGGTATGATAACATCAACCTGGTGCTTGTTCAGCACCCGTATCGTAGCTGCGGCCACGTCAGGAGCAAGGTTGGGGGCATGACAGCCGACAAAATAAGCTACCTTGGCCTTGGGCTTTTCAATCTTTTTAATCTGACTGCGGAGAGCCTCTACTCCTCCACTGGAAGGCACTTTGGGTACTATAACCTCGGCTTTACCGAAATCTCCTATTATCTTGGTTATTCCGGTCTTTCTGCTTAGTGTGCGCAAACCGGTTACATCCGCCAGCCTTAGAAACCTCGTCGCTTTGTGTAAAAGGGACGGATTTGGCAATAGCTTTTGGAAGAGTATCTTTTGTATCCAGGGCTGTCTCTGCCGTTTGAGCAGTTCCCCTCTGGTACTAAAGATGATGTCCGCTGTCGTCACACCACCGGGGCAGTCGTCAACACAGGCATTGCAGGTCAGGCAGTTGAACACGGGGTCTTTAATCTCACTGATATCCAGTTCTTCGTCAAGCAAGGCGGCATTAATCAGGGCAATGCGTCCCCTGGCTGCCGTCCATTCTATGCCGGTAACTTTATAGATAGGGCAATGGGCGAGGCAAAATCCGCATTTGTTGCACCGCTGTAAAGCTGCTTCCAGTTCTTTTGATACTGCTGGCATCTCTGCTATACACCTCCCATCACTCTGCCCGGGTTGAGAATATTGTTGGGGTCAAATTCTGCTTTCAGTCGTTTCATCAGCGGGTAATCGTTTCGTTGCGGCAAGCCGTCAATACTCTTTCTAACCTCAAGAGGGGCAACTTCAATGATGAAGTATCCTCCCAGACCTTCTGCGGCTTTTCTCAAATCATCCGTGATACGGGCTACATCAGCATTACCCGCTGCAATATAGGGATAGAGGATACCGTTGCCACCGTGTGCCGTAATGCCGATTTCCACGCCGTGTTTGTCACCAACTTCCTTTACTGCGGTAAACATATCCCCCAATTTGCTGATAGGTACGGAAGCTTTCCCCTGAACGGTTGATGACTCGGCGCTTAGAATTGACTGGTGTACACCCCGATAAGCGCTCCAGGCACTGGCCCTCTTCTCGCTCTCAATGGTGACAATATTACTTGCCTGGTTCTCGCTGGCGATGGTGCTAATGTCTTTTACATGCCGGGCAACTGTCTCGCTGTCTCCCTCAACATTAACTATCAGCAATACCTCACCTTTCTCCAGGCGTGAGCCAATTTTCAAATTGCGGCCAGCTATTCCGTCTATCAGTTCAATCGAATTGGGCGTCAGGACTGAATTAAGGAGCTGGTTTACTACCCGGAAGGCATCTTCAGGTTTGGCGAAGGTTAGCCGGAGGCTCTTTTTGACTTCAGGCAGGGGGAACAGTCGCAGGACGGCTTCAGTAATAACCCCGAGGGTTCCTCCCGAACCGATGAACATCTTGCACAGGTCCAGCCCGGCAACGTTTTTCATTGTTTT
>SDBU01010504.1_pt1 | contig 10268 bp, 6 predicted proteins | sample 2277071 | NCBI WGS metagenome assembly SDBU01 (sample SAMN10397929, study PRJNA504765) | marine sediment metagenome | isolation source: marine sediment core GS08_GC12, 126 cmbsf | place: Arctic Ocean: Gakkel Ridge, Loki's castle | collected 2008 | reverse complement strand
GATCGGGAATGTCGGCTCCAACAGCGCCAGAGCACGGACGATCGCTTCATGGGAAGCCACGTCGGCCCGCGTCAGCGGCGAGCCGTCGGCCTTGGCGGTGACGTCAACGTCCTCGGCCCTCACGGCCAGGATGGCCTGCCCCCCCTGGTGGGCGATCCGTCGGGCGCTGTCCAGCAGAGCAGTCAGTACGGCCGCATCCATGGGGGCGACGCCTTTCGGTTCAACACGGCGGTTGGCCCTAGACCTCTGTCCACCCAACACTGACGGGTGCCATGGCCACGCTTGCGTGGCCATGCCGGACGACAATTCCCTGCGAACATGCCCACGCAAGCGTGGGCATGGCACCACATAGAGTTGCCGAGACAGCGCCCTAGGCCGTGCCTATGAAGCCTTCCTTCTCCAGGTGCAGCAGGATCGACTGCACGCACTCTTCGGGGGCCAGGTCGGTGGTGTCGAAGGCCATGTCGGCGTCTTCGGGCACCTCGTACGGGTCGGAGATGCCGGTGAACTCCTTGATGATCCCCGCGCGGGCCTTGGCGTACAGCCCCTTGCGGTCGCGCTGCTCACACGTGGCCACCGGCGTGGACACGTGCACCAGGATATACCCGCCGACCGAGGCGATCATCTCCCGCACGTCCGCCCGGATGGCCTTGTACGGGGCGATGGGGGCGCAGATGGCGATGCCGCCGTTCTTGGTGATCTCCGAGGCGACCCACCCGATCCGGCGGATGTTCAAGTCGCGGTGTTCCTTCGAGAAGCCCAGCTCCGAGGAGAGGTTCTTCCGCACCAGGTCCCCGTCCAGCAGCGTGATCGGCCGCCCGCCGATTTCCATCAGCTTGCTCATCAGCACGTTGGCCAGCGTGGACTTGCCCGAGCTCGGCAGGCCGGAGAAGAACACCGTAAAGCCCTGGCTACTTCGGGGCGGGTAGGAGCGGCGAAGCTCGGTGACCACGTCGGGGAAGCTGAACCACGCGGGGATCTCCCGCCCGTCGGACAGACGGTCGCGTAACTCCGTTCCGGAAAGCGACTTGGACTTCATCCCGTCGGGCACTTCATCGATGGGCACGTACTTGTCGGTGTCGGGCAGGTAGACCATCATCTTGAACGGCACCATCTGGATACCCAGCTCGTCCTGGTACTCGGTGAGCATTTCCTGGGCGTCGTACGGGCCGTAGAACGGGTTCCCCGCCGAGTCGCTGCCGGGGCCGGCATGGTCACGACCCACGATGAAGTGCGTGCAGCCGTAGTTCTTGCGGATGATCGCGTGCCACACGGCCTCTCGCGGCCCGCCCATTCGCATCGCCAACGGCAGCAGGCTCAGCGTCGCCGTGCCGCGGGGGTAGTGCCCCTCGATGGCCTGGTAGCACCGCACGCGGGTGAAGTGGTCCACGTCGCCCGGCTTGGTCACCCCCACCACCGGGTGGATCAGCAAGCTGGCCTCCAACTCCCTGGCCGCCCGGAAGGTCAGCTCCTGGTGCGCCCGGTGCATGGGGTTGCGCGTCTGGAAGGCCACCACCCGGCGCCAGCCCATCGAGGCGAAGTGCTGCCGCACCTGCGCGGGGGTCTGGCGGATGTCGCGGTAGTCGTAATGCCGCGGCATTTCCAGGGCCTCCACCGTCCCGCCCACGTAGTACGGGTGCGTGTTCTGCAGCAACTGCCCCACGCCGGGGTGCTCGACGTTGGTGCTGCCGAAGACCTTCTCGGCCTCGGCGGTGAGGTCCGGCTGCCACACGTCTTTCACGTTCAGCACGGCCAGCATGACGCCCTCGGCGTCGCGCAGGGCCAACTTGCCGCCGGCGGCGAGGTCCTTGCCCAGTTCCTCGGGCACGTCCAGCATGATCGGCATCGGCCACAGCGTTCCGTCGGCCAGGCGCATCGACTCGCACACGCCGGCGTAATCGGCCTTGCCGAGAAAGCCGGTCAGCGGCGAGAAGCCGCCACAGCTCAGCAGCTCCAGGTCGCAAAGCTGCCGTCCGGTCAGATCCCACGAGGGCCAGTCCCGCGACTGGGCTTTCAGTTCTGCCGCTCGTTCGGGCGTGGCCAGCAAATTCACCAGCGCGCCGCCGTGAGGTGCAATCAAGTGCGTTTCCACAGTTCCGTTGTCCTTTCATCCAGCCACAAGTTGCGGTTTGCGGGGGCCGGCGAGCTCCGCGGACCCACCGACAGACCGGGCACCATAAAGCGCCACAGGCCTGCTGGCAATAGGGCAGGCAGGGCTTTTCGCCGCGCGACCCTCCCCCCCCGCCGGCCGGGGTGATCGGGCGACGAGGCCAGACGGTTCCCACGGGCCCGGCTTTGGGGTATTCTATGCCCGCGTCGCCGGGGGAGCGTGGGATCTCGCCCAAGGGTGTCCCCGCGTGTGCGGAGGCAGACCCGGTAGGGCGTAAGTGATTATCGATTGTACGATTAACACGTGACGGGCCAACCGGGCTTTCTCAAGGAGCGCAGGCGTGGGCAGCGAGCTGCTGAAGAAGATCGAGGCCGGCAAAGCCCTCATCGGCGTGGTGGGCCTGGGGTACGTGGGGCTGCCGCTGGTGCGAGAGTTCGTCCGCGGCGGCATGCGGGTGCTGGGCTTCGACGTCGACGAGAAGAAGGTCCGCACCCTCATGGCCGGACGGAGCTACATCGAGCACATCCCCGCCAAGACGGTCCGCGAGATGCTCGCCGGGGAGCGCTTCGCCGCCACGGCCGACCTGAACAAGCTGTCCAAGCCCGACGTGATCCTCATCGCCGTGCCCACCCCCCTGACGAAGATGCGAGAGCCGGACATGAGCTACGTCGAGGCCACCGTAACGGCCATCGCCAAACGGCTGCGGAAGGGGCAGTTGATCGTGCTGGAGTCCACCACCTACCCCGGCACCTCCCGCGAGGTGGTCCTGCCGATCCTCGAGACCTCCGGGCTGAAACTCGGGCGAGACTTCTACCTGGCCTACTCCCCCGAGCGAGAGGACCCCGGCCGAAAGGACTACACCACCAAGACCATTCCCAAGGTCGTCGGCGCCGACGACGCCGCATCGCTCGCCGTCGCGGTGGCCACCTACAAGACCGCCCTGGACACCATCGTCCCGGTCAGCAGTTGCGCCGCCGCCGAGGCCAGCAAGATACTCGAGAACACCTACCGCTGCGTCAACATCGCCCTGGTCAACGAGTTGAAAACCCTCTTCGACCGCATGGGCATCGACGTGTGGGAGGTCGTCTCCGCCGCCGCCACCAAGCCGTTCGGCTTCCACGCCTTCTACCCCGGCCCCGGCCTGGGCGGGCACTGCATTCCCATCGACCCGTTCTACCTCAGTTGGAAGGCCAGGCAGTACGGCATCACCACCAAGTTCATCGAGCTGGCCGGGGAGGTCAACGTCGGCATGCCCGAGTGGGTCGTCCACAAGGTCATGATCGCCCTGAACGACAAGGGCAAGGCCCTCAAGGGCAGTAAGGTTCTCGTGCTCGGCCTGGCCTACAAGAAGGACGTCGACGACGTCCGCGAGAGCCCCTCGCTGACGCTCATCGAGTTGCTCGAGGCCCGCGGCGCCAAGGTGGACTACAACGACCCCCACGTGCCGCGAACCCACAGGATGAGAGAGCACGACCTCAAGAAGACCTCCGTTCCCCTCACGGCCGCGAAACTGGCCCGCTACGACGCCGTGCTCATCAGCACCGACCACACCGCCTACGACTACGACTTCATCGTCAAGCACGCCCAACTGGTCATCGACACCCGCAACGCCACCAAGGACGTCAAGCGGGGACGCAAGAAGATCGTCAAGGCGTGACGCCCCCGGCGATTACGCGGGCCAAGGCCCGCCGCTAAACTCACGCGTTGGGGTTCGAACGGAACGCGGGGCAAGCCCCGCCGCTAAACGCTCGCGCACCAGGTTCGAGTGTCACCCGGGCCCGTTCGAGTGTCACGCCTTGGGGTTCGAACGGAACGCGGGGCAAGCCCCGCCGCTAAACGCTCGCGCACCAGGTTCGAGTGTCACGCGGAGGTACTGGAATGTTTAGCGGGCCGGCTTGCCGGCCGTGTTCTCCCCCCCCGAACGATCCCCCATGCGTCCACACCTCCCGAGCTCGCACCCTCAACCCAAGCTCGCCTTGTACCCCCCCCGAACGATCCCCCATGCGTCCACACCTCCCGAGCTCGCACCCTCAACCCAGGTTCGCCTTGTACCAATCGATCGACCGCGCCAGGCCGTCTTCGAAGTATACCTTCGGCTCGTATCCGATGGTCGTCTTGGCCAGGGTGATGTCCGCGAGGGAGTGCTTCACGTCGCCGACGCGGGCGGGCTCGTACACGGCCTCGACGTCGCTGCCGAGCAGGCCCTTGAGCTGCTGGAGGATCTCGTTGAGGGTGACGCGGCGGCCGCAGGCGATGTTGACGGCCTGTCCGTTGCACACGTCGGCCGGGGCGTGGGCGGCCAGCCAGTTGGCGTGGCAGACGTTCTCGATGTAGCAGAAGTCGCGGCTCTGTTCCCCGTCGCCGTACACGATCGGCCGCTCGCCGCGAAGCAGGCGGGCCACCCACGCCGGAATCACCGCCGCGTACGCCCCGGCCGGGTCCTGGTACGGGCCGAACACGTTGAAGTACCGCAAGCAGAGCGTTTCCAGCCCGTAGGAGCCGGCGTACCCGCGAAGGTACGCCTCGCAGGCGACCTTGCCGGCCGCGTACGGGCTGATGGGCGCCGGCACCATGCCCTCGTGCTTGGGCGATTCGACCTGGTCGCCGTACGCGCTGGAGGAGGCGGCGAAGACCACCCGCTTGATCCCCGCGGCCCGGACGGCCTCCAGCACGGTGATCGTGCCGTTGACGTTGACGTCGTGGCTGGTGGCCGGGTCGTCCACGCTGCGCGGCACCGAGCCGAGGGCCGCTTCGTGGAAGACCGCCGTGCAGCCGGCCACGGCGCGGTCGACCGCGGCACGGTCGCGGATGTCGCCTTCGATCAGCTCGATCCGCCCGGCCACGTCGGCGAGGTTCTCTCGCTTGCCGGTGGCGAAGTTGTCCAGCACCACCGCCTCGTGCCCTTCACTGAGAATGTGCCGCACCAGGTTCGACCCGATGAAGCCCGCCCCGCCGGTGACCAGATACTTCGCCATTCCGCGTTCTCCGCTTGCCCGCTCCGTCCTCGCCCACCGCCGACAGCGCGTGCGAGTGTAGTGGCCGGCGCACCGGTTGTCCACCCACCGGGGGCAAGGCCCGCCGCTAAACGCACACGTGGGGGTCCGAACGAAACGCGGGGCAAGCCCCGCCGTTAGACGCACGCGGAGGGGGTCGGACGGAACGCGGGGCAAGCCTCGGCGCTAAACGCACGCGGAGGGGGTCCGAACGAAACGCGGGGCAAGCCCCGCCGCTAAACGCACGCGGAGGGGGTCGGACGGAACGCGGGGCAAGCCTCGGCGCTGAACGTACGCGTGGGAGTTCGAACGTAACGCGGGGCAAGCCCCGCCGCTAAACGCACGCGGAGGGGGTCCGAACGAAACGCGGGGCAAGCCCCGCCGCTAAACGCACGCGTAGGTGTTGGAATGTTTAGCGGGCCGGCTTGCCGGCCGTGTTCTCTCCCCCCGGACGATCCCGCATGCGTACGGTCCTCCCGAGCTCGCACGCGGCTCAATCGGGGTACACCACCGGCGTGGCCAACTCGGTGAGCAGTTCGTCGGTCATCCAGGGGAGGCTCCGCAGGCGGGCGGCGCAGGCGTCGCTCATCGGTTCGCCGTCCAGCTCGAACTGCGGCCGGCTGCGCCAGCGGCGGTGGACCCAGAGGTATTGCTCCGGGGCCAGCCGCACCATTCGCTCGATGGCCCGCTGGCACCGCGCGGCGACGTAGAACACCGGTTTGGGGTGCGAGTGCCAGTCGGCCGGGCGAATGACGTCGGCGAAGCCCGCCTCGTAGTTCCGCCCCGCCCCCACCCGCCGGGCGTAACCGCAGAACACCGGCAGTTCGAACCGCACCGCCAGCAGGGCCACGCCGCGGTGAGCCGAGGCCAGCCGACCGAAAAACGGCACCAGCGTCCCCCGCACGCCGGCGTTCTGGTCGGCCACAAACCCCAACGCCCCCCCCGCGGCGATGACCCGTTCCATGGCGCCCAGGTCGCCCTTGTCGATGATCTTCATCCCGTGCCGGTTCCGCAGCCGCCAGACCCAGCTTTCGAGCTTGGGGTTGTCGATCCGCCGGGCCACCCCGTGCAGCGGCACGCCGGCGTCGTTGAGCACCAGGCCGAGCATTTCCCAGTAGCCGAAATGGCCGGTGACGAAGATCTTCGCCCCCGGCCGGCCCAGCATGCACCGGGTGTTGGCCTCGTCGGTCACGTGGATCATCCGGCGAATCTGCCGGCTGGTGAGCGAAGTCGGCAGGAAGAACATCTCCGTGCACGCCTCGATGAAGTGCCCCATCGACCGTACCGCCATGCGCCTCCCCTGCCGCGGCGTCAGCTCCGGCAGTGCCGTGCGAATGTTCAGCAGCGCCCGCCGCCGATGCCTCGCGTCGAGGTAATACAGCCCCGCCCCCAGCCACTCCGCCGCCTGCCGATGCCACGCCAGCGGCACCCCCGTCACCACGGCCGCCACCGAACGCAGCGCCAGATACTCGGCCCACACCCGAAGCCAATGCCTGCTCTTTCTCGCCACCCGGATCACCCGCCCCCCGCCCGCAGTTCTCCCCCGCCGGCGGGATTGTACCGGCCGGCCCGCCCGATCTACAAGCAGTCGGCCCCCCCTGCCCGGTGCCATGTTCCTACGCGAAGCGGAGGGGCATGCCGCCTGGTGCCGGTCCGTCCGCCGGCGGAGAAAAAACCTTGCCTCCCCGAGCCGTTCGCCGACAATCAGTATCGTGGACGTGCGGGGACGAGGGGAGAGATCCGCGATGAGACGATTCGCCATTCTGTTCTGCTGCATCGGCATCTGCCTGGCCGCCGCTCCCGCCGCCCCGCCGGCGGGCACGACATCCCGCCCCGCCTCCGCCCCGGCCACCACCCGGCCGGCCGAACAGGACACCCGCGACCCCCTGTTCCCCATCAAGGTCAAGGGCAAGTGGGGATTCATCGACCGAACGGGCAAGGTCGTCATCCAGCCGCGATTCCAGGAAGTCAAGCTGTTCTACGAAGGTGTAGCCGGGGTGAAGATCGGCGAGAAGTGGGGTTTCATCGACACCACCGGCAAGCTGTTGTGTGAGCCCCGTTACGACGAAGTCAGGTATGTCAGCGAAGGCCTTGCCGCCGTCAGGATTGGCAGCAAGTGGGGATATGTTGACAAGACCGGCCGAAACGTGATCTTACCAACCTACGACGCAGCCCGGTCATTCCGTGAAGGATTGGCCCCCGTGCAGATTGGCGGCCGATGGGGGTATGTCGACACCACCGGCAAGACAGTCATCAGGCCCCAGTTCGACGGGAGCCAGCCGTTCAGAGAAGGCTTGGGTCTCGTGTGTGTCGGAGGGAAGTACGGCTTCATCGACAAGACGGGGAAGCTCGTCATCAGCCCGCTGTTCGACGCGGCCTCGGTATTCATCTACGGACGGGCAAGCGTGAAGGTTTCGGGGAAGTGGGGCTACATCGACAGCGCGGGCAACTACATCGTGAAACCGCGCTCGGAGAGCTACGCGCTGTACCCAGTAAGGCCGGGCACACTAGCCCCTGTCATGATCGCAGGCAGATTCGGGTATATGGACGGCAGCGGGAATGTCTGCATCAAGCCGCAGTTCGACATTGCGTGGTACTTCTCTGAGGGCTTGGCATGTGTCAGGGAAGGCAACAAGCACGGGTTTATCGATACGGCCGGCAGGATAGTCATTAAGCCGCAATTCGATCGCGCCTTGTCGTTCCGTGACGGCCTCGCGGAAGCCAAGATGAATGGTAGATGGGGCTACATAAACAGAAAGGGGGATTTCGTTGTCAAGCCACAGTTCGACAGGGCCCGTTCCTTCCATGGCGGACTCCGGTTGGTCTTCATCGGGGATTATCCGGGCTATCTGGATGCCGTCGGCAAGGTGGTCTGGCGGCCGAACGTGTCGTTGGAACATACGCTTACTCTCCTTGAAACGGCCAGCAGAGGCTACTGTGTCCTGGCGGAACTGCTCATCGCCAATGGAACTGACGTGAATGCCAGGGATGACATGAACCGAACCGCTCTACACCGTGCCGCCAGCCGCGGGTGCGTGATTATCATGGAACGCCTTATCGCCGCCGGAGCCGACATCAACATACGGGACGAGTTCAAGGAGACGCCACTGGACCTTGCGGCCCAGTATCCCTCGACAAAGGCCATGGCGTTACTCGTGGCCAAGGGCGCCGACGTGAATGGAAAGAGCAAGCACGGGGAGACTCCGCTGCACAGTGCTGCTCGACACGGCACACGCCGGAACGTTGAATTCCTGATAGGCAAGGGAGCAGACTGGCGAGCACGGGACATTAATGGTCGGAGCGTCTTCCATGCGGCAGCAGCGGGGGAGGACTTGGGAATTGTCAAGCTGCTGTTGGCCAAGGGAGCCGACGTGATGGAAAGGGACGATATGGAGCAAACGCCGCTGCACTACGCGGGCTCGTCCGGACACCCGGAGATTATCACTTTCCTCCTGCGACAGAAGGCACGCGTTAACGCCACAGATGACCATGATAACACGCCTTTGCACAGCAACGCGAAATCCGCGGAGTGGGCGATGTACAGAGTGGGCTCGGCAAGGGCGCTTCTCGCCCACGGGGCTGATCTCTACATGCGCAACAAGGACGGGAACACTCCACTGCATCTTGCCGCCGAGGTCGGTGCGGCCGAGGTGGCGGCCCTGTTTCTGGCCGAGGGGGCCGACGCGAGCTTGATTAACAAGGAGGGCAAGACGCCGCTGGAGGTGGCGAAGGCGGAGGGGCATACGAAGGTGGTCGAGCTGTTGGGGGGCAAGGCGGCGGGCGGCCGCGGGCCGGCCACGCAGCCGGCCACCGCGCCGGCCGGGGAGTGACCGCCGGGGGGCCGCCGGCACAGCGCGTCGTCCACTGTGGCGGGGGTGGGTTGCGGCCCGGTGCCATGTTCCTACGCGGAGCGGAGGGGCATGCCGCTTGGTGCCGGTCCGTTCGGCGGCGGAGAAAAAGCCTTGTCTCCCGGGGCCGTTCGCCCACAATCAATAGCGTGGACGATCGGACAGGCGGCGGACGCGGACCCGCGGGCAACTGGTTTTGGGAGGCCGACAGATGGGAACGATTTCTCTGGGCGTGAACTTGGAGTTCGTCCGTCATGGGGACAAGAGCTTCGAGTGGGGCGTGGCCACCGCGGCGGAGCTGGGGTATGCCTACATCGAGCCGATGGTTCACTGGGGGAGGGAGCTGCTCAGCGAGGCGGGGTATTTTCACAGCGTCTCGATGCTGGACGATCCGCTGCGGGTGTCTCGGGCGTGCGAATCGGCGGGGGTCAAGCCGTCGGCCTTCAGCGCGCACACGCCGCTGTGCAAGCCGGAGATCGGCGTCGAGTATCTCCGCCAGGCAATCCGCTTCGCTGCCGAGTGCGGCGCCCCCGTGGTGAACACCGACGAAGGCCCCAAGCCCGCGTGGACCACCGAGGAAGAGGACCACACGCTGATGCGTTACACGTTGAGCATCGCCGCCCAGGCGGCCGAGCCACGCGGCATCGGCATCGGCCTGGAGCCGCACCAGCAGTACAGCCAATCGCCGGACGGCCTGGACCGGATCTACGCCCTGGTGGACTCGGCGGCGATCGGCATCAACTTCGACACCGGCAACAGCTACCTGGCCGGGCACGACCCGATCGCCTGGCTCGAGCGGGTGGCCGACCGGCTGATCCACCTGCACGCCAAGGACATCGCCATCGAACAGTCCGAGGCCGAGCGGGGCAAGGTAACCGGCACACCGGTGGGCTGCGCGTGCGGGGCCGGCGTGATCGACTGGGAAAAAGTCATCGCCGTCTGCAAAACGATCGACCGCGACATCGTCTTCTCCGTCGAGTGCGGCACGGTCGAGCAAGCGGCCGCCAGCATCGAGTACCTTCGCCCGCTTCTGTAATCGGGCGTGTCAACGGCGGGGCCGGCGCGTCGAGTGCGGGCGGCGGGGAAGGGCAGCGCCCCAATAGGCGCCCGGTGCCATGCTCCTACGCGAAGCGGAGGGGCATGCAGCTTCCCGCCCTCTGCCGCCCCTACCGGGGCTTGGTTAATTGGGGACGTGTCCGTATCCCCGCGGCTCACGCCGCGGGATCGACATAGGTAGGCCCTCGCGGGCTTTCCCTGTCACACCACCGTGCATACGGGTCCGTACACGGCGGTTCGATTGAGTTTAGCGGGCAACGG
>SDBU01010503.1_pt1 | contig 10270 bp, 6 predicted proteins | sample 2277071 | NCBI WGS metagenome assembly SDBU01 (sample SAMN10397929, study PRJNA504765) | marine sediment metagenome | isolation source: marine sediment core GS08_GC12, 126 cmbsf | place: Arctic Ocean: Gakkel Ridge, Loki's castle | collected 2008 | reverse complement strand
CGGTCGGGGTGGCAATACCTAAGAAGATAACTCCAACGACTAGAAAGACAACTAAGCTTACGGGCAAGATATACCGCGCCGTGGCTACCAGCTTCTCTAACAAAGGCGTAGGTGACATCTCATAGGGGGGAGCGATAGAGGGTTGGAGATAGCATCTGCCGATGATGTAGGTCGCATAAAGGGCAGCCATCAATAGGCCCGGAACTATAATAGCAATCAAGAGCTTTCCAATGGAGATTTCGGCTAGGGCACCCAAAAGGATAGCCAGGCCACTGGGAGGAATCATCATAGCCAAGCCGCCACTGCCCAGAATAGGTCCCAGGCTCATGGACTTCTTGTAGCCCCGCTTTTCCATCTCGGGTACCAATGTCGACCCCAGCATAGCTACACTAGCCATGCTGGCACCAGTCAAGGTTGAAAATAATGTTCCGGCACCCACCGCCATCAACCCTAACCTGCCGGGTAGACGCCCAATCCATTTGTCAAGGGTTTCTATCATGTAGGGGGCTATCCCCGAGTGGAACATCACTTCGCCCATGAGAAGAAACAGGGGCAGCGGGAGTAGGGTGAATCTGGACAGGGAGGCAAAGAAGCTAAGTACAAGTTGCTTTAGGCCTGCTTCCCCGCCCCAGAAGAAGAATACCCCCGCCACAATTATGAACATAAAGCAAAAAGCCACCGGCATTCCCGCTGCCATCAGGACTATCAGGCTGCCGAAGATGACCAGCAGTATTAACCACCATTCCAATGGTATTCACCTCCAGGTTAAGCTTACGCCCTGTCCCACAGCATTTGTTGTTTATTGTTATGACGCTCTAAAACTCCGAATATGGCCGTGGATCCTCCTCAGGAACTGAATAAAGAGCAGGAGGCTGCCTATAGGGATTATGATAAGAACATAAACGTAAGGAATTTCCATGGTTGTCGATGTGTAGTAACCAGCCTTGAAATGTTCCCAGGTAGCCCAGGCGCCATACCAGGTAATAGCCAGAAAGATGACTGCGCTGAGTGTTGAAGTAATAATGTTAAGAATGGCTTGAGTTCTCGGACTTAACCGACTAAGTACCATATCCATCTTTACATGCTGCTCTCTTCTTAGCACCCAGGCAGCAACCAGAAAGGTAATGTACAACAAAGTAAGCCCGGTGACCTCTACCACCCATAGCAGTGGTCGGTTGAAGAAGTATCGCATGACAACCTCGGCGCCGACAGCCAACATTATGAATACGACACCGATCCCGGCCATCACGGCGAAGACGTTTAAGACAGTATCAATGACGCCACTAGCCTTGTTCACTTGCTCCCATTGGAAACTGATTCTTCTCCCTTTGAGAACATAAGCATTTAGCTTGCGGGCACATACTGTATATCTAACCTCCCAAGCTACTATCCCTGCCCATCCATACTCGATAGCCCCAAGTGCTTACTTTAGGTCCCCAATGTCGATTCCAGATCCAGCTTTGTGCTGAAGACAAAGGAACTAAGGGATTTATTTAGCCAGCAAATCCCTTAACTTGGCATACAACTCCGGGCTAACACTCCTTTTCACTTCATCCCAGCTCGCCTTTTCAGCCAGGTCATAAAACCACTTCTCATCCTCTGGGGAGAACTTCGTGTGCTCTACCTTCGCCTTTTCATTTATTTCCTTCCACCCCTCCTCGTGGTTTTGATCTGTGATGGCCCATAACCACTTCTTGTCCATCTCAATCTGGGCTTTTATCATAATATCTTTCAGATGCTTGGGAAGCTTGTTCCACTTATCGAGGTTCACTATGAGAGCGCAATTGTCCCCATAGAATTCATGGTCGACAACATACTTCACCTGCTCGTACAGGTCAAAGGTTGCAACAACTGAGATTTTTTCCATTCCCGCATCAACCACCCCCCGCTCGAGGGCACCGTAGTGCTCCGGGAATGGTAGTGATACCGGAGCCATGCCCAACGCTTTGGAAAACGGCAAATGAAGTCCTGACGATAACACCTTTAGACCAGCCAGTTCCTGCGGCTTCGAAATCGGCTTCTTGGTTGTCCAAACTTGAAATCCCCTTTGGGTGGCTGCCCTCCCCAAATAGTATACATTCATCTTCTCCTTATGGACCTCGACCAACCACTCATGGTACTCGGTATTCCGCTCCTCTGAGACATGGTAGGGAGACAGGTGGTGAGCCAGACCTTCCGGAAACATTCCTTTATAGAATGCCGTGGGAGTCTGAACAATGTCAATTAAGCCCTCCTTCACCGCCTTGGGCTGTTCGAACATAGGGATTACCTCTGGTCCACCGACATAGTCAATTATGAGCTCCCCGTTACTGTATTGGTTAACTAACTCAGCGAACTTTATGGGCGGCCGACTTGCTAAAGAAGCCTTGGGTTGAAAGGTAATCATCTTCAGGACTATGGGTTCACCAGGGGCTGGTTTAGCACAGCCTAATACCAGACTAACCAACAACACTGTCGCCAATAAAACATAGGTAATTGCTTTCATTGTCTTCCTCCTATTCGTTATTTTTCAATTTGAAGCAAAGCAACTCGTATCGATGTTTCTCACCTCCTTTCATTATAGAATTCAATGTGAAACTAAGCCGGCAACGCATTCGCGTGTTCACGAAAACACTCTTTTTTTGGTATATAGTCACTCTTTGTCCCCTTCCCCGTTTTCTGAGGCTTGCATTTTTAGGTCAAAATCATCTCTCCTACGTATACATCTCTTTTCGTCTGCACGTAAAATACCCTGGGAGCATACCCCGGATGCTCAATCTTTACCGAGAATTCTTGGTCCGCTTCGAGCCCTTCAAACTCAAAGTCACCAAAAATATTGGTTTCAATTGTTTGTTCCGTCCCCTGCCCTGTCAAGGTTATGTTGACATGCTCAGCACATTCGTCTTTATCGCCAAATATTACCGTACCAGCGATAAACCTCTTCGGCAAGCCAATGTAGTATACTTTTTCTCCTAGTTCATATTCAGGGTGGAGTGCCTCAACCTTTCCTGAAGCGAGCAGCTTTGATATTTCGCTATGCGGGTTTTCAACATCTCCGAAGACCAGGGCGAGAGTTGGGCACGCCTCAACACATCTGGGCTCTTTCCATCCTTGCTCTAATAGGTGAACACAAAACGTACATTTCTGCGGAATATTCTTTTCCTCATTCCAATATATTACCCGGTAGGGGCACGCTGACACTATCTCTTTTTGCCCCACTGCTTTTTCTGGGTCAATTACCACTATGCCGTCAGCTCTTTGATAGACGGCGTTATTGGGGGATACTTTAGCACAGGGGGGGTTCTCACAGTGCATACACAGCACTGGGGTATATGCCACCTTTACTTTGGGATATTGCCCGCGCTCTCTTTCAATTATCCGCATCCAGAAATGCCCGCTAAAGGGTTGTGACAAGGAGTATGGCGGGTAATCATTACCACAGTGTTCATCTCTGCATGCCAGAAAACAGTTGTAGCAGCCATTGCACCTGGTTATGTCTATAGCCATACCGTATTTAGCCATGCCTTACACCTCCCACTTTGAGACTTCTATAAGGCAGGAGTTGAATGCCGTTCCAGGGGTGTTCTTTGACATCGTTCGAGACGGCGTTAATAGATTTACACAGCCGCCTCTATCCACACTACCAGGAATACCCGGCTGTATAGGGTCATACTTTGACGAGGCTGTATATGAATGAATCACCCCGGGCATTACTCTCTCGGTCACGTCGGCTATACCCAGCACCGCCCCCCGGTCATTGTATAGCTTGATGATATCTCCGTTTCTTATGCCCCGTGCCTCCGCATCCAGAGGGTGAATACGAGTCGTGTGCCAGTAGTAACCATCCTTAAACACGCGGTGGCCGGGAATATCTCCCAGCCAGGGTGTGTGAGTATCATACTGGCTGTGCCAAGAGTATCTTACGTGAGGTGTAATAAGTTGAAGGGGGTACTTTTTTGCCAGCTCTGAAGTATGCCCTTCCCAGCTGGGAATGTAACGGGGCATTGGCGGCCTCTCTTCGTCATCAGGTTCATGTGCCATTAGACTCTGGGAGACAAACTCTATCTTGCCGCTGTATGTGGCCAGCTCTTTATCCTTGTCGGTATTTCTCTTGGGGTTTTGGTCATCAGTATCACAAGCCCTACCTTCATAGAACCATCTCATGGCTGGTGCAGGCTTGTAATCTTTTGGAAAGGGAACTACAAAGTAACCCTTCTTCTTAAACTCTTCAAAGGATATGTACTTCGGCATAGAGGACGCATCAAACATTTTCTTTATCCAGTCTTCTGCTGAGTTACCTTCAGTGAACTCTTCCTTAATTCCCATCCTTTCGGCAAGGTCTGAGAAGATCTCATAATCAGACCTTGATTCATATAACGGCTCAATAGCTTTTTGCTGATAAATAAGAAGCCTGTGGCTAACTCCGCTTTGATTAACGAACCTATGATACCCGTCGCAATTTGCCCATTCAGATATGTCATTACGTTCAAGGTTGGTGCATGCTGGCAGCACGATATCAGCAAAATTTGTTTCCGGGTCCATAAAAACGTTTTGATTCACTACAAATTCAAGTTTAGGACTCTGGTAGAGTCTTACCCACTTATTTGAATCCACTCCGGTACTGATATGGGAACCACCGTACCTGTAGAGCATCTTAATCTCAGAACTACCCGGCTCTGGATAGGTGTGCCGTGTAAACTGTGCTTCCATAGAATCTGCGGACATGATCCCTTCACTCCTCCAGTGAAGTGGTGGATTCAGGATGGCATCAGGAACAAGTGTCTGATAAACTACTTGTGTAACAGGGTTACGAGGGAGTCCACTCTTTGACAGAGGATTGATTCCAAGAAGGCTATATCCAGGAAAGTCAAAGGACACATCGACTGGTGCCCCGGTAGTAGTTGCCCATATATTAACCCCTGGTTTTCCCATGCCCTGCATAGCCACAAGCAGGACCATCAGTCTTGCCCATTCATGTCCGTAGGCTGCTCTGCAGGGGCCGCCGAAGACACCGGCTGTGCCACAACCAAGCATTGTCCTCTTTGACGCCCATTCCCTGGCCAGAGCCCTGGTAACTCGTGCTTGAACACTTGTTATCTCTTCAGCCCACTCCGGGGTCTTGGGCACTCCATCATCGTCACCCATAATATGTCTCTTGAATTGTTCAAAGCCGTAGGTATGTGTGGCCACATAGTCGTGATCGTAAGTATTCTCATCCATCCAGACATGAGCTATAGCCATAGCCAGAGCGGCACCAGTGTCTGGTCGAATGGGAATCCACTTGTCTGCCAAAATTGCCGCTGTGTAGTTACAGTAGGGGTCGATGAAGATGTGCTTCTTGCCCAGCTCCCTAAGCCAGAGGCGCCAGAGTGCTGAAGTCTGTCCGCCATATGTTGAACGCGTGCTATCTGGGTCATTAGACCACTGCACTATCAATTCGGTGTTTTTTAGGGCATCCTCAAGCAGGTCATTATGCTCTGGTCTCCCTAATTTCCACCAGTAACCGTAGGTATGTACCGCACCATAAATCCAACCCTCCCAGCTGACCGGGGCTATATAGGCAAACGTATGTCCGAGTAAAAAGAAGAATCTAAGAAATGTGCTGAAGTAGTAACCTACATTCCCCCAGTTGTGGTGAGCTGAGCAGACTGCCCCGATAGCTGCTGGGCCATAGGTAGTCCTGGTTCTCTTCATCTCACCGGCAACTATATCCAGGGCTTCATCCCAGCCTATCCTCTCATACCTGGACTTCCCCCTTGTCTCAGGGTGTCTATTACCCTCTGGGTTGAAGTCTACTCTTTTGAGAGGGTATTTAATCCTATCATCTGAGTAAATCCTTGTTCTCTCTGTTAAAACAAAAGGTGCAACTGTCGCTTTCCCTAGGGGGGTAAACTTTCTACCGTTTACATCAATTGTCCACGTTGGTCCATCCTTTTCATCAAAGACCATAGGCCGGACGCGAGTTATCTTTCCATCCTTCACATATACAAAAACTGGGCCACCATTGGTACAGTTGGTAAAGATTTGCTCTGACATAACTTGCCCCCTTCCTGCTGTACGTCATTTATATTATTCTAAAGCTACTCATACGTTAGTACTGCTGTACCTCATTTATATTATTCCAAAGCTACTCATACGTTAGGATTCTAGTATAGTCATCGTATGCGATTTTGTCAATACCCCCGGAGTTTCTGAATTGAAAAGATAGTCCCGTGCCTGAGGTTAAAAAAGTGAATTTGTTGTTTTAGGGTTTATCCATACCTTTTTAGCTTCAATTCTTTTAGGGGGACCCTTCGTATATCAGCCAGTAACAGGTTTAGGGATTACAAAAACGCAAGATATTCTGAGCTATCGCGCGCGGTTACAGTCAAGCCTTTTTCAACGAAGGTCCTCACAGACCCTCAGCATACAACTTCGGGATTGACCAAAGAAGATACGGCTATACATAATAGACTCATATACGATTATCTTAAGCGATAATATGTTTCTAAGACAGAGGAAGTAAGATACAGGGAATACGACAATTATTGCCATAGAGAAGCCTTTTTCAATTTATTCCTCTTCGTTGGGGTAGCCCGCTTTTGGTGCGCAGCGGGCTACTCTCTTTCATGGAGGAGGATTACAAATTGATTGAGCAGTGGCGGAAGGAGTACAATCAGATTCGGCCACATAGTGCTTTGCGCTATCGACCACCCGCTCCTGAGGCTCGAATACTGGTAACTCTAACTCTATAAGTGGTATCCTTTGTGGGGGCATGCCAGGGACATAGTCATCTCAGCACTCGTTCTGGCGTTGGCGTTTGGCATTGCACTATCAGGTGGCTTTCGTGCTTTTCAGCAACCAGGCATCCTTGTTCTTGTCATCGGCATGGCTCTAGTCACCGTTTCTGTGGGCTTTGTCTTTACGAGCTGGGACACCGGCTTATTGCCAGAAGGTTCGGCTGTTTCGCTGAATATTCCATGTGGCCTATGGGATTGATAATAGCATTATGTTTCTCCCTTTTTGGCTTTGTCTTTGCTGCTCCCGGCGCAGTCATGATATCCTTTATGAAGCTCCAGATGATTGAATCCAATCTTTGTTAAGGGCGGATTAAGCCACATTTTGGCACAAGGTGGTCAGCCTGAAACAAAGCGTCACGGGGTTATCGCATCAGCCCTGGCAACCAGAGGGCTATCGCGGGGACAGTGATAATTAATGCCATTGCTATCAGGTCACAGTAGAGGAAAGGTAAAGCAGCCCGATAGCAGTCTCCTATTGTGGTATCGGGTGGAGCCACGCCTTTCATTACAAACAGGCTCAAGCCAAAGGGTGGCGATGTCGTCCCCATCTCTATGTTAAGGAGGAATATTACTGCGAACCATACCGGATCAAACCCTAGAGTAATGACAATGGGCATAAATAGGGGAAGGGTGATCATCATTATGGCGACTATGCTCATAAACATACCTAGAATCAGTAGGATAACCTGCATGCCGATCAGGATGAGGATTGGGATTAGAGGGAGACTGGTGACGAATTGGACTAGGCCGGTGGCCGCCCCGGAATAGGCCACGAGTTGGCCATAGGCCCGCGCCCCGGCAATGATTATAAGTACCATGCCGGTCATCCCAATAGTACCACTAAGAGACTTCTTCACAACCTCCCAATTCAGCCGTCTATACAAGGCAGCTAGGATGAAGGTGCCAAGAGCACCAGTGGCCGCTGCCTCGGTCGGGGTAGCCATGCCTAAGAGGATGACGCCAACGACGAGGAAGACAATGAGTCCTACTGGCAGGATATACCGCACTGTGCTTACCAGCTTCTCCAATAAGGGAATGGGTGGCACCTCATAGGGGGGAGCAATGGAGGGTTGGAGATAGCACCTGCCAATAATATAGCTTACATAAAGGGCAGCCATCAATAGGCCAGGAATGATAATAGCAATCAAGAGCTTCCCAATGGAGATTTCGGCTAAGGCACCTAAGAGGATAGCCAGACCACTGGGTGGAATCATCATTGCCAAGCCACCACTGCCCAGAATGGGTCCCAGGCTCATGGGCTTCTTGTAGCCCCGCTTTTCCATCTCGGGTACCAATGTCGACCCCAGCATGGCTACGCTGGCCATGCTGGCACCAGTCAAGGTTGAAAATAATGTTCCAGCACCCACTGCAACTAACCCCAACCTGCCGGGCAGACGCCCCAGCCATTTATCAATGGTAGTTATCATAAGGGGGGCAATCCCCGAGTGGAACATCACTTCGCCCATGAGAAGGAACAAGGGCAGGGGCAGTAGCATAAATGTAGAAACGGAGCTACGGATGCTAAGGATAAGTTGCATTAGACCAGCTTCCCCACCCCAGAAGAAAAATATCCCGACCACATTTATGAGCATGAAGCAAAAAGCGGTAAGCATACCTGATGACATTATCAGTATCAGGCTGCCGAAAATGATCAGCAACATTAGCCACCATTCCAACGGCGTGCACCTCAAGGCTTAGGCTTATAGTTCATCTACAACTTTGCTCTTTATCTCATGACGCTCTCCAGCACTCAAATAGCTGTAGGTCCTTCTCAGGAACTGGATGAAGAGCAGAAAACTGCCAACAGGAATGATAACCAGCAGTGGGGCCATTGGAAACTCCATGGCTGTTTCCGTGAAGATACCGCCTACCAAATGCTGCCAAGTAACCCGCGCACCGTACCAGGTAAGGAGCAGACAGATGAATGCACTAATAATGGACGTAATGATATTAAGAACGTCTTGGCTTATTGGACTCAACCGGGTCAGCACAATATCCATCTTTGTATGTTGCTCTCTTCTTAGCACCCAGACAGCTACCAGAAAGGTAATGTACAATAAGGTGCCCTCAGTGACCTCCATTACCCAGATCAATGGGCGCCCAAAAAAGTACCGCATTACAACTTCTGCGCTAACAACAAGCATCATGAAAACAATGCCAACAGCCGCCAGGATAGCGACAATATCAATCACACGGTCAAAGACAGCAATAACCTTAGTTAGCAGCTTCATACTGCCTCATTTGTATCTTAATAGTTGTCATGGCTAATGCAATTTTGCATTTATGTCTGCTCAGGACGGCATCGCCCAAAGTGAACCAGCAGGTGAGCCTCACAGCTTAAAGAACCCAGACAAAGGAATCTGGTAGCCTACTTGGCCAGGAATCCTCTCAATTTGGCGTATGCCTCCGGGCTGACGGCTTTCTTCACCTGATCCCACTGGCACTTGTTGGCTAGGTCATAGAACCACTTGGCATCCTCTGGCGAGAAGGTGATGTGCTCTATCTTCCCATAAGCATTTACCTCTGCCCAACCCTTGTCGGAGGCACCCTTTTCGTAGGCTGGCATGACCTCTCGCTCCACCTCAAACTGGACGTCCATCATTAAATCTTGCAGATGCTTGGGAAGCTTGTTCCACTTATCCAGGTTCACTGTCAGCGTCACGTTGCCCCTGTAGAATTCATGGTCAATAACATAGTTGACCACCTCATATAAGTCAAAGACTGCAACGACTGTAATTTTCTCGATTGCCATATCGACCACACCCCGTTCTACGGCAGTGTAGTGCTCGGGAAATGGCATTGAAACAGGAGCCATACCCAGGGCTTTGGAGAACGGTAAGTGAAGCCCTGACGATAGTACCTTTTTCCCAGCCAGGTCCTGAGGTCTTGAAATCGGAATCTTACTCCAGATATAAAATCCCAAAGTGCTACTACCTGACCTCCCCAGATAGTATGCATTCATCTTCTCCTTATGGAGCTCCATCAGCCAGTCATAGTACCCGATCTCCCGCTCCTCCCAAGCTTCATACGGGGAGAGGTGATGAGCCGAACCTTCCGGTAATAGAGACTTATAGAAAGCAAAGGGAGTTTGCATCATATCGATGACCCCAGTCTTCAATGCCTTGGGCTGGTCAAACATGGGGATTACCTCACTGCCACCGAGATAGTCGATTTTGAGCTCTCCCTTTGCCCGCTTGTTGACCTCTTCGGCAAAATATGCAGCGGTCTTGCTTGGTGCGCCAGTCTTGGGCTGAAAGCTGACCATCTTAAGCACTACCGGTTTGGGTTTTGGTGCTGGTGCTGGTGTTGGTGCTGGTGCTGGTGCTGGAGCCGGAGCCGGTTTAGCACAACCTAAGACCAAACCAACCGCTAAAACCATTGCTAACAAGACATATATTACCCTTTTCATTATCTTACCTCCTGTTTTTTGTTGACTCGCCTAATTTCATAGTTATCGGTTATTCACTTCATTGCACCTCACCCCCTTCAACCTCAATCACAGGTTACTATCA
>SDBU01010502.1_pt1 | contig 10272 bp, 8 predicted proteins | sample 2277071 | NCBI WGS metagenome assembly SDBU01 (sample SAMN10397929, study PRJNA504765) | marine sediment metagenome | isolation source: marine sediment core GS08_GC12, 126 cmbsf | place: Arctic Ocean: Gakkel Ridge, Loki's castle | collected 2008 | reverse complement strand
CTATAGGATCATCTCTCAATTAGTTGTAGTTTTAAGGCGAACTAAATGGGCTATCTCCAACTGGGCAGGCGTAATCCTAGAGGGTGCGTTCGCTGTTGCAGTTCAGATCTTGTATCTTTATCAATGGGACATTGGATGCTATGAGCGCTACAAAAAGCAATATCTCTGAAGATAATCACAGCCTGGCTGACAACGCGAAGGCCGAAGAATTAACCAAGGCCTTTCAGGCTTTCTTAATGGGCCCATTACAAAAAGCTTCCTTAAAGTTCGAGGGCCTTAAGGAGGAATTGGAAAATCGGAATGACAGGATTAATAAACTTGAAGGACAGATTACATCTGCTGAAAAACAGGTAGAAGCAATACAGGAGTCTGAGGAAGAGAGAACAAAAAGCGTCGAGCAACTTCAAACAGAACTTGAGGGCCGGTTTAATGGACTCGAAGCCAAATTTGATGAAATTTGTTCTCACCTGAAACGGATAGAGTCACACCTCTCTCCTGTGAAGGCAGTTAAGGCGATAGTCCCGGAAGAAGTTGGTTTAGATATCCAGGGCTTAATCGCTCAGGCAAGGGCTAAAGAACAGCAAAACATTAAAGATGACAAAAAGAGTATTGAGGTTTCTCTAAAGAATGCCGGATCTTGGCTTGAGCGTGGGGAAAAATTGCAGCTCATGATCAAAGATGCAGCAGGCTCTGGCGATGAGGCTATAGCAAACAGCGGTAAGCTAATGGAAAGTTTCCCAGAGGAACTCAAAACAGGACTGGGAAGCAGCCAGCAGGGACTCAACATTATTGGACGGATGCTACAACGCTTAGTTAATCAGGATGATCGACTGAATAACCTGGTGGAGAAGATTGAATTAGCTGACAGTTTAAAAGAGCTCGACGAAGATGAATGGATAGAGCTTCTGAAAGGTGAAACTGATGAGAAGTCAGCACAAAAAAAGATAAACAAGAAGCTGGACGTTATTGGAAGGTCAAACTACAAACTTGTGTCCAAATCCGGTGAACTCGCCAGCGAACGACAAAAGACATGGCTTGATTTTGTTGAAAAACAGGTCCTCCCTATTCTTGATGGTATCAACGATGGAAAGAATCACATCTCGATTCTTATAGATGAATTAATGAAGCAACATCAACAGTCAGAATCTAAGTTAACTGAATGGTTTAACACCTATTTTACACTTAGCAGCGGCATTTTGACCATGCTGAATGATATGGGTGTCTACCGGATGGAGGTAGAGCCCGGCATGATGATCGATTTTGAGCGTCATGAACCCTCTGCAGTTGAGGCAGATTCTGAGATGGAGAATGAACAGATCAAAGAGATCAGCAGGGATGGGTATGAGTACTCTGCTCACAACGGAAACCGGCAAACGCTTCGCGTTGCACGTGTGGTTGTTGTTAAGAACATTGATTGAAAAAAGCAAATTGTCAGGAGTAATAGATAAGATAGGTGTAAATGAATAAAATAGCTCTAAGAAGCTGCCAGGAGATTTCTCATGGATATTGATAACGAAACGAATCCAGTATTAGGCTTTGATTTAGGCACAACCTTCAGTGCATTGGCGAGATGGGTAGACCGGAAAGGACCTCAAATCATTCAAAACAGGTCTGGTCAAGACACAACTCAATCGGTCGTCTACTATAAGCCGGAAAATGACGAAATTCTGGTGGGCAATATAGCATATAACAGGGGACTCATGGAGCCGGAAAACATGATAGTAGGTGTGAAACGGCTTATGGATGACGGCAACCAGAAAGTCATGCTTGGAGGTAAAGAGTTTACTCCGATTACACTGTCTGCTTTGATTCTAGAAAAGATATATGAAGACGCCAAGATGAAATATCCAACAGGTGCCTTCAGCAGCCGTGGTAGTGTTGTCACTGTTCCATGCTATTTCAAGGCGCACCAGATGGATAATACACGCAAGGCAGCTGAAATGACAGATATTAATTGCGTTGGAATTATTCAAGAGCCAATTGCCGCTTCGCTGTCATATGCCCTGCAAATTTGTGAAGACCATTTTGACAAGGAGTTCAGCCAGAAAATTCTCGTCTTTGATCTTGGGGGCGGCACCTTTGATATTACATTGTTTCAACTTGAGCATACAAATGACACAATATATTTTGAGGTCCTTGGCAGCAGCGGTGATGACAGATTGGGTGGGATGGACTTCGATAGATGTCTTGCGGATGTTATTTTGGAAAAGGGGGGTATTTCTTTAGATGGTGTTGAGCCAAAATTTTTCAACAAGGCGCAACGAAACCTGCTTGAACAGGCAACATTGGCTAAGATCGCATTGTCCGCCTCTAATGATTACTATGTTGCCGTTCCCTTTATACTCCCTGATAAACACATTGAAGTTTCTATTACCCGTGAAGAATTCGAAAATTGCATAAAACATTATTTAGATAAGATTTCAAACATTATAGATAGCCTTTGGGCCACTTCCAAATTAAGACCTTCCGATATTGACCGCGTTATTCGAGTTGGCGGCTCAAGCCATATACCGTGCATAAGAGGCCTGCTGGATGACATCCTGGGCGCTGAAAAGACATGGAGTAATATAAACCCAGCTACAAGTATTGCTGAAGGTGCGGCAATGTATTCCGCCTACCTTGACAATACAGACTTCTTTGACAAAAAGATTGATATTCGAACCCGTACTTGTCATGCGCTGGGACTCAAAACAGCCGGAAGCCGGTTCAAAGAACTTATTGCTGCAAATCGCCAGGCGCCATGTTCTGCCAAACAAGTGTTCACCACTGCCAAGGATAATGTCGAAAAACTGACCATCGAAGTCTATCAAGGGGCAGGCAGAAAACTCTCAAAAAAGACCCATTCTCTTATTGGAAAGATACCCATCAACAATCTGCCGCCAAAAGCCGCTGGTGAAGTCGATATTGTGGTAACGTTCTCAATAGATCCTACACAGAGATTGTCGATAACAGTCGAGGTGGAAGGTCAGACTAAATCAGTAGTTGTTGATTACACCTAGTCACGCCTGACGGCTTCGTAAAAAGTCCATCTGCGGCGTTGCGCTTCATCTTTCGTCATTGCGACGTACAGTAAATACGCCTCATTCCTCAAGATTTGCGCGCCTTGCATATGGAGCTTTTTACTTTGCCGTCCATTTGATGACTTTTTACCAGGCCATCACGCCTGGAAATCTGAATAATCTTTGAGCAAAGGGAGACTGCAATGATACTCGGAATTGATTTTGGGACTACGTGCACAGTGGCGGCCTCTTTAGAGGACGGTAACTACCCAGTATGCAGGTTTAACTGCAACGGGAAGTTTAAGGAGTATATCCCCTCATTAATAGCCATAAAGGATGGTTCCATTAAGTTTGGCTGGGATGCTGTTTCTTGCGAAAATGAGCCTAATGTGTATCTTATGCGTTCTTTAAAACGTATGGTTGGACATTATCCGCCTGATCTTGATTTCGAGCTTGCTCCGAATGCTCACATCACTATACTTGAACTGACTACGCTCTTTTTAGAACACTTTAAGGAGATGCTCAAAAAACATAGTAGTCTTATTATTGATGAGGATGAGGCTATAGAGGTGATGATTGCAACACCTGCTAATGCTAATACCAACCAACGTTACATTACCATGGAAGCGTTTAAGAAGGCAGGCTTTATTGTCAAGGGCATGCTTAATGAGCCAACCGCAACTGCTATTGAGTTCTCTCACCGTTACTTAACAAAGCCTGGGACTCAAGGCTCTGAAAAGTATGTTGTAGTGTACGACTTGGGTGGGGGTACATTCGACGCTTCTGTTATTGGGCTGGCTGACAACAACTGTGATGTGATCACCCATGAGGGCGTATCAAGGCTTGGGGGAGATGATATCGATATGGTCATCCTTGACCTGGTCTTGCAGAAGTTAAAAAAGCAAAGAAAAGAGTTAAGTCAAAGTGACGAAGTTCGACTTTTAGAAGAATGCAGAAAGAAAAAGGAAGGCATAAAGGGAATCACTCGAAAATTGACAATCGATGTGAGTCATGTTTTTGATAAGGAGAAGAAAGTATTGCTTAACAAAAAAGATATCTATGGCCAGTGCGAGCCAATAGTTCAGCAGAGCCTAGATACACTCAACACTGCGATCAAGGCATTTGAGTTGATAAGCATTGACTCCGGGGACAAACGAAATGTTGAAGCAATCTATTTAGCCGGTGGGGCGGTTGCCTTTCCATTAGTACTTGGAAAACTGCGTGATCAATTTGGCAAAAAGGTCAAGGCATCTGCCTATCCAAAGGCTTCCACTGCCATTGGTCTCGCTATTAGCGGAGACCCTGCTCGGAGCGGTCAACTTAGAGAAGCTGTTACACGAAATCTTGGTGTATGGAGAGAATATGGCACAGATAAGATCTTTGATACTATCATTGAAAAGAGTAGTCGGCTAAAACCGCAATCTGGTGCTCTTCAAATAAAACGAATTTATAACCCGATACACAATCTTGGTCACCTTCGATTTATAGAATGCAGCTCTCTTGGGCAATCTGGTGAACCTAGTGGAGATATTACGGACATAAAAGAAATCTTTTTTCCATACGATCCACAATTAAAGGATGAGGAAGACCTTTGCCATGTTCCGGTTACTAGTCGTCCGGATTTGGCGTCACAAGAGGTAACTGAAACATATTCCTATGACTGCCGGGGAATAATGACAGTTGAGTTTGAAAACTTATCTGAGGGATATAAGAAGACTTACGTACTTTCCCAAAGGTATCTGCCAGCTGAACTTTCAGGGGAAAGATGTCTGCCAACTGAACTTTCGGGGCGATGACTTCTTACCGGATCATCAAAAGATGCCTGACATATCTGGGGTCAAGGTCTTTCAACGATATAGAACCATATTCTTCTTCGAGTTCTTCAAAGAGCCTGTAAAACGCTTCACCCAACTCATCAACGATATCAGCAACAGAAGCGCCTGACTTGGAGGCAAGCCAGTCAAGAAATGACTGTTTGGTTTCTTCCTCCACGCTGTGCGGCATAGCGCCCTTGGCCCAGAGGTCTGCAAAAAACACCTTCATGTCCTTCGGCTGCAATGGTTTGATCTGCTCTGACAGCCTTAGGCAGTGTCTGGCCCAGGAGGTCAGAAGAAGGCTCTTGAAAGTAAGAGGCTCATAAGCTTGGACCTTTTGAGCAATCAAGGTGTCGGCAAACAATAAATGCAAAAGGTGGTCCAGGGCAATGATTTCATCAAGGGCTTCGTGGCAATGAGTGATTTCTTCGAGTGTCTCAAATTCACGGAATGCTTCGCCCTTTGAAGTAGCCGTGTAACCGGTGTGGAAAAGAGGTCGCTTCCTGAGAAGCCCCTCCAGCATCTTTTCCCACTTATCCTCCCAAAAACTCAGGTCAAAACCCATCGTGTCAAACCAGCTCTGTCTGAGCCATTTTGTTGCCTTCCATTTCAGATCCAAAGCTGTGCTGTAGCCGGCTTGGAAGATATGCTGCAACGGTTGCGTTTTAAGGATGTTAGTTGCCTGGTGCTGGTCTCCGCCCGTTGCCTTTTCCAGTCCAATACTCAAGTACCCGCAGGTCTTTCTGACCACGGCTTCCAGATCTTCTTTTTCCCGAATCCTAAAGCCGTCTGCGGAAACAATCTGGTTGCACATACCAGCAAGTTCCATCTGGAGTTGTTCCAGGACATGACCTTCTTGTATCTGCTGCAAGGACATGTACAGAAGGCTGGGCTTTTTCATCAGCAAAGAAACCGAGACAGGGACGATTTGCCCCTGCCTTAGCCCATGTGTGAGTTTTTGAGTGCAAGGCTCAGTTTCGGCGAGGCTTTGAGGGCTGCGGTACTGATAGATCCCGATTGCTTCGTCAAAGGGGAGAAAACCCTTCTCAGCCAACCTAAGATTTCTGAGTCTGTACATGTCTTCTTCCAGCTCTGCCGGCAGTACCCCGGCCAATTCCAAAAGCACTGCGTGAAACTTGTTGCGGTCGTGCCCTGCCAGGTGTTCGAGAAACTGTCTGATGGTCTCATAGTACCTGTTATCCTTCATGCGAATATAGAATACACCGTCTAGCGTGAAATAGGTGTCGTCGAAATCAGATGAGGATTCATTCTTCTCCTTGATTCTCACCTCAATGTTCTTAAACAGATTTAGTTCAAGCAACTCTACGTGCTCGCGCAGTCCCCAAATCAAGAACCTCTCTGGGTCTGCATTAAGAAGAAGGCTTAACCACTGGTTGACAGAATCAATCTGCAGGCGATCTTTCTGCCACAGCTCCAAGTCCAGCAGATACTGCCACTGATCATTGGAGGCAAGTGACAAAATGGGCAAGGCATCCTCTGGACCAATGTCTTTGACGAGCCAGAAAAGGTCCTCTTCGGCCAACGACTGCACTAAACTGGCAGGCGTTGGAGACTCAATGATAACTTCAAGGGCTTTCTTGCTCGGCAGCGCCAATAGGTGCTTGGGGCTGCCATTCCAGTGGTCCTGCGTTTTTTCAGGACTCTGATGTGTAGGTTTTTCCATGGTTAGTTGCGCCTTACATTTTGTCAAACTTGATTCGCCTTGCGTCTGACCAGAGACCTTCAAGGTCGTAGAAGATTCGCACAGGTTCGTAAAACACGTGGACGATTACATCCCCATAATCCATCAGTACCCAGTGGCCCTCCCGAAGCCCCTCCATTCCAAGAGATTTGATTCCCTTGGTTTTGAGGTCCTTCTCAACGAATTCAGCAATGGCAGAGACCTGCCGGTGAGAGCGGCCGCTGCATATGATAAAGATGTCGGCAAACGAGGCCAGTCCACGCAAGTCTAATACAACCACATCAAAGGCCTTCATAGCCAAGATTGCCTCTATATATGGGTCAACGACTGACTCGAGTGGCTCTGTCATGCGTAAAGTTCCTTCCTCCTGATAAAGCCTTCAACCGCGTCTGGAATAAGGAAACGGACGGAACGATCCTGTCCAATCCACTGTCTGACCTTGGTAGATGATATGTCTAGATGGGTAATGTTAAGACAAACGATAGAGCACCATTCGGGGTGGCTGTATCGGTTAGACAACGAATCATGTCGGTACTCCGTGGATATGTATGTATGAATAAACCCTTCCAGGTCTTTCAGCTTGGATCCGGGCCTTGCCATGACAATAAAATGGGCAGTGGCAAAAAGCTGCTTGTAGGATTTCCACGTGGTGATTTCCGAGAAAGCATCAAGCCCAACGACAAAATGGATAACACCCTGGGGGCCAAAGTGATCGTGAAAATATGCCAATGTCTCGATCGTATAGGAAAGGCCAGTTCGGGTCAGTTCCACGTCTGAGGCTTCCAGGAACGGCACCTCGTCTACGGCTAGCCGGACCATTTCAAACCGATCCGCAGCCTCGGCTATGTCCTTGGTATTCTTGTGAGGGGGGTTGGCTGACGGGATCAACAAAAGCCTGTCCAGGTTGAAAGCCTCCCGGACTTCCACCGCCGCTCTCAGATGACCAAGGTGTATTGGATTGAAGGTACCGCCAAAGAGGCCTATGTGCACAAACACCCCTTGTTAGGTTATTGTCTGGGCAACAGCCTGTTACGTCCTGACCTGCCCATCTCCGAAGACCACGAACTTAGTAGTTGTTAGCTCCTCAAGTCCCATAGGGCCATAGGCATGTAGCTTGGATGTGCTGATTCCGATTTCGGCACCCAGACCGAGTTCACCGCCGTCATTGAATCGAGTTGAGGCGTTTACGAGAACCACAGAGGCATCTACCTGCCTCAAGAAGTGGCGGGCTCGGCCATAGTCTGATGTAACAATGGCCTCTGTATGGGATGAACCATGCTGGGCTATGTGCTCCATGGCTTCATCCATAGAAGAGACCACTCTAATTGCAAGGATCAGGTCAAGATATTCTGCCGGCCAGTCCTCCTCAGTGGCCTGCTTGGCCTCGGGTATGAGCTGACATGTCTTGGGGCAGCCCCGTAGCTCCGTACCTGCCCGGCTAAAACGCTGCGCCATCTTGGGTAGAAACGATTCAGCTACTGCCTCATGTACAAGCAGGGTTTCCATGGCATTACATACACCCGGCCTCTGAACCTTGGCATTGTATGAAACGTCTTCGGCCATACCAAGGTCAGCGCTTTGATCCACATAGACGTGGCAAACCCCTTTGTAGTGCTTGAGCACAGGGATCTTGGAATTCTCAACCACAAACCGGATCAGTCCCTCTCCTCCCCTGGGTATGATAAGGTCAATGCAGTCCTCTTGAGCAAGCAAGGCATTGACAGCAGTTCTGTCTCGTACGGAGACCACCTGTGCGGCCCCTTCTGGCATGCCACTTTCGCGCAGTGCCTTTTGGATAATGTTTGCCAGTGCCGTATTGGAATGCAGGGCCTCTGATCCACCCCGCAGTATTACGGCGTTGCCAGCCTTTAGGCAAAGCCCTGCGGCGTCGATGGTTGCATTGGGCCTGGCCTCATATATCATGCCGATTACACCGAGCGGAATGCGCACGCGGCCCACCTGAAGACCATTGGGACGTACCCACATACCAGTAACCCCGCCCACAGGGTCGGGGAGTCGGACTACGTCACGCAAACCGCTTGCCATTGACTCGATCACTGCATCACTTACTGTCAATCGGTCGATCATGGCCTCTGAGAGCCCCTTTTCCCTGCCATAGGCCAAGTCTTTTTCATTTTCTTTCTTGAGTGTGTCAGCTCCGCCCAAGAGTTTGCTGGCAATGAGCTCCAAGGCCTCATTTTTCTTTTCTGAACTCAGACGTGCTACCACTTTGGCAGCGTCTCTGGCAGACAGTGCCATATCACGTATGGTTTGTTCTACTGACATATGGGGCCCTCCGTTTTTCAAAGGTCTCAAGTAATCACAAGGTTGTCTCTATGAATGACCTCATTATAGTATTTGTAGCCAAGTCGTTTTTCGATCTGATTGGTCTTAAGACCCATGAGCCCCTTGATGTCAGAGGCCTTGTAGTTTACTAGGCCCCTGGCAAAGGCAACGCCATCTGCATCGAGGCAACGAACCATGGCCCCTACGCCAAATTCTCCCTCAACATCAATAATTCCGATAGGCAACAAGCTCTTGCCGTGTTTGCGGATAGCCCTTGCTGCTCCCTTGTCAACTTTAATAGCACCCTTTGCTTTGAGGGTAAAGGCGATCCAACACTTTCTGCTTGCCATCTTTTCCCCTCGCGGAAGAAAAAGGGTTCCTTCGTCCTTGCCCTCAAACAGGCTATTGAGGATGTTTGGCTTGAGGCCGCTTGCAATGACCATGGGGATTCCACCCGTGGTTACCTTTTTCGCCGTCCGGATTTTGCTCAGCATCCCCCCTGTTCCCAGCGCCCCTGGAATATCACAGGCCGCCTTCTCCATGGACCGGTCAATCCGCGAGATCAGCGGCAACAGAGAAGCGTCCTTGTGGACTTGGGGGTTCTTGTCGTAACAACCGTCAATGTCGGTCAGAATAATCAATACTTGTGCGTCCATCAAGTGGGTAATCATGGCTGCCAGGTTGTCATTGTCTCCAAACTTGAGTTCGTCGACCACCACCGTATCATTCTCGTTTATGACTGGCACAACCCGCCAATCCAACAGGACATTCAGGGTGTTTCGAGCATTCAAGTAGCGCCTTCGGTTACAAAGGTCATCTCGAGTGAGCAGGATCTGCGCCACTTTTTTCTGATAGCGCGCAAAGCCCCTTTCATACTCGAGGATGAGCCTGGATTGTCCCACGGCTGCAACTGCCTGTTTGTGGGGAATGTCCGAAGGCCGGTCCTTAATCCCCAAACTCTTCATGCCTGAACCGATTGAACCGGAACTGACAATCAGGACTTGACAGCCTTGGTCCATGAGCCCGGATACCTCACGGGCCAGGCGGTTCACGACCTTGACACTGAGATCATGATCGTGGGTGAGAACGCCTGTGCCCACCTTTACTACGGCCCGCTTAATGCCTTTAAACAGCTCTTTTCGGATCTGTATGCGTTCCTTGGTAGTCATGTGTTGCCAGCCTCTTGTATCAGCTTTGTAAGGTGACGTTTCAGCTCCTCGACCCCTTCTCCCGTAAGTGCTGAGATGACCCATACATCCGGATTGAACTGTTGAACATGTCTGCGCACTTTTTCTGCCAACAGTCTGGCTTCAGGGGCGTCCACCTTGTTCAAGACCGCGACCTGGGGCTTTTGGGCAAGGTCTGGATTGAACAACTCCAGTTCCCGGTTGACAGTTTGGTACGGCAAAAGGGGGTCTTCCGATGGCAGGGCAGATATATCAATCACGTGCAGCAAGAACCGGCTTTTTTC
>SDBU01010501.1_pt1 | contig 10272 bp, 7 predicted proteins | sample 2277071 | NCBI WGS metagenome assembly SDBU01 (sample SAMN10397929, study PRJNA504765) | marine sediment metagenome | isolation source: marine sediment core GS08_GC12, 126 cmbsf | place: Arctic Ocean: Gakkel Ridge, Loki's castle | collected 2008 | reverse complement strand
CCTCTTTTTCTACTCTCAACGTAGTAACAGGGTACATATTCCCGATTCTTGGAATTATTTCAGCGATTTTTATGGCGTGGGCAAGTTCAGAGAAGGGGCGAAGATGGGCAACCTTCAGCCACGTTCTAGAAGAACGTAAAAAGGCTACAAGGGAGTAGACTATCTTAAGAAGAATCTCGGACTCTTTAAGTAGCATCTGAGATCTGCTAATGCCTTGTGTAATTATGAAGTTTGTGGCTATTTGGTTACCAAACACGCGCCCTTGGTGCGTCAGTATAAGAATATAGGTATCTTGTCGTTGGCTGATCTACTTAATAACGAACTTGTAGTATGAACTGCCACTCGATGTTAGCTACGATTATCGTGATTGTGCAACCCAAGCCCAACAAAATGAGTAATTGTATAGAGTGTGCAAAAGAGTAAGGTAGGTTACAGCAATTACTCCGGCGTCCAATTCATATCCGCTGTAACGCGCTCGCAGAAACCCGCCATGAGTCGCGCAGCTTTCTCGATATCATCCAGGTTCATGATCTCGTTTGGCGTATGCATATACCGTAGTGGCACCGCGATGAGTCCAGTAGCGACTCCTGCACGGTTGAGCTGGATTACGTTGGCGTCTGTACCCGTGCCTCCTGGCGTCGCCTGAATCTGGTATGGGATTTCGAGTTCCTTTGCCGTCTTCACGAGGAGATCAAACACGACCGGGTTGATGTTCGCACCACGTGTGATTTTGGGACCACCCCCAAGTTTCACGTCCCCAACCTTTTTTTTATCGCCGCCAGGGTAATCGGTCGAATGCCCTACATCCGTCGCGATGCCTATTTGCGGGTCGATGTCGTAGGCACTCGTGCGTGCGCCGCGCAGCCCAACCTCCTCCTGCACTGTGGACACGCCGATAACCGCCGCTTTGATCGACGTCCCAGCGAGCAGCCTAAGTGCCTCCGCTACAACGAATACCCCCATTTTGTCGTCGAAGCTGCGCGCAACGCACAGGTCGCCGCGCAACCGCTGCAGCTCGTGATCATATGTCACGCAGTCCCCGATGGCTACCACTGACTCAGCGTCGGTCTTGTCCTTGGCGCCGATGTCGATCCAGAGGTCGTCAAGTTTGGGCGTCTTTTTCCTCTCGTCGGAATCAAGCAAGTGTATAGCCTTGCGCCCAAGGACGCCTAAAATTGGACCGTTCGCCGTATGGACCATGACGCGTTGCCCCACCGTGACAATGACATCGTGCCCACCAATGGAACCGAAGTACAGCATGCCCTCGTCGCTGATATAGCGCACCTGAAATCCGATTTCGTCGGCATGTCCTGCAAGCATGATGCGGGGTGATCCGCCCGGATTCACGGTGGCATACACGTTACCGAGCACGTCTGTACGGACATCCGTTGCATAGGCGGCAACGCGGTCGCGGAACACGCTCTGGGCTTGCCGCTCGTAGCCAGAAGGACTGGGGGTATCAACAAGTCGCTTGAGAAAGTCGAAGGAATCCTGCTGCATCATGTCTCCTAACTTTGAGGTAGGAAAGATTGTACCTCACCATATTATCTTCAAAGTGGCTGCCAGTCAAGCAGATGGGAACCTTCATAGTATATTGACTAAATGTGACCTTAGATTCCGCTATTTTCAAAAAATATGACACCCTGACTTAGGTTAAGAGTTTCATGTGTAATAACAGTTGAGTTGTTTATAACTACAAGTATCAGTTACTAACACCAATCAATCATCTTTATCATTAAATATCAAACCGAGGATATTTATGTACCCTTTCCTTTTCGGGCAATCAGTTTTGTCATATAAGCGACACCATTGATACCCCCAATTCCCTCTGTCCCCATTTTTGCGGGAGTAACATCATCGGAAGGCCAGATACACGTAATCACTAAATCTCGTATCCCAGATTGTCCCAACGCTTGGACGAACTCTATATCTAAATCTTTACTTATGAATCCCCGGCACCAATAGGATACAGCACCTGCAAGTACATCGGCTATTTGCAGCTGCCTTATTTGCTTTGAATCAGTAAATTGGATACCTGAAGCTTTAAACGGCAGTTTATATTTTCTGTGATCATAACCCACTTCAATTTCAGCCTCATCTTTAGACATTAAATAAGATAGTACCTCTTTTTTCTTTTCCAAAGGTTTAGAAACATCATGCACTACATCAAATTCCCTGTTTAACTGCGCAGTTCAGTGGGCCAAATGAGCCACAAACGACGAGACTGCAGGATCGAGCGCCGTATTGTCAACAGCGCTGAGAACTTCAAGAACGATATTTTCAGACGCGATTATTGTGGCGATTAATGGCTTAAAATCAGGTAATCTACAGCTCTCGTACATTACGTGAACCCTAGTATAGAACTCTCGGATTGAAGCAGCATTTTTGTTGCGAATCATTTCTACAAATAACTTTTGAAATAACACGAAATTCTCTTCACCACAAACTACGGGGAGCGTGGTATACAGTAGATTCGTCAATCCTATATTCGCCCCTCGCTGGTAAAGGTCAATACCATCTCTATGCGCAAGCGGTTCGTATAACAGATCAACAACCTCGCCAACTATCATACAACTCTTGTGTATAATATTTAATTTCACGTTTTTAGGGTTTATCAGATCAGACTGGAAAAATGAAATAATTTTTTCTTGATTGGGCTGACTTTGCAATAGTGAGGTGAATTTGACTTCTTGTTCTCGTTGCGTTTTTAAATTGCCAAGAATATCGTCAGCATCAGAATCCGATATACAAACCGATGCTAACGCAAATATTGGTTGATCCGGATTAATTAAATCCTGCCCAGTATTTCCAGATTCGTCAAATGCTATTAATGGATTAGGCACATAATCTACCTCAATATTTTAATATCATAACCGGTTCTTAAACAACTCGGCGCCAATAAGACCTCCGATAATCGACACTTCGAACGTCAAAATGATACTTCCCAAAATCAATCCAACTCCGACCTTGTCCCAAACAAGTGACCTGCCCCTGAGGCTATTATACCAGTAATTCTAACTTAAGAAGTGGTATCCTTTGTGGAAGCATGGCAAAGCGCCGTTTTGCGGCATCGGCTGCATCGGCTTGTTGTATTTCCTATTCATTATCATCATCAGGCAGATCATTGCGCAAACAATCCTTGAGCTCTTTAAGTGCTTCGCTTAGGCCAGTGGCGGATGCCAAACTGCTTAGGAAGTTGTTGATGATATCTATCCACTTCCTGAATGGTTTTTCCCCAATCGTCGAAAGCCCCTCACTATGCTCTCGCGCAAAGTGACGTTCGCCACCGATACCTGGCGTTCCTTAATATCCAGTTGAGCACCATAGAACCCGGAACGCTGGAAGTTCCGGCTCGGTGTTTCGTATATCAATTGTTCTGGATGTGTCTCTCCCGAATTTTCTGTATTACGAAGAAAATCATCTAAATACTCGTTTATTGCTGCTCGCACTTCTGGTGCTCTATCACCATATATTTCATCTGCATTCTTCTCGATCATTTCGAAAGTCGTGATCGTGTCCATGAACATCCGCATAACACGCTCCTGGACTTCCCCAAGATCATTGTCTGATAACGGCATGAGTCACCTCCTTAAAGAAATACAACTTGTTATCATAATTGATGTGTGTTGTTCCCTGTATCTCTTCCCACCATCAGATATAAATGCAAGCAATTGTTAAAAGATAGGATTGAGAAATACTACTATATTACATGCAATACAGCAAGAAGAATGTGCTAACCGCTTTGAATGAAAACTAGCGTTATCTAATATCCAACCTACATATACTTTATTTTACAAAATAATATACGTTATCTTACTACATTACTGGTAACTCTAACTTGCAAAGTGGTATAGTTACTTCGGGGGAGGTCACTTTGTACCTCGAGAGCAATCCTATGGCTTAGTCATGAGGAGGTCTTAGATATGAGTATCAGAATATCTTCCAGAAGCACATACCTCAGGGTCGCTTTAACGATGCTTATCCTCGCGGCTTTTGTCATATTGGTAGGTTGTAGTAGCAACAAAACTGTAGAAACTGGCCGGACATTCGATGTTTCGGATTTTTCCGAAACAAACGCCCGAGAGACTCTGGAGTTGGCGGTGCGGAACGAGTGCTCGAAATCAAACGTAGGGATTACCGCAGGCCTTTCCAGCACCCTACGAATCGTGGATAGCGCACCTGCGATTCAACGTGGGGATAATTGGGAGTTTAGTTATAACCAGAAAACGGCACTCGTAACACCATTGGGGAGGGTGTCTGGCGAGCTTTTGCGCCATCTCATTTCTCAGTGCCGCTGATTCACCAGCGGTTATATGAAGGTTTTTCCCTTCATATAAATGGCTTATACAATGTTATACTTATCTTAACAAAATATTCTCAAAACAATTAAAGGGAGATTTCAAGTTTTTAAGTCAACTTATAATAAAGTTAACAGCTATATAGTTTTATTAATATTGATACTGGCTCTTTCGACACAGTTGTTTCTAGTGAGTTGTGAGTAATGTGAGCCACACCTCACACTAGAGGCCTATCGCCACAAACGCCGTCGCTGCTAATCCAATAGCGTAAAATGGAGGTTGTTGACGCAGGAGAGTTCTCACTGACTCCTACTCGGTAATGCCTGTCTTGAATATCGCACGGCAGAGCTCATAGAGTAAAGAGATCCCCAATGGCACCCCTAATCGATACCAGAATTGATCCTAATTTCCACTTCGACATGACCAGAGTTGTCGGGAAACCAGTCATCCCAATAGTACAGGGACAGCCGTCCAGGCTCTGACACAGTGCCGACGTAAGCCGTCCCAATCAGGAAGTATTCACCAGCACCTATTTGCCCGACCAAGGCACCAAAATTGGCGGCAAAGTTTCCGTAGGTCAATGGTTCAATCCAGGAGATTCCGTCGGCATTGGATTCCCTCGAAAACGGCTCATCGGGTCCTGCACTCCATGTCTGATCGGGATCCACGCTAATCTCAACTTCGTCACCCTCGACCAAGTCAACTCCGGTGTCTGTTACTACATTGGCCGCATTAACGACGACGCGAACGAACTCCCTTTCGGTCTCAAAGTGCCAAGGATCCTGCTTTAGACTGTTCCCAGACAGATCTTGCGCCTTGTTATCGATTGTTACCGTATATTTGGTAGAATACGTCAAATCATCCGATGGATAGATAATCATCATATTACCGCTCCACCTTTTAGTGCCTTCCACCGGTGGGTTCAAAGTGAACGCACTTTCTACCGAAGCTTTATCCATCGGCTCACTAAATGCTACGCCTATATATGTTTCTACTGAAACCTTAGCTTCCCGATGAACAGGATCCTTGTACTCAATTGTTGGTGGTGTGGTATCCACTATTCTATAACGGCCTTTTGCACCCACTGCTGACGCCTTCCAGGGTTTAAGCCTATTATAACCTTCACCAGATATACCATCAAGACATTCAACCTCTAAGAGATGTTCAGTAGGATGCGATTCTTTATCTTCTGTGTGTGTCACTTCGAATATTATGTTTTTTTCATGACCCCATTCGATTATTGGTAATTCACCTACTCTCTTAATAACAGAATGACCTGAAGGATCTATCAAGTTTGCAGCAGTAATATTTATCGAAGTGGATGGAGTTGAGTCCATATCCGCTTGACCTTCACGTTGGAGAAACTTTACCGCTACAGTAACTTTAGTAGTCTCACCTTGTTCAAAATCGATTGTATTTGTATAAATGTTTACTATTTCCAGGGGATTTTTTGCCGTTAACTGGATGGTTCCCTTCACAGTGTCAACGAGCACCGACTCCCAAAGCCGCCCCACAGGTTCGATCCAGCCATGAGATCTGTATTTAACTATTTTGTACACTTCAGCAGTTACCGTTATATCTAGGGGGTCTCCTACTTTTTTGCAACTAAGAACATCAAATAGTTGTTCGGTGCTAAAAGGCTGGGTTACAACTGCATTGAATACAGGGGTGTAGTGTGTTTCGCCAGGAGGATCAATTGTCCATTTCATTTGATAACTCCCGATGCGATCAAAGAGTCCATTGGCTTTATAGTGAATAACAAAATTAGGTTTGAAGATTTCTCCAACGTAAATGGTATAGGGTTTTATGTTATCTTTAAGATCGATGTTGTCTTGGAGGATTCTGAAGTCATTCCAAGGCCTAACATAATCACCGATCCCCATTATATCAGCAATACCAATAAAGATACCGATAATTTCGGGGGCCTCGCTAGAAGTGCCAAGTTTAACTGCTATGTCATTGAAGTCATAGCCATATCTTCCCTTTGTTTCCATTGTTAGCACGCTTGGAGTATTTTCAGTTAGATGGACTGTCGTGTTTTTCTTGTCTATCTCCGTTCTTTGCTCTCCAGTGTAATCTATGAGAAAGGTAGTAAACCCGAATTCTGTTGGTTTTGTTTCATTGGAAACAAGCTCAAAAGATAATTCCGTTGTATCTGTGCGGCTATCGTATTTTGTAGATACCAGTGATACATCATACCTCGGATCATCTTCCCTTAATATTTTCTCAAAAATATATCTCTCATTTTTGGCTAAAGCGCCATCCCTTGTAATTGTAACGACCTCTTGATGGAAATATGGCTGTCTGTTCATAGTATGTAGATCGGCTTCACTCAGGAAATCCATAACGTCGTTATGCTGCTTTTCAGGCGGTTGAGTATCAGTTACCTCAAAAGCAATACTTTCAGATACCCCGGAAATATCCTTAATATCAACCATAGCTATAATCTTGTATTTCGACTTTTCAAGGCTATCTATGTTAAGTGTTAAGCTAGCTGGAATGTTAAATACATTAATCTCGTTGGCTCCATCTTCATTCGGGACATATTCTCTAAGATCATAGCGATAATAATTAATTGAGTTTGGAGACTTTAGCAGAATGATTGCTTCATAATCTCCAACTGGTAGATCGGTCAGATTGTACTCTTCTCTAAATCGACTTAAGTCCAGAGTTAAACTTACGGGCAAGTTGTCAACGATTATGTTATTTAACCCAGGGTCGCTCCTGGTATAAGTACTATCTTCATCAGAAACCATCGTCCAGGTAATAGGTAAAATATTGGATGCCGCGGTCAAATCGAGCGGGACTTTAACATCCTCTGGTTTATCTACCGGTTCCATCTGAAGCTTTACAGAATCCTTTTTAGCAAATAGACCCAGGTAGTTACTTAAGAACGTAGCGTCGGACAATGCTTCTTTGAAAACAATCTCACCGTGGTAAATACCGGTGTCACTTGCCATACCTTCGCTTTCCAAGTCAACAGCAGCATTAAATCCTTCATCTTCGAGTAACTTACGTGTAATCTGCCCGCTCAAATCATACCCCACTAACTTGCCAGCCAAGGGGCTAAAATTGTCCAAGATAGCTCTTCCCATCAGATCCAGTTCACCTTTGGCCGCTTCTGAAATGCGTGACTTCCACCAGTTACTTCTATGGTAAGAAAATGTCGCCTTATCTAAGTATGCCGGAAATCCCCTTTCAACAATATCTTTGATACTGGCTTTAATCGAAGCGGTATCGGTTGGTACAGCAACATCAATGAATTCTAAATCAGAGGGAGAAACCGTAATTGTATCCTGATGTGGTGTCACAATCTTGACTTCAGAATCGATGGCAAAAGCTTTCCCAGCTTGGCTATGATTACTAATACGGATATCAGACGAAAGTATGACATCACAGATCCCGATAGAAAACGTATCTACAACTTCTTCTGGTTGCCCATTTCTGGTATAACTCATATTCACTTGGAAGTCATATATTCCTGGCTCTATGTCTGTAGCGACTAAATCAACGGAGAGGTTCCTCTCTCCGCCGGACTCCAGTACATCCGGCGGTACACTGAACGCGACGAGGTTACCAATTACAGTTTGTTCCTCGCCCTTTGTAGATGCCATCTGAGAGCGGATATTCGAAGTTATTCCCTCTGGGGGTATAATTTCAACATTAAAGTTTTCAAAAACGTCATGGCCACCATTCTTGATTGTTAGTTGAAAATCATCTTGGTCCTCCGAAGCAAATATGCCAGAATAACCTAAAATTACAGAATCCAGCGGTGCGGGGAAGTCATTTGCTTCATAGGTAAATTGTGAAAAAGTGGGATGGGTAATTTGTGAGACTCCTATTTCTGAGACCTTAACGTTGACGGGGTATTTAAAAAAATGCTCTCCTTCATTATCTTGATAAACTACAGATAACTCCAAATCATAAATCCCATCGGTTACATTTGAAGTTGAGAAGGAGAGTTGTCCAATAGCAACATTTTGCTCCCCGATCCTTTCGAAATAAAAGGTGCCATTAATCGGACTGATTCCGGTACCTTCCGGGATTATTAATACACCTTCTACACTCTCTGCATCTAAATCACCCCGATTTGCCAGATAGATGTCAAGGGTAACAGCATCATTAGAAAAGGCGGTTATGTCATACCCTTCGCCTTTCAGATTGACCCTATCAGGTTGAACAATCATACTCAGAGCGATTTCGCTATCTTCCTTAACGCATCCAGGAAAGACTGTGCTTATCACGATAATGATAATAAGTATTATTATGCTTGACCTTCCCCAAAATCTCTCTGTGGTTTTCATGGAGGATTAATCCTTTCAATATTATTCTTTTTAAGAGCGGAGCGAAGTGAATTTTGCCTAATAGCCGGATACATACGCTCTCACATTCCACCCGAACTGTTGGAAACTAAAAAGGGTAATGGCCACTGCCATATTACCCCGTATTTCCCATCTCAATTCACAATGAGGCATCCTAATCCTCATTGTTTCTATTGGCAATAATATATCTATGGCATCTGGCTGTCAATAGTTGTCTCTGAGCCCTGCAGGCTACATAGTCTTCAATGGGTTTTTGAGACCCAAAATGTTGACTTTTATTTATATTTTCTTGCCCAATCTGGCGAGCTCGCTCCAAGAAAGGTTCCTTTTTTGAAGAGAAGTCCCACGCCTAGACTTCAGGCATAATAATTAGCGGACCTTTTTCTAGCGATTAGTTGAGCATGTCACTATATAAGGTGAATGCTATATTGAGTAACACTGTTTTCGCCCCTACTTTATGTTAAAAATTAATTAATGTCAAAAAACAAAAGGGAGAGCATTTCTGCCCCCTTATTATTGTGACATAAGGCCCATAGTGCGCTGCTAGTGTCGTGGCAATCGCCTGGTGGGACGTCAACGTCAAAGTGAACGTCAAAGCCAGATAGTTATCTAAAGAGTCCCAATTAAGGGGCTCTTTTCTATGTTACTAAATGACGATAACGTTACTTATGAACGGCTATATAACCCCCATCAATGGCGGTCAAACTTCTGCATTGTGAACTGGGTGCCTCATGCTTTTAGTTTTTCTCCAATGGTGGAAATGGCGGCTAATGCATATCTATCCGATGGAAAGCTTCACCCAACTCAAACTCCTGTTGTTCGGCTTGTGCTTTGTAGCGGTCTCTTATGCGGTCCTCTCTCTCCTGTGATGGCTCACCTAACTGGCTCTTATGACAGTTCCGGGCTTCCACTTTAATATCGTAGGTATCGGTAATATCAGAACAGTAATTTGGTGCCTCCGAACCCCAAAACAGCATTTCTTCTACCATATGAAGCTCAAGGCCTTCTTTAAAAAATAAATCGGGGAAAGCATACAAATTCCTCGCATAGAGAGATACGGCATCCATTACCACCCGCCCGGTAGTACGGTGGTCAGGGTGTGACCTATAGCGCCGCTGAAAGTCAGTGGTCACGACTACTTCCGGTCGATAAACCCTTATCAGACGCGTAATCTCTTCCCTAAACTCAGGTGTATCCCCCAGTGTCAGGTCTGGATGGCCCAAGCTGACAAGTTCCTTTACGTTTAGTAGTTCGGCAGCGGCCTGTTGTTCGGCATCTCTCAAGATTACCAGTTCCTCTGGCTTTACCTGCGGGTCATTGGTCCCTTTATCACCGCTTGTACAGATTACCAGAATAACGGACTTGCCTTCACAAGCCCATCGCACCATAGTTCCACCTGCCCCACCTTCAGCGTCATCCGGATGTGGGGAAAACACCATTGCATAAACCTTGTCAGGCATAAGATGTACGTCTCCTTAATTTGAAATAAGATTTGTCATTTTATAATAATATCACGTGCTGCTCGAAGAGGAACTATTATGGTGGAAGCGAGGGAGAGTCGAACTACTCCCGAAACAACGCCTGGATTCCTTTTTGAGGGGCAGGTCAAAGCGGAGGCCGCTTGCCTCCTTTCAGACTAGATATTATATGAC
>SDBU01010500.1_pt1 | contig 10273 bp, 12 predicted proteins | sample 2277071 | NCBI WGS metagenome assembly SDBU01 (sample SAMN10397929, study PRJNA504765) | marine sediment metagenome | isolation source: marine sediment core GS08_GC12, 126 cmbsf | place: Arctic Ocean: Gakkel Ridge, Loki's castle | collected 2008 | reverse complement strand
CGCCAGCAACTCGTATATCGTATTGCGTATATCGTATATCGCGAGAACAAAAAACAAAGAGAAAAGAACAAGGGACTCGAAGCCAACCCGAACGCTTCCTGTGGAAGAAAAGTGAGTTTTACGAACGCCAGTGAGAGTGGCCGGCTTCGGAGGAGGAGTGATAGCGACGGGGGAGAAGGAGTCCCAGTCCCTCCGCCAGCAACTCGTTGCTGGTTGCTTATATCTCGTGTCTTGCACCCTCTCCCCTGCGGGGAGAGGGAAGGGGTGAGGGGGAAAGAGTATGCCCTATACGCTATATTGAACGCTCCAAAGGAGGGCGTATTTCCCCAGGCGTTCTCTCATAAGTCGGTTAAGATGCAACTACCGTCATTGCGAGCGAAGCCGAAGCAATCTCGCTTTAAAGACAAAACTCCCACAGATCTGTTTCCATACTTCTTCCAGAAAAGAGGAAACAAATGGACCCAAAGAAACTAGGTAAAAAGATAAGACTAGGCCGTGTAGAACTTGATCTAACCCAAACTCAACTCGCCGAAAAAATCAACACCAAGCAAAAAAGCATCTCCCGTTATGAAACCGGTGCATCGTTACCATCTATAAAAACTCTGGTCAAAATCGCCAAAGTGCTCAAAAAACCAGCCGGGTATTTCTTGGAGGAGTAAGGTGTGGAGGATGTGTTCCCAATTTCCTTTTTTATTCCTCAAAAGGGTTGTCCCAGTAATGAAGATCAAAGCCATTTGTCGATTGCTCTTGTTTTAATAAGACTTTGACATATAACAAAGCACTAAAGATTTGGGTAAGATTAGGACCCTTAGATACTCTTGAACAAAGATAAAGTATTTCAACTACTGCAAGAAATATCCGCAATACCGCGGATAATATTCTAAATTGGAAGCATGAACGCAGTGATGCGTTTGTAAGCTGTTAAGCTCAATCGAAAAAGAGGGCAAAAAAGTGAAAGGGGGACAATTTTTACATATTCATTGATACTTCATCATCATTATGGGACATCTTCATAGGTTTAGAAAAGGTTGGCAAAGTGAACATTTTGCAAAATATGTTTTATCAAAGTTTTCTTTTATAGCTGAACCTTCGACTGTTTCAGATGATTTGGGTTCAGACTTTTTTTGTACATTATTTAAGATAATAGAAAGAGATGAATTATTACCACAGAATTCTTTTGCAATTCAAATTAAGACTAAAGAAGACATGGATAGAAAAAAGAATAGGTTTGAAGTAACCAATAAAACTCAATATCTAGCAAATTTAGAAATACCCTTCCTTGTAGGAATAGTTGACAAAAATTTCTTAACAATAACTATCTATTCAGGAGAGTGTATCAGTAATTTTTTTACACATAAAGGAAATCCATCAAATACTAATAAAATATTTATTGAGTTAGTTGGGAATAGAACTAATTATCCTCTTTATGATTTCAAATATCGTAGATACACTCTGAAATTTCCAAAAATTTTAGAAATTAAAGCAGATTTTGATTATATTAAGAATGCAAAGCAATTAGAGGAACTAATCAATGTTTGTAGATTGACTCAAGCCAACATTTCAACTAGAAAAAATGGAGAACATACTTATCAAAGATACAGTGAACCATGGGTTGATATATATGCAGGTCCAGGTTCTGCACAATCGTTTAGAGAAAATTTCCTAAAAAGATTGGCTGAAGTATTCTATAATTTAGAATGGTTATACAATGATAAGGATGAAGATAAACCCAAAATTGCAACAGAGTTTGAAAGCTATAAAAAGCTCTATGTAGATTTGCAAAGAACGAATGATTCTTTACCTCCTTTTTTAACTTCTTGTTTTGATCGTCTTAATGAACTAATAAATAATGAATAAAAATTGTCCCCTGTATTCTTGTTCTTGATGTATCGCATTCGCTCATTTTATAGAACGTCCTCTTTCTCAGCTTTGCGGACGCAATTTTCCCACACTTCGTATGGGAAAAGAGTTTAACAAGGATTTAGAGGAAAATTCGGTCGTTTACGCCAAAGCGCCAAGCGATTTCCCGAATTTTATGCCTAATTACTGGCACAAGAGGCAAGAATGGAAACAATTAAGAACTGGAACGATCAAGTTATACAGGTCATTAGAAGTGCCGGGGGTGTTTTAGCTACTTATAACCCTTTCGATAATTTAATACACGATAGTATTTTTCCTTTCCCAACGCCCGAGATCCTTCAAAAGTTATATAAAAGCAGGCAAGAAGGAGCTTTCAATGAAGATATAAAAAGCAGTATAGGATATTATGCTGATTTGCAGTCTCTGAATAGCGAAGATGCTATTACATGGAGTGTTTTTGGGACATTGATGTATTCTGATAGTCAAGGTGCAATTAATTTTACAAAAAAGTTATTCTCTATTTTGCGATTGGATACTACTTTTAGAGAAGTTAATGTTTGGTTGTGGAGAAGAATACCACATCCTGATACCAGTGTCTCTGGGGGTCCGGAAATTGATTTTGGTTTACAAACGGAAAATACCCTCGTATTGGGAGAAGCAAAATGGCTATCTAAGGTTGGGAAGATGCAAGGAAAGAAACGAGACAAAGATCAAATTGATTTAAGAATAGAGTTTATTGACAAGTATGGTAAAATCATATGGCCTTCGATTAATGAGTATGTAATAATGGGTCTATCCCTAGATAAATTAATAATGAACGAAAAACATAGCACATCAATAAAATTACTGGATTTAAGTTGGGATGAAATATGTGGAATAGAATTACATCCAAAACATGACAGCATTCAAAAATATCTTAAATGGAAGAAATTATACGGTGGTGCCAGTAACTACGCATAACAGCGAGTATATCCGTAGTCGCTGCGCTCCTTTCACCTTTCGGGAACATCGGCTAGGCCGACGTCATATACTCGCAAAACGTTGATGGCAATTGTAAGAAAACAACAGAATGGAAACGGACGAAAAAGAACGAAATAAAATTCATGGAGTGCAAATGCCAAAGCAATATGCAACAGCAATTGACTTGGTGACAGGATATACAAGCAAGGCAAATTTGGTATCCGGTCAAATAGCTGCTTTGACTGCTCCTGCATATAAGCCAAGTTTATTTTCAGCAACAACTGACCTTACACAAAGGTTTTCTTCGCTAAACACTATTGAAAACCTCCTTCCTGCCGTTGACACATTTGAAAAAGTGTTTCCAATGTTTGATGTATCAAGACAAGCCATATTATCATTATCTCATCTTGCAGCCCCATCAAGTATAAACAGCATTGCCTCCATTGCAGCAAAGAACTATAAACCTTGGTATGAAGAAACAATTCTAAAATCACCACTATCAGCCTTAACAATATCTCAATTGACACAATCCAAAGTTGGTAAAGCAGCCACATCAATAAACAATCTACTAAACACGGATGTGCTATCTCAATTCAGTGTTCAATCGAGTATTGCAAAAATGACTGAGCTTTCAGTTTTCGCAGAAAAATCTTTAGTAAGTTTTCCTTGGGATAATTTGGGTTCAAAAATTAATATTACAGACCCAACAAAAGATTTAATTAGTTCAAACTTCCTAGAGATTTCTCAACACTACTCCTCGTTATTGAAATCGTTTGAAGAAAAACCAATTTCATTTGCAAAAATCAGCCCTACGCTGACAAAATCAGCACCAATAGAGTATTTTACTAGTGCAAAGCTTCTTGAAGCAATATCTGTTGACGAAGAACAAATTGTAGAAGAAGAAATTATTAAAAATGAGATACTACTTGAAAATGAGAGTTCTCTTACCTTGTATTTATCACGGCTTGACACTGGACTTATAAAAATGTGGCACGGTGCAAATGCTGCTTTAAGTTCAAGCAATCCAGACAAAGTCAGACATTTTTCTACATCTATTAGAGAACTCTTTACTCACGTGATACACATTCTTGCTCCAGACGAACAAATTAGAAAGTGGTCTAACGACTCTTCTTTGTATCACAAAGGCAAACCAACACGGAAAGCAAGAGTTCTTTTCATTTGCAGGAATATTTCGAATGACCCAATGACCAAATTTGTTGAGAAAGATGCATCTGCAACCGTTGAATTTCTAGGATTATTTCAAGAAGGTACACACGCTATCACTGCCAGTTTTAGCGAACATCAACTAATTGCACTAAAGGCAAGGGCTGAATCAACATTAAGGTTTCTTTTGGAAATAGATTTGAAGACATCGAATTGACACAACAGCTGTTATCAACATGCTGTAAATTGAAGCGGGTGCTGACTCTATCAAGTTTTTGGCGTCGTTTATTAATGAAGAAAGGAGTCTGATATGAAGGTAAAGTTTGAGTGCAAAGAATGTAAGGCAGAGAACGAATTTGATACGAAAGGGCAAACCCAGCGATTACTGGAATCGAAAACGGAAGTCAAAGAGACTAAGTATATAGTAGAATGCAAAGCATGTGGGGCAGAAAATCTGGTGAGAGTTTTGATATGAAAGAATCACAAGATAAAGTAGTAACGGCAAAGGCAGAGGAACCTACTTCTGAAGACCTGTTTTACATTAGGTGGGGAAGAGAGACTCGTAAGGACAATATTGCAGTATTAAATAATGTCTTGAGACAGTTTATTACGTTGGATACCGCTTTGTTGGCTGCGTTAATCGCCTTCTTTGATAAGATTGAAATATGTAAATGGATAAAAGTTTTATCATGTGTGCTTTTGATGTTTTCTCTGGCGATGGCTCTTTTTGGAATAATTCCGCGATCAAGCGATTTAGATCTTAGACAGCCCGACTTAATAAAGGCTCACAAGGACAAAGTATTGACATGGAAAAAATGGTTGATGTGGATCTCGGTTTCTTCCTTTGCGTTATCTTTTGTGACAATTTTTCTGCTTTTGATATTTGGTGACGTTAGTTAAACTGTGGTGGAGTATATGCTCCAAGGGATAAGCATGGATTCGTAGAGCGGATTCTTGCCCAAAGTAAGAATCAAAAAGAAAGAAGGACAGCGACCATTATTATCGACAGATTGAGTGGCTATACGTAAACTTCTGACATACTACGAATATTACGAGCTGTAGCAAAAGGTTTTCCCCATTATGTTACTCACAGGGGAACTGTCATCTACCTGGCTTAAAGATGAAGATAGTTCTTTTTAAACCAAAATGCAAAACTTACTAGACCAAATTCAAAAAGGGCTTGAGGCTGATTTATATTATCTTTCACTTTTTGCGGCCTTAGTAATACCAGATATCTGCGGTGCAATTGATTCTAAGAATGGGAAAGCTGATTCTAGTAAATATGAAAAATGGTTCGATGAATATGTTGCTTCAAAGTATAAAGGTTTTCTGACAGGAGAAGATTGTTATGTATTTCGTTGCTCTTTGCTGCACCAAGGAAGCTCTCAGCATTCAAAGAGTAGTTACTCAAGAATATTATTCGTTGAACCTACAGCGACAACAAATGTTTTTCATAATAATATTCTAAATGATGCGTTAAATATTGATATAAGGATATTTTGTAATGACATAATTGAGGGCGCAAGAAAATGGCTGCAAAAAGTTGAAAATACAGATTTATATAAGCAAAACTCCAATAAGTTTATGAAGCGCCATCCAAATGGTCTCAGTCCGCACATAGTCGGTGTCCCTGTTATTGGCTGACACATGACATAATAGCGTGGATTTGGTTTCAATACTTCACACCTTGGCCCAAGTGGACTTCGGCGTGTTCAAACTTGCGTAAGTCATTATACGAATTAGCCCTTCGGAAAATTGAAAGATGAGGTGGTAATATGGCGCAAAAGCTCGGCATAATAAGAAAAGTTGATTTGAGGAATATATGGAAAAAGGAAGACAAGGAATTCACTCCGTGGCTCAAAGAGAATATTGAGTCACTTTCCGAAAAATTGGGCATTGAGATAATTGATGCTCAAACAGAAGAAGGCATTGGTGATTTTGAACTAGATATAATCGGAAAAGATGCTAACTCCAATAGATTCATTGCCGTAGAAAATCAATTAGAACCAACTGATCATACTCATTTAGGTCAATTGATAACCTATTCTGCCGGTATAAATGCAGGGATCATTATTTGGATTGCCAAGGAGTTAAGAGACGAACATATAAGGGCACTAGAGTGGCTTAATGAAAATAGTATTTCAGATATTCTATTCTTTGGTGTGGAAATTCATGTAATCTCAATAGACGATTCAAGTCCTGCTGTTGATTTCAGAGTCGTTGTCAAACCTAATGACTGGGAAAGAAACGTAAGAAGCTCAACCACGAAGAGCGAAACGGGATTAAATTATGCTAATTTTTACTCTCAATTGGTCGATTTCTATTCAGGAGTTAATTCTAACTTCAGAAAAGTGAAAGCACAACCTCAGAGTTGGTTGCAGTTTGGTGCTGGTAAGAGTGGCTTATATTTCGGTTGGGCATTTAGAATGGGCAATCGTTTTTCGGTTGAATTATACATTGATACTGGTGACGAAATAGAGAATAAGAGAATTTTTGAGGAATTAAGAAATTACAAAGATAAAATTGATTTACAAATTAAAAAGGTAGAATGGGAGGAATTAGAAACTAAAAGAGCTTGTAGAATTGTCATCTATCGAAAAACATCCGGTTCAATAAAATCACTAAAACCTAAAGAAAAAGATGATTTGATTAACTGGAGTGCTGATCAAATGAAAACCTTCAGCGATACTTTCTGCAAATACGTTGGCAAAATAGAATAAGAGATGCTTCGATCTACTTCACGTAACACAACACATACGCTGCGATCCTGCTTTGCCATTCGGGATATTGCCGTCGGCAACGGCGTATACGCTGGAAATGTCATACGCCATTCGTTATATTACGGGAAAGAAAAGGAGGTTGTGAATGTCAAACAAACTTCAAGAATTAAAGGAAAATGACAATATAGAGTGCCATTTACAACGGGTCGGAATGGGTACTCTTGTATGCAGAGCGGCACGACAAACTGGGGATAAAACTACGAATGAGGTCAATCCGACTATTTGTTTCAATTGCTCCGCTGGAAAAATTTTTCGAGAAGTTGGTTGCGATGCAGTTCTTCCAAAGATCCGAATCTATCCATACATGGGAGGTGTCTCTTTCGATGTAGAGACTCTTTTTTGCAAAATCCGCAAAAGAGAGACCACCTTGGATTTTTGCCGCACATGCGGGCTGGTCACAGCTGAAACAACACGGCAGATTGTTTCCACAGCTAGAGGATTATTTGAAGCTCAAGGTTTTTATTCAGCTTACAAAGATATTGACAAGGCCCGAGAGTCAATCCGGGATGGCAATTTCGAAAATGCAGTTACACGAAGCATAGCATGTCTTGAAAGTGTTATGCGTATTTGTCATGAAAAATTAGAGCAACCTTTACCTACCAAAAAACAGATTTCTGACCTGTGGAAATCAACACGAAACGTTCTTCATTTTGGTGACCTTGATACTTCTGGTGCAACGTTAAATCTTATGAATACATTGTCAGGTGTCGTAACGCATCTAGGAGCATTAAGAAATGCATTGGGAGACGCTCATGGAAAGGGTATGTTTTCACCTGATGTTTCGGAGAATATTGCAGAGCTCGCTATAAACACCGCTTCAACCATCTCTACGGCGATTATCCGCCGCTTTGATCAAATAAAGGAGGAAGCTAAGTGAGTGGAATTAGCACGAACCTTTCTTTTCCTCTAGATGATGACAGATTCCTTAGAAGAGAATGTCCTTTTTGTGGTAAAGAATTTAAGGTTCTATTAGAAAAAGAGGAGTTGACAGACATTGCTCAGAAAGGTATAGACTCCTTTATGATTGAGACGAAAGAAGAGGCAATAGATTCAGATGAGAGTAAACGTTCAGAAACTGAATTTACCTGTCCTTACTGTGAACAACAAGCACCCAGCGACAGCTGGTGGACACAGGAACAACTTGCTTACGTGGGCATTGTAGCCAAAAACATTATGGCAAAGATGATTAATGAAAATCTTATAAGTCCACTTAAAACAACTTTTCAAAGACCTGGCTCTAATATGATTTCTATACGGTTCGAAGGCAAGGAAATGGAACAACAAGAACCATGGATATCTCCTGAAGTCAATGATATGGAAATATTTGATCTTCCGTGCTGTCAACGTAAGATAAAAATAGAGGATGAGTGGACTGGTGTCGTACATTGCTTCTTTTGCCGATTTCCATATGAACCCAAAAATGCAGAAATGAACGACGTATAACAGAGCGTATCTGGCTTCGTGCCCTTCGGCACTCTGCCCAAATTCTCCTTTGGAGGAACTTCAGAGACGCTCGGAACGTTATACGAAAGACTGTGATGAAAGGAGTGATATAATGAAACGATATGAAGATGTGCTTGCACTTATAAAGGAATCTAAGGAGCAATATACAGGAGTTAAAGAATTATATGATAAATCTCTAAAAGATAAATCGCTTGATATTCGTATAAAGGTTAAGAATTTGATGGAAAATATACGCAGCACACTGGATTACACTGCTCATGATGTCTATGATGATGTTTGCAAGCACTATCGACAGAAGTCTGGCAAATCAGACTTTTTCAATGTTTATTTTCCATACGGAAAAAATGAAATTAACTTCAAGTCGAGTATTGGGAGATCTTTACCAAATCTCGAAATTCTTTCCGCACCAACATATGAATTGATAAAAAATGTTCAACCTTTCGTATCTACTGATTCATGGCTTTACGATTTATGCGTTATTAATAACGAAAATAAACACGATAAATTAACTCCGCAAACTCGTGAAGAAACTGAAACATATACCGTTCGAGGGCCTCATGGGAGCGTTAGTGCAATGGTTAATAATCCGAATGTAAGAGTCATTTCAAAACCGGGTGCGGTTAAGATTTTTCAAGTACCAGCTCAATTCACGCGAGAGGAAATTAAAACAGCGCCGTCCGACCTTAAACACGAAAGAACTATCTGGGTGTCTTTTGTATTTGAAGGTACTAACATTAATGTTCTCAATTTGCTGAACAAGGCAGTGCCAGGTATCGAGACTTTAGTAACTTCCATTTATGACGTGCTTAAACGTTAAGAGAATTGGTACAACGACCACAGTCCATTGTATGAATGAGAGTATATCCGCATTGCGTACATAAGCAAATTAGGCGAAATCACTACTCTAACAATGTAAGGTAAAAAAATACTATGGATAATCAGCTCGTAAAGCTAATAAAAGACTTAGAGGTTGAGTTACTTCAACCAGATGTTCGTAAATCAACCCACAGACTCAATGAGTTGCTCGCTGATGACTTTCTTGAGTTTGGGGCGTCTGGTAATCGGTATAATAAACATGATATTTTAGAGCATTTGCCAAAGCTCATCGAAGCAAAATATACAGTTCATGATTTTGCCACTGTTCAAATATCCCCTAATACTATATTGGCTACATACAGAGCAGAAAAAGAGGTACTAGACAGCGGAGAAAGGTCATTTTCTTTGCGTAGCTCGCTTTGGCAAAATCGCAACGGACAATGGCAAGTATTCTTTCACCAAGGGACGCCCCACAGTGAATAATCGGGCAGCAACATCGCCTAACACAGTGTACACGGTTCCGCTCCCAATGCTCGCTTCAGCCATATTTCCTCTTGGGTTCGGTGGTAAGAAGTTATACCACCTCACCTCGTCGGAAAGATCTTGTACATCGAAACATTGTGCGTAAAAACGATTAGAAGTTAAAACCGTAACTTGTTGGAGTAGCACATTCTGCGTAAAATCTCAGGTATTATCCAACAGTGCTTTCTTTGACGTAAATCTCAAAGATATTATTTCTTAGCCTTATTCTGTGTATACGCCACTTGGGGATCCAGATTTTCATACCATTGTTAATCAATATGGCTTTTTCAGTTTCGCGTAGGATTCGAACTTGGGCACAGACATATCTTTCCTTTGAATAGTTGAGATTGCCACGCCTGCCTTCGGCAGACTCGCAATGACGGGCAAATGTCTGGCCAGAGCATAGGATCACGTCCTTCCGTACCTGCAAGCTCTTACGGCAGTTTTCTTATTAGTGTTTAGGCTCTTGGCTATTTGTTCATAAGTCATTCCGAGTAAACGCAGTTGAGTTGCTTTTTTGGATAGTTTTTGATATAAATAGGGTTGCTGAACAGGAAGTATTTTGATATGTGCGGTTATTTCCCCAAAAGTTCGAATTGGTTGCAACTGCGTCCGCCACAAACCCGTTTCTCGTATTTCGTATATCGTATATCGCAAGAAAATTCCGAAACGCACTATCCTTGTGGGACTCGAAGCCGACTCAAGCG
>SDBU01010499.1_pt1 | contig 10273 bp, 9 predicted proteins | sample 2277071 | NCBI WGS metagenome assembly SDBU01 (sample SAMN10397929, study PRJNA504765) | marine sediment metagenome | isolation source: marine sediment core GS08_GC12, 126 cmbsf | place: Arctic Ocean: Gakkel Ridge, Loki's castle | collected 2008 | reverse complement strand
ATCAACTACTTTATCTTCCGGGTGGCCGCAATAAGGACATTTCATTTTGTTAGCTCTCGGCTTTCAGCTTTTAGCTGATGGCTGACAGTTGTTTATGGCAATAAAATACTATAATACAGTAATTCTTTTATGTCAATAGGAAAAATAAAAAAAACTACATTATATTGTGGTTTCTTTTTTTTTAAGGACTATATATGGGGAGTTAGGATTTATGGGCAATTTAAAAAATGGTGCCTGGCACCATTAAGTTTGACAAACTCAAAGGTGCCAGGCACCATTTTTTTATCTTTGCCCTTTATATTTCTCGATCTTCCCTGACAAAACTACCAACTCTATGCCCGCCTGTTTAAATAATCTCCTTGTATCTTCTCCGGCATGATATCTTTTTTCGCAAACAACCTTTCTTGCCCCGGTATTGACTATCATTTTTGCGCACGCAAAACAGGGTTCCATCTTGCAATAGAAGGTGGCTCCTTCTAAGGCTATGCCAAATCGTGCTGCCTGGCAGATAGCATTCTGTTCCGCATGCGCTGTTCTGACACAATGCTTTGTCACTGAACCATCAGGATAAAGAACATCCCTGAGCATGTGGCCAACTCCGTCGCAATGGGGCAGGCCAGTCGGTGCCCCCACATAGCCGGTAGTCAAAATTCTTTTATCCTTAACTACCACGCAGCCGCTTTTTCCTCTATCACAGGTTGCCCTTTTTCCTACCTCTTTGACAATACCTAAAAAGTACACATCCCAATCCGGTCTTTTTGCTTTCTTTGTTTTTTTTGTTTTTGCCATCTTGTCCTTTTTGAATATTCCCCACAGGTAAGTGTGGGTCTCCTATCAGCAATCCCTTTTCATTCTTCTGATTCTTTCTTTATATAAAGGGAATTTTTTAACAAGGCCGGATACTTTTTTAGAAACTTCTTTTATTCTATTTTTATCGTTAATATTCGATACTATCTCATCGATAAATGAGGCGATCTGTTCCATCTGTTTCTCTTTCATCCCTCTGGTTGTTACCGCAGGCGTGCCCAATCTTATGCCGCTTGCTACCCATGGAGGATGTTCATCATATGGGATAAGGTTTTTATTAACCGTTACGTTCGCTTTATCAAGGGCCAAGGCTGCAACTTTTCCGGTGATGTTTCTTGATTTAATAAGATTTACCAATAAAAGATGGTTGTCTGTTCCGCCTGAAACTATGTGAAGTTTAAGTCTTTTTAATTCAGCGGCTAAGGCCTTTGCATTCTTTATGGTTTGTTTTTGTTTCTTCCTAAATTCTAAAGTCCCCGCATTTTTAAAGGCGACTGCCTTGGCAGCTATTACATGCATAAGCGGGCCTCCCTGTATTCCGGGAAATACGGTAACATCTATTGACTTTGCGTATTTTTCTTTGCAAAGAATAAATCCGCTCCTTGGTCCACATAAGGTCTTGTGAGTCGTGCTTGTAACAAAATCCGCATAAGGAGTAGGATTGGGATGCAAGCCTGCTGCTATTAAACCGGCTATGTGAGCCATATCCACCATAAATAGAGCGCCTACCTTATCAGCAATCTTTTTGAATTTTTTAAAATCTATTATTCTCGGATAGGCGCTGGCTCCTGCTAAAATTAATTTGGGCTTATGCTTCTTTGCCAAATGTAAGACCTCATCATAATCAATCGTTTCTGTTTTCTTGTCTACGCCATAAAATACCAAATTATAATACCTGCCTGAAAAATTTAATCTATGCCCATGGGTAAGGTGCCCACCACAGGATAAAGCCATTGCCAGGACAGTATCCCCGAATTTAAGCTGGCTAAAAAATACAGCCATATTAGCGCTTGAGCCACAATGCGGTCGCACATTAGCATGCTCTGCGCCGAACAATTTCTTTACCCTTTCTATTGCTAGAACTTCTGCAACATCTACATATTCGCAACCACCATACCAGCGCCTGCCCGGATAACCTTCCGCATACTTGTTAGTCATTACAGAGCCCTGCGCTTCTAATACCGCCTCATCTGCAAAATTTTCACTGGCAATAAGCTCTATTTTATCATTTTGCCTTTTTGTCTCGTTAAGAACAGCCTTATAGATTGCCGGATCTTTCTTTCTTAAACTATCCATTTTTTTAGTTAGTACCGTTTACGGTTTCAAAGGGGTAAGTGTCCCCTTTTTTGCTGGGGGATATTTACCTCTTTGGAACCGTAAACGGTACTCTCTGTCCTTCCATCTTCCTCACTCGACGGGCATGTCTTCCGCCTAAAAATTTTGTCTTCATAAACACATCGCACATACGCTTGGCCAAACCCTCTGTTACATAATTTGCCCCCAGAACTAAGATGTTTGCATTGTTGTGTTGCCTGCTCGATTTAGCCATTTTGATATTATTGCATAACGCAGCCCTTATCCCTTTTTGCCTGTTGGCTGCCATACTCATGCCTAAACCGGTTTTACATATCAATATTCCCATTTTTGCTCTTCTGGTTAATATTAATTTCGCAACCGCCCTGGCAAATTCGGGGTAATCACGCCTCTGTTCGCTAAAAGTACCCGTATTAAAAACATTGTGTTTGGTTTTTGCCAAAAAATAAGCCGCTAATGCCTTTTTTAGTTTATATCCGCCGTGGTCTGCTCCTATCGCTATGTTCATTTGTAGTATGGGGTCAGGCCCTGGGAATGGCTATTTCTTTCCAAGGGTCTGGCCCCTCCCCTGACTTTATTTCTCCTTCAATCTCTTAACAATCCTGTTGACGCCTTCTTCTATTTGTCTATAACTTTCCTCATACGCAAGAAAGAATTTACCTATAGGATCAGGGACATCAGGATTATCAGCTGCCATGTTTGCATATTCTTTAAAAAGATGTACCTTTTCTTTTGCCTCCGGAATTGTCTTTTTGATAAAATCTTTCTGGGTTCTATCCATAACAAGAATAATATCTGCCCAATCCGTTAAATCCTTTGTCAATCTATGAGTTAAAAAGCCGGACATATCTACATTTGCATATCTTTTCATAACCTCAATTGTCTCAGGAGTAATAACTAAGCCATCTACTGCCACTGTCCCTGCTGATCTTATACTAAAACCCTCTTTCTCTAATTCTCTTTTAAGTAAACTTTCTGCCATTGGTGAACGGCAACTATTACCCATACAAACTATAAGTATATTCGTAACTATGCCGGTTATCATGGTTTCATGCAAAATGGCTTTTACTCCATCTATATTGCTACCTTCTCTTAAAATCTTGGGGCGCAAGGTGGTCATATCCACTACAGTGGAAGAAATCCCTATCTCTGTCGGGCCCGCGTCTATTACCATATCGATAAGGCCGTCAAAGGCTTCTACGACGCTGAAAGGTTCAACCGGCGCCGGCTTGCCTGATACGTTTGCGCTTGGCCCGACTATAGTTAAACTGCTCATGTTTATCAACTCAAGCGCTATCCTATTAGACGGCATCCTAAACCCAAGCGCTTTTCCATCTTTTGATTCAACTATTATGGTTAACGGCCCTGGCCAGAATTTATCAATTAGTCTTTTGGTCAATTGGTCGGGTTCATCAATGTATTCGGTGATTTTCTCTTTTTTAGCTATATGTATAGTAAATGGCTTATCCTTCGGGCGTTCCTTTATTTTGTATAATCTATTAATTGTATCCCCATTGTTATAGTCCGCTGCCAACCCATATACTGTCTCGGTAGGAAAAGCAACAATTCCTCCTTTTTGCAAAATCATGGCTGCTTCTTTTATTGCTTTAGGGTCGAAATTATCCGGGTCTATCTTTATTATCTTCGTTCGCATCTGTTTAATCACGGATTGCCACGGATACACTTTAAAACAGTATCCGTGAAAATCCGCGTTTATCCTTTTAATGACTTACGCGCCAATTTCCTTTTATAATTAACCAATTTCTTCTGCAGCCTATCATTAGACAAAGCCAGAATTTGAATTGCTAAAATGGCGGCGTTTTTAGCGCCCGGGCTTCCTATCGCCACACAGGCAACAGGAATGCCTCCGGGCATCTGCACGGTAGAAAATAGAGCATCTATCCCAGCTAATGATTTGTTTTCAATTGGTACGCCAATTACCGGCAATATAGTATGGCTGGCTAAAACTCCTGCTAAATGTGCAGCACTCCCGGCCGCGGCAATAATGACTTTTATCCCTTTTTTATGGGCTTCTCTGGCAAATCTTGCGGTTTTGATTGGTGTCCTATGCGCTGATAAAACTTTTACAATATACTTTATGCTGAATTCATCTAATATATCCAGGCAATATTGCACAGTTGGCATATCTGACTTGCTTCCCATTAAAACCGCTACTTTAATCATGAAAGACTCCTTTCTTGGAGGGGTCAGACACTGGGATGTGCATTGTCCATTCCTAGTGTCTGACCCCTACGAGCCAGTGCTCGATAACCAATGTCCTTCCTGTAATATATTCCATCGAAATTTATTTTCCCGCAGGCCTGATATGCTTTATCTATAACTGCTTTTACATTCTGGTTTATTTCGGTTACGCCAAGTACCCGTCCGCCATTAGTTTCGTATCTCGTATCCCGTATGTCGTATGTCGTATGTCGTATGTCGTATGTCGTATGTTTCGTTCCTGCATGAAAAATTACAACATCTTCTAATGAATCGGCCTCATCAAGCCCATTTATTAGGAAACCCCCTTTGTATTTTCCCGGGTAACCTCCCGAAGCGCATACTACACATACGCATGGGCGTTGGTCCCATTCCAATTTTACATTTTCTATATTGCCGTCTATTGAGGCCTCTATCGCATCCATAAGGCCATTTTTTAGTCTTGGAAATATGGCCTGTGTTTCAGGATCGCCAAATCGCACATTAAACTCTAAAACCAAAGGGCCATCTTTAGTAATCATAATTCCTACATAAAGGACACCTTTAAGCGGGGTGCCCTCCTCATGTAATTGGGATATAAGGGGTTTTACGATTTTATCCTGTATACGATTATTCATGACATCGTCTATAACAGGGGCGGGAGAATAGGCCCCCATGCCACCGGTATTCGGTCCGGAATCACCATCGTATATTCTTTTATGGTCCTGGCTCGAGGCCAAATTTACAAAATGCATTCCATCGCTTATTACAATGATTGAGGCCTCCTCACCTACCAAACAATCTTCAATAATTACCCTGTCTCCTGATGGGCCGAATTTCTTATCTACCATAATCATCTTTATGGCATCAATGGCCTCTTTTTTCTTCTGACATATAATTGAACCTTTTCCTGCTGCCAGACCATCTGCTTTAACCACCATAGGGGTTTCTCTTTTATTTATGTGCTGTTTTGCTTCGTCAGGATTATCAAAAATTACAAAATTGGCAGTTGGTATTTTGAATCTTGCCATAGTCTGCTTAGCAAAAACTTTACTTGCTTCAAGCTTGGCCATTTCTATATCCGGTCCAAATATCCTTAAGCCCTTCTTATTAAACTTATTCACTATCCCTGCTGCCAGAGGGGCTTCCGGCCCTACTATGGTTATATCTACCTCTTTTGCCTTAGCAAAATTGACTATTCCTTCTATATCATCCGTCTTAATATCCGTACATTCTGCTAATTGGGCTATGCCGCCGTTTCCTGGAATTGCAAAGATTTTATTTACTCGTTCACTTTGAGCGAGCTTCCAGCAAATGGCGTGCTCTCTGCCGCCTGAACCTACAATTAAAACCTTCATATAAACTTAATTTCCCTTTTCCCTTTTACAACCTCACCGATTGCCCAGGATTTCATATTAAATTTTTCCAATCGGGCCTGGGCTTTTTTTACATCTTTAGCAGATAAAACAACCACCATCCCGATGCCCATATTAAAGACTCTGTACGTTTCATCTTCGGATACATTGCCTTTTTCTTGTATTGCCTTAAATATTCGAGGGACGGGCCAGGATTTTTTATCGATGAGGACTGCTAACCCTTTAGGGATTATTCTTGGTATCTTACCCGGGAACGCACCACCGGTTATATGGGCAATTCCTTTTATATCTACAACTTTCCCTAATTGCAACAAAGGCATTACATAAAGCCTGGTTGGTTTAAGAAGTTCTGCCTGTAAGTCCTTTTGCTCTTTTTTCGTAAAAACCTTTCTCACCAAAGAAAAACCGTTGGAATGCAGCCCACTCGATGCAATGCCTAAAATAATATCGCTTATTTTTACTCTTTTTCCGTCTATGATATTACCTTTGTCAATAATCCCGACGCAAAACCCTGCTAAATCATAACTTCCGGGAGCATACATATCCGGCATCTCGGCGGTTTCGCCGCCGATTAATGCATAACCCGTCTCTCTGCATGCCCTTGATATTCCGCCGATTACATCTTTTAAAACTTTCGGTTTTATCTTTCCCGTTGAAATATAATCGAGAAAAAATAGAGGCTGCGCCCCCGTTGTTGCAACATCATTTGCGCACATAGCCACTAAATCTATTCCGACTGTATTGTGTTTGTTGCAAGCTTTAGCAATCATCAACTTTGTCCCTACTCCATCGGTGGATGAAACCAAAACAGGCTTCTTAAATCCCCTGACGTCTATTCCGAATAATCCTCCAAAAGTACCTATATCAGATATAACTCCTGCCTTTTTGGTTTTCTTAACTAAACCTTTTATTTCGCCAACCAGACGTTCTGCCTTTTTAATATCAACGCCGGCTTTTTTGTAAGTAAGATTTTTCATGTCTTTATGCACGTTCGTTATTGCGTTATTGTGCTATTGTGTTTTGATTCTGCAACGCTATAACGCTATAACGCACAACGCAATAACGCTATAGTTTTATCCTTCTAAAAATCTTCTCGATGTTTCTAAGATAATATTTAAGGTCGAAACAGCTTGCTATTTGATTGGGGTTAAGGACTTTAAGCAGCTCTTTGTCTTTTAATAGAGTCTCCTTAAAATCGCTTCCTTCGCTCTCCAGGGTTTTCATAGCAGCCCGCTGTATCAACCTGTAGGCTTTGTCTCGCGATACGCCCTTATTTATAAGCGCAATAAGTAGCTTTTGTGAATATATAAGCCCTCCGGTCTTATTTAAATTTTCTAACATTTTCTTCGGATAGACTATCAAGTGGCGTACTATATCCGTCATTTTATTAAGCATATAATCTATTAATATAGTTGAATCTGGTATTATCACTCTCTCAACCGATGAATGGGAAATATCTCTCTCATGCCATAGGGCAATATTTTCTATTGATGCATGAGCGTTGGCTCTAAGTAATCTTGCCAGGCCTGTAATTCTTTCGCAGGTTATAGGATTGCGCTTATGAGGCATTGCCGATGAGCCTTTCTGGGTAGGGGAGAAATATTCTTCTACTTCGCGAATCTCTGTCCTTTGAAGTCCTCTTATGTCTACTGCCAGTTTCTCTAATGTAGCGGCAATAATAGCAATTGTGGTTAAATAATGGGCGTGCCTGTCTCTTTGTATAACCTGATTTGTAACCAACGCAGGCTTTAAGTCTAATTTTTTGCAGACATATTCTTCAACAGATGGCTCAATATTTGAAAAGGTGCCAACCGCACCTGATACCTTACCCACGCTAATCATCTCTTTAGCAGATATTGTTCTTTGTATATTGCGCTTTGTCTCTTCATAATATAAAGCCATCTTAAGACCAAATGTAGTAGGTTCAGCATGTACGCCATGAGTGCGCCCTATCATCGGAGTGCGTCTGTATCTTTTTGCCTTTTTTCCTAATACTTCATTAAAATCCTCTAAATCTTTTAGTATAATATCTGCAGCGTCTCTCATCTGAAGGGCCAATGCCGTATCGGTAACATCATTAGAAGTAAGCCCCATATGCAGGTATCGACCATCGATTCCTACGCTCTCTTGTATATTAGATACAAACGCAGCAACATCATGGTTAGCCTTTTGCTCTAATTCTCTTATTCTGCCGATATTAAATTTTGCCTTTTTCTTTATATTGGTTAGCGCAGATTTTTTGATTTTTCCCTTTTTGCTCAATGCTTCAGCTGCTGCTATTTCAACGTCCAGCATCTTCTCAAACTTTGTTTTATCAGTCCAGATAGTCCCCATTTTAGGAAGGGTGTATCTCGTTATCATGATAAATTCCTCGCTCGTTATTGCGTTATAGCGTTATTGCGTTTCAAACTCTATAACTCTATAACACACAACTCTATAACGCTTTTCCTCTCTCAACAGCTTCCTCGATTGTCCCCACCATGTAAAAGGCTTGCTCCGGAAGAGAGTCCATTTCTCCTGAGATAATTTTGGAAAATCCTCTTAAGGTATCTTCTAACTTTACATATTTTCCTTTTTTCCCTGTGAATTCTTCGGCAACAAAAAACGGCTGAGACATAAATTTCTGAATCTTTCTGGCCCGGGTTACGCTGAGTTTGTCTTCCTCGGAGAGTTCCTCTATACCAAGAATGGCAATTATATCCTTTAAGTCCTTATATCGTTGCAAAATCCTTTGAACCTCTCTGGCTATCCTATAATGTTCAATCCCTAAGACTTCCTGTGAAAGTATCTTGGAAGTAGATGTAAGCGGGTCCACTGCAGGATATATCCCTAATTCTACTATTTCTCTTGATAAGACCGTAGTAGCATCAAGGTGAGTAAAGGCAGTAGCAGGGGCAGGATCGGTCAAATCATCGGCCGGAACATATATTGCCTGCACTGAAGTTATAGAGCCGGCTCTGGTAGAAGTAATTCTTTCTTCAAGCTCTGCTAAATCTTTTGCTAAAGTCGGCTGATATCCTACTGCTGAAGGCATTCTACCTAATAGCGCAGAAACTTCACTTCCTGCTTGCACAAAACGAAATATGTTATCAATAAAAAACAAAACATCCATATTTTGCTTATCCCTAAAATATTCAGCCATAGTAAGGGCGCTTAAGCCCACTCTAAAACGCGCCCCGGGCGGTTCATTCATCTGGCCAAATACCAAAGCGGTCTTTTCTAAAACTTTTGTTTTTTTCATCTCAAGCCATAAATCATTTCCTTCGCGGCTGCGTTCTCCGACTCCGCCAAATACGCTCACCCCTCCATGCTTTATGGCTACGTTTCTTATAAGCTCCATTATTATCACTGTCTTGCCTACCCCGGCCCCGCCAAATAGGCCGATTTTGCCGCCTTTAGGATAGGGGGCTAATAGATCAACAACTTTTATCCCTGTCTCTAAAATCTCACTTCTAGTCTCCTGCTCTTCCAATGTAGGGGCTAGTCTATGTATCGGCCAGGTAGTGACATCTTTTGGGAGCGGGCCTCCGTTATCAATGGTTTCACCTAAAAGATTAAAAAGTCTGCCTAAAACAGCTTTGCCTACCGGCACAAAAATTGGCCTGCCTGTGTCTGTAGCATCTATTCCTCGACGGAGCCCATCTGTTGAGCCAAGAGCAACGCACTTTACTATATTATCTCCTATATGCTGATGGACTTCCAAAACCAGATTGATATCATCTGTCTTAATTGATAAGACATTGTCTATGGCAGGAAGTTTTCCTTTTTCAAACTCTACTTCTACTACCGGCCCTATTATTGATCTTATTTTGCCTCTGTTCATAGCTTTCCTTTAAAAATGGTGCCAGGCACCATTTTATGCTGCTCCCTCAGCAGCGCCTATCACATCCATAAGTTCAGCGGTTATTGTCGCCTGTCTTGCTTTATGATACAAGAGGGTAAGTTTCTTTGTTATCTTATCAGCATTATCGGTTGCCGTCTTCATAGCAAGCATCCTGGCCATCTCTTCTGCGGTTCTGGATTCTAATACGGCATGGTGAATCTGATTGGCTATATATTCTTCTAGGAGCTTATCAAATACATCGCGTGGTTCAGGTTCATAAATGTAATTTCGATGATGTGGCAATTCTTTAGGTATCTCTAAAGCAAGAGGAAGCAATTTTACAACTTTTGCCTCTCCTATGATATGCCTTTTAAATTCATTATATATCAGGAAAAGGGAATTTATTCTATTGCGTAGAAATTCGTCAATTATAATTCCGGCCATCTTGCCCACCTCTTCCGGTAGAGTCCCATAATCAATAGGCGAGTACGCCGTAAGGATGGTAAAGGTGCCTCTTGCGCTTATATATTTTATAATTTTTCTACCTGCGGCTACTATTTTTAATGGCTCATCCGGATAATCTGATTTTAATTTCAATATTTTATTAATTATATTCCCGTTGAAATTACCGCATAAACCTTTATCGCTTCCTAAAACAACTACTCCTACGGGCGTTTCTTTTGGCCTTTCTGCTAATAAAGGGTGCATATTAAAATTGGTGGTTTGGCTTATTTCAAAAAGCAATTCTCTTATC
>SDBU01010498.1_pt1 | contig 10274 bp, 10 predicted proteins | sample 2277071 | NCBI WGS metagenome assembly SDBU01 (sample SAMN10397929, study PRJNA504765) | marine sediment metagenome | isolation source: marine sediment core GS08_GC12, 126 cmbsf | place: Arctic Ocean: Gakkel Ridge, Loki's castle | collected 2008 | reverse complement strand
GCTGATGAGATATTTGCCCTTATTGAACCCTTTGCTGGCTACGCCTTCAACAAGGCTCACGCCGTTAGCTATGCCCTTATTGCCTATCAGACTGCCTTTCTCAAGGCAAACTACCCGGCAGAATATATTACCGCCTTCCTGACTACTCATGCCGGGCAGCCAGAGAGGGTAGCTAGTGCCGTTGCTGAGTGCCGGCGCTTGGGAATTAAAGTGCTGCCGCCTGATATCAACCGTAGCCAGGCCAACTTTTCTATAGAGGAAGACGGTCACAATGCCTCGGGCATTCACTTTGGGCTAACCGCTATCAAGAATGTCGGGCTGGGAGCTATTGACTCCATCATCACTGAGCGCAGTAAGGACGGCGACTTCAAATCTATTGAGGAGCTTTGCCGTCGCTGTGACCTGCGCGGGGTAAACAAGCGGGTGATGGAAAGCCTCATTAAGGCTGGAGCTATGGATTGCCTCGGCAGCCGGGGCACCTTACTGGGTAACATTGACCGTATCCTGTCTCTGGCTCAGCGTGAAGCACGTCTGCAAGAAGCTGGGCAAACCACCATGTTTGACCTCTGGGGAAAGAGTGCGCCGACGCCTTTGTCAGACCTTGACCTGGAACCAGCCGATATCTCTGACAAAGAGAAAGCTGCTTGGGAAAAGGAATTAATGGGGGTGAGCTTTTCGGAGCAACCTTTCAGTCCGATGGGGAGTGGGGTGGGTGCGGAAACCACATTCTGCGGTCAGGTTGATGCTGAGTTGGCTGGACAGAATGTTGTCGTTGCCGGCAGGGTGGCTTCGGTCCGTTATCTTTCTACTAAAGATAACCGATCCTTTGCCAGCGCCGTTCTAGAGGACGTTAGTGGTAAGGTTGAGGTTATGGTCTGGCCCAAGGCTTTTGCGGATGCTAGCGAGCTTTTACAGGAAGCCAATGAACTTGTCGTGGAAGGTAAGGTAAGGGTAAGAGATGACAGGGTGCAGTTGAATTGTGACCAGGGTGGCCAAGTACGCCACTACCAGCCAGAGACAGCCCCGACTGTAGAAGTGGCCACTCCCGAACTCAGTGAGACGTTAACAGTGACTGATGAAGCACCAGCCCCCACTAAGACAACTGAACGTCGCCGGCTGGTAATCAGCATCAGTCAGACCAGTGATGAGGATAGGGATATAGCCTATCTGTATAAAGTAATCGATACCCTGAAAGATTTCCCGGGACAGGATGAGGTTAACCTGCGTGTTACCAATGGAGAAAAGGTCGTTAACCTCAAGCTAGCTAGCATATGTACTGGCTACTGCCCTGAACTTCTTCAGCGGCTGGCAGAGTTGGTAGGAGAAGAAGGAGTCATGTTAGAGCCGTCTGAAACTGTTTGATGGCCTGGATGAAAGTGGAGGAGATTTAGCAATATGGAGCCTTTATGGTTTGTGCCTCTGGGAATACTGAGCCTGCTTCTATCTGCAATCCTGCAATCGTATTGTGAAATCGGCCGACAATCTCGGCCAGAACTTCGCGCCAAGGTCTTTGACTCACCCATCAGGCGATTGCTTCAAGTGGGATGGATTGCACTCCTGTTGACTGGTGGTGTGCTGCTGTGGTTGGTATATCCCATTGTGGGACTCGTCTCTATCTGTGTATACTGGGTCTTACTTCCGCTGTCGATAGACCGGCGCATGAAACAACGTATGCTACCGCCTTGGAGCTTAGTCAAAGGTGACCTGGAGAAACTGGGGTATAACGAGTACAACTATCTGCGTGGGGATTGGTGGAAGAAGGAAAAGTCCAGTGAAATTCAGTTGCACCTCAAACGCAAAAAGACACAGGATGCTGATACCAATCAGGACCAGTAGCGGAATGATAACAGTATCAGAATCAAGCCAAACAGGGGAAACCCAGAGATGACTTCAGGTAAAACAGTCCCCGGGCACAGGAAAAGGCTACGGGAAAGATTCCTTAAGGGGGGTCTGGCCGGCTTCCCTGACTATGAGATTATCGAATTGCTCCTGAGTCTGGGTACACCCCGCCGGGACTGTAAACAGCAGGCCAAAGAGGCCATTAAGCGATTCAAGACCCTCAGAGGGGTCCTGACCGCCTCTCCTCAGGAACTTCAGCAGATAAAGGGAATCGGTCCCCATTCCGCTTTTGGCATCAAGCTGGTGCAGGAAGTAGCCAGGGAGTTCCTCAAAGAAAAGATTATTGATGAGCCCGTTTACAAGTCCTCCCAGGAAATATTCGACTATCTCTACCACTCAATGCGGGACCTCAAGAAAGAGGTGTTTAAGGTTATTTATCTCAATAGTCAAAACCAGATTATTGAAACCGCCGACCTCTTTGAGGGGACAGTAAGTAGCTCCTCTATCTCTCCCCGCGAGGTTATCGAAAGCGCTATCAAAAATAATGCCGCCTCGCTGATTTTTGCCCATAACCATCCCTCAGGTAGCGCTGACCCCAGCAAGAGCGATAAAGAGCTGACCAGGGACCTGGTCTATGCCGGCAGTATCATACAGATTAAGGTCCTGGACCATATCATAATCGGCAATGACAGGTACTTTAGCTTTGCTGGCGAGGGGCTGATTGAGGAATACGAACTGGATTTCCTGGGCTTGAAAATGAAGGGCGTATCTGAGGCTAAACGAAGGCTATACCGGGCCGGGTTATCAGACTCCAGTCCTCATTAGCGCTCATAACTCCAGCCCCCGCACCTCTTGTCCCCAACTGGCACTATTTATGCTCTTCATGGACGGTATTGACATAATGCATATGGCAAAAGAATGCCCATCATTCTCCGTATGCGATATACTATTTACGCCTGAAATGTGGGAAAACAGTAATGTAGCACCCAGAAATTTACCCGAATGGACACTTGACAAGTAGCACCATATATGTTAGCATACTTGCCCTGTGTGTGAGTAGAGTAGGGGGGTGTATGGTTTCAGAAGACAGGCCAAGAAGATCCCTCTCGCCACTGCAAGCCAGGTTTATCAGGTTGGCTCCTGGTGCTGCCGACCTCTTTGGAGGGACGGTGGATAATCTTCATGTCCATTCCCGCGATATCATAGAAAGCGCCCTTGAACACAGGGCTACCAACCTCATTTTTGCCCGCAATCATCCTGGCGGTGACCCCGCGCCCAGCAGGGCCGTTAACGCCTCTATACCAGGAGTATATCAGCCAGATTTCGCGTGCTTCGGTCGTCCAATTGAGTAAGACGGAGGTGCCTGGTGGAAGAAAAAGCTAGAAAAACGGGAATCGATGTCATTGGTGCTGTCTCCTGGGGCACGCACATCTGTCAATTTTATGATACCAAGCAGGACTTACTTGATATCCTGGTACCCTTTTTCAAAGCAGGTCTGGAGAATAATGAGTCTTGTGTCTGGATTACTTCAGAACCACTGGGTGAAGAAGAAGTTAAAGAAGCAATTAGAAGGGTGACGCCTGATTTTGCTCAGTATCTGGAAAGAGGACAAATAGAGATTCTTCCCTATCCCGAACTATATCTCAAAGCTGATCTTTTTGACTCGCAAAGAGTTCTCAATTTTTGGCTTGATAAGCTCAATCAAGCCTTGGCCGAAGGTTATGACGGCATGAGAATAACGGGTAATGTGGCTTGGCTTGAAGAAAAGGATTGGGGAAAGTTCACTGACTATGAGGAAGAGATAAACAGGGTCATCGGTGAATACCGGATGCTGGCTATTTGCTCTTATCCCCTTGATAAGTGTGGAGTAAGCGAAGTCATAGATGTCGTGGGCAACCACCAATTCGCTCTCATTAAGCAGGGAGACGATTGGGTGAAGGAGGAAAACTATGAGTGCAAGCGGGCAGAGGAGGAATTGAGCGAGTCAAAAAGGGAATACGATTCCTTATTTCAAAATATGCTCAACGGTTTTGGTTATTGCAGGATTCTAGTTGATGAGAATAATCAACCCATAGATTTTGTTCATATCGAGGTTAACGATGCCTGGGAAAAGTTGATCGGATTAAAAAGGGAAGATGTTATTGGCAAAAAAATTACCGAGGTGATACCGGGTATCAAAGAGTCCAAGACTGATTTGATCAGCATTTATGGTAAGGTTGCTTTAACTGGAGAGCCGACTCAATTTGACCTTTACTTTGAGCCTTTGGGAAAATGGTTTGCCGTTTCCGTATATAGCCCTCGGAAGGACTATTTTGCTGCTGTCTTCGAAGACAAAACCGAGCTCAAGCGTGCACAGGAGATGACTTCACAGGCTACATCAACCAGGCAAGGACCTCTAACGTCTCTGCAGAAAAGGTTTGTTCTTACAGGTTTAGAGGGCTTTGATGACCGGGAAATCATTGAATTGCTCCTGGGTTTAGCCTTACCCTACCGAAAGCGTCGGAAACTGGCAAAAGAGTGCCTTGCCGAATTCGGAGACCTCAACGGGTTCCTCGCTGCTTCTCCGCAAGAGCTGGAGCGAGTTGGGGTTACTGCTAGTTGTATGTTTGCTATCAAGCTGCTACATGAATTACCCGCTGAGGTTCTTAAAAAGAAGATTATTCAGCGGTCTTTTTATCAATCCTCTCAAGAGGTTTTCGACTATCTCTACTACTCGATGCGAGACCTCAAGAAGGAAATATTCAAGGTTCTCTACCTCAATAACTGCAGCCAGATAATTGACACTGCCGACCTCTTTGAAGGAACGGTGGATAATCTTCATATCCATCCCCGCGAAATCATGGAAAGTGCCCTTGAACACAGGGCTACCAACCTCATTTTTGCTCATAACCATCCTGCCGGCGACCCCGCGCCCAGCAAGACCGATGAGAAGATTACCAGGGACCTGGTCTTTATGGGAATGATTACCCAGCTTACGGTCCTGGACCATCTCATCATCGGCGGCAACACCTACTATAGCTTCGCCGATGAAGGACGTATTCATAAATACGAAGATGATTTCCTGAACCTGAATATGAAAGCGGTATTTGGTCGCAGAAGAGCTGTTAATTCCAGAGATTCAGGTAAGGTTCCTGCCTTGCCTCGTAGTTGATAGACGACCTCTGAGGCTAACCTTTTGACAGGTTAATGCTAGCAGCTTCCAAATAAAGCAGATGCCTCTTCATCTCCAGTCCACCCCCGAACCCGCCGAGCTTACCATCGCTGGCAACCACCCGGTGGCAAGGCACAATAATAGCCAGCGGGTTTCTGCCCAGAGCCTGCCCCACCGCCCGTGCCGCCCTGGGTTTCTTAATCTGACTGGCCACCCAGCCGTAGCTCCTGGTTTCCCCGTAAGGGATGAGCCTGGTTACCTCCCATACCTCGCCTTGAAAGATGGTAGCTCCCGATAGGTCAAGTGCATCAGGGAAGCCTACCTTCTGACCGCGGAAGTAAATCTTGAAGCGCTCCATCAGGTCGTTGAAAGGGTCAGGAGACCGGGTGGCCTGATTGGCTCTATCACCCAATTGCTCAAGCGCTTCGTGAGATGAGCCCTGGGGCAGGGTAGTGATTAGCAGCCCCTTTGCCGAGCCCAATATTCCTATCCAGCCCGTATCGGTATTGAAAAGGATGTATTTTAGCTCCCCGCTCATAATACCCCGCGCCGTAGAGCGTTTCCTGGTCTGCCGTCCCGATAGCCTCTCAGGCTCACCCTCTATTTGACCTTTACCTTAACCAGTATGTCCCCCGGCTGGCCATCGGTTGTCTGGCGGGCATTTCGCAGTCTTACCTTGGAGCCAGCTTCTACCCCGGCCGGGATTTTAACCTTCAGTTTCTTGCCTTTTCGGGTCAGGGTTTTTTCTAATCCCTTGGCCGCCTGTTCCTTGGTGATGGTTATTTCATAATTGACATTCCGGCTGGGGCGACGTTGAGCCTGGCGACCAAATGTTCCGTTCAGGCTACTGCCTCTGGGGACCTCAAATATTATCCTCTGCGGGCCACCCCGTCTGCGGCCGTATTGCCTGAAGGTGAAATTCCTGCCTTTCAAGAAATCACCAAAGACACCGTCCAGAAAGTCGTATTTAAGCCCGGCTTCCCCGAAGTCTTTCATCAAATCTTCGAAGTTTGTCTGAGTAGCACGGCTGCTGAAGATATCGCCAATATCACCTACCGTGCCAAACCGGTCGTATTGTTTTCTCTTTTCCGGGTCGCCAAGAACGCCGTAAGCCTCATTTATCTCTTTGAACTTCTCGTTGGCCCATTCCTCCTTGCCCGGGTTGCGGTCGGGGTGATACTGCATCGCCTGCTTCCGATAGGCCTTCTTGATTGCCTCTTCGTCGGCATTCCTCGGTACACCCAGAACCTTGTAATAGTCTTTAGCAGGCATTGTTGCTTCGTTCCTTAATCTTGCTGTAACAGGGTGACGGTTGCTATCCCGCACCCCCTACTATCAGTATATCATATGGTCGAATTTCAGTCTGCGTTGAACCCCTTGCCCAAAGTACTCTCAAGGAGGTAAAATGCAAAGGAGTCATGGCTGACTCGTTAAGGGACACTGGCCAGGCTTTATTCGGCAATTGTGGAGGATAACCAGAAATGGCTGAGGAACTGGGTAAGATAGAAAAACCCGCAGCAGAGCACTTTGAAGGAGAGCGAAAACTCTACCTTGTCTCCCTGCTGTTCGCTGGAGAAGACGCTCCCCCTGAGTATCTGGAGAAGTTTAACCTTTACTGGGAGCATGTCGGCCAGCACATAGCCAGTCAAGAGTCGCAGATAGGGCAAGTCAATCGGGTTTATCATGAATCAATTGCCCTGGGTGGTGAGGATGGGCTTAAAGTTATGGAGAAGCTAAGTCCAGCCACTTGCCACATCGCCAGGGAAAAGTGTGAAAACGGTGCCGTCTTTGAGCCAACCGAGCTAGCAGAACTGGCCAATGAGTGTATGGACTGGGAGCGGTTCCTCCTTATCGGGTTCTTAAGTCAGAAGGTAGCCCAGATGGCATCAGAGCACTATCGCGAGGCTTCGAAAAAGAGGTATGAGCACATTGCGAGCAGGATAGATGAGACCCTTAAAACTAATGAGGTGGCCATACTCTTTATTCGCGAAGGGCACCTGGTGCAGTTTCCCCAGGATATCGAGGTGTTTACCGTGGCGCCACCGGTACTGGATGAGATTCACCGCTGGCTCCGTGACCGTTCCGCAGAGGACAAAAAGGACGAATCGTGAGATTAGTCTTTGGTTTCTCTGAGGAACTGCTCTACCTGTTTGACTAGCTTTTCGTTTTCCTCGTCCGAGAGCCGGGTGTTGCTCTCCAGCTTGCTGATAAACTTATCGATTTCCGGGAGTTCAGCCCGCATACGGTCCATCCCACGAGCGATGCTTTTGCCGCCAACGTCGTCTACTTCGATTGCCTCTGTCGGGTGTGCAACGGCCTGAGAGAGGCGACGATCGGCGCGATCGGCGCGCGGACCACCGCCTTCAAGACCGTGCGCATCGACGAGATCACGCTCCAGCGTCACGGCATCACCGTCGAGACGCTGGACCTCTCCGATATCTTCGCCCGCCTTCAGGCCCTGAAGACCACGGACGCGAAGGTGAAGGACAAGGCCGCCCGACTCAAGGCGTACACATCCTGGCAGGCGGTGCCGGCCAAGGCGTTCAACAACCTCGTCAAGCTGGGCGTGGTCCTGGACAACGTCGTCAAGGAGTACCGGATGGACGCACTGTCCCTCCGCTGTTGGATGGAAATGCAGCAGCAGCTCGGCATTTCCCCATGCGTGCTGCTCAGTGAGATGAATGACAGAGGCATCGCATCGGCATGCGAGGTGGACGTGGGCAACGCGGTCACCATGCACGCCCTGAAGCTCGCCTCCGGCAATCCCACGGCGGTGCTGGACTGGAACAACAATTACGGCAATCAGGAGAACAAGTGCATCCTGTTCCACTGCGGCGCCGCGCCCCGGAGCATGATGATGGGCGGGGGGCGGATCGCCGACCACGCGATCATCTGCAACGTCGTCGGCAAGGGCTGTGCATACGGCTGCGACGTCGGCCGCATCTCGCCGATGCCCATCACTTACGGGAGCCTGCTGACGCAGGAGGGGGACATGTGCTTCTACCTCGGCGAGGGCCGTTTCACCGCGGACCCGATCCCCGACGATTTCTTCGGCTGCGCGGGTGTGGCCGAGATCAAGAACCTCCAGGCGAAGCTTCAGACCATCGGATACCTGGGCCACCGCCACCACGTCAGCGTCACGCCCGGTCACGTCGCCGCGCCTGTGACCGAGGCCTTCGAGCGGTACCTCGGCTATGACGTGACGGTGCTCTGATCGCGCTCCCGGCCGACGAGCGCGCCGCAATCCGCCGAGGAGGCCCTTGCGCGCCGGCCGACGATTGTGCTGCGCGGGGGAGCCGCGTGTTTGCTGGCCTTCTGCGTCTCACATTGCTTCGGGAGGGCGCCCTGGTGGATTCCGTCCCAATGAGCGGGGATGGGCCAGCGTCTTGACTTTTGTCGTGCTTCGCACTACATTCTGGTGTCTGTAGGCCCTGCGCTTCGCGTGATGCTGACGGGCCGGGGGCGGCGTAGCCAAGTGGACCAAGGCAACGGTTTGCAAAACCGTCATTCACGGGTTCGAATCCCGTCGCCGCCTCCATGCGTTCCGCTCACCCGGCCGGCAGGGGCCGGTCCTGCGCGCGAGCGCGTCGCCAAGGGAGGAGGTAGGAGGGGGCCCCTCCGAGGTAGGAGGGGGCCTCCAGTGCCCCGCTGAAGGCGTCGCCTGGGGGCGAGTGGCGGAAAGGAAGACGCACTGGACTTAAAATCCAGTGGGCCGCTAAGGCCCGTGTGGGTTCAACTCCCACCTCGCCCACCAACTAACTCCTTGACAGACAGGAACTTGCGAAGTACAATCTCGTCCAGACTCAGCGACACGGTGGCCTTTTGATGGCACTTTGTGGTAGCACTTTGCTATCAAGGAGGCCCCCTTGGAGGTAACTAGCTATGTCTCTCGGAACTCCTGCTGCGGTATTGATTGCCGTGCTCTTTCTCATACCGGGGCTCCTGATGAGGACCGTCGCACAGTTGTGCACCCCATACGGATCCGCCGGGAAGCCCCCTTCGCTTGTCGAATGCCTCATGCTGAGCTGCCTGAACTACTTGCTTGCTTTCTTTCCCATATTGCTGCTCCTGCGCCATTGGCCGGATGGCCTGAACTTGGTAGAACCAGTGACTCTTGCATCACACCTGTGGTACTTGTTCCTTTGGGCCTCCGTGGTATTCCTTCTCCCGACCTTCCTGGGTTTCGTGGCAGGGTCTTTGGCGAGGACGAAGCGGACGCGACGTGTCACTGGACGCTTCGGAATAACAATCTTGCATCCGGCCCCCACGGCTTGGGACTATGCCTTCGCCCGAGATGGGCAATACTGGGCTCGCATAAGGCTCGTGGACGGAGAGCTCATCGAAGGGCTGTTCGGCCGGAACTCTCTGTCCTCTTCGGAACGCAAGCAGAGGGATATCTTCTTGGAATCTGTCTACGAGTGGGACGACGGTAATAAGAGGTACGAAGAACTGGAGCGGAACGCCGGTGTGTGGGTGCCCAAGGAACAGATAGCACACATAACGTTCTTTGATGTGTCCACAGGCGACCCAGCTGAGAGGGATTCATGGTGGACCAGCGTCCGCCGCCTTGGCCACCGCGTAGCGATTTGGGGCTGTGGTATGGTCACTTCGTGGTTGAAAGGAGAGAAGAGTGTCCGATGAGAAGATCGAAAAGAAGGCCGGAAATCAGCCGAACGAAGGGAAAGACGCGCTATACGCAGGGTATCAACCGAGCGAGATTCCGACGAACGAGATGAAGCCACAGGAGAGAGAAATGTCCGATCAGAAGATCGAAAAGAAGGCCGGGTATCAGCCGAAGCAAGGGGGAAAACCGCTAAGCGAAGGGTATCAACCGAGCGAAAGTACGACGAACGAGATACAGCCACCTCCTCCGCCTAAGGAGAAGAAAAGCCAGTGAGCAATGCGGCCGGCCGTCTCCTCAAGTGAACATGGTGAATCGTAGCACCGTAGTAAACCGGGGGCGAGGGCAATGAGGGTCGCGGGTCGCCGGGGGGAACCCTATGACCAGATGCCCGCTCATGCTTTTCCAAGGATAGCCTGAAGCGTCTCGACCAGGGGTGGAAGGTCTTCTCGCAGCGTGCTCCAAACGACATCGAGATTGATGTCGTAGTAGGCGTGCACTAGCCGGTGACCCATAGCGATCATCTTCGGCCAGGGAAGCTCTGCGAGCTCAGCTTGCGTCTCGGGTGACACCTGGATGGCCGCCTCACCGATGATCTCGACACACTTGACCACGGCCAGCACCAGTTGGCGGTCAGTGTCCAGCTCCCTGCGAGCCCTGCCT
>SDBU01010497.1_pt1 | contig 10274 bp, 6 predicted proteins | sample 2277071 | NCBI WGS metagenome assembly SDBU01 (sample SAMN10397929, study PRJNA504765) | marine sediment metagenome | isolation source: marine sediment core GS08_GC12, 126 cmbsf | place: Arctic Ocean: Gakkel Ridge, Loki's castle | collected 2008 | reverse complement strand
ACATGACTCTATCATATTCCAAATTCCACTAAGCATTCCTTTAAGCGTCCATGCGGAATACCTTGCTTTAATTCGTGATTCTTTACAATCCCCATTGCACTGGCGCGGTGTAGAGTTTAACATACCCATAGATGTAGAAGTTGGTTTCAATCTTGGTAACACCCAAGAGATTGATGTAAACAATTTAGACGTTGTAGGTATAACTAGTAATTTAAAGGATGCCCATGAAAGGTTAGCAGATGCCGCGACGACTAACTAATTGGAAAGAAGCATACCTTGAATATGTAGACCAAACAGAACCTCCAGACCTTTATAAAGAGTGGTCTGCGATCTCTGTTATGGCATCTGCACTACAAAGAAAGAGTTACATCAAGTTTGGAACTTATGTATTCTTCCCAAATATGTATATAGTCCTAGTTGGGCCAAGTGGGAAATGCCGCAAGAGTAAAGCAATGGAACCTGGACGTGATTTCTTATACAAAATAAACGTTAAGCTTGCACCGGAAGCTACATCTCAGGTAGCTCTAATAGGTGAAATAGAGGACGCTATTGTAAGTGGTATGACAGGTGAAGAAGGCATCCCTATTCCTGCACATTGTTCGCTTACTGTATATAGCCTAGAACTAACTGTGTTCTTAAGTTACAACAATCCTGACCTATTAACCTATTTAACCAACTGGTATGATTGCGATCCTCATTGGAGATACAAAACACAAAGCAGGGGGAATCAGATTATAGAAAATGTATGGGTTAATCTTCTTGGAGCCACTACTCCTGAGTTAATAGCCTCTTCTCTTCCAAGAGATACAGTAGGTGGTGGATTAGCAAGTAGGATTATCTTTGTATACGAAAGAAAGAAAGGTCAAACCTTCTCATTGACAAAGATGAAGGAACCAGATGAGGTGATGTATGAAAACCTATTACATGACCTACAAGAAATTAATCTAATGCATGGATGTTTTAAAACAGATGAGGGCTTTGATAAGATTTTCTCTGAATGGTACGAAGAAGAGAATTATCAATACTCAGTTGAAGACCCAAGATTCTCTGGGTATACAGAAAGAAAGCCAACTCATATTATAAAATTGTGCATGATATTATCTGCTGCTAAAAGTAGTGATATGATAATAACAGCAGATATCTTCAAAGAGGCATTGGATTTATTAACAAGAACAGAAGTTAATATGCCAATGACATTCAAGGGTGTTGGAAGATCAGGTGAGGCTGAGACTACGGTTGCTGTTATGGATGTTATTAGACATCGTGGGGTTATTAGTAATAGTGAACTGATGGGTATGTTCTTCCATGATGCTAATAGGATTACATTAAGAATGATAGTAGATCAGTTAGTTGATATGGAGTATTGTGAAAGAGGAACTGATCCAGATACAGGAAAAGGTGTTTTAATTTATAAGAAGGAGCAATAAACAATTTTCGTACACCGTTCAAACTGTGAACGATATACGAAACAAAGAAAGAGGAACTTATTATGAAAATGAGTAAAGCATGGGAAAACGCTTTGAAAGGTACTATTCCTAGTGCCTTAAAGAAAGTCCTTGAGACTAAATCACCTGAGCAGATAAAGGAAATAGTGGATAGGATATCTAAAGAGTATCCTTTAATGATAGAAGAATTCCTACGCATATTAGACCAGATGTTTATAGTATTTGCTCTAAAACAAAATGACTATGGCCCAAGTAATATCGCTCTAGGAACCAAACTAGGAAATCAGGCTGAGATAAATGCCGCCAGAAAAGCGGTCCTAGTTCGTACATTTGATAAGTTGAATAGAATGATAAACCTAGAATTTATGAAAGGGGGAGCGATACTAGAAAATGTGGAACCTACCAATGAGCCACTAATGGATGCCTGGGAAGATACTAGTGTGTATTCAGTTATAGCGCAATTGGTCATGCGTGGTGTTTGGGGTAAATAAGGTGGAGTGGGAACTAACAAGAGTTGGTGATGTGGTTAGTGTCTTTCTAATAGACGACATCTTACCACACCTACATGATCTAAATTGCCCTTGCCGCCCTACAATTATACATTTACAACCTGAACAATCTATAGAACTTGGGTGTATAGAACCTCCAGGAACCTTCAAGGCAGATAGAGATGTTACTATAATATTACATAAACCAAACACCTTACATTTACAAGAATCCACCAATTAAATCTATTCCCTTTTCTCACTTGCTCTTTTCTGAATCTCCATAATCCTATCAGTTACTCTCTCCGTCGCCTCTTCGATATACTTCTGACTAACATCTCCTCTATTTTCAATAATAAACTTAACCTCTTGGTTCAACTGATTAATTAAACTCTTTGATTGCCATGCCGCCACTTCATCTGAAATCCCTCTCAGGTAAGCAAAGGCAAACCAATTAGCAAACAATGTTCCAGCCTTTCCTAATTCCTCATTAAGCAATTTCCGCATCTCAACCTTTCCAGGCTCATGAGCAACAGAGGTTAATACCTCATCTACCAAAGCAGCAGATGATGAGAGGAAGTATGCTGCAATTTGCGTCGTTCCTTCACCAGTGAATTTTTCATATATCTGCCGTCCGTCTGGTCTTTTATTCCTCAGGAATCCATTAACCATCCTCCACACTGGATGCAATTCCCATGAGTTCTTCTGAAGGAATGTCTGGAGTTTACCAGTAACAGCTGGATTAAAGAAGGACTCTTTCATCCTAAAGAAATACTTTAGGAACATATTAAACGGTGCCCCATAGGTAATCACTAAATCCTTCTTACCTTCAACAGTCTCTACTTCTTTGGTATACCTTCTACCCCATTCATCCCTTTCAAATCCCAAGAATGAAGTCATAAGAATGTCCATTGTCATAATAATCCCAAGAGTCCTACCAAGACCACCCATCATTAATTTTTCTTCAGCAGTGATATTCTCACCAATCCTACGGCCTTTGATAATATTCTTTCCAGTCTTTACGGATACACTAATGCTATCCTTTACCATCTTTGCATAAAGTTTGGTCATTGCAATCTTAAAAGATGGTGTGAAGAATATTCTATTCAGTTTTTTTCTAGTAGAGGATGGAATACCAGCATAATCTGCATGATAGAGTGCAGTTATTCTCCCAGCATCTGCCGGTTTGAAGCCCATATTATCCGTCAGGTGTCTATATGTAATCTGCCTTACAAATCCATCCAATGCCCAAGCAGTTTTCCAAGATGTATTATAAGTCTGCCTTAGGATATCCTCGCTTAGAATTCCCCTTACCGCTCGAACGAGAGGATTTGGATGTTTTGCAATCTGTTGAATATAAGCATCATACCTAGCTAATGGATTAACATAAGGAGTTGACCTAGCTCCATGTATTCCTGCTGCCATCCAAGGTTCCCCTTGATCCCTGAAATCAGATACGGCTCTTTGGATATTCTTAAAGGTTCTAACAGGTCTAAGGGGATTAATAGAACCAACCATTCCAGCTTGCCAAAGGTCATAAACTGGAAGGAATAAAGGATTGAAGAACTGTCCCATCTTGGTGATAGAAAGTCCCTTATCAATCATGGCCATTGAATCATGATACTTAGAAGCATCCATCATGTAATCAGATAGAACGTTTTTAATCTGAAAACCTTTTAGGATTGGTGCGTTGGATGGTGGGCGCACGAAGCCATTAAACCTATCAGGTCTTTGACCTTTTTCTAATGGCTTTATAAATCCAACGCTCAGACCGGCGTTCTTAATCCTAAGAATAGCAGCATCTTTTCCAAGTCTACGACCATAGTAACCCATGATTTGAAATATATCAATATCATCTTTACTAATAACTTTCTTCTGAAGAAGATCACGGATGAATAATGTCTTCCTTTTCTTCGTTCCCAACAACGCCATAATCTTCGTAGCCTTATGGGGATTAGTAACAGCCAACTTTTCAAACCAAAGTCTGAAAGGAATAGGAACAAATGATGCCTCTTCAATTCTCTTCAGCTTCTCTTCCAGTTTTCTATATTGCTCAGCATTACCAGTCTCTCTGGCCTTAATTCTTTCTGACTCAATCCTAGTTCTCATTTCCTCAAAGAAACCTTGTTCTAACGCACCTTCATCTTTATATAATTGAAGAGCATCATCAAAGTATTCCTGAATGATATCAATAGTTGGTTGAAGTCTTTGCTTCTGATCTCTTGGAAGTTTATCAAACACCTTAGTATCTTCAACAATCATTGGAAGAGTTTGTCGTAAGTCTGCTATCTCCTCCTGTGTATATCCGGCCTTCATTAAACTCCTGGCTGTCCTTGCAACTGTATGTTCTGTCTTACCCTCAATTGCATCTTGAACAGAAAACTGACTCTTAACAGCAATACCAAGTTCAGGAGCATCCTTAAACCTATTCTCAACATCGAATGTATTTATAAATTCATCATACTTATCCCTCAGAGTCTTTCTGTTCTCAATCCTTTGTGAATTAATAGCATCCTGTGGCTCGAAGTTAGAATTAGAAAAGGCATCATCGATAAATGTAATAACAGCAGGTTTACCATCATATAAAAGAGTAGTCTCCGACGCATGAGCGGCAGTAGCGGCAAGCCAATTCTGATAAGCAATCAGGGAATCCTCAGAGAACCCTTCTTTAACAACACTGTCATCCATGTATTGTTGAAGAACCTTATGGAAATTCCCAGCTTCTTTAGTAGTCCAACTACCAGACTCTTTAACTTTAAGAGCAGTTTCAATACTCTGGAATGTTTCCTGATTGACCGACCTTTTGAACAGTGGTAGAGTATCTATAATAAACGTATTAACAGAACCCTTCCTTACTGAAGTCCCGAAAGTTTTCGTAGCATCTACAATCTCAGTCTTATCTTGAAATTCACCATAAACATCCTTTGGATTAGCCCCACGAACACTGGCAATGGAATTGATTAGAGAAGAAACCTCATTAACCTGATCGAATTCGAGGTTCGGGAAATCATTAGCAATCTCCCGGCTTGCTCCAGTTCTTCTAAGTTCCTGCTTAATATTCTTAGCCTGTACTCCAATTCCAAGACCACCAATAAATCCACCACCTACGGCACCGGCTAAAGCTGCCTCTGGAACACCTTGGAATAAATCACCGATATTCTTGGCACCATAGGTCATGTCTATAGTGTTAGTTAAAGATCGTTCTAATCCCTCCTGTTTCGCTTCTCTCAATGCACTAGTTCCAGGAACCTTTATAAGTTCTCCTAATACTGTCTTTGCTGTTCTCTTAGCTGATCCGGTTGAGTAGGATTGAGCAATACGTCTAAGTGCAGCAGGAGCCAGCTTATCAATGACTCCTCTGAAATTCCTAAGACCTATTCTTTCAGTAACGAACACAGCAAGACCATATCCTACCGCCACCGCTGCTTCAGTAGTTCCTGCTATATCCTCTCCAGTAATTTCCTCATGAGCCTTAACAGCACCTCTACCTTGTCCCATTGCCCGAAGGCCATATATGGCAAGTATAGGAATTGAAAGTTCAGGTACAAGAAGTGCTGGAAGGAATGGAGCAACTCCAGCAATAGACCTCCCTAAAAATTCGCTTGCCCCTCCCCTAGTGGGTAATCTTTCCTCTGCACTTTCCTGTAATTCTAAAGATTTCTCATGTCCCCCGAATCCACCAGCACCACTTAGAAGTTCTGCAAAATCAGATGCTGTACCACTGATTAGTTCCTTCTGGAAAGCATTGGCAAAGTTAGCGAATGGGCCTATGGATTCAAGTATCTTAGTCTCCTCATCACCTGGGAATAGGCTAGGGTCAAATCCACTTGGGGCAGTTTGATCTATAACCCCAACAGGTTGAGGAAGTTCCTTTCCCTGCTGATCAACAGGGGCGGATTCAAGTACTCTTACTAATTTACCTTGTGGCATTATTTCCTCACAGGTGTATCTGCTCTACCGTCGCCGGTTGTATCGAACCACCATAAAGTTGTCCCCTTTTCCTCTCTTTGACTACCAATAAATTTAGAGCCTCTAGGAAGTCGGGTATCTTTAGCAACACTGTTTGGTGGTTGGGCTGTTCTATCCAAGCTTCGTGTATTCGGAATAGAAACATTTGCATCTGTCTCCGATGGTCCTCTAGTTAACAGTATTGAGGATTCAGGAAGCTTACCAGCATCCACCAGTAACTGAACCTGGGAATTAAACAGGTTATCAATCATCTCATTAGCCTTCTGTGGGTCTTTGAATAAGAAGGTCTTCTCTCCAGACGGTCCAACTCCCATACCAGTATGCTCAAATAATAGACTAGCAGTTTGGGTAGCACGTTGGTTAATGAATCTAAGTAAACCCAATGCGTTACTATCAAACTGATCTATTGCACCAGCAGTGGATAGAGTACTAATTATATCAGCGTACCTTTGTTGTACTAATGCATCAGTGGCATCGATTTGAGATTGTGTTAATTCAAACTCAGCAGCCCTTTCTTGCTCAGTTGGAATACCGGCAAGTTTCTCACTGATATCAACAGCAGCACCTAATTCACCATACCCACTAAGTATGGCTTGCATTTGCATATCTGGTGGTAAAACTGACATGTTTAGATCAAATCTATCATCCGGCTCTCTACCAGCAAGTTTATCTAATACTGATTGTCTTACTAAACCCATTTGCTGCGTTTGTGCAGCCTCTCTAATTCCGGTTGCTAACTGGTAGGGAAATGATTGAGGCTCCCTAGCTGATAACGCCTGTGCAACTTGGGATAACAAATCCCGTAGAACTGGATTAGTACCAAGTTCTCCTGCTATTGCCTTTACACCCTCACCAAATCTTTCCAGCATTCCAGGTGCCTCTGCTGCTACAGCATCAGGAATTTCCTGTGTTCCTCTGAATCCAGCAAATCTAGATGGCACATCAACTGGTTGCGGTTGTACCTGTGGTGCAATACCACCCTCCTGTACACCGTTCAAAGTTTGAACAGTCTCTGGAGTTTCCGCAATCTGCTTTCCAGCAAGAACACGGCTAACTAAATCTGGAACTTGTGGTTGAACGAATTGTTCCCTTGGTCTTGCTTCTCCCAATGCTCCAGCAACATCAACCATTCCACCACCTTCTTGAATAGGTTGCGAAGGTTGTATTTGTGGTTGAATAGGTGCTTGGGCACCACCAGATATTTTAGCCCCAATTTCACCCTCTAACCTTTTGACAATATCAAGTGTATCACCTCTTGTAGCGGCAGCAGGAGCAGTATCCTGTTTAGCAATTTCAGCAAGTTTTAACTCCAATTCTTTAGGGCTATAAAACTCTTCTCCCCTAAATTGACGAGCTATACTCCTGCCTATGTCTAAAACACTTGTAACAATTGGAAGTCCCATTTTTATTTCTCCTTAACTAGAAAATCCTGCGTATGCTCCTAGTGCAAGACCTATTCCTGCACCAATTGCAGCGCCCCAAGGTCCAAACATAGCACCACCTTCAGCACCTTTTAATCCACCGATAGCTGCACCTGCAAGAACTCCACTCAATGCTCCACTTATAGTCGATGCAGTCTGGCTAGTACCCTCTGGAATAAGCTGCCCTCCACCAGTATTCATACCACCAAGGATATTAGCACCGGCCTGGTAAATCTTCAAGTCCCACATCTTTTCCTCAGCGTTAATCCTCACATCCTCTTTATCCCTCTCACTCATAGCAACCATGCTAGTCCCGAATGTCTGGTTATACATCTGTGGAAGTACCAACTCGTTACTAATATTAGCAAAGAGCATATTACTCAATAACTGTGTATGGCTATCAATCCTAGCATCCCTGACCTGCCTTGCCTGCATTGTAAAAGGCAACTGTCCACGAAGGTTTGCATTGAACAGGTTATTGAAAGTCTGAGTTTCTGTTACTGTTAGATTAATAGCAGAAGAGAGATAGGAAAGTATAACCTGATTATACAATCTATTAACTAAATCAGTTGTAAACCTCTCAATTGCCTTCACCTTAGCATTTTCTATATTAGAGTTCCCAAAAATAAATGCAGAGGACATGGTTGCATTAGCCTCAGCCATACCAGCAGAAAATCTAGCCTTTGTAAGATTAACTTCCTCTCCGAGGGAATCCGAAAATACCGCTATACTATCTTTGACCGGCTGACTATTAATAACCTCAAGAGCCTTATCAATAGCACCATCTACAATGGTATCAATGTTAGTTTTAGAATCAGTAACTGCCTGCAATGCGGCAGCGGTTGCACTTGCTATTCCAACAGTAAGGATGGATGATACTAAGGATGTAATACTCTCTGCTGCCTTGGATATATCTGGATTATCCACCGCATCCTGAGCAAAGAATAGCATATCACTCCATTCAGTTTCAGCAATTGATGGTCTACTAGTATGATCAACATCAGGTAAGTATCCCGTAGACCTTGCTACCCTTCGAGCTTGTTCTAATACTTCATCAACATATGACTTAACATCATAAGCCGCTACCTCTGTATAAGGATTTGGCTGTTCCCCTGTCTCAGTTGTAAACAAAGCATTCATAACATCCACAACGTCTGGATCGATAGCCTTTGCTACATCATTAGTACTTCCTAACCATTCCCTATGGACATTCTCTACATACGTAGCAAACCCTACTGTACCAGAAGAACCACCACCAGGGCCGCAAAGAAATCTAGGACCATTTGGAATCCCACTATTGTTTAGAAGCCAAAATGGTTGTGATACTCTATCCATAATTAACCTCCATTTCAATTAAAGTTTGTGTAGCCTTTCCACCCATTAATTCAGCCATTTTTATATTCTCAGGATTGTCAGTGAAAGATAAGATCTTGAAACACTTCAAACTTTTCGCAAATTCTTGTAAAGACTTATAACTATCTACTACTAATTCCCTAGACAACTCTTGAAATGCAGTTACACTATACATCAAAAGATTCTTAACACCACTAGGTGCATCCATTACTATAGTTGTTGTTATAACTGCCTTAATCTCTGGTTCCTTATCTTCATACTCTACAAGAATCCAGCAATGTAATGATCCATCTAATAGAGCAAATAGAAGACTACTAATTGCATTTTCATCCTTTCGAATACGAGAGGGGATATCTTCTAAGATAGCCTCCTTAATAAGAGGCCACCTTTTACTAATATCATCTGGTAGTAATCTTACTAACATCAATTCCCCTTATATTCCTCTTGTCGATATTCTTCCACTTAATAGTAACATCAGATGGATTAAACTTAGTAAAATCTGGTGCCCGAATGACCACCCTAAATTCTAGGCCACCATAATTAAACCTAACCCATCCCATACTATTAAGTTCTACAAAAGGTGATCTAGTAAAGGCATTTCTGCGTTCATAACGATAGTCAATAGCAACCTCAATACCGCTTTCATATTCCCCATCAACCTCAATACTCGTCAACACATTTAAAGCGGTGTTTCCAATCACAATTACATTAGTTACAATAGTAGAAGTCGTAACACCGGTATCCTCAAAAATCCCTACTTTACCATTCTCATTTGTTAGAACAGATGTTACTATCTGGTGAATTTCAGTAAGTCCAATATCAGAAAGCAGGTAGGATTTACTACCAGAACCTAGGTAAAATTCATTCTCATTTTCATCATAAGCGACATGGAAATCATCATTAAGTATAGGGCTAATAAATTCACTATAGTCCAATAACTGCATAGTAAGATCAGGATTAATTTTCCTGACTTGTCCTTTTGTGTCGATGAATACATGACCTTTATCCCCTCCTCCTACATGTGCTCTACTCTTAATTCCATAATCCAACAACGGAATCATTCCTAAAGTCGGAACTTCCACCATTGAACGAAGAGCGGCAATACCCTCTTTTCCATATGCAATTACATATGTCCCAAGTTTCTTAACAACATAAACATCCCCATTCCAAGGCATAGGCATGAAACCCATATCATTACGCTGCATAGCCTCGATGAACCTGGAGCCTTTAATAGTAAACTCATTATCCGAGTTCCTTCTAAATGCAAGGTCTGGATAGAACAACCATAACATATCACCATTGGCTATCATAGTCCACCAGACAAAATTCCTTCTGATTGCCTCATTCCCCTCAACACCTGGCGGCATGTTATCCTTCATACATTCAAGAGCAAAATCCCATTCATCATTCCAGAAATTTGCTGGATCAAAGCCGGACATTACCATTCTACCTTTATAATCTACCCCTGTACCTATTACAACATCCTCTTGGACATAGGTTAGGTTGGGTAGGTATCCAAAATCTCCCCAATGTGTCCTGAACACAACGCTGGTGCCATTATATAAAAACCAAGTATCATGAAAATCTGCAAAGTGCCATAC
>SDBU01010496.1_pt1 | contig 10275 bp, 9 predicted proteins | sample 2277071 | NCBI WGS metagenome assembly SDBU01 (sample SAMN10397929, study PRJNA504765) | marine sediment metagenome | isolation source: marine sediment core GS08_GC12, 126 cmbsf | place: Arctic Ocean: Gakkel Ridge, Loki's castle | collected 2008 | reverse complement strand
ACTCATAGCAACGCTAACAATTAAAAATCCCGGGCTTTTCCGGCGTCGCCTATGGCTATGCTTAAGACTTTTAAAGGTTTAAATCGGAAGAAACTATATGATTGGTAAAATAATTCCCCAAATATTCAATGGCAATTGGCAACTTATGGTTTCGGAAACTTTGTCTTGTGTTCCATCGCGAGGGCTTCAGGTATATATTCCAATTACAAACGAAAAAAATGCCATATTTAACTTTGTCTTTAAAGCGGCAGATGATCAGAAAAGAAGAAATGTTAGTGTTGACCAAGTGGATAATAATTTGACGTTTACATTAACAAATTTTTTAAGTTCTCTGGGCGCGTCGTTGTCTAATCCCTTCAATTTTAGCATAGGTAAGGATAAATTTTTACTACAATTATATGGCCTTTCTACAGGAGGCGACATTCTTTGCCTAACAATCTCTCTCTTTAAGGAGAAAAATGCCTAAACGAGACTTTTTTGGTGGAAGGTGTTCCGGTTATAAAAATAATGTGATGCTGTCAATAAATTGGGTGGTGGGTTGGATCACATTACTTTTTGGGTCGGGTGTTGTTCATGGACCAAGTTTGTGGATCCGAATAGCATCTTTCGTGCTTCTGGTAATGGTAACAGTTGCTTATTTTGGGATTTATATTTATTGGATGCTGTATGATTCTGACAGGCTTCAATCTGAAGGTTATAATTTGGAACTTGTTAGAGGATTAAGTGATACTAAAGACCCTAAAATTAAGGTTAAAAATAAGAAAACAACTGTAGATGTCCCGGATCAAAGCTAAGGCCAAATCCTGGACTACTTTGCGAACGTTACTTCTAGTAACGCAAGTTTTTAAAATTAGTGATGATACAGTGTTTTCAATTAAAAAAGTTCTAAAATAGTCCGATAGGGCGCACCAGCTTTCGCCGAGGCTTCAGCTGGCGGGGCCAATTTTTTTAATGATTTCTAAATAAATATTGACAGAAAAGTTGATAGCCTACGCCAAGGCTACGGCTGGCGGGCCAGCGATTAAGGATGGCCAAAATAAAATATTGAAAGAACAATTCGTAGGCTGCCTGGCCGCCGACCTGTGTGGCGTAGCTGCAAGCGAAAACGTAAACTTTAGTGAAGGCCGGGTTCACCGTAGCTTTAGTATTCTTATGGCAGATAAGAAAGTTTTTCATTGTTACACAGTGGGAATAATAGCCCCGGGTCATTTTTTTGCTAAAATGGCTAAAATAGGGCATTCTTATAACTAAGGGGATATTTTTAGGGGACAAAATTATGGCCAAAAAGACTTCGATTTCTAAGTCTTGCAATAATAATGGTTTAAAACAGCCTGAGACTGTATCTCATGGTATCACATCTGCTATAGAGCCATTAAAAGAACAGAAAAGCTTTTCAGGGTATCGCGGACAACGTGTTAGAAATCTTTATGATCCGCTTGCAATCAAACCGTTCAAAATTAGTCGAAGTAAGTTAGAACTCTTTTTGAGGTGTTCTCGTTGTTTTTACTTAGATCGTAGGCTAGGGGTAGGGCAACCGCCTGGTTATCCATTTTCATTGAATAACGCAGTGGATGCTCTTTTGAAAAAAGAATTTGACAGGTATCGTGAGGAACAAAAACCGCATCCTCTTTGTGTAGAAAATGGCATAGAAGCTATTCCTTTTAAGCACGATGATATGGATCGATGGAGAGATTCACTTCATGCAGGAGTCCAATACGTTGTGCCAAATACCAATTTGATGCTCTGTGGGGGATTGGATGATATTTGGATAAACCCCAATACAAAAGAATTAATGGTCGTTGATTATAAAGCTACTTCAAAAGCAAGCGAAGTATCGTTAGATGCTGATTGGCAGATTGGTTACAAGCGCCAGGCTGAAATTTATCAGTGGCTTTTACGGAAAAATGGATTTGCTGTTTCAGATACTGCGTACTTTGTGTATTGCAATGGAAAGGCTGATAAAGAATCATTCAATAAACAGCTTCATTTTGACGTCTCGCTTCTTCCCTATAAAGGGAATGATTCATGGGTGGAAAGGGTTGTTGCGCAGGTTTACCATTGTTTACAAGAAGATGTAATTCCACCAGCAACAGATACTTGTGATTATTGCCAATTTTTTATAGGGGTTAAAAAGCATCTTTAAGTAAGAAGTATTATGTCGTTTGTAAGATGTATTTAAAAAGTAATAAGTATGAAACCGAAACATAAAAAATCACACTTCTTTTATACCAAGGGCCTTTTTGCAGATCTTAGTGCTTTTACTGAGCTCGAAAACAGAATTCATAAACTACCTGTAAATGAGCGCGGGGATGCTTTTGAGGTATTTGCAGAGGCTTACTTTAATACTCAAAAAATTCATCAGGCAAAAGAAGTATGGCCTGATAGTGAGGTTCCACAAAGTCTTCGCAATCAGCTAGGGCTTCCTTCCACTGATAAAGGAATAGATGGTGTATTCAAATCTCATGATGGCCAGTATCATGCTTATCAAGTGAAATATCGTTCGCATAGATCTAGTCTTGCTTGGGAAGAACTTTCTACCTTTATGGGTCTTAGTGATAAATCTGATCAGCGAGTTCTTTTTACTAATTCCAATGATATGTCATCCGTGATGAATGCGCGGACTGATTTTTATTCTATCAAGGGAAATGATTTAGATAAGCTTGAGCAAGCTGATTTTAAAGCCATTGAAAACTGGTTTAATTCTGGTTTGGTTTCACGAGAAAAAAAATCTCCTCTTCCTCATCAATCAGAAGCGATAAGCGATATTCTAGAAGAGTTCAAAGCGAATGATCGTGCTACTGCTATCATGGCTTGTGGATCAGGAAAAACATTAGTAGCACTTTGGACGGCAGAAAAGAAAGATGCCCAAACTATTCTTGTATTGCTCCCCTCTCTTGCATTAGTACGGCAAACGCTCCATGACTGGGCTAAAGAAAATAGTTGGGATGATTTTAATTATTTATGTGTGTGTTCTGATGCAACCGTGATAAAAGGAATCGATGAAACAGTATTGTGCCAGCATGATCTCGATTTTCCGGTTACCACCCAAAGAGAAGTAGTGCAGCAATTTCTTAATAATAAAAATAGCTCACGAAAAATTATTTTCTCTACGTATCAATCATGCCAGATAGTTGCGCAAGCGATGCCAAAGGGCTTTGCGTTTGATTTAGCTATATTTGATGAAGCGCATAAAACGGCTTCGCGTGAAGGAGCTAATTATGCATTTGCTTTACAAGATACTAATCTGCCAATTAAGAAACGATTATTTCTTACCGCAACACCTCGCCATTACAACGTTAATAAAAGAGATAAGGAAGGTGAGCAGCGCCTTGTTTATTCTATGGATGATGAAACTACCTATGGCCGCGTAGCGCATCAATTATCTTTTAGGGGTGCAGTAGAAAAAGATCTTATATGCGATTACAAAGTGATTGTTTCTGTGGTGACTTCTGAAGAAGTAAATCGTGAGCTATTAAAGCGAGGCGAAGTTATTGTTGATGGCGATGTAATTAAAGCGCAACGAATGGCCAATATTATAGCAGCGCAAAATGCCATAGAAAAATATGGAACCAAAAAAATATTCTCTTTTCATAATTCAGTAAACGCGGCAAGATCATTTACTTCTAATAAGAATGAAGGTATTGGTGCCTATCTTAAAGGATTTGTATCGCTGCACGTTAATGGTGAGATGTCTACCAGTGTGCGGGATAATCTTTTAAAAGAATTTAAAGAATCAGAAAGAGCAATAATCTCTAATGCTCGATGTCTTACAGAAGGTGTAAACGTTCCTGCAGTTAATATGGTTGCCTTTGTTTCACCGAAAAAGAGCCAAGTGGATATTGTGCAAGCAGCTGGCCGTGCAATGCGTAAATCGCCAGGTAAAGAATTTGGTTATATTTTAATTCCTCTTTTTATCCAATTAGCTGAAGATGAAAATCTTGAAGAAGCACTTGAGAAAACTAAGTTTCAAACCGTTTGGGATGTGTTGCAAGCAATGCAAGAACAAGATGAAAGCTTAGTTGAGACCATTGCACAGATGCGAGAAGATCGCGGAAAACCTCTTGGTTTTAATGATAATCGCTTGAGGGAGAAGGTTGAAATTCTTGGTCCTGAGCTATGCATAAATGAATTACGTAAATCCATTACAACTAAAATTATTGACCGATTAGGTTCTATCTGGGATGAAAGATTTGGAGAGTTGGTACATTTTAAAGAAAGGCATGGGTGTTGTGATGTCCCAGCTAAATATCCTGAAAATCCATATCTTGGTACTTGGGTAAGTACGCAACGTACAATATATAAAAAAGGAATGATGCCCAGGGACAGAATTGAGCGTCTCAATTCTATCGGATTTTCTTGGTTTTGCTTGGAGGATGATTTTAAATTGCAATATGATTTTCTTTGTGAATTTAGAAAAATTTATTCATATCGATGGCCTAAGCAGGAAGAAGAATTTCCACAAGGAAATCCTCTGGGGAAATGGTCTTCATGGAAACGCTCTAATAAAAAAAATTTAGAATCCTGGAAAATAAGATTGCTTGAGAAAATAAATTTTCCGTGGAGTAAGCATGATGATTTTTTTGAATCTCGATATGCGCACTTAGTAGAATTTAGAAGAGTAAATCCTACAAGATGGCCAATGAATAATGAAGAATTTCCTAAGGGAATTAGATTAGGTACTTGGTGTGATAGTCTTCGTCAGAGATATAAGCCAAATAAATTTGGTAAGAGAAACATTAAAGAATCACAAATAAAAAGATTAGATGAGATTAATTTTCCATGGAATTTGGAAGAATTTTATTGGAAGCAACAATATGAATATTTAATTGTATTTCGTAGCTATAACCAAAATAGATGGCCGAAAAAAAATGAGATCTTCCCAGAAGAAAATAAATTGGGAGTGTGGTGCTCTACTCAAAAGGATCGATCAAAGAGGGGGACTTTATTAGATTGGCAAATTAAGAAATTAAGAAAAATAGGTTTTTCTTTAGAGAGAGATCTAAATGAAAAGCATAAAGCTATTTGGTTGCAACAATATAATTATTTGATTGAATTTAGAAGAAGAATGAATCCGGACGAATGGCCCAAAAGAGAGGAGCAATTTCCGAATGGAAATAATCTTGGAAGTTGGTGTAAAACTCAAAGGGGGCGAGTTGATCGTTTGGCTAATTGGAAAATCAAAAAGCTTAATGAAATAGGATTTCCTTGGGTATTAGATTTGGAAGAAACTCGACTAAAAAATTGGATAAAAAAATATAATTACTTGGCTGAATTTAGAAAAAAATATCCAAATCGTTGGCCCAAAAGGAATGAGCAATTTCCAGAAGGTCATGCGATAGGAAAATGGTGCTATGATCAGCAATATAGAAAAAGACAACTGAGTGAATATAAAATCAATAAATTAAAGAAAATAGGGTTTCCTTGGAGATAAAGTTAAATTAAGGTCGTTGTTGCATAATCAATTCTACTAAATCCTTCATAGTAATGTTTTTTTAAGGATTGATATTATTGGAAAAGGGAGAACAGAACAAAAGATGGGCCCTAATTACAAAATCAGGACCCATTTTTTTGGTTAACTAAACAAAAAAGATATTATCTCTTTTTTCGCAACATAGGAAGACCGGTTCTTGCATTTTCCATGACTTCGTATCCATCAGGTAGTGCATCAAGCGCATTTGATTTTGCTTCGCCTGCAAAGTAATAGATCATTTGTTTACGGTTGCCAGCAAGTTTGACTTCTTTTGAATGGAGATAATACATTTTTCCACTTTTTTTTGATTTAACGCTATATGCCATGATTGGAAACTCCTTGTTTGGGGTAGGTTATTTTTACTTATCGCTGTCAATGAGCTTACTGGCATGAGTTGGAAAAATCTAGAGTTTTGCCGTTGCTTGACTGTTGCGGGGTAGACAGATACGGACCGTGCCCGCCATAGCTGAAAAAGCGACGGCGGCGGGGGGCGTTGGGAGAGGGTGAAAATCAGGCAAAACACCTTCTGATTCGGGCCTTTGATAGAGGCTTTGCTGTTGTTTGAATATAGTGCTTGGACAGGGTGTTTTTTATTTGTTACTATGAGAAAAAACAGAATTAAGACTATTTAGGGTGAAGAGGTGACTATGTCACGAAAACGTTCCATTTGTAATCTTGCTATCATCGCTCATGTGGACCATGGAAAGACAACCTTGGTTGATCAATTATTGCGCCAATCGGGTGTGCTCAAGGGGCAACAGGATCGTGTTATGGATTCTGATTCGATTGAAAAGGAGCGTGGTATTACCATTTTGGCAAAAAATACGGGCATTGTGTATGACGGACATACCATAAATATTGTTGATACGCCGGGTCATGCTGATTTTGGCGGAGAAGTAGAGCGAACGCTGCAGATGGTAGAAGGATTTCTATTGCTTGTTGATGCAGCTGAAGGTGTTTTGCCTGGTACGCGATTTGTGCTTCAAAAGGCATTGCAACTTGGTTTAAAACCAATTGTAGTTATTAATAAAATTGATCGAAAAGATTCAGATATTCCTGCAACAGAACGGCAAATACACGACCTGTTTCTTGATCTAGCAACGCATGAATCCCAATTAGATTTTCCAACAATTTACGGCTCGTCAAAGCTTGGATTTATGACCACAGATCCTGAAGTTAAGTCCGACTCAGTGATTCCGCTGCTTGATACAATCATAAAGTATATACCGGCTCCAAAACCAAAAGGTGAAAATTTACAACTTCTTATCACCAATTTGGATCATTCAGAATTTTTAGGTCCTATTGCGGTAGGGCGTATTTTTAGTGGTTCTTTGCAAGTTGGCGACACTGTTATTTTATGCAAAGACGACAAAGTTAGTATGCCTACTAAAATTACGAAAATGTTTTTATTTTCTGGTTTGGAAAAAATAGAAGTACAGCAAGCAAAATACGGCGATATTGTACTTGTTGCCGGATTTGATCAACAACCGCAGTTGGGTGCAACTATTTGTGCTGTAGGAAAACCGGATCCCTATCCCTACACCAAGATTGATGATCCAACCTTAACGATGTATTTTTCAGTTAATAATTCTCCATTTAATGGTAAGGATGGAACGTTTCTTACTTCTCGTCATTTGAAAGAACGTCTTGAGCGAGAGTTGAAAAAAAACGTTGCGTTGCGTGTGGAGGACACTGATTCTCCTGAAGTATTTAAAGTATCAGGCAGGGGCCTGCTTCATTTGGGGATATTGATCGAAAATATGCGCCGTGAAGGATTTGAACTTCAAGTTTCAGCACCGCAAGTGATTTATAAAACAATTAATGGCACGAAGCATGAGCCCATAGAACTAGTAATTATTGATGTGCCGGAACAATATCAAGGCGCTGTTATAGAAAACTTGGGGCAACGCAAATCTGAATTGAAAAATATGAAGCCAATTGGCGGAGATCGAGTTCGATTAGAATTTGAAGTTCCATCCCGCGCGTTAATCGGTTTTCGCTCGCAGTTCTTAACTGAAACGAGAGGGACTGGCGTTATTAACGTTAGTTTTTTAGGATATCAGCCATATAAGGGAGAAATTTCTACGCGGATAAAAGGAGCACTCGTTTCCATGGAAAACGGTGTTGTTACAGCATATGCACTGGATGCATTGCAAGCGCGTGGCATCTTATTTGTTCGCCCAACCGATAAGGTGTATCAAGGCATGATTATCGGTGAACATAGCAGGAGAAATGATTTAGATGTTAATCCATGCAAAACAAAAAAACTGACCAACATGAGAGCCTCTGGTACTGATGAGGGAGTCAAGTTATCGCCTGCACGGCCTATGGAGCTGGAGACTTGTATGGAGTGGATTCGGCCAGATGAGTTAATTGAAGTGACGCCTCATTCAATTCGGCTTCGCAAAAAAGTTTTAAATCCTGTAATGAGAAAGCGTTCATAGAACGGATGAAATTGGTTTTCAGCATCAAGCGCGGTGTTTGTGGTACGTATCGTTGAGAGCTATTCATACCTATTGTTAGACTTAAAAAAAATATTAAATGAAAGGATCGTGTGAATAGTTTTACCGATTTACCGTTACTACCTCAAATTCAAAAATCTCTCGAAGTGCTTGGGTTTACAAAACCAACCGAAATTCAAGCAAAAGTAATTCCGCTTTTGCTTAGTGAAGAAAAAAGAGATGTTCATGCACAGGCGCAAACTGGCACAGGAAAAACGCTTGCGTTTGGCATACCATTGCTTCATATTATAGATCCATCAGTCAAATCGGTGCAAGCACTTATTATTGCTCCAACACGTGAGCTGGTGCTTCAAATCTATGAAAGTCTCAAAGAAATTTCTCGAAATATGAATATTGCGATAGAACCGGTGTTTGGTGGAATGCCAATAAGCCGGCAGATAATAAATATCAAACGAGGAGCCCAGATTATTGTTGGAACGCCCGGACGTTTGAATGATCATCTGCGTCGCAAAACATTGTCGCTTAAGTCGCTTGAGGTGCTCGTTCTCGATGAAGCAGACATTATGCTTGATATGGGATTTAAGCAAGAAATTGACGCTATTCTAGGCCATGCTCCGAAACATCGCCAAATTTGGTTATTTTCAGCTACAGTTCGTGCTGGAATCAAACAGCTTGTTAAATCGCACATGAAAGATGTTATTTCGATACGAGCAGCTGCATCAAAAGGTGTTATTAGCTCGCAAGTGAAACAATATTTTTGTGTTGTTCCCATGCGTAATCGAACAGAAGCAACGGCGCGTTTTATAGAAGCGGAGCCAAATTTCTATGGTATTATCTTTTGCCAAACAAAACTGCTTACCAGTGAAGTTATGGAACGGCTAGCAAGCAAGGGCTTTCGAGTTAACTGCCTGCATGGCGATATGAAGCAGGCGCTACGCAATCAGGTTATTAAGGGGTTTAAGAATAAAGATTTTAATATTTTAGTGGCAACTGATGTTGCAGCGCGTGGCATCGACGTTTCAGATCTAACGCATGTTATTAATTTTTCGATACCAATCGAACATGAGAATTATATTCATCGTATTGGAAGAACTGGGCGCGCAGGCAAAGAGGGTATATCGATTGTGTTTGCCTCATCATCAGAGTTATACCGAATTAAGCGTCTTGAACGAGCAGTAAATAGTAGTTTGCAAGAGATACAAATACCGCCTATTGATGTAATTATCAATGTAAAAATGAGCGCAGTTTCAGATTTTATCGAGCAATCAAAACAGCCTGAAAGCAAGATGACCCCTGTGCACAAGGCGCTCAAAGAAGTCATCAATGCATTTACTGAAGATGAAATCAGACATGCGTTTGCGGCTTCACTTGAAGATAAATTTTTCAAAGATATTATTCACGAAGATTTAGGCAGTGTCAGATCCGATGTGATCACCGTGCCGCAAGAAATTTGCATGGAGCTTGGGCAAGATGCAGGATTTAGCGAAGAGGAAATCCGCAGTTACTTGTATAACACGTGCAAGTTGCAGCCACAACAGTTACGCAAAGTGCGTGTTTTACAATACAAAACTTTTATTTCAATTCCAGAAAATCGCTTGCGCGACTGCCTTGCTGCAATACGTGCAACACCGATCACGACCAAGCGTCATAAGGTCTATTTTGTGGAAGATGTGTACCGTGATAAACGAGAAAGACCACGTAGGCAAGCAGGTAGATTTCGTGGCGGGCGAAGCAACGATTCCCGTCGAGGTTCATATCGCGGCGGCAAGCGCTGATCTAGAACCCTTCTACGCAAGTTTTTAAGGAACCCGTGTCTCCACCAACCCATGGATCGGAAGCCCAAGGAAACATTGCCATAGCAGTTGCTTTGAGAATTGGATCCTGAGTAATATTATCCTTATATTTGTATCCAAAGGGTATAAATTTTTTACCAAAATATTTCCCTTTCCAGCGTATAAATCCTACAAGTTTTATGCCACCACCTTTTCTCTCTAAGTACTTCGGACTTTTTCTTACATAAACAGCCAGTCTTGAATAAACAGCCAGATAGCCGCCATCACTCCCTTTGTAGACGTTTTTTACATAGGTAGCTTTATTTTGTCGTGTGACTCCACTACAGCCACTTATTGCTGTTGTATATCCAGGCATTAGGAGTCCAGTTAGCCACACTATTTGAAACATCATCTTCTTCATGCTGAAACTCCTTTATAAAAACGTTATATGGTTACTTCTCTTACCTCTTTTTTCTACTTTCACTGTATCAAGTTAAGCTTATAAAACACAAGAGTTTGTGTGGGTTTATCAGGGAAATTGCATGAAAAAGCCCATTGAATCGAGCGATCG
>SDBU01010495.1_pt1 | contig 10275 bp, 7 predicted proteins | sample 2277071 | NCBI WGS metagenome assembly SDBU01 (sample SAMN10397929, study PRJNA504765) | marine sediment metagenome | isolation source: marine sediment core GS08_GC12, 126 cmbsf | place: Arctic Ocean: Gakkel Ridge, Loki's castle | collected 2008 | reverse complement strand
GCGCCGGGGTCGGCGGCGATCACCGCAAGCTGCGCGCTGCCCGGCTGCGGAGCCCGGTTCCGCATTGCCGTCTCACACGCGGACTGACGCCGCGACGCGGTCACATCGATCGCAACACGCCGATGACGACCCCTTGGATCTGCACGTTGGTGAGGAAGATCGGCTCAAAGGCGGGGTTGGCGGGCTGGAGGCGGACGCGGTTCTTGTCGCGATAGAATCGCTTGAGCGTGGCCTCGCCGTCATCGAGCAGGGCCACGACGGTCTCGCCGTCATTGGCCGATTGGCGGCGTTCGCAGATAACGAAGTCGCCGTCACATATATGGTCGTCGATCATGCTGTCGCCGGAGACCTGCAGCACGAAGGTCTCGCCGCCGCGGTCGAAGATCTCCTCGAGGTCCAGCGATTGAGTGTCCTCGATGGCCTCGATGGGCAGACCGGCGGCGATTCGCCCCACCAGGGGGATGCGGGTCGGGCGCTCGTCGGGGAAATTAACCTTGCCCGATATCCGCAAAGAGCGTGCGCTGTGGCGGGCACCGCGCCGCAACAGCCCTTTTCGCTCGAGGGCGCCGACGTGCTCGAAGACGGTGACCTTGGTTAAGCCGAGGACGTCGCCGATCTCCTGCAAGGTCGGGGAAAAGCCATGCTTGTGGCGAAAATCGCGAATGAGGGTAAGAATCTGCATTTGTCGGGGGGTGATGTTCGTTGCCATTGTCGGTGTCCTTCCTGACGACCTCGCCGGTGAAACAGTATCCTCGTACCGCCGCCTCGCCGCCAACGGCCGCGACGCCGGCATCCGCATCGGCCGCGGCGCCGGCATCGGCCGGAACGGGAGCCGCGGAGGGCTCGGCGCCCCGGCGTCCTCGGCCCTGAGCGCCGGCCGAGGTTGCCGATTCGGCGGCCACGCCGTCCGTCCGGGCGGCAGCGGCGGCTCGGGCGGTCTTCGGGGCCGCCGGCGCCGGGGCCCGGAGCCTCAGACCGGCGGGGCCGAAGCTCACCAACGGCACGTTCACTTCACCGGCCGCGACGGCCCGGGCAAGCGTGCGGGCACAGATGACAGCGGCCCGAGCGGCGGCGTCCGGCGCGACGGCCGAGAGTTCCGCCAACGCGGGTTCCGCCAACGCGGGTTCCGCCGCGGCGCCCCGCTGAATCGCCGTGGCCAGCGCCGAGGCGTTGGCGGCGGCTTCGCGGTTGTTCCGGCCCACGTGGACGGCGCCGCCGACGCCGGCCGATTTCACCGCCGGCCAGGACTGGGCGTAATCGCCGCCGGGGCCGAAGATGCACAGCGGCACATCGTCGCCGAGGCCGGCGCCACCGGCCGGTAATGTCTTGAGCACTCGGCGCAGCCGATTCAGCAGTCCACCGGTGCCGCGGGGGGAACGTCCGTGGCGCCGCATCCGCTTAAGTTTGCTGTCTGTTCGCATAGGATATCCTAACATCGTCCGAACGTCAAGCGATTCTTCAGGTTTTTTTTCTGTTTGCCAATCCAGGGGCCGGCGGCGCCGCGAGCCACGATATATTGGTGTTTTGGCCCTGGTGGGCCCCATCGGTAGTCAACGTCGGTAGTCAACGATTACCGTATCGGCCCGAAGCGTCGCCGGGGCCGAGCGAATCTCGCGCGTTTTTCTCCCGGTGGCCGGGGGGGCGGATGGATGGGGCGCGCAGCGGCGGCCACGAGCGTGCGAGGCGGGGGCGCAATCGCGGCCGCGGGTGGCGCTTGCGTCAGGGCGAGTCGGTGTCGGTGACCACGTCGGTGAGCAGGTACTGGTGCTTGTACTGCTCCGCCCGGCCGCCTCGGCTGGCAAGGATTCGCGCTTCCCGCCGCGCCAATTCGCCGGGTTCGGCGGCGACCACCCGAAGCGGGCCCAGCCGGGCGCTACGGCGTTTACCCGCGTACTCGATGTTGAGGGACTGCAACTGTCGGTCGACCACCTCGGCCAGGGCGGCCGGGTCGTGCCCGTCGAGTTCGACGGTGAGGCGGTAATGAGGGGGCGAGGTGAAATGGCCCTGGGTGATGAAGCGCTGGATCGGCAGGGCCAGTTGCCGGGCGGCCTCACCCACGGCGTGGACGAGCTGGTGCTCGGTGAGCTTCTCGCCGGTGAGGTTGGCGGTGTGGGCGCCCTTGGACAGGAAGACGAAGATGGGCGTCTGCCCGAAGTAGCCGGTGACGCGGACGCGGTCGTTAATGTTGTATCGCCACAGGCCGGCGTAGTTGCTCAGCACGAGGAAGTACTCCTCGCCCACGTCGAGCTGATCGCTGGTGAGCACTATCGGGTCGGCCGAGTCGATCTCGTCGGCGGGGATGAACTCGAGGAACGAGGAGGTGACCTCGGCCAGGCCGCCGGGATCGCCGCTGTGCAGGGGTATGGAGAGTCGCCCCTCGCTGGCGAGCAGCCCGATATCGCGGATCGGCACGTCGCCGGTTCGCCGGCGGACCTCGGGCAGATACAGCCCCAGCGTTCCACCGGTCCAGTGCATCAGGGCGGCGAGGTCCCAGAAGTGGCGGCAGCACAGCCGGCCGTCACGGGCGATGCAGGCTTCGAGCTTGCGCACCAGGGCGGGGTGCTTCCGCAGGCGCAGCCGAGCGGCGAGTCCGTCGGGCAGATCCCCCGGCGGGGTGAGTGTGCCGTCGCGGAGGTCCCGCAGCAGGCGTTCGGCGTGTTGTTCGGCCGCGGCGAGCAGTTTGATGACCGACGAGGGGTTGGCCGTGGAGATCAGTGCCACGTCCTCGGGCACGCTCAGGCGGAGGATGGTGTAGTACTTGGCGGCCGGGTCGTCGATGCCCATGATCTCCGGGCCGACCGGGTACATGCGGCGGACGATGCGTTTCTGCGTGCCGGCCAGCAGACCCGAGATCGCCCCGCAGGGGACGCCGGCGGGGCTGTGGGATTCCACCGGAGAGCTGGTGATCTGGAGAATCTTCCGCAGCCAGGCGGCGGGGTGATCGTTGTACACCTTGATGCCGAAGGCGTTCCACCCGCGGCGGTAGTTTCCCAGCGACTCGGCGGTGACGGGAATTCGCTTGGGCTCCCCGGTGGTGCCGGAGGTGAGGGCGAACATCAGCGGCGGGGCGTCGGGCGGGAACAGGGCTTCGGTGTCGCCTTGGTAGACGGCGCGGTGGTAGTGGGCCAACGAGTCGTAATCGCCCACCGGCACGGCCCGGCGGAAGTCGGCGTAGTTACCGACGGCGGCCAGGCCGTGGTCGCGGCCGAAGCGGGTGTCGGCGTGGCGCTCGATCAGCCGACGCAACAATTGCCGTTGGGTCTCCCTCCCGTGCATGCAGGCGGTGAGGAACCGCGTCAACTGGCAATTGGCGTGCAGCCCCGCGAGCCGGGCGGCGGGGCGAAGCAGTGTTCGTGTGATGTTCATGATCGAGCGTCCGTCACGTGTTGCCCGCGGCCTCGCCGATCGGGTGGCGCCGGTGTCCGGGGGCCGCGGCTTCGGCGGGGGCGGCATCGGCCTCGCCGGTGATGAGGGACTCGTCGACGGGGTCCCCGGCGAGGTACTTGGCGAAAAAGGCCACCGTCCGCCGGGCGTATTCGGCCGGCGCCACCACCGCCGACTGGTTGTGCTTGGCACGCGGCACGATCCACATGCACTTGGGCGGCGAGGCCACCTCGTGCAGCAGTCGGGTCTGTTCCTCGCGGATGTAGCTGTCGCGCTGGCCGTGGATGAACATGATCGGCCGCGGGGTCATCTCACGCAGGGCCTTGCGGACGTACGGGTATCGGCAGCCCATCCGCCGGTGGGCGAAACGCATCAGCATCCACAGCAGGAACCGCCAGAACCACTCGGGGTGATTCTCGTACACCAGCTTGATGCGGGCGAAGATGTGGGCCCACCGCTTCATCATGCCGATGACGATCGAGTCGGTGCTGAAGGCCCCGTCGCAGATCAGCGCCTTGACGTCCGCGTCGGAGGCGGCGGCCAGGATGGCGGCGGCGCCGCCGCGGCTGATGCCGAACAGGCCCAACTGGGGCGGCTGGCCCTCGTCGATGAGCCGGTTGGCCACGTACGCCGTGGCCCCGAGCACGTCGCCCAGCTCCTTGTCGGAGGTCCACTGCAGTGCCCTGTACTTGTCGGGGCAGGAGCTGTCGCCGTGGCCGCGGAAATCGAAGGTGAAAATATTGAAACCCGCGTCGGCCAGCGGGCGGACGTACCGGGCGCAACTGTACATGTCGGAGCCGAACTCGTGGCAGAACACCACCGTGCCGCGCGGGGAGGCCACCTTGGGGGCCCACAGCCACATGCCCCGCAGGCTGGTGCCGTCGAAACTGTGGAAGCGGACCTCCTCCCCGGCCATGCGGTCGAAGTCCAACGGCCCCATGGCCAGCGGGGGATGGGTGTCGGTGAAGAGGTTCAGGCAGATGCGAACGTACTTCGCCAGCACCAGGGTCAACCACACCCCCAGGGCCGTGCACGTGGCCCCGATGGCCAGGAAGGCCCAGTTGCGGGCGATGAAGCCCCAAAGCGTGAGCAGCACGTCCATCATGTGGCTGTCGCCAGCTCCTTTCTCACCCACAGAAAGGATACGCCATCCCGCCACGCCCACGCAAGGGCCGTCGCGTCATGGTGATGGGCGGCCGGGGGCCACGCACGGCCGGTGGCGTGGTTTGCGCAGCAACCACGTTGTTGCGCCGGGCTGGCCACGGTACGCAACGGGCCCCGAACTCCGGTGAGACATCGCGTGGTTGCTCCGCTTCGCTCCGCAGCCCACGCCACCCAACCACGGCGCCCGCCCGTGTTGTCCTTCATGGTAGCCACGGGCGCGAGCCCGTGGACGGTTGTCCCCCCGACACCACCAGCCCCCGCAGGGGGCGAATCATGCCGATCGGTCCGGCCCGCATGAATCGCTGCCTCCGGCAGCTCCATTCCGGCGGCCGCCGGTGACTCCACGGGCTCGCGCCCATGGCTGACATGACGTGGGTGGCGTGGCTTGCGCAACGTAGCGCAGCAACCACGTTGCTCGCCGGGCTGGCCACGGTACGCCGCCGGACCCCGGACCCCGGTGAGACATCACGTGGTTGCTCCGCTTCGCTCTGCAGCCCACGGCGCCCAACCACGGCACCCGGCCCCTCGGTGGACGTTCGAAAGTGTTTGACAATGAGAGAGAACGTGATATGCTCATAGAAACGGCCCACCGCGGTCGTGGGCAAGAGCCTATCTGGGGAATCCCGGATTGACGCTCAAGCCTCTGTGGAGTAGGGTTTATGTCGTATGAACAACTGCACGACATCCGGGCCAACGGGTACTTCTCGAATTCCTGATGTTGCTGCTGTCTTGGTATTCATCCTTGGGCTGTTGGGTTGGCTGCTCGCTCTGCCCCTGATCGAATTGGTGCTGCGGGAATGGACGATCTATCCCGACGCGGGGGACGCCGCGATTGGACTCATCATCTTTGGGCCTCTTGTCCTGTCTGTTAGCTTTATTTTCCTTCTGACGTCCATCGCATTGAGCCTCTGGGCCAAACGATTGCCAAAGTGGTTTCGCGTTGTAACGATTGCTTCTCCGGCACTTGGGTGTCTCGTCGGAATGGCCATCATCTATCGCGCACTTGGCGGATAGCCGGGTGGCGTAGTTGGTGGCTCAGTTGATTCAGGGATTTGCGTCTCCCTTCGAAGCCGTTGTTGCATTGGAGAGTTCCCCGACGATCCTGTCTACCAACTCGCAGAACCCCGGGAAGAGAATAAGCCCGGCCTCAGCCTCTTCGGCGGATGCATTCCGGCCGGTTGGGTGCCCGCTCCGGTTGCGCAAACCACGCGCATAGTCAAAGATCGCCGAGAGCTTCCGGTCGAGGGCGTCGCCTGATTCTTTCGATAGATTTTTGTTAGCGTTTAGATTCTCAAGCGTTGAGCGAATGTCCTCGAAGAGGGAGGAGACGAAGGCGCGGCCCTTGATGGCCTTGTTGATCTTGGTGGCCCCCGGCAATCCCTCATCGGCCGCGATGGCCTCGGCAAGCCGCAGAATGAGGCTTTCGCATGCGCAACCGAGCATCACTGCTGATGAACGATTCAGGCCGCATCGCCAGGCTTCTACGGCTTCCGACAGGTATGACAGCGCCACATCATCCGGCTTCGCAACGCGGGAGCGGACGGCAGTCATGTACTTGCTGGGGTTGTGCGGAGAATTCTCCCCCTTCTTGAGAAGCTCTTGCCCCTTATGGGTCAGTAACATATGTATCGGCTTCCCCGGCACTAGAAGCTCACCGATAGAATCTCCAGGTACGGCGACCGCACCGATCCTCGCCAGATTCCAGAAGTACTCAAGCACTACGGAAAGATCAAACTGGACGTCGGCAGATTGAGCTGTGGACAGGACGTCTTGGAACAGGGAGCTGACGGAGTCCAGACGCTCAGCGAGAAGCGCATCATCAACCATTCGACGAAGCTTATCGTGTTCGTTGGTGTCGCTCATGTCGTTCATCTGATCCTAGCTGCCTAGCAGCCCGTTGAAGAAGGCGGGTGGCGTGGTCGGCGGAGCGAAGCGCAGCAACCATATTGTATGCTGCGCAAGCCGCGGCGCCCAGCCGGAACCTGAATCTCCGGTGAGACATCTCGTGGTTGCTCCGCTTCGCTGCGCAGCCCACGGCACCCAATCACGGCACCCAATCACGGCACCCAACCACGGCACCCAACCACGGCACCCAACCACGGCGCCCAACCACGGCGCCCGACCATGGCGGCGGGCTACTTCGGGTTCGGCACGAAGGTACCGCCTCGGCAGCGTTTGAGGTATTGGAGGGCGTGGACTTGGCCGGTCATTTCGAGTTGGCGGCGGTAGACGGGGTCGTGCCAGCCTTCGATGTCGATGCTGCCGACGTAGCCGCCTTGGCGTAGGATGGTGATCAGGTCGGTCCAGTTGGTATCGCCGAAGCCGGGGCTGCGGTGGTAGGCGAACTGTTTGGGCCCGTCGATGCCGTACTCGCGGACGATGTCCCAGCGGACGGTGGCGTCCTTGCCGTGGACGTTGAAAACCTTGTCGATCCACTTGGCCAACTGCGGCAGGGGGTCGATCAGGCTGACCATCTGGTGGCACGGCTCCCACTGCAGGCCGATGTTGTCGGCCGGGATGGCGTCGAACATCATCTCCCAGGCGGTGGGGTTGTGGGCGATGTTCCACGCCCCGCGGCCCCACGTGCCGCCCATGTCGCAGTTCTCGAAGGCGATCCGCACGCCCTTGTCGGCCGCTCGCTTGGCCAGCGGGGTGAAGACCTTCTTGTACGCCTTGATGGACCCGTCGATCTTGGCATCCGGCACGCGCCCGGTGAAGCCGGTGACCATGTCGCAGCCGAACAGGTGGGCCGCGTCGATGCACTTCCGCCACCCGGCGATCGTCTCGGCCGCGGCGGCGTCGCCTTTCAGCGGGTCGCCGAACATGCCCAGGGAGGTGACGACGGCGTCGCTGCCGGCGAGCACCTCGTTAAGCTCGCGGGCGAGGGTTTTCAGCTCGACCCCGCCGAGGGTTTGCCAGAACATCACGGCGAACGACTCGAAGCCGTACGGGAGGATCTGACGCATATAGTCGGCGCCGCCGCCGCCGCGGACGATGGTGCCGATACGGATGCCTTCCGGACATGCCGGCGGGGGCGTTGCCTTGGTTTGCTTTCTCTTGGCCATTGCGGGCTCCTTGTCGGGTTGGGTTGGCGGTTAATCGGTCAATTCGATCCAGCGTATTCCGGCCAGCAGGGCGGAAGCGCCTCCCTGCTTAGCGGCAGCCCCAGCGGGGTGGAAGCGCCTCCCTGCTCGGCGTTAGCTCCAGCGGGGTGGTAGCGCCTCCCTGTTTAGCGTTAGCCCCAGCGGGGCGAAAGTATTTTGCCGGGGGCGTAAGCCCCCGGTGGTCGGCCTACTGAACGAACAAGCCCCAGCGGGGCGACAGTGTGTCTCGGCGGTTCTCACGGTCGGCCCTCCGGGACTCAGTACGAGAGCAACCGCATTCCGGGGGCTCACGCCCCCGGCAAAACACTTTCGCCCCTTCGGGGCTAGGGCAATGCAATCGTCGGTTGCTCTTTCGGGGCTGGGGCAATGCAATCGTCGGTCGCTCTTTCGGGGCTAGGGCAATGCAATCGTTGGTCGCTCTTTCGGGGCTGGGGCAATGCAATCGTTGGTTGCTCTAATCACTTGATTTCGATCCGGCGGCGCTTGCGGGCCGATTCCATCGCGCCGAAGACCATCGCCAGCGACTTGATGTTATCGTGGGACTCGGTTTGCGGCTTCTTGCCGGTGCGGAGGAACGCGAGCATCTCCCGCAGGGCCCCGCGCTGGCCGCGATACTTGAGGGTCTCTTTGGGCATCTTCAGTTCCCGGAAGTCGCTCATCAGGCTCTTCCGCCCCCGGGCGGGCACGTGGGCGGTGGGGGGGTTGTTGTGGTCGTACAGCACCGTGCCCTTCTCGCCGATGATCCGCCAGTCGCCGTCCCAACTGGTCGGCGGCCCCTCCGAGCACCAACTGCCGCGGTAGGTGAACACGGACCCGTTGGTCATCTCGAAGATGCACGAGGCGGATACGTCGCCTTTGTACCACGACCCGACGGGGTTGTACTCGTGGCAGTAGACGGCCGCCGGGTCGGCCCCGGTAAGGTAGCGGGCGAGGTCGAAGTGGTGGATGGACATATCGAGCACGAGGGGGCTTTCCATCTCCGCGCGGAAGCCGCCGAAGTGTGCCCCCAGGAAGAAGTCGCAGTTGATCGAGGTCACCTGCCCGATCTTGCCCGCCGTGACCACTTTGCGGATGACGTCGTGCTTGGGGTCCCACCGCCGCGATTGGCCGACCATGTACAGCTTGCCGGTCTGATCGGACGTGCGGACCATCCGCTGCCCCTCGGCGAGGCTGGAGGCCATGGGCTTCTCGCCGACGACGTGGCAGCCGGCCCTCATGGCCGTGCAGGTGACCGAGCAGTGGGCCTCGGGCACCGTGCAGTCGATCACGAAGTCCGGCCGTTGGGCCTTGAGCATGGCCTTCAGGTCGGTCCCGGCCGGGCAGTCCAGCTCGAACCGCTCGATCCGCTTGCGGGCCGCATCGAGGTTGAGGTCGACCACGCCGACGATCTCGACCTTCTCCAGCTTGGCCGGCCTGAACCAGGCCGCCGAAATCCCCCCCGCCCCCACGAGAACCGCATGTTCGCGTGCCATGCTTGGCGCTCCTTTACGACTACTACTCAATCCCAAGTTTCCCGCGCCGCACGGCGCGTATCGTTCGACAGTAGCCTCCCCCCGTGGCGTTGCAAGGCCCTCGGTCGAGAAAATGCCGGCCGCGCCTTCCGCCCGCCGTCTTCGCGGGGGGGGAGTTTCCCTTTGGCCGGGCCTTGCCATCGATGGGGCGGGCCGGTAGGCTCATGTGCTTGGATTGGCGCTCGACAGCGTTTGCGGGAGGTAGCCACCGATGACGAAGACGGCCAACGACACCGAAGATGCCGCGTCGCCGCCGGACCCGAAGCAGCCCTCCCCGGAGGCGCGCGTGCTGGTGGTGGACGACAACGCGCAGAACTGCGAGCTGCTGGGGGCGTACCTCGAGAGCATTCCCGTCCGCGTGGAGATGGCCGAGGACGGGCTGGTGGCCCTGGCCAAGATTGCCGAGTCCCCGCCGGATTTGATTCTGCTGGACGTGATGATGCCGCGGATGAGCGGGTTCGAGGTCTGCCGCAAGCTCAAGAGCGATCCGGCCACGCGGGAGGTGCCGGTGATCATGGTGACGGCCCTGAACGAAATGAGCGACATCGAGCGGGCCGTGGACAGCGGGACGGACGATTTCCTGTCCAAGCCGGTGAATCGGCTGGAGCTGGTCACCCGCGTGCGGAACCTGCTGTGGGTGCGACACCTCGAGAACGAACTCGACCGCACGCTGGCGTACCTCAGCGAACTGGGGAAGCGCCCCGAGCTGTAGCCGCCCCGTCCAGGCAACTCCGTGTGGTGCCATGCCCACGCTTTGGTGCCATGCCCACGCTCGCGTGGGCATGTTCGCGGGGGATTGTCGTCCGGCGGGTGCCGGGTGCCATGCTTCTGCTGGCAGAAGCATGCGTTGGCAGACTTCCGGCACGCTGGACGCCTGGCCCCATGTGCCTGCGTGTTGTCGGCGGTGGCTGAGCGCATGCTTCTGCAAAACAGCAGAAGCATGGCACCCCGCGTGGGCATGTTCGCGGGGAACTGTCGTCCGGCATGGCCGCGCAAGCGTGGGGCTGCCGATGATTCGTGCGGCGCAAGCCCTTCATGGTAGCCACGGGCGCGAGCCCGTGGACTCACCGGCGAGCGCCGGAACGGAGCTGCCGGAGGCAGCGATTCATGTG
>SDBU01010494.1_pt1 | contig 10276 bp, 6 predicted proteins | sample 2277071 | NCBI WGS metagenome assembly SDBU01 (sample SAMN10397929, study PRJNA504765) | marine sediment metagenome | isolation source: marine sediment core GS08_GC12, 126 cmbsf | place: Arctic Ocean: Gakkel Ridge, Loki's castle | collected 2008 | reverse complement strand
AGTGCCTTTTGTTGAACCTCTACAGGATATATATTGTTGAATGAACACTTTTTCGGTACCTCTGCCGGGTCCCAATCCCGAGGCCAGGTGCAGTCGAAATAGGCCCTTGCTCCTTGTAAGTATTTTTGCTCATGCCGGCTTAACCAGGGGATAAGCGCCATTCCAGTGCAGTGTTCCGCTTTGACTATTCCTCTTGAAGGATGGCACTTACTTACTAAAGCGTGAACTACCTCGCCCAGATTAAACGGGTCTACATCGTCTTCAACAACAATAATGTATGGTGTACTGGCTCCCACTCGTGACCCCCAGATGGCATGTGCTACCTCATCGGCTCTGCAGGAGTCAGCTTTTATGGCTACAACGGCGAGCATTTCGACACCTTCAACAGGTTCGGCAACGGCAGTGACAGGATAGCCGTTAGCTTTCAGCAACTCAAAGAACTCACCTGCCCATGTTATGGATGCTATAGCGTGGGTATTGGTCACAGGCATTCCCTCGTTGCCTATGGTGATGATGGGGTCATTTCTATGAGTAACTGCCTTTACGCGAATAGCCAGCCTGGATTCCCTGTGGCCGCCCATGTAGCCGGTAAATTCCCCGAACGGGCCTTCCTCCATGGTATCATCGGGGCTAATTTCACCCTCAATAACTATTTCAGCTGTGGCTGGAACTAATAGGTCTATGGTCTCACACTTGACTAACTCGAGAGGTTCTCCTCGTATCCCACCTATAATATCAACTTCTGAAACACCGCCTGGTATGGGACTGGCAGCACACATCATTGAGATGGGCTCCGGGCCTATGGCTATGGCTATTTCTGACGGCTTATTTGTCGCCTCCCAATTCCGAGTTAGCACCCTCATGACGTGTGTAAATGGGGCCGCTTGCAGAGCCACAGTATTCTTATTCTGCAGCATGTGCCGGTACATACCCCAGTTTATCCAGTCGCTGGTCGAATCTTTGGCAATGGTCACATGAGACGTGCCGATGTAGCGCCCTCCATCGCCCTCGTGTACCATTGGCACGGGGAACTTTAGTAAATCGATTTTGCCCCCTATTTGAATATTCTCCTTGCATGGCCCGTCCTTCACTACCACCGGTTTTATCGGCGACATCTTTCTCTTGAGATATTCCTGTACCAGGTCTTTAGTGGGAGTATTCTTGTCCATATCCATTGCAATGGCTATTCGTTTCTGATTCCCCAGAACCTCACCGAACAATCTGTACCCGTTGGGATAGTCTTTTACCTTTTGAAAGAGGGGTGCTGGAAGCCCCGCTTCATCAGATCGGCGAATCATGGCCCCTGCCTCCAGGTTCCAGTCGACCTCCTCCTCTATTCGTATGGCTTCGTCCTCTTTTTCTAGCTTGGCTATGAAATCTCTTAAATCCCTGAATGGCATTTTGCCTTCCTTCCTTACTGCTGATTACAGTCGATCATAGTGCTGAGGGTTATCATAGATTTGAATTCCAATCTAACCCATTCCGATGTAATTGTCAATACTCCAGATTAAATTCCCTTCGACTCTAGAAACTGTTTATACCTCGGCTCTATTCTATACAAGATACAGAGGAACCTTTTTGAACCGGTGCCGAGATTCCTTAAATACGAGGTAAGCACAACGTCAATTTGTTCAACCACGGAAACAGTATATCCGGTAAGCTGTCCTCCTACTCATATCTTAGTGCTTCAATGGGGTTCAGGCGGGAGGCGTTCCAGGCAGGGTAAAATCCAAAGAAGAGACCAATGCCGACCGATACCGAAACGGCAAGGATAACTATATCAGCAGAAACAATGGTTGTCATTAGACCCATGCTGGAGATAACTAAAGAGATTGCCCAGCCTAGAATAACTCCAATGATACCACCGGCAAAACTCAGAAACGCGGCTTCAAAGAGGAATTGCATCCATATATCCCGCTCTCTGGCTCCTAACGCCTTACGGATGCCTATTTCCCTGGTTCTCTCCAATACTGAAACCAGCATTATGTTCATTACACCTATACCACCAACGAGCAGTGAAATGGCAGCGATGGCGCCCAAAAGAAGGGTCATTGTACCAATCGTTTCAGAAATCATGCTGACTATTTCCTCCATAGAGGTAATGCGGAAATCATCATCTACATTAGGGCCAAGCCGGTGGCGAGTACGGAGCAAGTTTGTAATCTCATCAACGACATAATCCGCTTTTCCCTCATCACTTACCGTTAGTGCTATGGATGATACTATGCGCTCGCCCTGACTGGTTCGTGGTTGGGCTACCATCTGCTGCATAGCAGTCAGCGGGATAAGGATGGCATCATCAGGTGAGCCGAAAGTGCCTCCTTTGCTCTCCAGAATACCAATGACGCGGACAATATTACCACCCATCCGCATCTGTTGTCCTATAGGGTCAGCGCCTTCAAATAGAGTCTCTTTTACATTGGAGCCGAGCACAGCTACCTTTGCTCCCCTCTGGTAATCATAATCAGAGAAGAAAGAGCCATAGTCGATTTTTAGATTGCGTGCCTGCATATATTCCGGAGTTACTCCTGTAATCCCGGCATTCATATTCTGGGCACCTACGACTATCTGGAGTGACCCTGAGTAGGTAGGGGCTACTAAACTTACGTAGGCAACCTGTTCTGATATTGACTCCGCATCTTCTTGGGTGAGGGTGTTTGCGCTCCCGGCAGCACTCATTACTCCGCCAAAACCAACACTAGCGCCGGGGCGGATAGTAATGAGGTTTGACCCAAGACTTTCAAAACGGGACAGGACATCTGCCTCTGCACCTCTACCAACGGACATCAAGATAATCACTGCTGCAACACCGATAACGATTCCAAGGATAGTTAAAAAGCTGCGAAGCTTATGGGTGGCCACCCCGACCCAGGCGGTAGATAAAGGTTCAAACCACTTCCTCATACGCTATCCTCTGCTACTACCTGGCCATCCTTTAGATGTATGATACGCTGGCAGTGATGAGCAATGTTGGGGTCGTGAGTTATTATGACCAGAGTAACGCCCTGCTCGGCGTGTAGGGTAGTGAGAATTGAGATTATTTCCTCTCCCGAGTGACTGTCCAGATTACCGGTGGGCTCGTCCGCCAGAATCAAGGGTGGGTTTTTAACCAGAGCCCGGGCAATGGCGACTCTCTGCTGTTCTCCTCCGGAAAGCTCTGTGGGACGGTGGTTAGCGCGGTCGGAAAGTCCAACCTTAGCCAGTGCCTCAGTGGCACTATGACGGTCGCTTCCACCAGAGTATCGTACGCCAAGTTCAACATTAGCCAGTGCGGAAAGACGGGGCAGCAGGTTAAAAGTCTGAAAGACAAAGCCTACTTTCTGACCCCTGACCATGGCTAGCTCACCACTACTGAGGCGGCTAACTTCTCTATCCTCTAAATAATAACTGCCCGAAGTGGGTGTATCAAGGCAACCAATGAGATTAAGCATTGTTGTCTTTCCCGAGCCGGAGGGCCCCATAATCGCTACCAGCTCTCCCCGTTTAATATGGAGGGTTACCTCTCTGAGTACGGTCAGCTCCCGTTTGCCCATGGGGTAAACCTTGGTTATTTCCTGTAACCGAATCATCGGGGTGGTCTCCCTCGCATGAATGGTAAAGGTCCTCCCGACTGTGAGGTCGGCGTGGTTGTAGCAGTCCCCTGTGCAACAACCACCTTTTCGCCCTCACTGAGCCCGTCGGTTACCTCAGTGTACTGCCAGTTGCTGATGCCAGTTGTTATCAGACGCTGTTCCGTAGCACCATCCTTTAACACTTGAACATAGGCCTTGCCATTTTGGTGAGTGATTGCCGAGTTGGGTACCAGCAACACATTACTCTTCTCCTCCACTATGATGCTCACGGTTACCGTAAGACCTTCCTTGAATTGAATGTCTTCAAATACCATGGTCGGCGTCTGCCCTTGTTGCCTAGCCTCCTGCCTGGCCTGTTGACGTTCCTGCATTACTGTTTCCAATGACTCTATTTTGACCTTCACTTTGTAATTCACCACACCTGCCTCAATAGTAGCGGTCGGCGATATATGGGTAACTTCAGCCGGAAGGATAATCGCTGGCATGGCATCCACCTGCACCATGGCTGTTATACCGGGCTTTACCTGAAATATATCCATCTCACTGACCATAACCTCGGCTTCGAATTTATCGGGGTCGGCAAGTTGCACTGCCACCGTGCCTTTTTTTACCTCGTCGCCACCATCAACGTTCACCGTGGTAATGAAACCGTCAAATGGGGCAACTATTATCGCCTTTCCCAGTCTGTCTTCAGCTGTATCCAGGTCATCTCCAGCTTTGTCCAAGGCTAATTGAGCTTTATCCATCTGTAGCTGTGCTGCCCTCAGTGTCCAGTAACTACCCATGGGGAGAATTCCTGAATCAAATACATCCTGTCCGTATCCCCGAGTAAGGTTTTCTTTGGCACTTGTCATGTCGTCCAGAGCTCGCTGCAGGCGGGTGAATACATCCCAGTACTGCTCCCAGCTGTACTGCTCTCGACTTAGTCCTAATTCACGCATTATTTCCAGGGCGTCGTTTAATTCTCGCTGAGCATTGTTATTAGAGGCTATAGCCGCCGGGACATCAAAGGTGAAGGTGCGATAGTCATAGGGGTAGGTTAGCTGTCTGTAGCTATCCGCAGCCGTTTCCAGGTCAATCCCAGCCGTTGAGACAGCGCGTTCTGCCGTCTTTAATGCTTGCTCCAGATAAGTAGTATCGAGTACGGCTATTACCTGCCCCTCTCTGACAGAATCACCTTCTTCCACCAGCACTTCTTCCACTGTCATCGGTTCTTGCGTCGTTCCCGATATCTCAAAAGCGAGGTCTTCCTTAAGGGATAATGCCAGATTGCCGCTGGCGGTGATATCTATTGTCAGATTACCACGCTGCACTACCACTACCTCGTTCTCCGGCGCTGTTTCCGTACCCGATTTGGAACTACAGCTTACCGGAGGGATGGCAAGTATACCCAGGATAAGAGTTATCAGAATTATCTTTGAAAGTCTCATTGAGGTCACCATGCCTTTCCACTTATTAATAACGCTAGCGAAAGCAAAAGGTTAGTAGTGTAAAAAAGGAAGACCTTTCCGCTTATTATATAGGGGATATGGGGGAAAATACCAATCCCCCGTTTTATATGCCATTTTTATCCCCACAATGGTTTGATACCTTTTGATAATTTAGCATACCTGGCTATATAGCTAGATATATAGATGGAAAGCAGTATATAATAGCTCTCTAGGGCAGGTTAACAGCTTATTAGCCAGGAGGACATCTCGTTGCTATCACCGTCGAGGCTGCAAGATAAGTTATTCTATGGGTGGGTGCTGCTAGCAGCTTTTCTTGCCATTGGCATCGTTCTTTATGGTTCATATAATTCTTTTGGCGTATTTTTTAAATCCATAGAGAGTGAGTTTGGCCTTACTCGTGCAGCAACCTCAGCAATATTCTCTGCTTATATGGGGCTTGCCTGTGTGTCTTCTATTATAGGTGGCTGGGCGTTAGATAGATACGGTCCGAGAATTGTTACCCTCGTAATGGGCTTGTTTACAGGCTTAAGTTTATTACTAACCGGCCTGACCAATGAATTATGGCAATTATTCCTGACCTATAGCCTTTTATTATCGCTGGGAGCAGGCGCAATATATGTAGTGACAATGGCAACAGTCTCGAGGTGGTTTGATAAAAAACGAGGGCTTGCTTTGGGAATTGCTGGATCAGCATCAGCACTGGGAATGTTTATCATAGCCCCATTTGCGACCTACCTTATTTCTAGCTTTAGTTGGCGTACGGCGTATATTGTCATAGGACTAATTGTATGGCTGGTTGCTATTCCCTTATCTAGGCTATTAAGAAAGGACCCATATGAAATCAGGGCTCAACCCGATGGAGTTAACTCATATTCGGGTCAAAATAGCTCAGAGTACCGAAAAGGAGAAGGCATAACTCAGTCAGCCGGGTTTTCGCTGATGGAGGCATCAAAGACCGGCAATTTCTGGTTCGTGGGGTTTATTTGGTTAATGTATGGTTTTTGTTTTTTTCTGGTATTAACCCATATTATACCTCATGCTACGGATATGGGTATTCCTGCGATGCAGGCGGCATCTATCCTCAGTCTAATAGGTGGCAGCAATATTGCGGGCAGACTGCTAATGGGAAAGGTTTCAGATAGCATAGGTAGAAAAGTGACAGCCATCGCCTGTGCCTTGTTAGTAGCTGGAGCGATGATATGGTTGATGTGGGCACAAGACTTATGGATGCTCTACCTGTTCGGAGTAGTCTTCGGCTTCTCTTTCGGAGGCTTTGACCCTTCCATAGCGGCACTAATAAGTGAAATCTTTGGGCTACGCAGTCTTGGGGTGATAATGGGTACATTAAATATCGCCTGGGCAGTTGGTGCAGCCATCGGTCCTGTCGTAGGCGGACTAGCATTTGATTTCAATAGCAGTTACTCCGTGGCTTTCATAGCAGGGGCACTCGCCATGTTGACAGCAGGTTTACTCATAGCTCCGATTAGACTCGAGAAGACTTCGCTTGATAAATAAGATTCAACTTCCACTTAAAGACATTCGCTTGCTGGTTAAGGAATAATGTTCCGATATTCTTTACGGGGAATAAAGGATTCTATGAAGCAGGTTTTTCCAGCATTATTTGGTAAAACGTATAAATAAGATGGTTCCTACAAGCCCCATAATCGCTCCAAAATAGAACACCGAGCTAATATTTAATAAATCGGCTATTACCCCGCTCAGTATCGGTCCTACAGCCATACCCACGCTGAACGCCATACCGAATAGAGCCATGATTGAGCCCATGCCGAATTCTCTACCTTTTTCCACAGCCATGGCCGAGGCGGCGGGCATAGAAATTGCACCGCTGAGACCTCCAAGAATACAAATTCCCAGTAGTTGCTCAAAATTGCCTGCCATGGGAATCAGTGCCAGGTGGATGAGGTTAGCAAAGCTGCCAATGACGATTAAATTTTTCCTGTTGAACTTGTCGGCAATATTACCTCCGTATACCCCGAGCAGTGACGTCAGTAAGATTCTAACCGCTACGAGTATGCCGATGAGAGTTGCGCTCAGACCAAGATATACGCCGGCAAAAATAGGTAAAAATGCAATGAAAGCTCCTCTTCCCAAAGAAAGTGTCAGCCGAAAACTGATTATACCCTTTATCATTCCGCTGGCGTTTATTTCTTTAAAGGATAGACGAGGGCCGGATGTCAACTTCTTCGGTCCGGATTCAGGAAGAAAAAAAACAACTATCAAGAAAGCAAGCAGATTAAGACCTCCCATAGCGAAGAAGGCAATATTCATCCCGAAATGGTCAGCCAGTGCTCCGCCCATTAAGGGGCCGAAACCAAGGCCAGTAAAAAAGGCAGCATTATAGTAGCCCATCCATTTTCCTTCTTCACCCTTCGGGGAGATGTCGCCGACATAAGCCTGGGCGACGGGCACAATCATACCAGCAGCAATACCGTGCACTAAGCGGACCAGGATTAGCTCTGAGACACTGTCGGCATACACATAGCCCAGTGAAAAAATTGCGTAGCTAAGAAGGCCAATGCAGAGAAATAACCTTCGTCCAGTGCGATCCGATAGCCTGCCAGAAACAGGCATGATTATAGTTCGGGAGATAGAGAAACCGGCAAACAGCATACCTATCGAGATACCGGTGGCTCCCATGTTCTCAGCGTAGAGAGGTAATAATGGGGTTATTATGCCAACTCCTAACATTGAGGAGAAGATAGAGAGGGCCAGGATGGGGAATGCTCTTTTTATCATGTGGGCTTGGAGTAGTATAGCGCTTTGATGCCCGACCTTTCAAATGTTAATATGATTTACATAATATTAAAGAACAGTAGCATGCATGTTCCAGGTGTTTTTAAGTCGGGCTCACAGATTCATTTGTTGTGTGCTTCTTTCCAGCTCTCTGCTTTCTGGACAAGTTCACGGGCGTTGTCCAGTGAGGTTTCAGTATACTGAGGACCGGAGAGCATGATAGCTATTTCCTTCATACGAGATGTTCCTTCAAGGGTCTTGAGCATGCTCAGAGTTCGAGTGCCAGAGACCCCTTTATGAATACTGTAATGTGCATCGGCAAAAGCAGCGATTTGCGGAAGATGAGTGACGCAGATTACCTGGCGGTTCCGGGCTAGAATCCAGAGTTTTTTACCTATTATTTCTCCGCTTCTTCCTCCAACGCCAATATCAATCTCATCGAAAATAAGTACCGGGATGTTATCAGCCTGGGAAAGTGAGCCTTTTAGTGCCAGCATAAAACGGGAAATTTCCCCGGTGGAGGCAATACTGGACAAGGGTTTGAGGGGTTCACCGGGATTAGTTGAAGCCATGAACTCTACGGAATCAGCCCCTTCGTTGTTGAAGGCATAAGTTTCTCCATCCGGGAAGGGGATTCCCTCGTTATCTTGAACTTGAGTTATTGCTACTTCAAATTCAACCTGGGACATATTCAAATCCTGAAGTTCCCTCTTCACCTCAGCTGCTAATTTCGTGGCTGCTTGAGAGCGTGCTTTTGAAATTTCAGATGCTGTTTGCCCCATTTCCTCTTTGAGACGTGAGCATATTCCTTCGAGTTCGGATTGTCTCCGGGAAGAATGAGAAAGTTCATCCAGTTCTCTTTCTGCGTTCTTCAGGTAATCCGATACCTCGGCAATAGTTTGCCCGTATTTTCTTTTTAGATTTCCGATGAGCTGAAGTCGCGACTCTATTTCTTCAAGCCGTTTCGGGTCGTACTCCAGCCTGTCACTGTAGGAGCGAATATCTCGTGCCACATCCTCAAGTCCACATAAGGCCTCTTCCAGGGAGCTTAATTGTTGCTTCAGGGTAGGGTCATAATCCACAAGTTTTGTCATCATGCGGATTGCTTCATTCACCTTGTCTAAAGCTGAGGCTGAAGGACCGGAAGCATCCTCTCCATATAAGGCCTGATAGGCTTCATAGGAGAATGCTTTTAATTTCTCAATGGAAGAAGCGGCGTTTTGTTCTCTTTCAAGAGTTTCTTCCTCTTCTTCTCGTAATTTGGCGCGACTTATTTCATCGATTTGAAAGCGTAAAAATTCTTCACGGCGAGCAAGGTTTTTCCCCTCTTCAGCCAGTGCTTTGAGTTCTTGTTCTGCCTTATAGAGTTCCACGGCTTCGGTGCTGAAGATATGTCGCTGCTCCAGGGTATGGGCGTAAGCATCCAGAAAATCAAGGTGATATTTCTTATTCAGGAGAGATAGATGTTCACTCTGGCCATGGAGGTCAATCAGGAAACGCCCGATTTGCTGCAAGAGTCCTCTGGGCACTGCGTGCCCATTCACCCGGATAATACCTCGCCCCTCTCTTTTAAGCTCACAGTTTATAACCAGAGTTTCTTCATCAGTTTCAAGCCCTTTCGCTGTCAGGAGTTCTCTAAGCTGGGAAAGGCTTTTATCCTGGGGCAGATTAAAAACTCCTTCAACCCGGGCTTCATCAGCTCCATAGCGAATAGCTTCTTCGTCTGCTTTTCCTGCTAATAAAGTCTCAACGGCATCAATTACCAGGGACTTTCCCGCTCCGGTCTCGCCGGTAATAACATTTAGCCCGTGTCCTAATCTCCAATTTATTTCTTCGATAATACCGAGGTTTGTAACTCTTAATTCAAGTAACAACTCATGCTCTCCTGAATCCCCAAGCAGGGCTTAGTTCGCTATTCGTCTTATCTACATTTTTAACACAAAAGCCTGCGCAGGACAACCTGGTTAGATATTCGAGGCCATATTCTTTCACTTTAATTGCATTCTACCATTCTATCATGGACACGACCTTTTACAGCCTTGAGATAAGTCTGTTATAATCCCTACTAGGGGAGGGGAGCTATGTCCATGGATGAAAGAGCAAAAGGTCACCGGGAGTTTTGGGAAGTAGCGCTATGATGTCCCTTTTTAGGCCCGGGCAATACTATCGTTCCAAGGACTTGCGTGAAGCTGCACGGTTTCTTTCGAGCTTTGGCGGGAAGGCCAGGATTATTGCCGGTGGAACGGACCTTCTCGTGGATAAACCGCCGGAGGTAGAATGCCTGGTTGATATTTCCAGCCTGGATTTAGTTTACATAAAGAAAGGCCGAAATGAAATAATTATAGGGGCTACAACAACCCTCGATTTGCTCGAAAGTTCTCCGATTTTATCCTCAGCGCCCTATAACGTAGTATCAGAAGCAGCGGGCATGATAGCAACGCCGACTGTCAGGAATATGGCTACGATTGGCGGCAATATCTGTAACGCCTCCCCGGCAGC